>Ga0315288_10011215_pt1 | contig 11284 bp, 8 predicted proteins | sample YL17G11_20_MG_FD_203454 | JGI IMG/M metagenome (GOLD analysis project Ga0315288, IMG submission 203454) | Sediment microbial communities from Yellowstone Lake, YNP, Wyoming, USA - YL17G11_20 | ecosystem: Environmental > Aquatic > Freshwater > Lake > Sediment | place: USA: Wyoming | collected... | reverse complement strand
AAGCTCCTGCCCTACGGATCAGGAACGGCCTCACCCCTGCGAAACGGCCGCAGGGGTAGGCTACTGGGTAATGGCATGAACATTCGGCGCGAACGGTTACTGCTGTTAGTTCTCCTCGCCGCGGTGGTTGCGGTCTGGTGGTCGGCGTGGGGGGCGGTGTCGGGTGGGCTGCTGGTCACGGTGCTGGATGTCGGGCAGGGGGATAGTATCCTGGTGCAGGCGCCGAGCGGAAGGACGATACTGATAGATGGGGGCGGACAGCGGGGGCAGCAAACGAGCGGGTACGACGTCGGCAAGGAAGTGGTGGTGCCCGCGCTGCTGGCGCGGGGGGTGAAGAGGATCGATGTGCTGGTCATCACGCACCCGCACGAGGACCACGTTGGCGGTCTGGCGGCGGTGATCGACGCGGTGCCGGTGAAGATGGTGCTCGACCCGGAGTTGGACTACCACAGCGAGCTGTACGATCGGCTCCGGCAGGAGATGCGCAGGCGCAAGATCCAGACGAGACGGGCGACGGAGGGGCAGCAGATCAACCTGGGCGATGGCATCCACGTGGAAGTGCTGAACCCACCCGACCCTCGGCTGAGGGGCACCGATTCAGAGGTCAACAACAACTCGGTGGTGCTGCGGCTGACCGACGGATCGCTAAGCATGCTGTTCGCGGGCGACATCGAGAGAACGGGTGCGCTGCGGATGGCGCGGCTGGGGGAGAGAGTGCGCAGCACGGTGCTGAAAGTGCCGCATCATGGATCGCGGGGGGCGGCGATCCCGCAGTTCCTCGACGCGGTGCGGGCGCAGTTGGCGGTGATCAGCGTGGGCGCGCACAACGAGTACGATCACCCGTCGCAGGAGATGCTGGATGAGCTGAAGAGGGTGGGCGCGCAGGGGATGCGCACGGATCGGGATGGCGCGGTGACGACCAAGTTCCGCCCGCCCAGGTGGTGGGCGTGGGGTTACGGGACGGGGAGGAAGAGGGGGAGGACGATGGTGGGCCAAGCGGAGGGGCTTCGGCAGTGAAGTACCGAAGCAACGAAACGGCAGCTCGAACCGCAGATGAACGCAGATGAACATGGATGGCCGCCTGCGGCGGCAACGGCGGGATTCTTCGCTTCGCTCAGAATGACAATGATGCGGAAGGTGATTGCGTGAGAGCGGAAGGCACGTTGAGGGCGCGGGTGCTGGATTCGGTCGCTGCCGACGAGGTGGTGGCGGAGCTGTACGCGCGGGGGGCAGATGCGGAAGCGGTGCGCGCGATCGTGGCGCAGGGAATGGCGCGGGCGATGCTGGTCGGGCCGCTGAAGCTAGATGAGGCGCAGGCGCTGAGGAAGGCGACCGCGGAGGTGGGTGGCCTGGCCGTCATGGCGCGGCCCGCGGGACGGCAGGACCCGAATCGAGCCGACGTGGTGGTGATGGCCGCGACGAAGAAGCTGACCGCGATCGCGGAGCAGGTGGGGGGCGAGCCGGGGGGTCGGATGTTGGCGGCGATGGCGGGATTTCTCGCGCCGACGGAGCGCGTGCTGCGGTGCCGAGGGCGAGAGCTGGCGCTGGGCGAGAAGACGCTGGTGATGGGGATCATCAATGTGACGCTGGACTCGTTCTCGGGGGACGGACTTGGCGACAACATCGCGGCGGCAATAGCGCAGGGCAAGCAGATGGCGGCGGACGGCGCCGACGTGCTCGATGTCGGGGGCGAATCCACCCGGCCGGAGGCGGAGCCGGTAAGCCTCGACGACGAACTGGCGCGGGTACTGCCGGTGATCGAGGGGCTGACGAGGGAGGTGGAGGTCCCGATCTCGGTCGATACGTACAAGTGCGCGGTGGCGGAGGAAGCACTGGCAAAGGGCGCGGTGATCGTCAACGACATCAGCGGCCTGCACTTCGACGAGAACATGGCGCGGGTCGCGGCGGATGCCGGGGCGGCCGCGATCGTGATGCACATCCGGGGGACCCCGCGGGAGATGCAGAAGGACCCGAAGTACGACGACGTGATCGGCGAGATCGGCGACTATCTCGAGGAAGGGATCGCGCGCGCCGAGGCGGCCGGACTGACGCGGGACCGGATCGTGGTGGACCCGGGCTTCGGATTCGGCAAGACGGTGGAGCACAACCTCGAGCTGCTGCGGCGGCTGCGGGAGTTCCGCTGTCTGGGCTGCGCGGTGATGATCGGCACGTCGCGGAAGTCCACCATCGGGAAGCTGCTGGGCGACGCGCCGGCACATGAACGCGCAATGGGAACGGCGGCGACGGTGGCGCTTGCCATTGCCGCGGGTGCGGACATCGTGCGCGTGCACGACGTGAAGGAGATGGCGCAGGTGGCGCGGGTGGCGGACGCGGTGGTGCGGGTGAAGCACGAGCCGCCGGTGGGGAGCGAGCATAGGTGGGCGCATCAGCGCGAACAGGAGTGACGTGAGCCGCCGAGCGTTTCTGGCTCTGGGGTCAAACGTAGGGGACCGGTTGCAGCACCTGCGGGACGCGATTGCGCGCCTGCGGGAGACGCAGGGCGCGAACTTACTGCGCCTCTCCCGCGTCTATGAGACAGAGCCGATAGGGGTGACGGATCAGCCGCGGTTTCTGAACACGGTGGTGGAAGTGGAGATGGGGGAGGAGATGAGCGCGCGCGATTTGCTCAAGATCGCGAAGAGCATCGAGTGTGAACTGGGGAGAATAGAACGGGAACGGTGGGGGCCGCGGGAGATCGATATCGACGTGCTGATGGTCGATGACGAACAGGTGAAGGACGGGGATTTCGAGCTCCCTCACCCTCGCATGTGGGAGCGGGGGTTCGTGATGGTTCCGCTGGCGGAACTCGCGCCGGAGCTGCGAGGACCGAGCGGAGAGACGGTGGCGCAGATCGCGGCGCGGCTGCGAGAGGAACAGGGCGTCCATGCCGACGTTCGCCTATGAGGTGAAGCAGTCCACGGGGCAGACGCAGAAGGGCACGATCGAGGGGGAGAGTGCGCAGGCGGCCGCGCGGGCGCTCCAGGCGCAGGGGTATTTCGTCGTCACCGTTCAGCCGGTGCGTTCAGCCAGGCTGCGCCGCGGCGAGCGGCCGAACCTGTCTCGCCGCTTCCTCGCGCCCATCCTCTACCCGGTGAACAGCAAGTCGCTGGCGATCTTCTTCAGTTCGCTGAAAGTGCTGCTGGGCGCGGGGATGAACATCAGCGAAGCGCTGCACACGCTGGCAGGGCAGACCGGCAATCCGGCGCTGAAGCAGGCGGCGCGAGAGATGTCGGAGGAGGCGGTGCGGGGGCGGCCGATGTCGAGCGTGCTGGGCCGCTACCCATCGGCGTTCACCCCGACCACCATTGCCATCATGGAGGCGGGCGAGCAGTCGGGGCTGATCGAGCACACATCGGACCGGCTGGCGACGTACTACGACCGCATCTTCCAGCTCGAGCAGAGCTATCGCTGGCAGACCTTCTACCCGAAGATCCTGCTGATTGCCCTGATCCTGATACCGACGGCGCCGACACTCATACTGGGGGGCACGGCGGCCTGGCTTCAGGAGCTCATGTCGCGCGCTCTGCCGCTGGCCGTGGGGATCACGGTTCTATGGTACGGGTGGCGCGCGCTCCGGAGCATCTCGGCCTTCTCGGCAGCAGTCGACCGCGTGAAGCTGGGCATCCCGTGGTTCGGGACGCTGGCGCGGAAGCTGGCGACGGCGCGGTGGGCGAGGGCGCTGGCGACGCTGTCGTCTGCGGGAGTGCCGGTTCACCAGGCGATGATCGCGGCCGCGGCTGCGAGCGGCAACAAGGCGATGGAGGTGGACCTGGCGCGGCAGGCGAGACAGCTGCTGGATGGGCGGACGCTGACCGAGGTGGTGGCCGCCAGCCACGCAGTGCCGCGCATGGCGGTTGATCTCCTGGCCGCGGCGGAGCGCGCGGGGTCGGTCGAGAACGCGCTCGACAAGGTCGCCGACTACTACGAGTCCGAGACTGAGGTGAGTGGCAAGCAGACCGCGGTAGCGGTGGGCATGGGGTTTTACCTGCTGGTTGCGATCCTGATCGGGGCCTACGTGCTGAGGTTCTGGCTGGGGTACTTCAAGGGGTTCGAGCAGTTCATCCCGTAGGGCCGAGTTGGGAGACCGACCAGAAGCGGCTGCGCCGTTTGGTCTCGGGATTGGAAATCCCGAAACACCAGAACGAAGATGGAGCGGGAGTTGGCTGAGACGACGAGAGTCGCGAAGACGGCAAATGAGGTGAGGGCGTTCGTGGCCGCAGCGCGAGCGGCCAGAAAGGTCGTCGGCCTGGTTCCGACGATGGGGGCGCTGCACGAGGGCCACCTGGCGCTGATGCGGCGGGCGAAGAGCGAGTGCGGCTGTGTCGTCGTCAGCGTTTTCGTGAACCCGACGCAGTTCAGGCCGAGCGAGGATCTCGAGAGATACCCGCGTGACCTGGACGCGGACGTGCGCAAGGCGGGGGAGGTGGGAGTGGAACTGCTCTTCGCTCCCGAGGTCGAGACCATGTACCCGCGCGGGGACGCCACCTTCGTGGAAGTGACGGGGAGGCTGACAGAGGGGATGTGCGCGCCGCACAGACCCGGCCATTTCCGGGGCGTGACCACCGTGTGCGCGCGGCTATTCAACATCGTGGGCGCGGACAGGGCGTACTTCGGGGAGAAAGATTATCAGCAGCTTCAGATCATCAAACGAATGGCGCGCGACCTGAGCTTCCCGCTGGAGATCGTGCCGGTGGCGACAGTGCGCGAGGCCGATGGGCTGGCGATGAGCTCGCGAAACGCGTACCTGTCGCCGAAGGAGCGGAAGGTGGCGACCGTGATCCCCCGTGCGCTACGCGAGGCGCGAGAGCAATTCGCGGCCGGCGAGCGCGAGGCGGGGGCATTGGTGCGGACGGTCGAGCGCATCGTCGCGTCGGAGCCAACGGTCACGATGCAGTACGCGGAACTCCGGGACACGGAGACCCTGGCGCAGGTGACCCGGGTCGAGCGACCGGCGGTGCTGGCAGTGGCGGCGTACGTGGGGAAGACGCGGCTGATCGACAACGTCGTGCTGAGGGCAGGGGCGGCCGAGTAGGGATCGCTGTGGGCTATCCGACGAGCCGCATGAGCAGCGACGACGCCCGGCCCCACTGCTGGGTGACGAGGAGAACGCCGATGATGATGAGCAGGCTGCCGCTGAACACCTCTATCACCCGATAGTGGCGCTGAAGGAACGAGAAGGTCTTCACCGCGTAGGCAAAGAGCATCCCGGCGATGACGAAGCAGAGCCCGAGGGTGAGGCTGTAGATGCCGAAGAGCGCGGTCGCCTGTGCGGTGGGCAGGTTGGCGGCGATGCTGTAGAGGGTCGCCAGGAAGGGGCCGACGCAGGGCGTCCACCCGAAGCCGAACGCGATCCCCATGATGGGCGCGGCCCACGCGCTCACCGAGGTTCTCTGGAACCGGAAGCGGCGGTCCTGGTAGAGGAAGGGCAGCTTGACCACGTTGAGCACGAAGAGGCCGAAGACGATCACGATCACGCCGAAGACGGTGTTGAGGATCTCCATCCGGCCTCGCAGCCAGTGGCCGACGACGCCCGCGGACGCGCCCAGAAGGACGAAGACGATGCTGAAGCCGAGCGCGAAGAGCAGGCACGACGCGAGGATGCGAAGCAGATGCCGGCCGCGCTGGCCATCCTCGAGCTGCTCGGCCGAGAGGCCGGAGATCATCGAGAGGTAGCCCGGGATCAGCGGCAAGATGCAGGGCGAGACGAACGATAACACCCCCGCGAAGACAGCGACGACCCAAGCGAGCTGGGCGTGCTCTCCCGTCAAAGGAGCTTCTTCATCTCGGCCTCGATCTCGTCCTTGGGGCGGGCGCCGACGAGTTGAGACACGAGCACGCCGTTGCGATCGACAAAGCACGTGGTCGGAAAGCCGGTCACGCCGTAGAGCCTGGCGGCATCGGGCGCAGGGCCGTTGGGGTAGGTGAGCTTGAGCTCTCTGGCCTTCTGCTTCAGCGCGTCGGGAGGGTCGTTCGGGTCAGCGCCCGCGCCGACCATCTCGAGGCCCTGGGACTTGTACTGGTTGTAGAGCGTCTCGAGATCGGGCGCTTCCTGCGCGCAGTAATGGCACCACGACGCCCAGAAGTTCACGACCACGGGCTTGCCTTTGAGATCCGACAGCTTCAGGGTCTTGCCGTTGAAGGTCGTGACCGAGAAGTCCGGGGCGGGATGGTTGATCTGCGCCTGCTGCCGCGCGCCCTGCTGAGGGCCGCCCGCGGGTTTGGCCCCCTGCGGACCGGGAGCAGGCTGGCTGCAGCCGACGATGGTGAGAGACGCCACGGCGATAGCGCCAAGAAACGGGACTCGCATTGCTCGCCCCTTCCTGACTGGACTGCTTGGACTATAGCGGGGCGGAGGAGCAGGTGTCAAGGATGCCGGGAGCGCCGATGTTCGGGCCCATGTGACCGGCCAGACGCCGAGAGGGTTGGCGTCGTTCCGGCAAAGCCCCCGAAGCAGCGCCGGGATGCCGGCGGCGAGCCGAGGGCCACGGCGACCAGCGCGGCGGCGTCGGGGCTCAGGAATCCCCTTCCGCCGCGGTCCCCTCGTCGGGCTCCGCGTCCGCCGCCCTCGCGCGGCCGCACATGTGCGGGCAGTTGGGCTTGTGCACGGCGACCGCGGCGGTCGGCAGCTCGATCAGCCCGCCTCCCTCCAGGGAGACCACCACGCGGTCGCGCAGCACGTTGATCTCCTGGATCTTGCCCGGGCCCTTCTGGGTCTCGATGCGCGCGCCGACCCTGGGGAGGCACTGCTTCGCCTCCCGGTAGTGAGCGTACTCGAAGCTCAGGCAGCACATCAGCCGGCCGCACGTGCCCGAGATCTTCTGCGGGTTGAGCGATAGGTCTTGCTCCTTCGCCATCTTGATGCCGACGGGGTCGAAGTCACCCAGAAAGGTGGCGCAGCACAGCGGCCTGCCGCAGGGGCCGAGGCCCCCTCGCAGCTTGGCCTCGTCCCGCACGCCGACCTGGTGCAGTTCGATGCGCGTGCGCAGGGCCTGCGCGAGGTCGCGCACCAGCGCGCGGAAGTCCACGCGGTTCTCAGCGCTGAAGTGGAAGACGATTTTGGCGCCGTCGAGCGTGGCCTCCGCCGCGATCAGCTTCATGGGCAGGTTGTACTCGCGGATCTTGCGCGCGGCCACGACCAGGGAGTCGCGCTCCCGCGCCGCGACCTCATCGGCGCGCCTCAGGTCATCCTCAGTCGCCTTCCGCTCGACCGGCTTCAGGTCGCTCGCGATCTCATCGGGGGCGGCGTCGCGCGGGGCGCTTCGCACGATCCCCAGCTCCATGCCCCGCGAGGTGCGAGCCACGACGCGATCCCCGGGTTCGAGGTCCAGCAGGCCCACACCGAACCGGTAGGGCCGCCCGCCGGACCGGAAGCTTATGTCAGCCACTCTCGGCATCAGCGTCTCCTCATTGCCGCCTCACCCACGGCCAGCGCCGACCTTCCCGCGACCACCTGCTCCCGCCGCTGGTGCCGGCGGGCCTCCTCTACGAGGGGAAGCAGCGCGAGCTGCTCCAGCGTCTCCTCCAGTCGCGCGAATAGCGCGTCGGTGTTGGCCTTGCGCCGCGACACCACCGCCCGATCGTGCGCGGTGAGCGCCAGCCAGATGCGCACCTCCGGCCGCAGGCCGCGCTGGAGCTTCTGCACCATCGGCGGGGTCAACCGCCGGTCATCCGCCAGGCGGAGGGCGATCAGGTTGCCCTCGGTGGTCACGGTCTCCACGCCGGCCGCGGCGCACCTTACTTTCAGTCTTGCCATCCGCACCAGGTTCTGAACCTGCTCCGGCATCGGGCGGCCGTAGCGATCCTCGATCTCGGCTTCCAGCGCCTCCAGGCGGCGCTGGTCGGGCACGGCTGCGAGCCGGCGATACAGGTCAATGCGCTGATTGAGGTCGGGCGCGTAATCAGCGGGAAGATATGCCTCAACCGGGATATCAATGCTCACCTCGGGCCGCGATACCGGCGCCTCCCCCTTCGCCTCCTGCACCGCATCCTGGAGCATCTGCATGTAGAGCTCGAACCCGACCGCGGTCACGAAGCCGTGTTGCTCCGGCCCCAGCAGGTTGCCCGCGCCGCGAATCTCCAGGTCGCGCATCGCGATCTTGATCCCCGATCCCAGGTCCGAGAACTCCTTGATCGCCGAGATGCGCTTCTCCGCCTGCTCGGTGAGCCGCTTGAAGGGCGTCCACATCAGGTAGGCGTAGGCCTGGCGGTTCGATCGGCCGACGCGGCCGCGGATCTGGTAGAGCTGGGCGAGGCCGAGACGATCGGAATCGCTGACCACAAGCGTGTTCGCGTTGGGGATGTCGAGGCCGTTCTCGACAATGGTGGTGCAGACCAGCACCTGCGCCTCGCCCGTGTAGAAGTCGAGCATCGCGCTCTCCAGCTGGCGCTCGTCCATCTGGCCATGGGCGATGACGTAGCGAGCGTGCGGGACGAGCTGGCGGAGATGCTCCGCGACATGGCCGATGGACTCGATGCGGTTGTGGACGTAGTAGACCTGGCCGTCCCGGTCCACCTCGCGCATGATCGCCTCGCGCAGCGCCCGGTCATCGCGCTCCATGGCGCGGGTGATGATCGCGGTGCGGCCCTCAGGGGGATCGTTGATCAGGCTCATGTCCCGGATGCCGCTGAGCGACATGTGCAGCGTCCGCGGGATCGGCGTCGCGGTCATGGTGAGAACGTCCACCGTGGCGCGGAACTGCTTCAACTTCTCCTTGTGCCTGACCCCGAAACGCTGCTCCTCGTCCACGATCAGCAATCCCAGGTCCTTGAAAGCCACATCCTTCGACAACAGGCGGTGTGTGCCGATGACGATGTCCACCGCGCCCGAGGCAAGGTCGGCGACCACGCGCTCCTGCTCCTTGCGGCTGCGGAATCGGCTGAGCAGCTCCACTTTGACCGGGTACGGCACCAGTCGCTCGGTGAACGTCGTGAAGTGCTGCTGCGCGAGCACGGTTGTCGGCACCAGCACGGCGACCTGCTTCCCGTCCATCACCGCCTTGAACGCGGCTCGAATCGCCACCTCGGTCTTGCCGTAACCGACGTCGCCGCAGATCAGCCGATCCATCGGCTGCGGAGCTTCCATGTCCCGCTTCACTTCCTCAATGGCCTGGAACTGATCCGGCGTCTCCTCGAACTCGAACCCGTCCTCCATCTCGCGCTGCCACGGCGTGTCGGGCCCGAAGGCATAGCCTGGCTGCTGCTGCCGCGCGGAGTAGATTCGCACCAGCTCGCCGGCCAGTTCGAGCGCGGACTTCTTGGCGCGGCGCTTGGTGCGCTCCCACTCGCTCCCGCCGAGCCGGTTCACCTGGGGCCGTTCCTCCTCGCCGCCCAGGTACTTCTGCACGCGATCGAACTGATCGGTGGGCACATAGAGGCGGTCATTGCCCGCGTACTCGATGAGCAGGAACTCGCGCTCCTCACCCTCCGCCTGGCGGCGGACCAGCCCGCGGTAGATGCCGATCCCATGGTTGATGTGGACGACGTAGTCGCCGCTGTTCAGGTCGGTCAGCGACCCGATAGGGACGCCTTCCGCCGCCCGCCGGCGGATCGGACGCCTCAGCCGGCGCCAGCCGAAGATCTCCCGATCCGTCACCGCTACCAGGCCGACGGTGGGCAGATGGAAGCCGTAGTTCAGCGGCCGGGTGGAGATGACGATCTGCCCCACCTTCGGCGTGATCCCCGGCGCCTCGCGCACGATGTTCGCCACCTTGCACTCATCGAGCATTTCGATCAGCCGGTCGGCCTGGCGAGTCGCGATCAGCACACGCTCGGAGAGCTTCTGCCAGCGCCGCAGCTCGTGCGAAAGGCGCTCGAGGTTGCCGGCGAACTCCGACATCCGCTGGGAGGATATGGTGATTCTCTGTCCCGGTCGCCTGGGAGCACCCGCGCCGATCAGGCAGAGCTCTGCCACGGTGTGCTCGTGCAGTTTCTCGAGCGCCGCCTCCAGCGGAAGGTGCAGCGGCCCCGGCAGGGGGAGCAGCAGCCCCTGGTCCAAGCGAGAGACCTCGACCTCGAGCAAGTCCTTCAGGAACTCGTTGTAGTGCTCCTCGACTCGCCCCGGTTCGTCCACGACGATGGTCGCGCCCGCCGGGAGGTAGTCGAGGATGCTCGTCTGTTCGGCGTAGAGGAAGGGCAGGAAGTACTCCATGCCGCGCACGTAGCCGCGCTGCCAGAGCGCCTCGAGGACGGCGCTGATGCGGCCTTCCAGCCGTTCCGCCTCCAGGTCCTTGCCGTTTGACCGAAGCGCTGCGGCCTGCCCGCCCAGCGCGGCCTGGACCAGCGGGATGGCGCGCTCCACGGCCGTCTCGGAGAGCAGGACTTCGCGCGCCGGCAACACGGTCACGCTCTCGACCGGCGAGATCGAGAGCTGGCTCCCGGGGTCGAAGGTTCGGATGGAGTCGATCTCGTCGCCGAACAGCTCCACGCGCACTGGCCAGTCGGCGCCGACGGGGAAGATGTCAACCACCCCCCCCCGCACACCGATCTCGCCTGCGCCCTCCACGATTTCCTCGCGCTCGTAGCCCAGCTCGACCAGCCTCCGGACCAGGTCGTCGCGATCGGCCGTCTGCCCGAGCCGCAGCGAGACAAACCCAGAGCGCAGCGCCTCCGGCGGCGGGCAGCGCTGGAAGGCCGCGGCTGCGCTGGCGACGATGATGGCGGGCTCGCCGTCGAGCAGCTTCCGCAGGCCGACCTGCCGGTCGCCGACCAGGCGCAGGTCAGGGGACGCATCCTCGTAGAGAAGCGCCTCGAGCGAAGGGAGGAGGAATGCCTTCGCGTCATCTGGACGCGCGGGATCATCCGGCGCGAGCGCGCGGATGTCCTCACAGACGCGCTCGGCGATTTCGGCAGTGGGCGAAATGACCAGAATCGGCTTGCCAGAGGCGCGCGCGAGCCTGGCGACGATCAGCGCCTTGACAGGTTCGATCACGCCATCGACGCGAACCAGGGAGGCGTCCGCCGCCGCGGACCCCTCCTCGATCTTCCTCAGCTCCGCCCACTCGTCCAGGGCGGATAGCAGCCAACTCATGTCGCTGTCAGTATAGCAAGGCGTTGCGGGAGGGTCAACGCGGGTGCCTACTCCCTGATCCTCCACCTACAGGTGCGGAGGGGCGGGGTGGGGACGGTTTCAGCGCTAGAAACCCGGCCGGGAACCCCCTGATATGAGGGGGGCAATAGTTGGTGGTAGGGGCCGGCGCGGCTTCTCCCACCGAAGGCTTAGCCAGTTTCGGGATTGGAAATCCCGAAACACCAACATCTCAAATCTCCCCGAATCTGTGGAACAATC
>Ga0315288_10011212_pt1 | contig 11285 bp, 15 predicted proteins | sample YL17G11_20_MG_FD_203454 | JGI IMG/M metagenome (GOLD analysis project Ga0315288, IMG submission 203454) | Sediment microbial communities from Yellowstone Lake, YNP, Wyoming, USA - YL17G11_20 | ecosystem: Environmental > Aquatic > Freshwater > Lake > Sediment | place: USA: Wyoming | collected... | reverse complement strand
CGGTCTTCTGGCATACTTGACGTATAATAAAATGCGTCCGCTTTCGTATGCCGCGATGGGAGCGATGGGGGTTTCTCTGGCGACGTCGTTATCGGCGAAGGCGTGGGGGAAGAAATGAAAGTTTATTATATACAGCTTCGTCATGACAAAGGGGTAATGACCCTTGCCGTTACCGCAAAGAATAAGAAGTCTGCCTTACGTCAGGTGATAGATTCGCAAGGGCGTCCTTTAAAAGTGATTATGGAAATTGGGAAAGCGACAGGTTTTAATATATTACGCAGACAATGATTTTTTGAAATAATCGGGCGCCTCCGGCTTAATTACCCGGCGGTCAAATATTAAAGGGCAATACGGTGCCGTATCACTGGATTGCCCTTTTTTATTGCCCGGAAAGAAAAAAATGAAAACTGAAAAATATCTCGGCGTAATGGAGCTTCAGGATCGTGATGGTGAATATCACATCTTTGAAATTGTTAAGACGGCGACGAGAATAAAATTCGGTTCGGCAACAAATAGCGGTTTCTTAGAACATGGTTACATGGTGATTGATAAATATTTTTCCGTTGACGAGAACTTGCAGGAATTGATCGCTGATCTGCAAGTAGCGATAGATGAAGGAGTGCAGTACACTTCCCGTATTGTAGTACACGGTCAAAAAACAGGAAGATACTAATGGCTGAATTACTTGATTATGTACCGTCAATCACTCTGGGGACCAACGTCTCCCAGATCACGAAGAAATCCGTCGATGGTTTCACTGCCGCCGGTTTCTCCGCTTTCATGTTGTCGATAAGTGGCGAGAACCCGACGGTCGTGAATCTCGGCAAGAATCGGGCGCAGCTTGTTCTTTCAAAAAATCAGATTATCGCATTACAGAAATTCATGGACGCTCAATTAAAGAGCGCCATTTCGCCGGTCAAGCCTCCGACGCTTGATATTGCTCTCGGTCCGGCAATCATACCGTGGGCGCTGAAGTTCGCGGTCCCGGCGGCGGTCGCTCTGGTTCTGGTCGGGTGGTTTGCACACTCACACTTTGGAAGGTAATTATGCTGATACCATTAATCAATCCTTCTCGAAGGCGTGTCTATAAACGTCGGAATCCGATCGTGTTCAAACCCGGTCAGGAAAATATCATGGCCGCTTTCAAGAAGTACGCGAAGCGGCGGATAGGCAAGCAGAAAAGTATAAGGAAGCTTGTTCGTGAGGCCCGATCGGGCAGGGGCGTATTGCAATACGCCCCTACTTCAGACGTCAATTATTCTTATTTTATGAAAAACCCAAAACGCCCCGCAACACGCAGGGGATCATTCACAAGAAGGGCGACCGCGAGGGTCGCTCCCAACGAGGAGGGTAGTATGGTTTATTCTCTGAAGCGGCGTCCCCGTCGTAAATCACACCGCAGGGCGCGGCACAATTCGTATCGGGACTCAGGTTTGTTCGGTCGTCTTACCGGCAAAGGTTCCCGGAAACGCAGGTCACACCGTCGTTCGCGCAGAATCAGGCTCGGCGCCCACCGGCCGATCGTGATCCGCACGGCGCACGCATGGCGTCGGCCGAAACGGTCGAGGCTGTTCCGCAGGGCGACCCGGATCAATCCCCGGCGATCCCGCCGATACGGACGGCGCTCATATCGCCGGAATCCGCTCGGTCTGCCGAAGCTGCCGTTCAATCTTCAGAATGTCGCTTTTGGCGGACTGAAGATCGCCGGTGGTATCGCAATCGGTATGCTCGGTATGCCGCTCATCGTGAAGCATATCGCTCCGATGGTTGACAAAACCGGTCAGTACCGGAAGTTCTACGGTCTGGTTCATGTCGTTCTCGGCGCGGTTGCCGCAGCGACGATCAGGAAACAGATCGTCAAGGAGATCGCTCTTACCGTCGCAGGCGTCGGCGTGTACGATCTGATTTCCCAGAATTTGCCGATGCTCGGTTTGCCGACGATCAGCGCATTGTCGGGGGATTTCATTGAACCCGGCGTCGTCGGCATGGAAGCGGACATGGAACCCGCCCTCATGGGGGCTTCGTATCAGGCGCTCGGCGCGTCCTACGGTCGTGATGACATTGCCTATGGCAATGACAACGATTCGCTGGATTGCTAACGCAGTAAAAAACGGTGACGGGGAGTGGTTCTCCCCGTCTACCTTAAACGTGGAGACGTTACGAGTAACGTCTCTACATATAACCAACTACCACAATTAAAAGGAGTCAGTTTTATGGCTATCACCAAGACCGCACGGAACATGATCCAACTCGGTGCAGGCGGATCGTATTCCAACGCCCGTGATGCGATCAAGCATCAAATCTGGGACACCCGTTATTTCGGGGCGACCCCGTCCGACAACACCTTCTTCTCGCAGCCCATCGGGGCGCAGTGGCGCGTGGGTTCCAAGACGAAGAACGAGACGAACCTTCAGGACAGCGGTAAGCTGCCGAACGGTCAGACGTTTCTCATCACCCGGATCGGCATTGCGCTCATCAGCGCGTATGACGTCGGAAGCACCTACACGCAGTCCGCAGCACCCGTGGCGATGGCGCCGCTTGTGGCGCAGGCGTATGTCAACATCATGCAGTCCTCGGTGTTCGAGATCAGGATTGCCGGTCGTGAATACGATTTTCAGGTTCACGGTCGTCAGTTCCTTCCCGGTCTCTGCATCAACGGGTACAGTTCGGCAACCGCCGGATCAGTGGCGCGTGTCGGCGACACGATCGTCAACGGATGGATCAAGCTCGAACCGAGTCCGATCTTCCTCGACGAACTCGTCAGCTTCAACGTGGCGCAGCTTGTCCAGAACCCCGATACCACGAATATTTTCGCGGCCAACAAGCCGTTGAACAATTCGTTCGGATGGCTCTCGACTTTCTACTGCACCATGCAGTTGACGCTCGAAGGTTTCCTTACCCGCGCGAAGTAACCTCGATACGAGCGAAACGCTCTACTCGGTTACCGATTGCGGCTGCTGTATAGAGGAGGGAGATTCGGCCCTCTCTCCTCTTTTTTAAAAAAGCCGAACGATTTTACACCATTACCTATGGAGAATCATCATGCCAGTACCAATGGTTCCACGCTATCAGGACCAACCTGAACTCGCCGCTTCCATTTCCCGCAATCCGACGTTCATGGCGCTCGAACAGGAAGTTTTACACGAACGCACCGTCGGCGCGATGAAGTGGCCGTATTCGTATATCCTGACCGATTACATCGACGGTCAGGCGTCAAAACCGTTCACCATCACGATCGAGCAAGGCACGGATTTCAAGTGCGAGAGCATGACGATAAGCTGCTTCTCGTATTGTGCATCGGTCAATACGCTCTTTCCGATTCCGAACGCGGCAGGCACGGCGTACTGGGCGGGTCGCGGGATCACCATGAGGATTACGGACACACGGTCCGGGCGCGATCTGACGAGCGGCGATATGCCGATCGAGCTTGTGGCGACGCCGGGGTACGGGATTTCATTCGTCAAGCCGTTGAATTTCCGTCATACGTTCCTGCGGAACAGCAAGATCAGGTTCGACATCAGGAACCTTGATACCGCGGCGCGGTATTACGATGCGGTAAATTCCGTCGATTACGGCACGCATCATTTCAATATCGCCATGCACGGGTATAAGTATCTGACGCCGGGCGCGTAATCTTTTCGTTGCATAAAAAAGGGTAGGGGCAAGCCCTACCCTTACATTATTTTTATAAACGAAAGGATGGTATCATGACCTCGACCAGAGACTTCGCCGTCAAGTTCGGGAGACACCCGGACATGGGACTCGAAAGCGAGAAAGCTTTCCCGTTCATTTATACGTTTCGGAACCGCAATGACGATTTATGGACCGCCGGTACGACGCTCACGAATCAATCCGACGCGATAAATAATGTCGTCAACGGTATCGGACCGCTTGTTCCCGCCAATTCCCGGATTACCCACAACGTCATGCTCGATCAGGACTATATTTTCAAGCTCTTGAATATCAAGTATACGGCGTACCGGTTTGTTCCGTCGATTTCTGGATCGGCCACTGCCGCCGTTTCCTCCACTAACACGTCTCTCACGGACACTCGTCTTTCAATGAACGTAGATGAGTATGTCAATTGTACCGTAACGTGTAATGGCAAGACGTTACTCGTGACGTCCAATACTGCGACGAAGTTTACCGGCGCCGCATGGAGCGGGGGCAGCAATCCGGGTAACGGAAACTTATGGACCATATCGCCGGTCGGTAATTATCAGTCGTATGAGAATGTCGGGCCACAGCAAACAGACGGTCTCGATCCCGACATGAACAAGATCGGTACGCCGCTCTCGAACTTTATCAGCATGACGCTTTCGTTCTCAGGATCGCAGGCGCAGATACTTTACGGAGGGGATGATTGCGGTCCGCTTCCGCGCCTGAAGCTCGGCAGTCGCCGGGAACCGATTCCGGTCAGTTCCGTACAGGGGTACGATTACGGGTTTCTGGCTTTACGCACCCCCAAACTGCTTACGCAGCAGGCGTGTTTGATATTCGACATCACGAACACTCATCCGACGAAGGATTTGGTCGTCGGCGCCGCGATCTACGGCATGAAGATAAGGATGTAATTATGAAATTTTATTTTTTTGAAAATTACACTTCTCGTGGCGATATTGCCGTAGGTCATATTATCGGCGCAGTATCACGATTAAACGCCTATAATATTCTCAGGAGACGTTTCGGTAGGAGATTCGGAGAGCTTATTCAGTTGTATGAAGTTGGAAGCGTGGAAAAACTTCGCGCTTCAAAACAGTATATTATTACAGCGCAAAAAACTCCGCCTCGCGGAGCAATCGTTGAAAAACGGAGATAAAATATGAACATGCAAATGGTCGCCCGTCTTGAAGACCTGCCGTATTACACGTCGCCGCCGATCGAGTTCACGTATCGGTCATCGGCTCCATTCGCGGCCGGGAAGTATACGTGGGCCGAGATGCAGGTCCCTCTCACTCCGAACCGGCCGATCATGCCGAACAGTCTGTATTATTTTCGGTCCATCACGCTGTCGGCGGATATTGAAGAAGTGGACTTCACGTCGAATATCGTCACGACCCCGGCGTTTCAGATGTATCTCAGAGGCCGGGCGAAGTCGATTCTTTTCCGTGAACCGGTCCTCATGGTAAAATTCCTGCAAAATTTCGATTATCGTTTCGTCTGGAAAACGCAGACCACGATCGACCAGTTGTACGCGAGTTTCAACGGCGTTCTGGCGCAGGGCGCGGGACTTGTCGGCAAGGACCCGCTGACGCTGACCGCCGTGATTTCAGCGCAGGAGATCGTTGACGAGGGGTTCGTCAAATTGTTTAAACAAACCTATCCACGCGAATAGTAAACGGTAGGGGCGTATTGCAATACGCCCGTACAGAATGGAAAAAATCCTATGGCGGAAATAATTGACATTCTCATGCCGAGGTTCAATGACACTCCTTATTTTACGGTGGATGTGAGCGCGGCTTCAGGATATGTCGCGGTGACGCCGGGCGGCGGACCTTTTGGTATATGGGGAGTTGCCGGACAGCAATCTCTATTCAGCAAAAGGGACAACATCCGTCTGCTGACGGCGGGATTTTATATCCCTGAAAGTTTCACCAACGCCGATTGGTACAGTAAAAAATGGTCTGAGGTCCCCTCTAATGCGTTGCAACTTACCGTATACAATCTCGCCGGAAAACAGGTCGCTTTTATGCCGGGATTCGGCAGCAGTTCCAACGGCACGTTCGCTCTGCCTTTCCCGAATTATGAACACGCTCTCGATTTATTTTGCGACTTTGCAAATTTAACGGGGTCTACGTATCAGATAACGGGAGACCAGTATTTCCTGACCGGAGCCGTTTATTGCAACAATATTTCGATGGTCGGAGTGCCTGCGGCGCTCGATGGAAAAGTGATAAAGGTGACGCCTTTTATCAAGATATTGCACACGATCCCCCTTATCGTCAATCCCAACGTCATCGAGGCGACAACGCTTACGCGGAGCGGAGGGACGGCGACGTTCACAAACATCCTCGGTCATCCTTTCACCAACGGCCAGACCGTAAGGATCAGCGGCGCGGTGCAGCCTGAATACAATGTGACTACTGCGATCACCGTCGTCAATCCGACGACTTTCACGTATGCGGTCGGCGGAACTCCCGTGACACCGGCGACAGGCTCTATCATAGCCGAACCTGCATAAGAGGTAAGATATGGCGAAAAAATATCCAATATCCGGCGGCTCCGGCGCCCGTGCGGGTTTTCCCCGCACCACGCTTTCGTCTTTGGACGATGTTTCGATCCTCAATCCGAAGCTTGACGACGAGCTTATTTATAACGGGACTGCGTGGGCGAATGTTTCCACCATCGGCGCCGGTATAATAAAAGTGATCGCCATTTATGATCCCACTTCCGGTCTCCCGGCGGCGCCTGCGGTCAACGATCATTATATCGCTCTTTATACGGCGAACGGCTGGACGGCGAAGCATATCTATACGTGGAACGGCGCTTTGTGGATGGACACGACTCCCGTGGCAGGAATGATGGTATACGTGCAGGAACTCGACGACGTGTTCGTGTATTCCACGGCGAATCAGTGGTCGCAGTTTCCTGACTCATGGCAGGACCCCGTGATCTCGATATTCAATAATACGGCGGCATTGCCGGTCGCCCCGGTGAACGGCGACCGGTATATCGCGCAGGTGACGGCGAACGGATGGACTGCGAATTATATTTACGAATGGAACTCTCCGAACTGGGTTCCCACGGTCCCGGTTCTGGGGATGATGACATTTGATAACGCCGTCGGCGCTCCGTATCTGTATAGCGGCGCTGCGTGGGTCATTTTCAATCCGCTCACCGCTCATGCGATCGGCGGGGCTTTACATACGGCAGACACGATCGCCAATATCCAGACGAAGGTGTCTGACGGGAAGCTTATCACGTCGGCCGCAGCGGAGATTTCAACGATTGCGGCGAAGGGTCTGCCGACGACCGCCGACCTTCTTCTGATCGAAGATGCGGCTTCCGTTGCTCCGCAATACCAGAAAAAATCCGTCACCATAGCCAATCTTGTTCCGTGGCTTTACGGGACCGGCGCTCCGCCGAGCGCGGCAGGATTGCGTGACGGAACACTGTACATAAAATACACTCCGTAACCGGACCGACAGGATATGCCGACAAAAACTTGGACAGGCGGCGGAGGTAACGACCTTTTCTCTACAGGGGCCAATTGGGGAGGCTCTGCCCCGGTCGCAGGTGATGATTTAGCGTTTGGCGGAACGACTCGCCTGACGCCTGATAACGATTTAGCCGCAGACACTTCCTTTGCCTCAATTGCTTTCAACGTAGCGGCAGGAAGCTTTACAATTTCGGGTAATCGTATCACCCTTGCCGGAAATATCACTAATAATTCAGGAGCCGTCCAGACAATTTCTCTTAATATGATCTTCGCCGCCACCCGCACTTTTGCAGGATCGACGCCTGCAAACACCGTAGTCTCCGGTATAATCAGCGGATCGGGAGGAGTCACTAAGGGCGGGGATGGAACGCTCACTCTTTCAGGTCTCAATACCTACACCGGCGTAACTACCGTAAATCAAGGAGTGCTTAATTTCAACACGGTCAAGGATGTTTCCGGCGGGTCAAGCGCACTCGGCGCTCCGACAACGACGGCAAACGGCACTATCACCTTGGGAGCTTTTCAACCTGAATTGTGTTATACGGGTACGGGGTCAAGCACCGACAGGATCATACAACTTGGCGGGAACTCGGACGGCAGAACATTCGTCGTCGAACACGCGGGGTCAGGCACTCTGACCTTTTCCACTTCCCCGACGCATCTCAACGACTGCACGAAAACCGTCACCTTTAAAGCGTCATCTTCCGCAACCGGTGAAATCGCGGCATTGGTCGATGCGACAACCAAGTCATTGACTATCGACAAAAGCGGCGACGGTACATGGAGATTCACCGGCGCCAACACGTACACCGGCACGACCACGGTATCGGCAGGCACGCTGCTTGTCAACGGTTCCACCCACGCCACAAGTACCGTCAGCGTGACCGGAACGCTTGGCGGCACCGGAACGGTGAACGGCGTCATTACCGTCAATAACGGCGGAACCGTGGCTCCGGGCAACGGCGGGACGAACATCGGCACCTTGACGACTAAAAACGTGACCTTCAGCAGCACGTCAACTTTTTCAGTCGATCTCAACGGCACGACGCCGACATTCGACAAATTAAGCGCGCCGTCGAATACGGTCGCCCTCGGCAGCGCGGCGAATACTTTGACGGTTGCGAGTATCGCCAATTCCGCGAATGGAAAAGTCTACACGATAATCGCCGCATCAACCTTGTCGGGGACGTTTAACGGCAAGGCTGAAGGTTCCTCTTTTATCGTGAGCGGCAGGACGTTACAGATAAGTTACGCCGGAAACAATACGACATTGACTGATATTACATCTACAGGCGCAGGTCTGATAGGAGATTCCGCGCTTGTCGGCGATTCACCTTTAGTCGGTACGGGATCAGCGCCTTTAATAAATTAGCAGGGGCGTATAGCAATACGCCCGTACAAGGAGTAATCATGGTAAATCTTGGCGACAGAGCGTTGGCATCGACATTATCGTTTCTTTTCAATACGCACAAAGCGGACGGGACCCCGATCACCTTGGCAGGCACCCCGGTGGTCAGCGTCTATAAAAACTCGACGACACAAAGCACCAGTGGCGTCACGCTCACGGTCGGTTATGACGGCCTGACGGGTATGCACCAAGTTATCATAGATACGAGTCTGGACGGGGCTTTCTACGCCACGGGGAACGACTTCAACGTCGTCATCACGACCGGGACGGTGGATTCGATCAGCGTCGTCGGCGCCGTCGTCGGAAAGTTCTCGATCGGCAGGCAGAACATTTCACACATGAACAGTATAGCGGCGTCCTCCGTCACCACGATCAACGCAAATCAGGGACAGACTCAACCGGTCAATTTCACCGGCACGGGCGCAAGCGCGTATGTCAAGACCGATATAATCAGCGCGGCGGGAACGGCGTGGGGATCAGGCGCGATCACGGACGGGGTTTTCGGCGCCAGCACCTATCCGAGAGCGATCCGCACCAATTCGACAAACGGAGCGGCGGCAGGCTATGTCGATCTCGACGGCAGCGCGTCGGCAGTCGATAATTTCTATGTCGGGTGTTCCATCAAGATCACGGCAGGCGACGGCGCGGGACAATCGCGCACGATCATACTGTACGTCGGTTCGACAAAACGCGCCTATATCGATAGAGTGTGGGCGACAAATCCGGTGAGCGCGACCTATCTCGTCAATGCCGGAAAACTGACGCTTGATGTTCTCAATACCGGCGTGGCGGCGGCAGGCGGCGCTTCAACCATCACGCTCGCTTCCTCGGCTGTAGCGACCAATGAATACTACGACGGAGCGAAGGTACAGATCATTTCCGGGACGGGTCTCGGTCAATCACGCATTATTTCCGGGTATGTCGGCAGTACCCGTGTCGCCACGGTGACGGACGCATGGGCCACGCAACCGGACAATACTTCAGTCTACGCGGTCATGGGACTCGGCGACGTCGAGGTCGGCGTCAATAACGACAAGACCGGTTATGCTCTGGCGTCCACTGCCGTTAATGTTACGGCAATCGACGGACAAGCGACAAATGGAAATAATGCGACGCTCAATCTCAAGAAACTGAATATCGTCAATGACAGCGGCGACGCCATTGTCGCTTCCTCCACCGGTGCAAACGGTGACGGCATCAAAGCAAGCGGAAACGGGAGCGGAAACGGTATGCACGCGGTCGCAGGCGACACCGGAAACGGTATCAGGGCGTTGGGCGGCGCGACGTCCGGTAACGGCCTCCGTGCCTGGGCGCCGACAAGCGGCGACGGTATATCGGCGGAAGGAGAGGGCACCGGATCGGGAATGTATCTCTGGGGCGGTGACACTCATGGCGACGGTTTAACGGCGCTCGGAGGGCCGAATGGCGGCTGCGGTATAGTATGCGGCAGCGCCGGTGACGGAAAAGGTCTGCTGTGTGTCGGAAACGGCGCGGGAGCGGGTATCCTTGCTCAAGGCGGAGTTACCGGCGACGGTTTTAAAGCGAAAAGCGGCGCTACATCCGGTAATGGTATACAAGCGGAAGGTACGGGAGCGTCAGGTAACGGTATAAAAACAACCGGTTCACAGCAAGGAAACGGTATTGACGCTGAAGGCGGTGCTACCACCGGCAACGGAATTATAGCGACTGGCGGAGCTAACGCCGACGGAATTATAGCGGTAGGCGGAGCAACATCTGGAAACGGCATTACCGCGCAGGGCGGACTTGCTTCAGGAATAGGATTGCTGTCCATAGCACCTGCCGGAATGGGTCTTTGCGCTCAGAGTGGAGGAAATAATCCGGGCTTCCAAGCCATAAGCGGCGGAGACGCTCCCGGTTTTCAGGCGATATGCGCGGGTACGGATGGAAATGGTATAGAGGCGACAGGAAAGGGGACGACCGGCAGCGGCATAGTCTTGACAAAAGGCGGGGCAAGCGGACACGACATGGTTTTGACGGACAATCCGACCGCCATGACACAGCTTTCAAAATCAGCCTCGACCATAGCCGACGGCACCGTCGATAACACCGGATTTGCGCCGACAACGACGCAGTTCGAGTGTTCCGACATAACGAGCGCGGCCGTCGATTATTACTTTGATCGAACGGTGGTATTCAAGACAGGGGCGCTTGCAAAACAGGCCCGGCGGATCGTCGCATACTCGCTTGTCGGCGGTCGCGGACATTTCACCGTCGAAGCTCTGACGGCTGCACCGGCGAACGGCGTGGTTATGGTTATCGTATAATGTATGGGCGGATAAATTATGGCGACAGTTCTTGGAGTGATGGGAGTTTCCATAACGGACCTCGGCCCGGACGCAGGCACCGAAGATTCCATTATTGTCGGCGGAGTCTGGAAAAGCATTGAACGGTATTATATCTGCATCGGTGAAACATGGTTCCCGGTGCCGGAACGGAATATTCTCGTATCAGCGAATTGGGAAACGTAAACGTATGGACGCTCTGCTTGCAAGACTCGGAGATTTCGGCTCTCTCGGCATAGTGCTTGCTCTCGTATTGTATGATGTTTTCTATCTACAGAGAAAACTCATTACGATAATCGAAAACAACACGAAAGCCATGACTGAACTTAAAAATTTCTGTTCCAATAAAAAGGGATCGTTACAATGACCAAGAAAGATTATATTATCATAGCGACGGCGCTCGGTCAGTCGATCA
>Ga0315288_10011211_pt1 | contig 11285 bp, 4 predicted proteins | sample YL17G11_20_MG_FD_203454 | JGI IMG/M metagenome (GOLD analysis project Ga0315288, IMG submission 203454) | Sediment microbial communities from Yellowstone Lake, YNP, Wyoming, USA - YL17G11_20 | ecosystem: Environmental > Aquatic > Freshwater > Lake > Sediment | place: USA: Wyoming | collected... | reverse complement strand
TCAGGGCGTAAGGGGTATTGTCGAGGTGGATACCAGCGTCTGAACTATATGATACTGTGTTGTTGACGACAATGGAATAGTATGAATTTACCCATAGGCCGATACCGACAACGGTATTCGATATTGAGTTGCTGATGATCCTGTTGTAGTAGGGACCGTTGAAAGAGATACCCTGTTCGGCATTTGATATCGTATTTCGACTAATGCTATTGTTCTGGCCAAGCCACGAAGATATGCCGTAACGGATGTTCGTGGCTATGTTATCACTGATGTTGCAGAAACTCGCCCTGTCAATGGAGATGCCGCTACTTTCATAGTAGTAATATCCCCAGCCACTATTTCTTACCATAAAACCAGTCACAAGAACATTGTCTTCTTCTATGTAGATTACTGCTGCCGTTCCACCACCATCAACAATTGTGTTTTCCTTGCTTTCTCCAGTGAGCGATATGGACTTGTTCACATCAACGTTTTCAATATAGGTTCCGTTTTTCACATATACTGTATCTCCAGGGTTAGCTGCGTTCACAGCTTCCTGTATTGAGGTGAAGTCTGCTGGTCCATCGTCATCCACAGTCCAAGTTCTGGGTTCAGCCCTTACAGGTTGAATCTTAAATGCCATTGTTAACATGCTGACTAGAAGCAAAACAAACATGAAAACAGATAACATCCTCTTCATCTTCACCCTCTCCCTTCCAACTAAACTGATAAACTATTCTAACACTCTCTTCTCTTTATTGTTTGTGGAACCTTCTTCTATACGCATCAAACAACAAATAAACATAGCAAGCTGAAACAAACGCAACGTCATTAGCAATGCGACATGCACAACCAGAAACATAGCACGCATAGCGAAGATCCCCATAGACTAGTCAATGCATCATATGGGTCAAAAAGTGACAGATTGGAGATGTCTCCCGCACATCCCCTCTTTTTCTTCGTGTTGAACGTCTGCGCTTAGTACGCGTGCCCCTCTTTGTCGTCTCGAACAGACTTGGGCTTTCGCAAAATCATTCTTTAATCTTGCTATCTCTTCCAAAACAAAAAAGAGGGGTTTACGGGTCTGCTTGTCCGAAGTGTAAGGCTACTGTTGCTATGTCTTTGCCGTCTATTTTGGCATCGTCGTTTACGTCGCTGTTGGGGTTCCATACGTATGGCGGTGAGCATCCGGGGGCGGAGCCGAAGCACAAAGCCACTATTGCTATGTCTTTGCCATCGACCTTCCCGTCTGGAACGAAGCCCCATGGATTAGCAGAGCCACCAGTCAAGTCACCGACAGCGGCCACGGTGAGGTTTCTGCCCGTGCAGTTGTTGTCTGCTGTTTCATTTTCATCAAACAGTGGCGATGAGTAAGCCCATATGGTGTAGTTGCCCATGGAAATGCCTGACGTGTTCATTGTGAAGGTCAATGTCATGTAGGCTCCGCTGTCAAGGGCCACATTCTGAGGCGTGATGGGCGTTGAATTGAGATAGGCGGTGACGCTGAAGTCTTCTGCGGAGCTACCAGTGTTCAGCACGGTCACTTGGATAGATAAGTTAAGTCCTCGTCCGACGACGGTCTTTGATGCGACCCATTTTGTGGCGACGTTGTGTCCAACGTTCAGTGGCTTGAATATGGCCTGCAGGGTGTGGTTCTCGTTCATATTGACGCTCAATGGATTGCATATTCCCGCGTAGACGTTGTCAAGTTCCCAACTGTCGAGATAGTATCCGGGATCAGGTATGGAGCTCACTGAAACTTGCGTTACATGCTCGAAAATGTAGGTACCTGCTGTGAGATTCGTGTCGCCGCCGACGGTGGACGTGATTTCTAACGAGTATTTCATTCGAACGAACACGGCTCTTAGCACATGATCTCTGTCCGTCCTTACGGCAGTTTGGAATGCTTCCGAAGCGTTGTTTCCGTCTAGCTCCCAGTGATCGAGCGTGTAATAGTCATAAGCTACTGCGGTCACTTCGACGTATTCGGTAGCGTTGTATGGGTAGCTTCCAGGAGCTGGATTCGTCGTTCCGCCGCCGTTCGAAGTGATTGTCAGGTTCCGCGGGCCCCAAATCCATTGGAGAATCAACGGGTAACGGTCTGTATTGTTTGCATCTATTGTATGTGCTACGTCCCCTATTCCGTCGCTTCCCTTTAAGGTCTGAAATACTCCGCTGAAAAGATCAGTTCCGTTATAATCGTTCCAGTAGTTTCCGCCTGAAGGGTATCCGTCATCCCATAGGCCAGCTGCCTCGTTCGTTGACGCTTGGTAAGTGTTGTTTATTATGTTATTATGATGAATGAGGTTGTTCGAGGCTTGCGAACTGTTTAGGCAGATGCCATAGTTGCTGGACGTAATGTTGTTTTCGGAGATTGTGCTGCTGCCAGCGGTTATTAACAAACCACAGTATTGATTGCCTGTTATCTCATTATTAAAAATCATATTGTATGATGATGATATGTTCACTCCGCAGGAATTGTTGATGATCTTGTTGTTTTGGATTTGCGCGTGGTTTCCGCCATCCAAATGCATCCCCGATTCTGAACCGTTTCGTATCGTGAAATTTTCAACTGTTACGTTGTCGGCTGTGATGGAAATCGCCGTTCCTGTTCCATTGCCGTCAATCACCGTGTCCTCCAAATACGCTCCGACGATTGAAAGCGGTTTGCCAACAACCACGTGCTCATGGTATGTGCCTTTGTCGACGAGGATCGTATTTCCATCCGTTGTTAGAGCAGACTCTATGGCTGCTTGGATAGTATCATAGTTGAAAGTCGTGTTGACGTCGTGGACTGTTGCAATCCACGTTGGGTATCCGGCAGACTTCCAAGCTGTGATGCCTCCCAGTATGTTGTAGACTTTTGTAAAACCGTTTGAATCGAGAATGCCTGAAGCGGTTTTACTCCGTCCCCCGGACCCGCAGTAGACTAGTATCTCGTCGTTCATGTGGCTTGCCAGTTCTCCTATCCTTGTCGGCAAGTCCGTCACGGGTATCAAAGTTGCACCGTATATGTGGCCGCTGTCATACTCACCCTTCGTTCTAACGTCTAGGATCACGAGGTTGGGATAGGCGCCGCCTGTTATCATGCCGTAGGCTGTGCCTACATCTATACTCGTGTATGGTGAAGACCACGCAATCGATGTGGATGAGATTAATGAGCTTGCCAGAATAATTAGCAAAGCTGTTTGACGTTTGTGAGTTGTGAGAGTCGTCCCTCAAACCCCCCTTTTCTCCCCATTAAGATGTTGCCGTCTGAAAGATATAAGGCACGCGCTGTTTCTCAGGTGATGAGACAGCACGCGCTTATCACACATCTGAATCAAAGAGGATTTGGGAAAACGAAGATTTGATACTGCTGAAGGCCTCGTTTGCAAGTTATTTCATGATCCAGCTGGCGTGGGCTCTGGTTCAGCGCGCGGTAGCGTCCAGGGCCACCACCAGCATCAAGAATTAGCCCTTTCTTTGGCGGATATTTTTTCCAAAAATGCATTGTAACAATGAATTCGAGTGTATGGTAGCCATCTTGAACTAACTAGCCTTTTCCATTCCCTTGTTACGTTCTTGTCATAGTAATCTCTCACAACTCTACTCAAAATGCCATCTCACGGCTGTTTCATACATGACTTTCCATTAGCGGTTCCAAGACAATAAGACTTTACGCGCGCTAAGGGCTAATAGACTGTTGCGTCTGTGGAGGAATCGCTCAGAAAAAACCAAGAGGTTCTGAAAGGCTAATCTGAAACCATTTTCTGTGGTCGGCGCAGAGCAAGAAAGAAATGGAGAAGATGCAGGTTGAGGATAGTTCCCATGGATACATCAGGCTTTCTGAGTATGAAGGTGTGGCGGTGGTTGTGGTTGGGGTAAAGTTTTATCCAACCAACCAACATTCCTTACTCCTCTCTCAACCACGCCTTCACCTACTCTCTCTCCTATACACAGAGAGACACACTCACACGCACACACGCATACGGAGTGAGTGTAGATTTTATCGGAATCGAGTATACGACTGCGCCTGTAACATGGGCGCGCTAATATCTTATTTTTCGTGGCTTTTTTGCGGGTATTCTGCGTTCTTGCCTCTTTTTTTTGCGACTTCGGCTATAGCATTAGCTATTTCATCCAAATGACTATCGATGTAAAAATTCGGAATGCGAATGGTGTCTATTCCGTCTAAACGCGAATATGAATCTCGTTCCAAATCACGAAACAAATGTTCTGGGTCTGTAAGATGATATTTTCCATTTATCTCAAGATTGAGTCTAGCCCAAGGAATAGAAATGTCAGTATGCTTGTATCCGTCATCAAATTCTAATTCATTATGGATGTCTCTTTTGTTCAAAGCTTCATGAAGTCTTTTAGCTTGAGGCGTTGGTTCATTTTGCTTATTAACCATAGCCGAGTCTGACTTTTCTTCAGAGAAACTTGCCTGTCCTAAAGGGGTTTCTTCGTATGCAACAGTCTCTAACAGCAGCGCGCGCCCTTTCCATTTAACAAGACTCGTCGCCTGTTTCCTTTCACCGCTGCTTCCTGAATGGCTAATACCGACAATACTCCTCACCATTTCCTCCATTCTTCTTCTTTCTCGCGCCGCTTCATCATTCGAAAGATACGATGGATGAGTGCGCCGCTTACCCAACTAACTACCCTAACGGCATTTTGGAAGCAAACGCTATATGTCATGCGATTTTTGAATATTGATTTCACCTACTTGAATAGGCTCGCAAATATGCTAAATGGTTGTGTTCTCCACCTTCAGAATTGCGGATTTGTGACGCGCTGGCTTGTCCCTAAAATGGTTAAAAATGGTTTTAATTCTTATTTTGTCTATTGGAGCTTGATTTAGGCTTGGTTGACGGGTAATCTTGACCGCGTTGAAAGATGGCAAATCACGGGGTTCCATCAAAGCTCGATGGAAGTAGAGCTTTCTCATAAGCTGTTGAAGCTACATCTAGTCCGTCTGGGACTTCAAGGCACAGAGGAGGGCTAAAAACAGATATACGCCTCAAAACTGTCCCTGAACCCGAAAATAGGAATTATGACCAATTTAGACCAATTTCGGGACAAGGCAGCGCGCGACCTAATCGATCTTTGCCGCTCATTGTGGATATGCTTTATGGAACTGTTCTCTAGAACACAAAAACAAGAATTCCCAAACTAATATGTGTCAAATGACAACCCACGCGCTTTTGTCGGCTCAACCAAACAAGGGCTTTCGGAAAAAACCATTCTTTAATCTTGCCATCTCTTCTGAAAGAAAAAAGTGGTTTATGGACGGCGCGAGCGTTAATCCATGTAGGGCATTCTGCCTCCACCGCCGCCGACGGAATAGAGAGGGGCTCCTATTGCAAAGCACGAGAAACTTGTCACGTCAGCCCACACGTAATGCTCGGTCGTATTGATGCCTTGAACAGGCAACTCGTACCATGAGCTTGACTCCTCCTCCATACAATAAATCTTCAAATCGTTTTCCTCAACACCCTGTTTTCTCAGTTCACCCTCGTCGTAGAATATTCTTACCTGAGCACCGAGGTAGTCAGAATATGCCGTGGTGATATTCACGTATCTGCTGAAAGGCTTTACGTTGTCAGGTAAGGGTGGATCATATTCTCCTGAGAAAGAAAACGTTAAACGATCCTCAGATGTCAATTCGAAAGGTATATTCAACTGCAGTAGAAGTTTGGAATTTGTCAAGTTCAGTTCGTTTGGATCTGTAACAAGAGTGCTTATCGTCGAGTTTATCACAGTAACGTTTGAGTCTTCATAGGCATAAAGCGTACTCACCGTACAGTTTACAAGGACAAGGGTCGCCGACCACCGGCACTCGATCGTGTCCAATGTTGAATTGTACACCGAGCAGATACAATTCCTCTGAACAATCAAACTTGCTGTCTTAAGTCCATTTAGATACCATATCCCGTCAGTTATGGCCAAATCAAGAAAATCTGTCGTTGAATCAATGTCCGCGCAGATGTTCCAATGAGTTACGGTTGAATCGGTCAGAGTTATGTTGAGTCCCGCCTCGGGGAGACAGAGATTGAAGAAATCGTTGAACCCGTCTTTCAAGCTGAGTTTAGAGTAGCACCTAACAATATCGATTGATGCCGTAGTAATAATAGTATTAAACGCGGAGACGTTATTATTTGCATACATCAATGTGACATTCGAATTCACAAGCGTCACGTCAACACAATGTTCAATGTTCATTAGTCTGATTTCCGAGTTGAGAAATTCAATGGAGTCGTTCCCCCGAATATAGACTCCCCAACTGTTCACCGTCGTGTTTTCGATCACCATTGGCGTAGAATCACAATCAATCCCCATGTACGATACGAAACCAGGAATCAACGTGAAGTTTCCTGACCAGCCAGAATCCATGTCAGTTGCGAATGCAAGAAAGTCCAAATCAGAGTTCAGCAACTTTCCTTTGAAGCCTTCAAACCATATCCGCCAACGCGAAACATAGGAATCAGAAACTGTGAAGTTTGCGGCTCCCTCGCATAACACTAAGCTATTGATTGCTCCGGCCTGAAGCTCAACATCGCCTTCATAATCAATGAAGGTTATAAATAGAGAGCTGAGATTCGAATCCTTGACAAGAGTCAAGCTGGGCGAGCCAGCGTCTATCAGAACAAAAAGATCGGAACCGGCACTTCCAGAAAAAGTCGAGTTCGATAACAGCAAATTGCTTCCCATGAGTTGATAGATCTTTCTAAGAACTGAATTACAGACTCGTACATCGGAGCCCATACGCACGTCAAGGTTCGTCCTGGGTGACGTAGAATCAAATATGTGAACGTGAGAACCCCAATCGCAATGCACTCCGTTTTCTCCTAGTATCTCCGAGTTCTGCATCGTGAAATTGCCTGCATCAGGGTAGCGTGACACTGTTATCCATTTGGTTCTTGTTGACGCATGCATGCAAACAGTTGAGTTTGTAATGTTCAGAGTTCCGTAGACATAGATTTGACCATTTTCAACCACGAAGTCGCAGTCTTGGATTATTACCGTGTCAGTTTGGTTTACGACAAGATCGCCATTCCATGATTGGCTCTCATTTATGATTATAGGATCCGATGATGCTTGAACCCTGTCATTCTTTAAGTGTAGCCCACTATTGATCTGTGAATCCAGATAGCCGCCGCTGTTCGAAGAGGCAAAATCTAATTGAAAGAGCAAAACCACCAATAAGATGAGGAATAGAGCCTTCACTCTGAGCAAGATTCCCACTCTAATTCATTATGATTAAACTCAAGACTTAAAGATTATGGAGAAGCCCTCTATAGTGTCTTCTTAATCCATGTAGGGCACTTTTCCTCCGCCGCCACCTGTCATTCCTGCGATAATCTGTATCGAGTTGCCCACACATGTATTGTCAGCTACGTTTGTTTCGCCGACGACTGGCGTGGCATAAGCGCTTATCTCGTAGTTTCCCAAGTCAAAACCTCACTCTTCTTGGAGTCAAGTTCTCGACAACCAAAGACATACCTATTGTCTCCAACAGGTCTCACGGTGATCACCTTGAAGAAACGGCCTTTATCCTTGAGAAAGAAACTGCCCTTAACCTGCAACTTCTTCATGCGTGCACCATTCTGAACCCTAGAAGCATTACTCTTTCGCCCGTTAGAACCCTCGCAAAAACGTTTCGGCACGATTCAAGCGCGTGCGCTGCGGGCAAGAGTCAAATCAGACGACTTGGCGGCTGTGCAAGATGAACTTGGCAATACGCCACATCGAGTCCAAGTTTGTAGTATGGAATAGCGAGGGGAGTTTTCTAAACGATGCCTATAAGGATTTGAAGGCAGATTATCTTCTTGCGAATCCGCCATTTAATGACTCAGACTGGAAAGGCGAACTTGTCAGAGACGACATACGCTGGAAGTACGGCGTCCCGCCTGTGGGAAACGCCAACTTTGCATGTTCCATCTGGTTTGTGTCCAATGCTCATAGAAGTTGCTTCCATAAACCTTATCCTTGACTACAATAGATAGGCAATTGAGGAAAGAGAAAAGTGAAGAGCATTCAATCAATCGTGATGACAATTCTACTGTTACTGTCAATCTGTTCAGTTTTGGAAGTATCTGGAGGTATACCCCCTAGCCTCACGCTGTTCACTCCGCAAATCGATGGTTTGACTGTGACCATCAATGGAGTGACTATGCCCGGCATGTCTGGAACTAGTATCACAAAAATCCATTGGGATTGGGGTGATGGATATTCCGAGGATCACTGGTTCGCAAACTCTCACCCGTATCCTAATAACGGAACCTACATAATTACCGTGGCATCTTATCAGAGTGATGGTCTGACCACAACAAAAGCAAGAGTCGTCTCATTGGGAGTACCGCCAAAAACCCCCATCTTACTACTTGTCAATGAGACAATATATCCTTCGATTGCTAATCGCCTATCAGTTTTTAGACAAGATATATCATTTGACGGATATGATGCTATTGTCTCTTTGCTTAGCAACGGCCTTGACGTTCGCCAGATCAAAGACATAATCAAATCGTATTACACTGAGAATAACATCACAGGCGGTATCTTAATAGGAGACATAAAAGCAGCTTATACTGAATTCCGCACAGGAGATAGTTCGTCGGTTTGGATATCCCTCGATGCCACTGATATGTATTACATGGACTTGGATGGCTACTGGGAGAATGTGACACACCCAGATTTCTATGCACATAGACCTCCAGGTGACACCAGACAGGTTTTCCTTTATGAGAGTTGCCAGACTTTCTACGATGAATACATTGTCTACCTAAACGAATCAAAGAAATGGGATTACAGTACGATCGAGAACAAGGCGCAATATAAAGCTGAGATCTGGGTCTCAAGGATGATGGGGCACAATCTTGTTGTTTCTGGAAAGAACGAAACAGACATAATCAACGAATTCTTGGATTGGAATCATGCATTTCGAACAGAACGGAAGCGCATTGAGGATAGGGCCTACTTGTTAAATGCGATAGGTTCAGGTTACAATGACCAGAACATGAACTATTCGTCCATTTTCGATTCAATTGTCAAGAAAGAATATGTGACGAAAAATGATTACCTGAATTGTTTGAGAAACCCGAACGGAAGCAAACTCACTTACCTTACTGCACATTCAGGGCCACAAGTACATTGTCTGTATGATACAAATCTGATGGTTGATGAACTGGCCGACTCTAACAAAACGTCTGTATTCTATATCTTGAATGCTTGTTCTTCTTGCAGGTGGGATCAATACGTTTCATCGCCAGCGAATCCAAACTATCTTGGAGGGATATATGTCTTTGACAAAAGCGAATCAGACTATGGCCTTGGCGCGATTGGCTTTACTGGTGTCGGTGGTTTCAATTGGTTAGAATTCTTTACTGACTATCTAAACGCAAATCCTTATGGTAGTTATGGTGAAGCTTACAAGTACTGGTTCAACGAGAATCTAATGCGCATTTTCACAGCATGGAATTACGTTTACCTGGGGGACCCGATTATTGGTCCAAGCAGCCCAAGATTGGTCCGCAACATTGATACGGGCTTGAGGTATGAAAAGATTCAAGAGGCAATAAATGCTCCCGAAACTCAGGATGGGCACACGATAGTTGTGGGTGCAGGAACTTACTATGAAAACGTGGTCGTGAACAAAACGATATCACTTCTTGGAGAAAACAGAGAGAAAACAATCATTGATGGAAAAGGTGCTGGAAACACAATATCTGTGATTGCTAATGGCGTTTTGATAAGCGACTTGACGGCTACTAATTGTGGCGATGCCTATCCTAATTCAGGGATCTTTCTGAATATGGTAGAAGATGCAATTGTCACTTGTAGCAACGTTTCTTACAACAAAGGACATGGGATATTTGTCATGTGGGGTACCAACAATTCCTTGCTCAACAATGTGATTGAATACAACGTACAACCAGGGATTAGAGTTGATGGCACAGCGGCACACGCTTTGATTGCGAATAATGCAATCGAACATAATCAACCTGATGGCATCTTTCTCTACTCAGCTTATCATGTCCTTATCGAAAACAACACGATATCAAACAACAAGCAATGCGGCATAACGCCACAAGGAGGAAGCACCAACATCACAATAAGACACAATTTTGTTTTGAATAATGGGTGGCATGGCATTTGTTTCGTTGTTAGCAACGACAGTCTCATAGAAGCGAACACTCTAAGCAAAAATGGTCTCTCCGGTATGGACTTCGTCGGTTCATCAGATCATAACAGCATACGCGGGAACACTGTAGAAGGCAATAGTCGTGGAATTAGCTTCTACGAGTCTTCAAACAACTCTATCATTCATAATAACTTCTGGAATAACACTAGCCAAGTGGACACTTACAATTCGGTAAATTCTTGGGATGATGGTTATCCTTCTGGGGGCAACTACTGGAGCGACTACACTGACGTGGATGAGAAAAACGGACAAAACCAGGATCAACCTGGAAGCGATGGCATATGGGATCATCCCTACTTCATTAATGGAAACAATCTAGACAACTATCCACTCGTCAGTCCGTGGACGCCCTGGGGCGATTGGCAACACTACCATGACTACTCGGAAATCGTCAACACACTCTTCTATTTGAACGATCAGTACCCAAACATTGCAGAGCTCTTCTCTATCGGCAAAAGCTACGAAGGCAAAGACATCTACTGCCTAAAGCTGACAAACGAAACCAACACGCATCCAAAACCGAAAGTACTGTTCGTGGGTTACCATCACGCACGCGAGCCGATCAGTGCAGAACTAGCCCTATACTTCGCTGTAGAAGCTGCAACCAACTTCGGCACAAACGAAACCATAACCCACACGTTAAACTACAGCGAAATCTACATAGTCCCAGCGCTGAACGTAGACGGCTTCAATGCTGTCAAGCAGAATGAATGGCAACGCAAGAACGCACACCCATTCGATGAAGATAACGATACTTTGTTAGACGAAGACCCACCGGAAGATGTAGATGGCGACGGCTACATAGAAGATCTGATTCAGTGGGACGGTTATCAATGGGTTTTTGTCCGTTGGGAAGGAATAGACAGTGACAGCGATGGGTCGCTTAACGAGGATTGGGTTGGAGGCGTTGACCTGAACAGGAATTATGGATACGAATGGGACGCGTCATGCTACAGTGGCAGCCCCTATCCATGGGCCGAAGATTACCGGGGACCGGCACCGTTCTCAGAGCCTGAAACGCAGGCGATGAGAGACTTAGCCCTCAGCAACGATTTCAGATACGCAATAAGCTTCCATTCAGGTAGCGAGTCAATAGGATACCCATGGGGATACACAGCGG
>Ga0315288_10011209_pt1 | contig 11285 bp, 21 predicted proteins | sample YL17G11_20_MG_FD_203454 | JGI IMG/M metagenome (GOLD analysis project Ga0315288, IMG submission 203454) | Sediment microbial communities from Yellowstone Lake, YNP, Wyoming, USA - YL17G11_20 | ecosystem: Environmental > Aquatic > Freshwater > Lake > Sediment | place: USA: Wyoming | collected... | reverse complement strand
TTAATTTATTTTGAAATTTAATTAAATCATCCATAAAAATATTACTATGAGTATCTTCTTGTTCTTTTCTTATCGATGATATTTTTTTCTTTAAATGATATTTTTCACTTTGTATTTGTTTGTCTTTCATTATTTTTTCTCCAAAATTGATTTAACCCATTCAATTCCTATATCTCTCAAAATTGAGTTTTTTCAAAAAAGAAAGATATTCCTATAACTAAAATTGCACCTTTTCCAAAAGCATAAAATATATGTTCTAGTTCCATATTTATCATTTGTAAATTTCTTCTCCTCTGTTTATAAAACAATCATAATCTCCTTTTCAAAATTACAATTTTTATTCCTGCATTTAATCATCTGGGATAATATATTATTTCTTTTTATAACTTTAGACCTTTTCATTTTTCCTGAACAAAGAGGGCATTTTTTCAGGTCAAAAAGATTATATCCAAGATTCATATCCTGAATACTTAAAGATTCGTTAAAATCTTCCTTATTATTTAAAATCACCTCTTTTTTGACCTCTTTTTGAATATTAAACTTAGGTTCTATATCAGGAATTTCTTTTAATCTTTCTTCCTTAATCAATTCTTCTGCCTGATTGATAAGACTCTCAGCAGTTTCAATATTATCTTCTTTTTCCAAGTTAATTTCATTCAATAATTCTTCTGCTGAAAAATTGTCAGAAGAAGAAGAAATGAAGAGAGGTAATTCTTTAATTTTCTTCTTCTTCTGAATATTCTTTTTCTTATGGCTTTTTGATATTTTATAATCGGAAGTTTTTTTTCTTGTTATATTTTTTTCAGGCAATTCTTTAAATGCTTTCTTGAAAGATTTTTTATCATTTTCTTTTTCATCTTCCAAATTTATCTTTACAATATCTTTATTTTTCATAATATTTCCATTTTTATTTTCTTTTGAAATTTTTTGGCAGGTTGCATTTTAAATGTTTTTTCCAGCCATTTTTCATATTTCTGGAATATAAATTCCCCCACTCTTATTTTAGACAATAAAGGAGTAATCAAAACTGATAATCCAAAAATTATTGGGATAACAATATAAATTTTCCATTTAAGATATCCAACCAATAAAATAGAAACTAATACACCAATTCCAAAAAAAGCTATGATTCCTTCTATGACTATATCAACATAATTTATTAATGTCTGCCTTATATTATCTAATTTTGCTATTTTTTCCAAATTTTGTTGGTCTATCTTTTTTTTCATTATAAATTCCTATTTTTTCAAGTCGTTCTCTTGTTTTTTCTTCACGATATTTTGTTGAATCCTCATAAATTATCAATATTTTTCTTCCAAGTGACTTGCTTCTTTTGTCTATTATACATATTTTTATAAGGTTTAATATATCCAATTCTGAAAATTTATAGGCTTCACTTTCATATATCCAAGTATGTTTCTTTTCATCTTTTGTTGCCAGATAAAATTCCTTGTCAAAATCTTCTTCACTCATTTTCAATTATTTTAAATTTAATATTAGTATCAATCTTATTTTTTGTATAAAATGCTTTAAGATGACTGATTAAATCTTTTGCGAATTTTTCCATGGATTTTTCCACTTCTGGATGTTTTTCTATTAACTCCTCATTAACAATAACATGATTCACTTTCTTGATTTGAATTTCTAATATTACTTTCATCTTTTATCCTCTCCTGTTGGAATATCAACATTCTGCGAATCACCTGTTTTTATAATACTTCTAATATTTGGATTCAAATTCATGGCTTGTTTGGATAATACCACAAATTCATTTGTTTGCTCGTATAAATAATCATTCATCACAACTTCTTTTAATGACTGAAAGATAGGCAGGGATAAATCCATTATTTTATCATCTTTTGTCCTTATTACAAGAGTTAAGAATTTTCCAACATAAGACAAAGATTCTGCAAAAATTAATATTTCATTGGGGTTAAATTGGATTAAATCCTTAGCTCTTGGCAAATTCTCAACAACAACTTTATTTTCTTTTTTTCCTTCTTTTCTCGATTGTTCTATATTTATTTCTTTTCTGTCAGGAATAATCAAAACATCTGTAATAGGAAACAAGAAATACTTTTTTTTGCTTTTAAGATTAAGGCTTATTATGATATTCCCTTCCTGTGTTGTATAATCCCCTCTGTAAAATCCCAAAGGTTCAGTAAAGAACGCTTTTCCATCAGGAGTTTTTTTGACTAATCTTATTGGAGTATTTTTATGGACTTTCCAATAATGAGTTGATGAATATCTTTTTTGTATCTTGGATAATTTTATCCTGTCACTTTTTAATCTGACATAAATATCACTTCTTTCTTTAAAATATTTTAATAATTTTCCTATAAGAAATATCAACCCTAAAATCAATAAAAATATTATAATGATTAGAATCAAGACCCCCCAAAACAAAGGGCTTTTCAGAAAACCAAAATACTTACTGAACCACCCTTTTTCTTCAGGTTTTTGTTCCTGAACCTGAACTGTTGTTACAGAACTTACAAATGAAACCAATAATAAGATAATTGTCAGAAATATGACACTCTTTTTTACACTTACCATCATTTCTGATGGTTCTTCATACTTTTAAATATTATTATTATCAAAAATATATAAATAAAAAAACAAAATAAAGATTATCTATTTATTTTGACGAAACGTGCGACATAGACCTTTTAACAACATAGATTATTGCACCAAATAACCCTACAACTCCACCTATCACAGCAAGTAGCAAGATAAAATAAGGTAATGACTGTCCTAATGCCTGAATCATAACGCCGATTCCAACACCAACAGATTCTAAGGTTGTACAAAGACCAGACGTATCATTGATAGTCGAACAACTTAAAGTCATTTTTATCTCCTTTTAAAATTTAGTTATTAATGGAAGATTATTTTTACTTAACTAATTTTTGGTGGAAGAAAATCTGTCAGATTAGGTTTAATTTTATCTCCAATCTTTTTACCCTGTATTGTTCCCTTGATTCTTCTTTACATTCTTTACATACTTTGGAATTTTTATGAAGAGTTACGAAAATTTCCTTGCAATATTTACAAAATCTTCTATAAAACATCTTAGGAATGAATCACAATATAATTATGGATATTTATTATGAATTTTGTCATTTTATTTTTCAAAAAATCAAATCCTTTTATGAAGAAAAATCCCAATTTATAATATCCAAATACTATTCCAACCTGCAATATTATAAAAAGCAAAATTATCAGGAAATAATTTATTGTTATCCTTAATTTAGCAAAAAGAGGCAACCATAAGACAGCATAAAACATTACTATGACTAATATTACTGATAATAATCCAAAACCTATTGAAAAACTTTTCTTATTCATCTTGCCCTCTCAGATAGATTTAATAAAAATTTATAATAATAATAGACTGAACTGAATATTAGGCTTATTCCTATAAAAAGAAAGATGAATTTTATTATCCAGCTTACTATCAGCCATATCTCCCAATCCCATTCAATTATTGCCTGAATATTTCCATAAATATTCAATTCGTTTTCAGTCAGATTTTGCTGAACTTCTGTCTGATGTGTAATTTCTTCCAGACTATATTTTTCACAACCATCACATTCAAAAGAGGGAAAATAAGTATAAAATCTCCCAACTAAGATATTTTCCACATAAAGATATGATGAATCTGTATAATGGCAACTCATAATCACCCTAAGACTATCCCTGCTTCTAAGATGAAATATTAATTGTGTTGAATTAAATATTGTTGTATTCTCAAAATAATAATTCACCTTTTCATTAGTCACATTAATCAGATTGCCCAAATTATCATAGATATTTATATCATGGTCTATTGTATAATTGCACCAATCAACAACAACAGAATAATTCCCTGAAAAATCGAATGGCAGTCCTTCCACTTCACTCCATAATAATATGTTTATATCCTTATTTTTTCCTATTCCACTTTCAGATGTATCGACAAACCAATAACTTGCAGTTTCTTTCGTCAGATTATTTACATAATCTATTGAAATCCCATTAAACATATATTCCTCTCCGATTACAAATGGAATCATCATCAGCATAATTCCTAGCATAATCATCATTATTTTATTTTTCATTTTTTGCTAAGCATTTCCAAATATTTATATAAAAAATATACTCCCAAAAATATGAATCCTAATCCAACATATAACATTATTATCAAAAAAGTCCAAAATACCATCAATAATATCTCAAAATTCAATCCAACCAATCTTTTTATGAAGCCTGAAATTGTTATTGTGTTTGAATTTATAATATTTGACTTCAATACACTTGCTTCCAGTCTGCTATTTTCAAAATATTGGCAGGATTTACACTCGAAAGTTGGTGATACAAATTGCATTTCAGCAGGAATATCCAAATCTGAAATATTTGAATTGATGTTATAGACACATCTTTGTTCCACAACTGAACAATCGCCATCACTTAATTGATAAAAATATTTTATATTTGACAGGTCATAATCATTTGAAGTCAAATGCCTGAAATCCAATATTATATAATTTGTCAATCTTGTTGATTGCTGAAAACTAATATTGCAATAATCAATCTTATAATCAGGATTATCAATATTCCACTTTCTTGGATACATGGAATATAAAATATATGCCTGATAAAAATTATTCCCTGAAATATAATCTTTTATATCAGGCAATAATACACTCATTTCTTTATTATAACAGAATAATATCCTATTCTCTATTGTCCTGTTTCCTAAATTTGTTTTTGTCTGAAAAAATTGCACACCTGCCAATATAGGATTTACCAATAGCAAAATTATTAACATCGTAATAAATATTTTTTTTATCATTTTAATATAATAACACCCATAATAAGATTCGCAGGATTAATAACATTATTGTTCCCCCTAAACCAAGACTTAGGGGAAATAGGGGATATTGGGGAAAAATAAAAAATAATGAAAAAGATACAAGCATGATTAACACTAAAAATATCACAAAGACTACATTAAACATATGCTTATATGGATGAAGTTCTTTGTCTGAAATATAAATAGTAAAATTCTGACTGCTTCCATTTACGATAAATTCCCCCAAATAAACATTGATTCCATAAGATTTTGTTATGTTAGGGATACTATAAGAATAAGGAAAAATTATTTCTCCATCTATCAACCTGAATGCAAAAGTATCTGCATCATATAATTTTATTGTTGCCTGTCCGTTGATATATTTTCCGAAAAAAACAGATTTCTTGTATTTGTCAGGAATATATGTTATAGGATAAAAATATCTCTGCAAATCAGTATTATAATGATAAAATGTTGTTTCATTTGTAAATTCTGCTGTGATATAAGCAAATTCATTCAGATATTCATCCGTCATAAAGAAAAACATCGGTGTTTTGTCTTTATATAGATTAAAGGTTACATAAAAAGATTTTCTTACAAAAAAAATTCCATTCACCTGATTATTGATTGCAAAACATGGATTAGTTCCATTAATCACAAAAGAATAATCTCCTGTTTGATTAAAAAAAAGATTTATGAAAAATTGATTATTTATGTTTGTAAAATTAAACACAGATATATTTCCATCCAATTCCCTGATATATATTTTCATATCTGATAAATTGTTTGTTGGAAATTGCAGGATTAATTGATAGGTTTCATTCACATCTACGAAAGGATAAGATGGTACATCAATCAATAAATCCTCTATGATTGTACTGATATCAAAATCACTAAGATTTCCTGAATAAACGCAATCTTCACTCAATTCTGTTGTATTGCAACAAGAAGAAGTATCATTTGCCATGATACAATTATAATCTGTTGGTGGACTTCCTGAACAGGTAGCATTAAATAAAGAACATGAAAAATTAGGAACGCAATAATCACATGAATAACAAGTTCCATTATTTGAAGGCAATAAAACACTAGTTCCACAATTATTATTATCCAAATAATAAGTCATAAATTTATTCCAGCTTCCACAATAATTTCCACAAGTCGTATTATAATTATTCCAATTTTCAGAACAGGATATACTGCTCATATTTTCTGTTCCTGTTCCATTATTATACCTAAAATCCACATCACTTTGATTCAAAACTTTATTATAGAATACCAATTCATCCAAGGAACCAACAATGCCAATCGCCCCATTCCCTCTTCCTGAAATCTGAAAAGGAACGGCAGTCAAAGAACTGGAAGTTAAACTATCATATATCACCATAGTTGATTTTAAAGAACCATCAAAATAAAATTTAACACCCAATGCAGTTGAACTTCCATCATAAGTAATAATTAAATTATGCCAGATATTATTTGAAATTGAACTATTAGTGAAATAAACACGAATCATATTTGATGTAGCTGTATTAGTCAAATCAAAATATGTTTGATTGGTACTGGTTCCTTCAAACCAAATATCCCATCCAACATAAGTTCCTGAATTCAACATCTTAGACATAAATATCTGCTGTCCTGTATTATTAGTCTTAAACCAAAATTCAAAAGAATGTGTTTCATTCCTTTCAAAATTTCCAATAGAAACATTAGTGAAATTTACATATTGATTGATACCATTAAATTGCAAGGCATTATTTAATTTTCCTGATATCCAACTTGGAGAACTGATTGCAGTTCCATTTCTATTATTTCCTGAACTATCACCAACACTTGTTCCATTATTTTCATTCAAAAGATAATGAGAATAAGGAGAAAGAGAAACAGCAGAAATAAAATTAATCAATAATAAGATTCCAAATATAAAAAACATTTCTTTTCTGATGAACTTTTTTTTTTTTTGCATTTTAAGTCACTCTTTCATAAAATAATTTATCGGTCGGATTACTTACCATAGATTTTTTCCTTGATTTTTTATTTTTTGGATTGGTAAGTTTTCTTACCATAGATTTTTTCCTTGAAATTGCCCTATTTTTCTTAAATTTATCCTCGATATATTTTTAGCTATACCCTTATTTACCGATACTGTGGCTATACCATTATCCTCGATAAATATTTTTTTCATTTTTAATCAAATCCCCTTTTTATTAATCTTTTAAAAATCACAAAGATTGTCAAAAGTATCAATATGATAAATATACTGAACACAAAAACCATAAAAGGAATAAGTGAATAGGAGAAAAAACCCAAGGTGCCATAAAATATTGTCGGCAATAATCCTTCATCTATATTTTCTGTATCCACTATCTGTGCTGGGATTGATTCTCCATCAGGAAGCTGTATAAAACTATCATTTGAAGGTACGCAGTCACTAGGGCAATTAATTTCTTCTGTTTCGCAGATTCCATTTCCACATATTGTACCTGCTTCTGTCACTAAAATATTTTGTGAAAAATAATTATATTCCCCAAAATGATAGGAGTCACGAACTCCAATAGTCAGGTTATAATTTCCTGATATCGAATAATAACATGATTGGATATTATTTTCATTTTCCACACTCCAATTATCTCCATTAAAACATTTATGTATATAATAAATAGGGCTGTTACCTTCAAGGTCACTTGCATTTATGATAACATCAACAGAACTTAATCTTACTATTGATGTTGATGGAGAATATGCAACTGAAATTATTTGTGCATTTTGATTTAAACTGCCTGAATAAAACATTATTGTCCTGTTTCTTCCTGAACAGATGACTTCCTGAAATCCATCAAAATTCAAGTCAGCAGGAATACAGGAAGAAAATAAAGAATAACAGCCAAGACCCCCACAAGTAGTTGCATTTGTGGAATTCAATAAAATTTTATTATAAATATCATAAATAAAATAACCATCCTGATGCGAATAAATAAATTCTTCATTTCCATCATTGGTTAAATCTGCTATTGTCAATGAAGTCACTCCTTCAAACCCTCTTGCATCACCTGTATCCAACCAGCTGTTATTTATAAAAACACTTCCATCACTTCCACTCAAAACTTTTAATGAAAGAGAGTTCCAATAATAAGTTGTGTATATACCTGCAAAATTAACCATAAAAATATCATTGACGCCATCTCCATTATAATCCTGCGAAATCGCTATTTTTCCAAAGCTTCCCGCATCTTTATATCCACCTGATAATGACCCACTCCAAGATTTACTCCAGACATTAGTTCCATCCAATTTTTTTACAGTTATCCAAGTATTAAAATTCGCTGGAGACCAACCTTCTCCTTCTAAAATTGCAATTCTCCAATAATTAGTCAAATCTGTTTTTAACATTTTTACATCCAATAATTTTCTATATCCAACACTACCACCACTCGAAGTATAATTATATTCAATAGTTCCATCCTCTTCAAATATTAATAATCCACCCCCACCTGTCATGCCACCAATTCTATAAGTCAAATATTCATTTCTTCCATCATTATCCATATCTACAAACGCCAATGGTTCTGAATAAAAATAAGGTCTATTGTAAAACATTGTTTCTTTTATAATCCCTGATGAATTTATTTTTATAAACTTACTTGTAAAATTAGACCCTGAATGTGAAATCGGCAACATAAAGATTACAGTATTTCCAAAATGCCTTACTCCTGCAACAGATATATTTGTCATAGCAGTAAAATTTTGTTCAAAAACATTGACTAAACTGCTTAAAGTTGTATTATAGATATATACTTTAAAAGACAAATCTGTTGAATTTATTTTCCAGATTCCTGCTATTGAATTATCACTTGTCCAAGTCAAAGTATCAATCTGTGAAACAATCTCCTGACCGACATTTATTTCTTCAACTAAAATCAAATTTTCATCATAGATTTGCAGATAATTTCCATTGGGAAAAATTAAATATCCCTTTGATTCTGGATAAGAAATATTCAGGTAAGCCACTAATGGCTGGTATGTCAGTCCATCCAAGTCTGACATTGGAATAAGTGAAGTATAATAACCATTTGTTATAGTGATATTATTTCTTTGTGTATCCAATATCCCATAAGCATCTGGAAATTGCGATTGCCATAATGGATTATAAGAATTTCCATATTCAGTCCATCCATACTGACTCTGGCATAAACTTATAGAAAGAATTAGAAATAGAAAATTCAATAATAAAATAATCGTTTTTTTACCCATAAATACAGCCTATTTTTATAATATAAATCAATATAAATCAAAAGAAATCAAAATTTATAAAGCTTTGTATCAAAACAAAAACCAGCTAAATCCCCCTATAAAATGCAGACAGGACAGAAATAATATAAAACTCAATAAAAAAATCGAAATTATATTTCTTGTGGATTCATTTTTTACAAAATTAAGAATCATAAAATAAAAAATAAAATACCAAAATACAAGCCAAAAATTCATCAATATAAACATGGAAGATAAAAAAGATTTATTATTTGACAAATCAAGGACTAAATATTTATTTGCTTCATGCGACATGAAAAAATTGGGATTGGATTTGAATATATGATAAGAAACAAAAGAATCAAATATCAGGCTGATTATGAATACAAAACCATAAACAATCCCCAATATCCCCCACAATTTTTTGTTCATATTTTTTTGTCAAAAATTATATAGATTATAAAACATATTATCATTCCCAAAAAAGAAAAAGGAAAATTAATTGTTACTAAAAAAAGTAATAAAAAAGTTATTATTCCAAATATTTCATCCTTGCTTATTTCATGTCTTGTTGGTGAAAGTAAATTTTCCTTCATTATAATAACCACTTTCCAATCTTTTTATTTCTTCATCCAAAAGATTATTTGTATTATTGAATATATATCTTTCAATAGTCAGATTATTTTTCATATTGCATACATTATTGCATATTTCTTTTTGAAAATATCCCTGTTTCACCAGTATATTATATGCCAATATCAGCCATAATGAAAATATGAAAACAATTATCATTATTCCTATCTCAATCTTTTTTGCCATAATTATCCGAATATTCTAGTGAATATAAATCTTATGATAAAAAAAAGCATAAAAAGAAAAATCAATAATATCATCACATTCCAAAATCCTAAAAATACCATCAAAAAAATTATTATACTAATTAAAAAAATCAAAAAGATTATTCCCATTCTTTTTTCTCCAAATCTTTTAGATGTTTCCAAGCATATCTAAATGATTTATCTTTTCCAGATATTAATTCACTTTCTTTTAATATTTCTTTAACTTCTTCAAGAAGTTCTTTTCTTGCTTCTTTTCTACCTTTGAGTTCTGAAATTAATCTTCCTTGATATTCTATGTCTGATTTATTAGGATTTTCTAATTTACCTAATCTTTTTATTTCATCTTCAAGTTCTTTGTTTGTCATAGTGAACTACTCATCATCAAACTTGAACTGTTCCTTTAATTTAGATTTTAAAGAATAATCCTTTGATAGTTGCTTATTTATCTTCTCTAACTTTTTATTAGTTTTCTCTTTCCTTCTTTCATCTCTATGCTTATTAAAAACATCTTGAATTTCTTTAGAAAAAACAACAAACTCTCCTTCATCAATTTGAAAGTAAGTTACATCATATTCTTTACCTGTATTTAACTTTCCATATTTGCCACCAAAATCCCTGCAAAACCTTACAACCAACCAGTAAGGCAGTATCTTAACCCATTTTTTTATCATGTTTTCTCCAAATTTTCTTTTTCTTCATAAAATAAAGTATTATGCCAAATATAATTATCCCTGTAAAATATCCTAATAACCAACCGATAAATAAATAAATTTCTGGATTCATAATAATTTAAATCTACTCCTTATTTTTTCTATCAAAGTATCTATGTCTTTTTTTGACAGGATATTTTCTGTATATTTCCATTCTCCATAAGGCAATATATCAAGGATTAAGAAAATAATTTCTTGAGCTATTTTTTGTTGTTCAGTCATTTTTTTACTAATCTAACAAGACCACCTTCTAATACATCATTTTGATTTATATATTTTCCACAACTTGTATCATAACCTAAACAAATTTTTTGACATCTTTCAACATCCAATTCAAATCTTCTCAAAAATGCAATTCCTCCTCGGCTTTCTGTTTCAACGATTTTTTTAAAATAACATATTTCACTCATTTTTACACTTTGAATATTTATTTTTTAATTCAGTAAAATTTATATCCACAAATTTTACCTTATAATAATCTCCTTTATTTGTTTTCATTCTATGTATTGTTAAGTTAGAGGGTGCTGGAGAGGGTAAAAAAATTAGATTTCTAAGTATTTTGAGTAAGGCAATCCTTTGATATAGTTTTCTATAAAATCCCAATCAATCTTTCCATTTTTTAAAGGTAGCTTAATTATTGTATCTCTTATTCTA
>Ga0315288_10011208_pt1 | contig 11286 bp, 13 predicted proteins | sample YL17G11_20_MG_FD_203454 | JGI IMG/M metagenome (GOLD analysis project Ga0315288, IMG submission 203454) | Sediment microbial communities from Yellowstone Lake, YNP, Wyoming, USA - YL17G11_20 | ecosystem: Environmental > Aquatic > Freshwater > Lake > Sediment | place: USA: Wyoming | collected... | reverse complement strand
ACCGGCGTCATCGCGTTCGGCGTGGCCTTCGGGAGCGCGATCGGAACGTCCGTGCGCGAGGGCAGCTGGATGCAGGCCGTCAAGGACGAGCCACTCAGCGGTGGCCAGCTCCTCTCGACGATGGTCGCCGCCGGCGTGGGCACGGCGATGCTTGGCGGCATGGTGTCGAGCGCCGCCAAGGAGTACGGCTGGAAGAACCTGCTGCTCTACAGCGTCGGGCTGACGGGGCTCACGCTGGGCATCCGCGCGGTGCGCAGCCTTCGAGGCGCATGACCGACGGTCGCGCCTTCATGGAGTCGCTCCGCCCGGCGAAACTCGTCGACCGCGAGGCGGCGCTGCTCAAGGCCGTCGACGAGTACGATCTGCCGCCGCTCAACTTCGCGCCGCTGACCAGCACCAACCACGCGCACACGGCGACGATCATGGTGATGGCGGACTCGCTGATGATCGGCACGGAGAACTCCGTCCGCATCCCGGCGAGCGCGACACTGTGCCAGCAGATCGCGGACCGGCTCGGGCTGATGATGCCCACGTCACGCGTGTTCGACCTCCTGTGGCGGCAAGGCTCGCAGCTCGAACCGGCGCTGCAGCCTGCCGACCCGAACGAGCGCCACAAGCAGAAGCTCGATGGTCCTCCGTACTACTCGCCCTCGATGGGCGACATCGGCGCGTCGCTCAAGTACCACGACGATACGGACAAGGAGATCGCTGCGCTAACGCAGCCGAACGGGCCGCTGTTTGCACACGGAAAGGTGTGGCTGCTCACGAACGCGTACGCGCAGCATCCCGGTAAGGCGATCAACTACGGATACGCGAGCAAGCGCGCACCGTACACGAGCACATCGGGCATCCGCATGTGGCAAACGCCGGGTAGCGCGCACGATTGCGCACACTCAGATCATTCGCAGATCGTCCGCCTCTTCGATCCGCGCATCGTCGTCGATGGCCAGCAGATGGACGCGCGCGACGTGCTCGTGAACCCCGAGCTTGCGCCGCTGCTGAGCGACGAGGGCGTACTGAAGTACCTGCGCGTTCCGGGCGTGCCGGAGCTTGCACGGGGAACCGTCATCTCGATTCCGGAGGTGACGATCACGCCGGGGGATGGGACGTGATGCGCCGCAACCGCGATTTTGTCGTGCCGCAGGCGCCGTACACTTCAGGCGGAGCTGTTCCTGTACGCGGCCAGTACACGCTGGACCCGTTTAACTGGGTGCACGGAACCGTGCTGGAGGACTACGCCTCCGGCGACGATCGCGGCTTCTTCCACGTGACGACCAGGGTCGACGAGGTCGAAAGAACCGGGCGACTTCTTGGTCGTCGCGCGCTGAAGGGCGTTGTGGCGCTTGGCGGTGGCCACTCGAACGAAGCGCCGGATTACATCAGCTTCACGATGTCGCTGGACAGGGCGCAGTGGCTGTACAGGGCCATCGTCGCAGCGCTTCGAGCGGCGCGCGGCGAGATCGGATACGCAGACACGCTCCTCGCTGTGCTGGAGTGGGCCGACTTTCCGGGTGCGCAGGGCTGGCAGATGGTGTTCGAGGACGCCTGGGATGCAGACGCAGAAGAGAGCCGCATCGCTGAAAAACTTCAGGGTCTAGCGATCGTGATGGGGCTGGATGCCGCTGGTGTCGATCCGGGTGAGTTGGAGCACGCGGGCGCGTGGGATGCGATGATCGAAGCTCAGCGCGACGAGCTGGAGCACCAGGCAACCGGGAAGTTCTCTTACGATTCGATCGTAGCCATCGAGCAGTTCCTGAGCGAAGAGTTCTATGTCTCGGACTACTGGGACGGTGGCGCCTGCGCTAGCCTCATCGGCTTCACGGCGAGGTGGGATCAGTTCAAGAAGGGCGACCCGGCTCAGGTGAGCATCGTGCAGGCAGCGGTGCTGCGCGGAGGGTGGCCCGAGGAGCTTGTCCCGCTGGAGTGCGAGATCCGTATCCACCAGGAAGACGTTGCGCTCGTGCGGACGCGCGTCGAAGAGGCTGGCGCGATCGAGTGCGCCCCGCTGTTCGAGGCGTCGGCATGATCGCGCTGTACCTGTACCTCGCCTGCGCGGTGCTGCTCATGGTCAAGATCGCGTGGACGCAGCGCAAGGGCATCAAAACGTGGCTGCCGCAGTGGACCGCCGCCGCGATGATGGTCGGGGTCGGGCTGGCGTGGCCGCTCGCTATCGCGCTGAAGGTGTGGGCGTGGCACCTGGAGCACAACGGCGGCCTCGGCAAGTTCGTCGACGACGTCGCGCGAGAAGGCACCGACGATGAGCTGCGCATGGCGCTGAGCAACGTCGCGCAACCGTGTCCGACCTGCAACGGCAACAACGTACTCACCGGCGTCGTGCGCGAGCTGGTGCACATCGAGTGCGACGACGGCGCGAAGCACGAGGTGAAGAGCAAGGCTCGCTTCTACTGCGACGACTGCAAAGTGGCGTACGGGAGAGAACCATGACCGACCTAGAACCCGGCCTCTACGTCACGCGTGCCGGCGACGAAGAATACGGCCTACTCGATGCGCTGGTCGTCGAGGGTGAAGCCACGTTCATCGGCGAGCGCTACGACACCGAGGGCCGCAAGGAGATCGCGGTCAACGTGCACGGCGCAGGGATGACGCCGAACGTGAAGGTTCCCTGGAAGATCGCTGAGGACTTCTCGCACATCCTGCGGGACTACTCCGAATGGCGGGAAAAGTGGTTCCGAGAGGTCATCCAGAACGGCGTCGACGCTGGCGCACGAAACATCGCGTGCAGCGTTCAAGAGCAAGCTGACGGAACGTGGCTCGTGTCGTGCGAAGACGATGGTCGCGGCATGAACCAGGACACGATCCTCAACAAGTTTCTGGCGGAAGCGGGAACCACCAAGACAGTCGGTGGAACGCTTGGCGGCTTCGGTCGCGCGAAGGAGCTACTGACCTGGCCGTGGCTCGCCTGGGAGATGCACACCCAGGACTGGCAACTCACGGGCGTTGGCAAGGCAGAGCCCGACATGGAGCCGGCACCGTACCGGAAGGGCACGCGTCTGAGCGTGGTCATGCCGGCGGACAAGGCGACGACGGCTGCCGCCGCCATCGCGTTCATTGGCAAGTGCAACGTGCCGCACGTGAAGTTCACCGTGAACGGCGAGGTCATCAAGGCCAGGCTCGCACCTGGCGACGTACTGCGCGATGTCGAGGGGCAGATCGAGGTCTGCTACGACAAGAAGGCCAAAGACCCGTTCAAGGCCGTCATCGTGCGAGTGAAGAGCGGCGACGTGTCGCTCGCGATGTTCAGCTACAACCCGTATATCGACGACTTCGACTCCATCCCCGGTCAGATCACGATCGAGATCATCGGGCGCTCCGTAGACATTCTGACGAGCAACAGGGACGGCTTCGAGAACCATCAGTTGAAGCGCGCGGTTGAGCGCTTTGTCGGCGAGCTTGCAGTGGACTCGGGCGCGGCGCTTCGCAAGAAGAAGGGACTGATCCGCGAGAAGTACGAAGGTAAGCGCTACCGGGCGGAGGCAACGTCCACGCAGTCGGCGCTGTTGCAGACGCTCGGTCGCATGCAGCCGGAGGGCAAGCGCGATGGCACCGCTCACGATCTGAGCAAGGATCAGATCACCGAGATGGTGAACACGCTTCTTGGGTTCGCTGACGACTCGGATGAGGAATCGCTTACGCTGCGCGTCCGCGCCGACTCCGCCGAGGTGATGCTGGGCGGCATGGGCGTACGCGGCGCGAACCACATGGAAGCCATCGCCAAGCAGCTCGCGTGGCAGCCGTCGTTCTACCTGCGCAACGACGTCGAAAACTTCAATGTGCCGAAGAAGTATCGGCCCGAGCACATGACGAAGCAGATCCGCCTGCTCGCGAGCCTGTGGGCGGAGATGTGCCGCTTCGTGATGATGCAGCTCGGAAGCTCAGTGGAGTTCGGCGTCGGCTTCTGCTTCGAGGATCCCGACGACCTCCACAACGCGCTGGCGATGTACTGCCGCGAGGGCGACGAGCACTGGCTGCTCGTGAACCCGGTGATCGGTGACCCGCGCCACGAGGAGCACGAGTCGTTGAGCATCAGCGGCGACGTGGTGGTGCGCAGGAAGACGATCCCGGCCGAGGACTACCTGTACGCGCTCGCGGTGCACGAGTGCACGCACATGGCCGACGGCATCACGGATCACAACGTGAGCTTCGCGTCCGCGTTGACCATGAACATGGCGCTCACCGCCAACAAGGACAAGCAGGTGCGCGCGCTCAAGCGCATTGCGCTGGCGCAGGAGAAGGAGACGAAGGCGCGGCTGAAGGCGGGACCGAAGGCAGCTCCGCCGCCGAAGGCTCTGCAGGCGCAGCCGGGCCCGCTCGCGCCGCTGGAGGATTCGATGCTGGAGCGCATTCGGCGAGAGCTGGCCTTGAAGCACGGCGCAAAGTTCCCTGGCAACTATTTCTCCTTCAAGGACCGCCTTGACTACGTTTGGGACATTGAGGATCTGCAAACCCTGATTGGCCGTGTTGAGCCCTACGAAGTCATGGAAATTCGCGACTCGAACGGCGGGCCAGTCTGGCGCTCCAAGGCGTTCAACCTGCCGCTGGCCGGCGATAGGGCGCCAACGCCCGCTGCGCCGCAGGTGCTGCCCGATCTGGTCGACGGAGAACTCGATCTGGCGCGCGCGAGGGTGACGAGGGACTGGGTTGCCCGGCGTGGCTACGGCGTGTTCGTCTCGTTCCGTGGCGACACACGCTCACAGGTATGGGACTCTGCGGAGACCTACGAAGAGCTTCAACCACGCGCGCTTGCAGACATGTCGTCGTACCCCGGCGATGGCTTCGAGATCCGCAACGCAACGGGCGTACCCGTCTGGCGCTCGCCCGACTTCGCGCTTCCGGTGCGCGGGCCCAAGCCGGCGCAGACATCGTCGTCCGTGCTGCCCGAGCTGCAGGACGCGATCTTGTCGCGCACCCGCCGATCGCGGGTGAACGAGGTCGGCGAACGGTTCGTGATCTTCAAGGACGATCAGAGCTACGACTACGACTTCACTGGCAACCTGGAGAAAGCGATTGAGCTAGCTCGCGACGCGGAGCTTCGCGGCTCGTTCGAGATCCGTGACGAGCGCGGTGATCCGATCTGGCGCTCTCCTGGTTACCCGTACGCGCTGCAGGGCCAGGCGCTACCTGAGCGCGCCTTGCCCGAGCTTGAGGACGGTCAGCTAGCAGACGCCCGACGCCGCACTGCGGAGGGCACGGGCGATCCGTTCGTCGCCTTCCGTGGCCACACCGGCAACGACTACTACGGCTCAGACGACTCCCTGATCGCGCTGGTCGAGAGCCTCACCAACGAGCCCAGCTACGGCGCCTATGACTGGGAGATCCGTACCTGGAGCGGCGACCCCGTGTGGCGCTCGTCGGACTTCGGCACATCAAACCCCTACCTCAGACTCGCGGAGTAGACCATGAAGCGCACCCCCTACGAGAACATCTGCACGAACTGCTGCAAGAAGGCGTTCGGCAGCGAGCTGCGCGGCAAGTCGGGCTTCCTCGCTCACTCGCTGCCCCCCGGCTGGTACACGGCGTTCGTGGGCACGCACAGCGGCACCGTTTGCTCCGAGTCGTGCGTGGAAGCCTGGGTGGACTACCACCTGGAGATCGACGGACGGGCGGCAGCAGCGCCATGAGCGGCACCGAACTCCCCAACGTCATCACCAAGGTCTCCACCGCGCAGCTGCTCGCGTCGCTGTCGCACGCGTGGCCGCACCTCTTCAACGGCGATCTGCCGAAGCGCGCATCGCTCGACGTGCTCGGCGCGCAGTGGGCGCTTGAGACCGGGTGGGGCCGCTCGATGCACTGCTACAACATCGGAAACGTCAAGGGAAAAGTCGGAGGTGATCGCGACTACTGCTTCTTCGCGTGCAACGAGATCCTCACGTCGGCCAGCGCGCGCCACCTCGCTGCGCTCGATCCCGAGCACGCGAAGATCACCGCGGACAACGGCAAGAACGCCACCATCTGGTTCTACCCGAAGCACTCCGGCTGCTGCTTCCGCGCGTTCAAGACGCTCGACGAAGGCGCCGCCGACTACCTCTCGCTGCTCTTCCACCGCTTCGGCGGCGCGTGGCCGTCGGTGCTCGCTGGCGAGCCGGAAGCGTTCGCGCTGAAGCTGCACGACCTCCACTACTACACCGCCTCGGTGGGACTCTACACGTCGGCGCTGAAGCGCTGCTACACGACCGTCGCCGGTGTCAGGGTTGATCTGCAGGTAGCGCCGCCGCCGTTCGACCCGCAGAAGCTGAAGGCCATGTTCAACGCGAACGCCGCCGACCACGGCGAGATGTTCTCGCTGCCGCCCGAGGCCGAGGAGCTGGAGAACGACGCAGCGAAGGCCGACGCGATCAAGGATGTCTGATCTGCCCATCCAAGAGGAGGACGACGTCGAGCGCATGGTGCTGCTCAAGGAGGCGCTCGTCGGCCAAGGCGCGCTCGTCTTCGAGGTCTGCCCCGGCGAGACGGGGGAGCCACCGGAGCTGCACGCCTACGTGCTCGCGCCGTCCGTGTCGCAGTGGCCGATCTTCGCCTGCGTCCTGGCGTCGCCGGGCGCGATCGAGCGGATGGAGAAGGAGGCGCCTGGTGCTCCCAGCTGCGAGGGCTACTGCTGGTTCCAGCCGATCGAGGGCGACTCTCCCGAGGCCCTGGTGGCCGGCCTGAGCCGCTGGGTGAAGCGCAACTGGCCGGATTCCAGCGGGCCGACGATCGTGGTGCGGGAGCGCTTGACAGCCTGAGCAAGCGCTGCTAGCTAGGCTAGCAATGAAGCCTGCTCACGTCCTGGCAGCCGACGCGCCTTGGCAGTTCGGAGATAAACTTCCGGGCGGCGGCCGTGGCGCGTCGAAGCACTACTCGACGATGCCCGTCAACGAGATTCAACGCTTCCCGTTGCCGCCCATCGCCGACGACGCCTGGCTCTTCCTCTGGCGCGTCTCAGCCATGCCACAGGAAGCACTCGACGTCGCGAAGGCGTGGGGCTTCCGCGTGGTGAGCGAGGTCGTGTGGGTGAAGGCGCCGGACGTGGGCAGCGTCGGTGACAAGAACAAGCGCACCGTGCTCGACCGCACGATCCGCAGCTTCAGCAAGGACGATGGCTCACTCGCCGCCGCGCTGGAAACGATGGGCAACGAAGCTCGCCACGTCACCATCGGCATGGGCCACAGCGTCCGCATGGCACACGAGGTCTGCCTGATCGCCAAGCGCGGTCGCCCGATGCGCAACTCGCCGCTCAACGTGCCCAGCGTATTCTTCGCGCCGCGTGGCGAGCACAGCGCCAAGCCGGAGGCGTTCTACCATCTCGTCGAGCGCTTCGCGCCGGGGCCGTACGTCGAGCTGTTCGCCAGGCGGCAGCGCAAGGGGTGGACGTGTCTCGGGGATGAGGCGGGTGATCCGTGAGGGACGCAACCGAGTGGTGGCGGATCGAGTCGTTGATGCTCAAGTCGTTCACTGGACAGATGCTGTCCGAGGTCGAGATGGCGTTTCTCCAAGAAGCCCACCGGGATGATCCTGGCGAGTACGCGATGCGCCACGAAAGAGTCAAGAGCGCGGAGATCGCGCGCCGGAGGCAGTGGTGACGCCGGAACGCAAGGCCGAGCTTCGCTTGCTCTTGGACAGCCGCGTCGAGAAGTGGAAGAGCGACGTCGGGTGGTGGGCCGCAGTAGCGGAGGAGCTGCTGGATGCGCTCGGCGCGCGCGAACAGACTCCCACTGCTGGCGGCGCGCAAGCTGGTCGCGCCGACGAAGCAGCTGACACCGCGGGCGCCTCAGCCGCGGGGGAGAAACCTGGGGCGCTGACACTGGCCTACGAGTATCTGCGCAGTTGGCGCGCGCATCATGTGGCGTCAGGAAAGAGCGCGGCGCACCTCGCCGGTTTCGACGAAGCCCTGACCCATCTAGCGGCAGCACCGGAACGAGAGATTCAGCCCCCCGCCCCGGTCGCGTTGCCGGGTCTATCCGAGGGCGAGCTTGTGCGCGCAGCGATGGGCCTGCTCATGGCCGCGACGACAGACCAAGTGCTGATTCACATCATCGACCTGCGCGCCGACTATCAGCAGTTGGTGCGCGAGCGAGGAGAGGCGTGGCTCGCGACCAAGACAGAAGCCCCGGTCGCGTTGCCGGAGGCGGTGGCTCTGGACACTGCACTGCGAGAGTACGACGTGTCCAAGCGCAACCACAGCGAGGCGCATACACCGGGCGGAGGCACACGAGAGAGCCGCAACGTCGCGGACAACGCCCACTGCTACTACACGAATAACCTCGTCGAATCTGCCAGAGCCGCAGCCGCCACCGTCCGCGAGTTGCAGCGGGCGCTCACTGCCGCCGAACGCACGATCTCGCAGCACGACGCGGAGGACTTCGAGCACATCCAGAAGGGCCTAGCGCGAGAGGCGAAACTTAGCGAGTTGCAGCGGGAGCGGGATGAGGCGAGCGAACTCGCGAATCAGACCGCGCGCATGCAGGCCGACTCCACGGACGCGAGCGTGTCGGCCGAGATGGCGTGGATGCTTGAGTGCGACACCGCCATCAGGGAGCAGGATGAGGCGAGGGCGGAAGTGACGACGCTACGCACTCGTGTCAACCTCGATGCGCTCGGTGGACACGAGGCTGACGCCGTGGCGCTCGTCGAAGCCCGCGCCGAAGTCGCGCGGCTCACTACATTGGGCGAGAAGGTGTCAGCGATCCGAGACAGCATCGTCGCCATGCAAACTGTGAACTGGAGCGAGCACATCTACCCACTGGTCGCCGCGCTGGACGAAGCCGGATTCGCTGGTGCCGGCTACCCAGGCGACCGCGAGAACTTCGGCACCCTACTGGAGCGCGCGACGAAAGCCGAAGCCGAAGTCGCCCGGCTCCAGAAAGCGTTGGACCATCTGACCCCTACCAGGCATCGAGAAGTGAAGCCATGAGCGTCGGCTGCGTCGAGGAGACGTACACGGTCTACACGCGCACCTTGACCAAGGCGCGCAAGGAGCACGCCTGCTCCGCGTGCAAGGAGACGATCCGCCCCGGCGACTACTACACCAAGGTGTTCTCGTTGTACGACGGCAACACCAACAACTACAAGCGCTGCCCGGCGTGCGAAGCCATCTTCGATGAGCTGGTCAGCCGCCTGCAGGAAAACGAGCAGTGGCCCGACGAGCGCCTGAACTGCGGCCACGAGTGGAGCGAGAACTTCGGCGAGCCACCGCCGGAGCACATCGCCGCGCTGGCTTTCCTGAGCCCGGCAGAGAAGCAAGCGATTCCGGCGCTCGCCGCGCTCGACTTCTTCGCGCAGCTGGTGCGCCACGCGGCGCGAAGAGATGGCGTCTTGACAACTGCTAGCGCCGCTAGCTAGGATTGCTGGCAATGAAGCTCCTCTGTACCCGCGAAACGCTCCTCCAAGCCCTCGAACGCTGTGCGGCAGCCACCGACAACACCGGCACGTTCACCTACTCGCAGAGCGTCAAGCTCACCGCGACCGGCGACCAGCTGCAGCTGACGGCCACCAACAGCCTGCTGCTTGTCGACACCGCGATCGTTGCCAAGAGCGAGAAGCCCGGCGTGGCCGTCGTTCCGTGTGCAAACTTGATGGCGCTCGTGCGTGCGCTCCCCGGAAGCGCGGGCGTGCAGATGGCGCTCAGCCCCGACGGCACGAAGCTGCTGGTCAAGAGCAGCAACAGGAAGTACCAGCTGGCGACGCGCGACCCAGCCGAGTACCCCGCGGTGCCCGAGCCGGAGCCCGACAAGGCGAGCAGCGTCTCGGTCAGCGCGGCACAGCTGAAGCGCCTGGTAGGTCGCGTGAAGCACGCGGTCGACCCGGCGCGGCTGATGCTCGACCTCGTGCGCCTCGTCATGGAAGGCAGCGCGCTCACGGCGACGGCCATGAGCGGCCACCGCTTCGCAGTGGCAACCGAGCCGCTGGCGGGCGACTTCAAGCGCTCGGAGCTGCTGCTGCCGACGAAGTTCGTGACCAGCATCGCCATGCTGCTCGACGGCGCCGACGCGCCCGAGAACATCACGCTGATCCAAGACGATCGGCGCGTCTACGTCGAGACCGAGGACACGCTGATGATGGCGTCGTTGCCGGTGGAGAAGTTCGCCGCGTGGGACGAGTACCACACGTCAGCGCTCGCTGATCTCGTTCCCGTGTGCAAGCTCTCGGCAGCGGCGCTGATGGGTGCGGTGCGCGCGGTGACGGCGCTGCGCGGTGCGAGCGACGCGCTGGTGACGATCGCCATGAATCCCGAGGACAAGTCGCTGAGCGTGGCTGTCAAGACGGAGGACAGCGAGGCGCAGGACAAGATCGCGGTGGAGCCGCTCGGTGCTGCTCGGCTGGGCGGCGCGCAGGCGAATTACCTGCTCGATGTGCTGCGCTCGTGCGAGGGCGACGTGACGCTGAGCATGAACACGGCGCTGCACTTCGCGGCGGAGGGGTTCGAGGGGATCGTCATGCAGAGGAGCCAGTAGAGGGATGGGCTTCCACGGCACGCGCACTGAGCTGGGCTACGGCATCCTCTACGAGCCGAAGGAGCTGGGTCCGCTCGACTTCGAGGAGCGGGGCGATCTGCCTGGACAGTGGATCAACCGCGAAGGGCAGGGACTGGGCTCGCCGCGCATTCTGCGTGACGCGGAAGACCTGGGATCGTGGTCGCTGCTGTACGCGCACAAGCTCGGCTACATGGTCGAGGATCTGTCGGAGAATGAGCTTCTGCGCATCGCCCGCGCTTCTGGCATCACAAGCGGCAGTCGCAGCCACGAGACCGATGGCGCAGAAGACGAAGGGTTCTACGTCGCCATCCGCGACTCGATCGAGATCAAGGGCGACTGGCAACGCGGTCAGCTGAAGATCGGCGGTCGCGAGCAGCGACCTGACTGGGACGAGAAGATCCGCGCGTTCTGCGAGCTGATGGGCTTGCCGTACCGGCAACCCGAGTGGTTCGTGCAGAGCATCTGGCTCGACGGCGACTACTCGCGACCAGACCTCGTGGCGCACGACGGCAAGCCGCTGCCGCCCATCCCAGACATCGACCTCGTGATGCAGGCCCGCGAGGCGCGCCTGAATCTGTACGAGGAGCTGCGCAGGGAAGAGGAGAGCAAGCGCCGGAAGGAAAAGCGCGAGCACCGTCGCAAGATGCGCGATGATCCGGTGTACCGGAAGTGGTACGAGAACCTGCCGAAATTCTGCTTTGACGGCTTATTTCAGAGGGACGTGCAATGAGGTACGCCGAGCAGTGCAAGGCGTGCGGCGCACGCCACGAGCACGGACCGAAGGACAATGACTCGCTGTTCAAGCGTCGCGACGTGT
>Ga0315288_10011207_pt1 | contig 11286 bp, 4 predicted proteins | sample YL17G11_20_MG_FD_203454 | JGI IMG/M metagenome (GOLD analysis project Ga0315288, IMG submission 203454) | Sediment microbial communities from Yellowstone Lake, YNP, Wyoming, USA - YL17G11_20 | ecosystem: Environmental > Aquatic > Freshwater > Lake > Sediment | place: USA: Wyoming | collected... | reverse complement strand
ACCGACTCCGGCCCGTAGTTCGAAAAGTTCGACATCTGGTCGAAATCGTCGGTTGACATCACCGAGATGATATTGTCACAATCGTAGCTCGCGGGGTAAAACGGCAGCTCATCGTTGTTGCTGCCGTAGTCGTTGCCGGCCGCCGCCACGAAAAGCACCCCCGCTCTTCCTGCATCGTCAATCGCGTCGCGAAGTGACTCAGAGTACTCCGGCCCGCCCCATGAGGCATTGATGACTCTGGCGCCATTCTCAACGGCGTACTGGATAGCCTCAATCGCATCGCTCACAAAAACCTCAGGCACAGTCACAAGGTCGTCGCTGAACACCTTCAGCGCCATCAGCTTGACGTCCCAGCAAACACCGGTAATGCCCACCCTATTGTTACCCACCGCCCCAATCGTCCCGGCTATGTGCGTCCCGTGGAAGTAATAGTCGATTGGGTCGTTGTCGCTGTCGTCCGGGTCGCTCCCATCCATACCCGCGAAATCATAGCCGCGGATATCATCGACGTACCCGTTCTCGTCATCATCGATATTGGGCAAGCCGCTTGCCTCCGCAGCGTTCACCCACATATTGCCGGCCAAATCCGGATGAGTATAGTCGATGCCGGTATCCAGCACGGCTACGATTATGTTCGGGTCGCCGGTGGTTATGTCCCAGGCCTCCGGCGCATCTATATCCGCATCATCCAGCCCTCCCGTCTGACCGATATTGTTCAGCCCCCATAAATCCGGAAAATTCGGGTCATTTGGAATTGCAAGCAGCCTGTACTTGTAGTTCGGCTCGGCATACAAAACGTTCGCAGACGAGTTGAAGCGGATAACCGCATCCGCAAGTGAGCTTCCCTCCGGCAGTCTTACTACCGCCAGACCATCCGCTGCCTTGTCCAATTCCTTCTCAACAGCAGCCCCCGCGAGGATATGATCGGATATTATATCCCTTATCGCCCGGCGACTGCGGGGACCCATTATCACGGGGCCTTCCGCCGGCTGCGAGCCCGGCTCGACCTCCACAAACCGGACTATGAGCTCGTTCTGTCTATATGTGGAAACACCATTTTGCGATTTCTCGCAAAATGGGAACCCCGCCAAATCCACGGCATCCGTGACTGCTGCTCCGAACAGCAAGATCAGCGAGCCAACTAATATTAGTCGCTTCATAATTCCACTTCCATAATGTGTCTGTTATTGTCCTGAAACCATTCACCCCTCCCACATATCAAATCGGGTAAATAACCTATGTATTTGAATTACGTTATATAAAAAAATGCGGGCACACCCTCAGAAACATGGCCCCATAAATACCCCCTGCCTCTAATTACCCCTTTCCATCGCTGCGAGTGCTTCGGCCTCGCGTTCTTCCTGCAGAATTATCGTCGGCTTCACAAGGATCAGCAGTATCTTGTGGTCCCTGATCCTGCTGCGGTTGCTGAACAGCCTTCCGAGCAGCGGAACCTTGCTTAATATCGGAACTCCCGCCTCTTTCTCAATCTCAGCCGTTATCTTCTGACCGCCCAGCAGCAGTGTGCCCGTATCCGGAACGCTCACGCGCGTCATCACCTGCGACGTCTCGGTCTCCGGAACCGTCACTGTGTACGTTTGAACAGTCCCATTCGCACCAACCGGCCCCTCAACCAGATGGCTCTTCATCCGCAGCAGGTCCTGAAGCTGCGTAATAATATACAACAGCACATTTTTCTTGTCGTGCGATATTATCGGAGTGATTTCGAGACTGCTGCCAACCTGGATACGCTGGATATTCTGCAGCACGCTCGAAGTCGTGCCCCCGCCGCCGGAAAACGCCCCGGAGGTAGTCCCATACGACACATCAGGCGGAAGTGCATAAGAGACATCATTCTGCACCGTGAACGAAGCTGTCTCGCCGCTCAAAACCGTGACCTTCGGAGCCGTCAGGGTCGTCGCGTCCGTATGGGCCTGAGTCGCCCTTAGAAGAAAGCTCACCTGCAAATCGTCAAGTATGAAACCTGTGTAGCCTCCCTGAACGAGTATCGCGTCGCCAACGCCGCCCAGACTGCCCGGAACCTTCGTTGATATATCGGGAGCAGTTATCAGCGATGAACCCTGGTCGTAAGTCCATATTCCCATCTTCCCCGGACTGCCGAAGTAACCAAAATCCAAATCCATCCCGATGTCCTCGAGGAAATTCTCGCTAACCACGAGGAACCTCGCCTCGATGGAAACCTGCTGGCCGAGAGCCTTGCGCAGCTCCATAAGTAGTTTCTCAATCTTCTTATGGATATCGCGAGTCTGAAGCACCACCATCTTCTTCGGCTGGCTGCCGCCACCGCCCCCGCCGTAGCCGCCCATGCCGCTCATGCCGCCCATCCCGCCCATCCCGCCGCCGTAGCCACCCATCCCGCCGCCCATGCCGCCGCCACCGTAGCCGCCACCGCCCATCCCGCCGCCGCCGCTTAAAGTGCTGGCGCCCGGGTAAAGAGTTATCTCGCCTTGCCCTGTATCGTTATTCATCTCATACCAGCTATCCGGCTCGATCGTCTCCATGATAAGATACACAAGATCATAAGCCCCTTGACCGCCGCCGCCGCCCATGCCGCCGCCGTAGCCGCCCATCCCGCCGCCGCCGTAGCCGCCCATCCCGCCGCCGCCCATGCCGCCCATCCCGCCCCCGTAGCCGCCCATGCCGCCCATGCCGCTCATGCCGCCCATCCCGCCCATGCCGCCGCCGTAGCCGCCCCCGCCCATCCCGCCGCCGCCGTAGCCGCCCCCGCCCATCCCGCCGCCGCCCATCCCGCCGCCGCCGTAGCCGCCCATCCCGCCGCCGCCCATGCCGCCCATCCCCATCATGCTCATACCGCGGAAATTCGCCTGCTGGCCAACAAGATCGCTAACGTCATAAACCCGGGTCTCAAGCTTCGTCGGAAGAGACAGCACCGTCGCTATAGTAATCACTCCCTTATCAACAACGTAGCTGATCGGCTCGCCGAATGCGCCCGACACCGCCTTCAGCAGGTTCTCAAGACCTGTGCCTAACCGCACCTGGGCCGGGCCCTCCATATTGATCTCGGTGGTCGAATCCACATCGGCATTGTTCTTCAAATCACGCCACAAAACCACAATCGTCAATGGCGGCTCAACCGCATTCCTTATCTCATCAATGGCTGCGCTCATAGGCATTGTCGGCGTCAACGCAGATAGATCCACAACCTGTTCCAGCTTCTCATAGACCGCCATATCGTCCGGGTCCAATCCCAACGGCTGGTCGGGCTTCCGCGTCGGCTTCTCAATAATCTCCCGCCAGTTCTTCGGGTACGTAATCTCTTCAGCGTAAGGAATGCCCGTCTCATCCGTCTCCAGAAGAATATCCGCTCTCTGCTTGTCCGCATCCTTCTCCAGCGCACGAGCCTTGCGGAAGTAAACCATATCCTCCAGCTCGCTCTTCAAAGCCAGCGCGGCGTCATTTTGAGGATCAATCGCGATCAGGCTCTCCAACTGATCCAGAGCGGCCTCGTACCGACCCTGTTGCTGAAAAGCCCTTGCACTGCTCATCAGCTCGGATATCATCTTCTGCCTGTCCGTCTCGATCTGGCCTCTCAGCTTTCGCTGCGATTCTATCGCCTCGCTGCGCGCCCGCTCCTGTGCCGCCCGGTTCCACGCCTCCTCGCCAGACGATATCTCACCCGACTTCACCTCAAGCTTGCTGCTGTACTCTCTGAAAAGCGAATCGCCAAGGTGTATCTCGTTCTCCTTGACCGTGAACTGCGCCGTCTCAATTGCTTTCTTCGCCTTTTCGAATTCACCCTGCCCAAGATACGCATCCGCCTTGCGCATCGCATCCTCAACAACCGCCTTTGTATGGCTCCGCAGGATGTTCCTCTTTCGCAGAATCACATCAATATATCCGCCCTTCTCCGCCGGCGCCTCCGCTTGGCCCTCTTTAACAACATCGGCCTCGGCAACATCCTGCTTAACGCTCTTCGCCGCCCCGCCGTTCAAAACAGGCATCTGCGGCTCGGCAATCGCCGCTATCTCCGAATCCTTCTTTACCGGCTCCTCAACAACCGCCTTCGCTTTAGCCGCCGCACCCAAACGCGCGTCTATCGCAGCCAGATAACCTTCTATCGACTCAACCATCTTAGGCGGAACAAGACCGCTGGCTATAACCTTCACGAACCCATCACGAGCCTTCTCAAGCTGACCGATGTCATAGTAGCCGAGGCTCCGATAGTACAACTCCGCAACCTCATTCTGCCGTTTCTCAAGATCGCTCTGTACCTTGCTGCTGACAGGCTTCTTCTGGTCCGCCGGACCGCGCCTCGATGCCTCTCTCTGTTTCTCCCGCTCACGAGCGGCGCTCTCTCGTATCGCAGTGTCAAGCCCCCTGATCGCCTCGGGCAGCAGCTTCTGCTCATCTGCTGTCAACGTTTGATTGTTCGCAATCTTCTCAAGCCGGGCCTTCGCCTGCACTAACTGGTCCTGCTTGATCAACTCTTTCACAGCCTTGAAAGTCTCATCGACACGCTGCCTGCTAAGCGCGCCAACCTGCGCCTTCTCAAGAAGCGCCCGAAGATCTCGCTGACCTTGCGCAGAAAGGTGCTCCTGGTAGCTTTGCGCCATCACAAAATTTTTCTCCGCCTCCGCGTATGAGCCGCTTTCAAGCTGCTGAGTTCCCGTCCGGATAAACGTCTGAACCAGCTCTCGCAGCGAAGTATCGACACCTTTGGAAGGAGATGCCCCCAAAACGGCGAATACCAGCAACAATACTGCCGCTAATACCACCGATAGAGACCTTCTACCGTACGACTTGAAATAAAAGCTCGGCCTGTTCAAAGCTAACCTCCTGCCCAAAAGAACCACCCTCATTAAGAGCAACCCCGTCGGATCACCCTTGAGAAAAACTTTCTATCAATCTTCCTTTACTTCGACCTCCATTTCAGAAACTGGCATAGCTTATCTTACATTAGTTTATAAGAATTCGCCCTTTTTTGCAAGCGAAAAATTTGCATTAGGCCAAACCACCCGATAATATCAGTATTTTACCGGTTACTCAACAAAAAATCGAACGAAAACTATGAAAAATGACCTCCAAAAATCGCCGTTCTCAGGACTGGAAACGGGCTTTTTGAAAGTAAACTGCAATTGGCCGCGATAATATGCCGAATGAACCCTTTATATTAGCACTGGAAACGTCCGGCAGAATAGGCTCCGTCGCACTGGCTCTCGGCCCCCATCTGCTCGCCGAGACCGCCTTCTCCGCCCCAATGACGCACAGTTCCGAGATCTTCCCGGCCATCTCGGCACTACTCAAACGCCTCGGACGAAGACCCAGCCAAATCGAGCACATCTACGTCTCCATCGGGCCCGGCAGCTTCACCGGCCTGCGCATCGCAGTCACAATAGCAAAGGCAATGCACCTCGCAAGGCCCGTCAAAATCGTCGCCATCGACACCCTCGACGTCATCGCCGCTAACGTAACCGACACGCCACTATCCATCGAAACAATCGCCACGGTTCTCGACGCGAAACGCAACCAATTCTTCATCGCAACCTATAAACGCGCGCCCCGAAACGACGACGCACGGGCCGATACAGTACACCCTGCACCATACACACAATACGCCATCCCGGCAGGCAGCCGCGCCGTCTGGAACAAGCTGTTTCCCGATTCGCTGATGACCCTCTCGGACTTCCTCGACAGATTCGCAAACCCAGCCGATCCCATTTACCTGCTCGGCGAGGGCCTGCTCTATCATAAACAAAAATTCGACACGCCGGGCATCGGATTCCTTGACGAGCAATACTGGAGCCCACGTGCATCCAAGGTTCACTTGCTCGGCTGGCGCTCAGCCCTCGCCGGCAAATTCGCCGACCCGCTCAAACTCACACCCGCATACATCCGCCGACCCGAAGCCGAAGAAAAATGGCAACAACGCTGACCAAGGAAGTCACTCAATCGCAGCTTCAGCTCTAACAGTGGAAACTCGCTCTTCGTTATTCCTCCTTTCATTCACATACAAGGCTTCTGCAAAATTGCAGGTTAGACCTACTTAGAAAAGAAAAAATCGTTTGTTGATTTTTTCTTTTCAACGGTAATGTATTGTGTCGTAATCGCTTGGGTAATTATTGAAGAAAATCATAAAGGAGATTTTCTTCAACAATATAGGTCTAACCTGCAATTTTGCAGAACTCATACGCATACACAAGAGACCTTAATCCCTCGAACACACACCCTACGATATACGATATGCGATATACGACGTACAACGCCCCATTTCACCTCACAGCCTCTCGCGGCAAATAGAACACGCCCGGCCCCACCCCATCAGGATAAGGGACTCTCCCGTCGGAGCTCAGCGACACCTTCATCGGCACAACCTCCGCCGGCCCGTAACCGCCCACGTGCCCATCCGCATACCCGGCGTGCAGTGCCATCCTCAGACTATCCAATGCCGCCGCCCCGCCCGACGCCCTCGCCGACCAGTACGCCGACGACACGGACGTCCCCTCCGTAACGCGCGCCCCCCCGAACTTCTCGCAGCTCCCCACGCAGCGAGGACTTCGCCAGTGGTCATACCCAAAATAGTCGCTCACCAGCAGCGTACTCTGCCCGCCCCCGCCGGACGGACCTCGCGGCCCGCGAAACAAGCCCGCATCCCCGCCTAAGCACCCCACGTAATTCCAGTAGAAGCAATACGTCCCGATCAGCGGATCCGGAACTGGCGGAGTCTCCGGGTTGTCCCAGTCGTCGCCGGATTCCCACGCCTCCTGCAGATACTTATACTGCTTCGGAGCATTCGGGCAGTACATTATGCTTCCATCCCTGATATAGACGCCCAGGTACGCGCCGTTCGACCGGTGCATTCCGGGGCTGCGCTTCAGGTAGCCGACCAGCATCGTTGGCTCCTGCCAGTTCCAATAGTCCCCAAAACCCAGCGTCGCCACTGACTCCGGGTATGTCTCGTCGTTGTCCAGCGCGTAGTAGCCCACCGCCCCGATAATCTGCCGCTGATTATTCATCCCCAGCACCGTCCGCGCCCGCCCCTTCGCCCTGCTCAGCGCCGGCAGCAGAATACCTGTCAGCAGCGCAATTATCGAAATCACCACAAGAAGCTCAACGAGCGTGAAGCCCGCCTTCCCGCTGCCCTTTTCGACCGACTTGTGACGTTGCGGTGCGATGACCATTTCCTCCAGACTTTATCACTGTAAGGCTTCTGCAAAATTACAGGTTAAGCGTAGGGTGGGCTTCAGCCCACCACTTCGGTGGGGCAAGCCCCACCCTACCGAGAAAAAATCGTTTGTTGATTACCTGCAATTTTGCAGAACTCATTATCGCTATCCTATTCTGGCCTGCTCACTATTCATCTGAGGCCCTTCTTGGCGCTGCCGCCTCTTCTTCGTCGGCTACCCTGCCGTCGTTGCGCAAACAGTTAGAGCATACCCCTGAGCATTCCGCTCAAGGCCTTGCTCACCCAGTTTTTACTTCTATCAAATTCTTCGTCCCGGCTCACGCCCGAACGCATTCGCCTATTCAGCCCAATCCGCCGCCTGCAGCCATTTATCAGCCATGACTGCAAAATCTAACATATTCACCACGCCATCGCAATTGGCATCGGCTTCACTGAAGCACTCGCTCATGCTCGCATAAGCAGTGCCCCCGTAAGCGCCCATATTGACTCTTCCGCCGTTTGGCATTCGCTCGTCCGATGGGTAATCATTCGGGTCCCCCCCGTCAATGCAGGGGCTGGTAACATCATCGAGAACCCAAAGATTATGCTCCGGCCAGTACCTTCCCCTCTTGGAGCGCAAGTGGTAGTCGCCCCCGGCCGAATCGGCAAACAACGGCTCAGCCAGAGAGCCGTAGCCCAACAGCCCGTTCTGATATAGCTCAAGGATCTCCTCTGCGGACAAGGCCCGATTATACACACGAAGATCATCTATCAGCCCGTTGAAATACGCCGTATATTCCTCCACACCCACATTGATACCCTCGTACACCCCCGAGGGTATCCCATAGCCGCCCGAACTTGAGCAGTCCGCCCTGCCATCTATATATATCGTTATCGTCCCGGCGTCATCGGTTGCCGCAACGTGATACCACTGATTGGCGCGCAAATGAGTCGGGCTTATGCAGTTGTGTGTCAAGCCCTCGCCTCCGCAGTCGTGAAAGACTATCTGATTGCCCGTGCTCCCCCCGTACCCCTCCCCAAATACTCTGAGTCCCCACACCAGCCTCCTCCGCATAATCGCCGCCTCCGTGTTCCCAATGTCCTTGCCGAGGTTTATCCATCCACTCAATGTGATCTGATTTGTGTATGTGTCTATGCTCGAGCTGTATTCGCAGCCTCCGCCGTCGCGCTGCCCGTCAAACTCCAGCGCACCGCCTATCACACCGCTCGTCCAGTGCAGCCACCACACCCACAGATGATTCTCCAGCGCCGAATCGTATGCCCGGTTCCCGCTGCCCTCGTCGAACTTCCAGTGGCAGATCAATCCATCGACCGGAGACCTCTCAATATCCTCCTGCACCCAACTGTACCGTGCCTCACATCCAAACAGGTCGCCATCGGTATTGTCCCAGAATATGCAGTTGCTGATGTCCGGCGATGCCCCGCCGTATGCCGCTGCCCCGAACCGGTTATCAGCCACCGTTACATTCTTGATCGTAGGCGAGCAAGGCCCCGCAAGGAAAATGCCAACATAGCTGTTCCAGATTACGAAGTTCTTCAGAACACTGTCGCGCCCTTCGATAGTATAAAACGACACCGCGTAGTCGCCCGGCGCCTCCAACACCGGCGCATCCTCAGCCCCTCTTACGGTTATCGCCTTGCCTTTGAAGTTTATCTCTTCGGTATATACCCCCGGATAAACCAGAACCGTATAGCCGTTCGCCGCCGAATTTATCCCCTTCTGTATCGTCGCAAAAGCCGTCCCCGGCGTCAGCCCGTCGTTCAGGTCGCTCCCCCTGACCCCATCGACATAGAGATGCGCCTGCATCTCGTATGCCCCCATATCCACCCTCTCGTTCATAATCCGCGGCCTGCCGCGAATGTCCGTCTCGACCGACCCCGGCACCCCCCCGTTATCGCCCGCGTCAATGCACGGCGACCCCGCCGTAAGTTGCAGGTCGTCATCGTCCGTCCCAATAATGTTGTCCGCCCCATCCGCATCGACAAACATCGGATCGGCATCAACATTGCCCGCGCCGGGGAAGCCGCCCTGAATATCGCTGTGCGTTATCTCTATTGCCGAGCCGTCGTTGTTCCAAATCTCATCGCCGCCGTCTCGCAAGATGCAGTTCACCGCTCGCACCTTGCTCGGATCCTCCGCCCCGTAAGACCAGCACGCTATCGCATTTCCCCTGACCGCCGAATTACCCGCAAACGCGCAGTTAATCAGGACCACGTCGCTCTTGTAGTCGTTGTATATCCCGCCGCCCCCATTCCATTCCAAAGTGCCGATTGAGCGGTTCCCGCTGAATATACAGTTTATCATAATCGGCTTCGCCCCGGTGTTGTACACCGCCCCGCCTGTGTACCCGGCCGTATTTCCAAAAAACTTGCACCCGATCACCGTCGGGTTACCCCGATAGTGGTTGTGCATCGCGCCGCCTTCGCTGGCGGAATTCCCGATAAACGTGCAGTTCATCACCATCGGCTCGGAGTTGTCCGACACGCGCATCCCGCCCCCGCTGTTTTCGCTGAACGTACAATCCGTCACAACCGCCTTCGAGTAACTCGCGATGCTCAGCGCGACCCGTTCATTCCTCCGGAATATGCAGTTGCTGAGCGTCGGGCTGCTCTCGCCAATGCTCATCGCGCCATCCGAGTTCTCCTCGAACCTGCACCGTGTAAAAGTGCTGTTGTCGCCGTACACGTGGGTCAGTCCGCCCGGACCCATGCTGTAAGTCGCCTTGTTGCCGATAAACGAGCAGTCCGTAAGCACTGCACTGCTGTTGTAGTTATACATCCCGCCGCCGCTGTAGTCACTATCGAAGCCGGTTGCCACGTTACGCAGAAAGATGCAATTGGTCAGCTTTGGATTACCGTTGATACTGAACATACCCCCGCCCGCAGTAAAGTCATCGGCCCCATAAGCGATATTCTCGGTGAAATTGCAGTCGCTCAGGGTCGGACTGCTGTCGCGGTTGCACATGCCCCCGCCACAGACGCCCGGCAAATAACTGTAAGCCGCTTCATCACTACAATAAGAGTAGTCGCTCCCGCCGTGCATCCAGTCGTAGAAGGACTCAACCACGTTTCTGCGGAACGTGCATTGCACAACCGTCGGACTTCCGTGGTCGTTGTACATCCCACCGCCCGCGCAGTGACGATAATCAACATCCGGACACTCGCCTAATATCGGCCCGTTCGCGTGTCCGCCGGTTATGGTAAGGCCGTCGAGCACAGCGCTGGCGTCGGTGCCGCTGCCGATTACGACTGTGTAAGAATTCTCCTGCCCGCTGGGACCCCGAACATACTCATCAATCACGTCCCACTCGAAACCCCCCAGCTCAATATCATTACTGTCCAGGTCGCCGCTGAGTATTGTCTCATAAACCGCTATGTCCCGCGCATCCGGGTTCGCCTCCCCAAAACCCGCATAGCCCCCCTTAATCGTCACTCCGTTAATCAACTGGAATGCCGCCGTCCGGTCCCCCGGCGTAATACCGGCCCCTTCATCCGGCTTATATACGCCCTGCGCCACGCGAACCTCGACGGGCTTGGCCCTCAGATTGGCGTCAGCTAAGGCATCCTGAAGGTTGTTATAGGCATTCCCCCAGCTCGACCCGTTATTTGCGCCCGCAGCATCGGCATCGACGTAAATCGTGCTCGCCGCAAGCCCTGCCCCAGCCGTCCCCAACAGAATCACTGCCGCAACTAAGACCCTTTTCTCGACCTTCCACACGTCCATAATCTTGCCCATTTCAACAGATAGTCCATTTGGCGTTCAATACCATACTCCAATCACCAATCACTATCCGCCAACTTCACAAGCCAGAGCATCCCCAGCCGCTCCCGCGGCGCGCTCCCGGAGCCGGCCCGCGCCGGCGCCGCAAATTCCCCCTCCTCCCGTTCGACCTCCTCAAGATAAGAGAATCCCATCTCCCCCCTCACGTCCTGACCCCCTCCACTATCCGCCAGAAACGTAATCTTCTCAACAACGTCCCTCTCCAAGTCTATACTATAGACTAACTTCACACGTTCACACGTCAGTGCAACCTCGGCCTTCCCCTGCCCTGCACCATACTTCGTTTCAAACCACACCCTCTGCCTCGCCGCGTCCCGCCGCACCGTATCAACCGTGTGAA
>Ga0315288_10011206_pt1 | contig 11287 bp, 9 predicted proteins | sample YL17G11_20_MG_FD_203454 | JGI IMG/M metagenome (GOLD analysis project Ga0315288, IMG submission 203454) | Sediment microbial communities from Yellowstone Lake, YNP, Wyoming, USA - YL17G11_20 | ecosystem: Environmental > Aquatic > Freshwater > Lake > Sediment | place: USA: Wyoming | collected... | reverse complement strand
CATCCGCGTCTTTCACTTCCAGCCAGACAATAAGAGCAACGCAGCCAAACAAATCCTGGAGCTTTGCGACTAACATGACCGTCCGTATGCGGGACCTACTGCTAGGGCTGCGCGACTTGCACCTGGCGAATGCAGCAGTGATTGTTCACTCGTCGTTGAAATCGTTTGGGCAGGTGGAAGGCGGCGCTGGGACGGTGGTAAGCACGCTGGCGGCGGTGTTTGGCACAGTGCTTGTTCCAACGTTTACGTACAGGACGATGATCACTCCATTGACCGGCCCGGAAAACAACGGCATCACCTATGGCTCCCACCAAGACCAGAACAAGATGGCCGAATTTTTCACCCAGAGAACGCCTGTCGACCCAATGATGGGCACCATCCCGGAGATGTTTCGCAAGCACCCGCGCGCCATACGTTCCAACCACCCCATCCAATCTTTTGCAGGCATCAACGCCGATAAAATCCTCGCTGCTCAGACCTTGACAGATCCTCTTGCCCCACTCGGGTTTCTGGAAAAAGCAGGCGGCTGGGTGCTGCTGGTGGGCGTGGATCAGGCCGTCAACACCAGCATCCATTACGCTGAAAAACTGGCGGGACGCAGACAATTCATCCGCTGGGCGCTGACACCGAAGGGTGTGGTGGAATGTCCCGGCTTTCCCGGCTGTTCGGCAGGCTTCCAGGCCATTGCTGCGGATATGGAAAAGTTCACCCGCCAGGTGCAGATTGGGGGCTCGCGTATTCAGGCGGTTCCATTGAAAATGCTGTTCAAGGTGGTGGTTGCACGGATTAAGAAAGACCCGCTGGCGTTGTTATGCCAGCAGGAAGATTGCGAGCGGTGCGGGGAGATCAGGAAACTGGGAAGGCAAAAACAGGAAACCAGGTGAAAGCGCCCTTGACATTTTCACCTAGTTGCTGTACAGTATTCCTGTACAGATTGGAGAACCTATGACCCTGCACACTACCTACACTCAAGCTCGCGCCGGCTTTGCCAAGCTTCTTGATAAAGTAACCCGAGACCGGGAAATCGTCGTCATCCAGCGCCGCGGCGCTGAGGATGTGGCCCTGATCTCCGCCGCGGAACTTTCCAGCCTGACGGAAACGGCTTACCTCCTGCGCTCGCGGACAAATGCCGACCGCCTGCTGACCGCACTGGGACGCGCATTGAAGAACGAAGGCCAGTCTTTGACCGTGGACGAGTTGCGTCAAGAGGTGGGGCTTGAGCCCGAAAACGCGTGAGGCGGTTTTCCAGCCCGAATTCCTGGAAGATCTACGTTACTGGGTGAACACCGACAGGAAACTGGCATTGCGCGCCCTTGACTTGGTCGAAGCCACCCTGCGCGACCCCTTCCAGGGCCTTGGCAAGCCGGAGTCCCTGCGCCACCTCGCGCCCGGGGCGTGGTCGCGACGGCTGACGCAGGAGCACCGCCTGGTCTATTTGGTCCGTGATGACCGGATTGATTTCTTGCAGGCGCGGTACCACTATTGATGCGGATAAAAAAAACCGCGGGCGTTGTTATGCCAGCAGGAGGATTGCGGTCGGTGCAATGCTGTCCGAAATCAGTAAGGACGGGTAGTTAGCCCGTCCTTATTCTTTTACTGATACAAAATCGGTTCAACGCGCAGGTTTTCTTCGCCGACCGCCTCTTTGATTATGACCATCAGCTCGGCGCACAGGTGGGTGGTGTCGTTGGGGAACTCGATCAAATGCCCGCGCCCCTGCTCGAAGATTTGGAAGGCAAAATGATCCTTGCCAGGGTATGAGATGATGGTTCCGTGCAGGCGGCTGATGCGGCGGATATCCCGGTTCGGGTCGCCGGTGGGACGCAGGATGATGGTTACCATCTGGGGGGCGTGCTCATCCTCCAATTTGGCAGGGCTGGTCACAATGGGAAGTTTGGGCGTTAATTGCACGGCAGCAGGTTGGACAGGCGCCAGCTGCTCAACGGCGCCCCCAGCGGTTGCTCCGCCCGGGGCGGTTGGTTCTTCTTCCGGTAGATCCGGTTCATGAACAATTAGATCCTGCCTCGCCAAGCCTGCTTTGGTGGGTGCATAAGTTTCCCATTCCGGCGGGTCTTCCGGGGGAAGCAGCTCACCCTCAAACTCGGGGATGCGTTCAGCCACACGTTCCGGAGCGGGGGCTGGTTTCATGATAACGGTCGCCAGCCTCCGCTCCGGAGTTGAACCGTGGGGCTGGGGTTGTAAAGGTATTTGGACTGGATCGGTCAGCTTGATCTCGGTCCGAATGTTATCCACCAGAACCTTGGAGGGATTGGACTGGGCGTCCACTTTGCCTTCGGCCATGATAACCCCGCCGACCTCCAGTGCGAACTGATATTTCTCCCAGGTGCGCGGGAAGATCACCAGTTCGATGATGCCGGTCAGGTCTTCGAGCGTAACCCAGGCCATCATCTTGCCGGTCTTGGTCTGGTGCGGGCGGATGCCACTCACCATCCCGGCAACACGCGTCTTCTCCTCGTGAGCGGCCTCTCCCAGGTTGCTCGAGAAGTGCGTAACCAGACGGCGGATCTCATTCAGGTAGGGCGTGAGCGGGTGTTCGGAGATGTACATGCCGATCAGCTCGCGTTCCCAGAGCAGGATCTCGCGGCGGTCGACTTCCGGGACCAGCGGCAGGGTGATGCTCTCGGTGACGCCGGTGGCTGTCCCAAAGAGAGACAACTGCCCGGCTTCGGCGGCGCGGAAATGTGAGGAACTGACCGCCATGAGGCGGTCAAGGGCCTCGAGCATGGCGGCGCGTGGCCCGAACTTGTCCATAGCCCCTACTTTTATGAGGCTTTCCAGGGCGCGTTTGCCGACGGCGCGCAGGTCTACGCGGGCAGACAAGTCATTGAGATCTCTGAAAGGACCGCCTTTGAGGCGGGCCTGGACCGGTAGTTCCACCGCTCCCTGGCCAACGTTTTTAATTGCGCCCATGCCAAAGCGGATGGCGGATTTGCCTGCTTGCTCTTCGATGGCAAAGTCCCAGGCACTAGCATTGACATCCGGCGGGAGGACGGTGACGCCCATGTTGCGGGCATCATTGACGTAGAGGGCCATCTTCTCGGTCTCGTGCTTGGTGACCGAGAGCAAGGCGGTCATGTATTCCACCGGATAATGCAGTTTCAGGAAACCGGTCTGGACGGCAAGGACACCATAATCGGCAGCGTGGGATTTGTTGAAACCGTACCGGGCAAACTCATTCCAATCATGATAGATGGCCTCGGCAGTGGCTGATTCCATCCCTTGCGACACCGCACCCTCCACGAATTTATGACGATGGTTCTCAATTTCCTTGTTTTTCTTCTTTGAAATGGCTGCACGCAGTTCGTCCGATTCGGATGGCGTGTACCCGGCCAGCTCGATGGCGGCACGCATCAATTGTTCCTGGTACAGGGGAATACCATAGGTATCGCCAAATATCGGTTCCAGTGCCGGATGCCGATACTCGACCTCCGCTTCGCCGTGCATGCGGCTGATGTAATCCGGGATGAAGTCCATCGGGCCGGGGCGATAGAGCGCCACCATTGCGATGATGTTATCCAGCGACTGGGGTTTCATCTGCACCAGCCACTTGGTCATCCCCGAACCTTCCAATTGGAAGACACCCAAGGTATTGCCTTCGCCCAGGAACTTGTAAGTTTCCGGGTCGTCGGTGGGGATGTTGCCTAGATTGTAATGATTGCCGTGACGCCGCTCAATCAGATCGCAGGCACGCGCCATGATGGTCAGCGTGGCCAGGCCAAGGAAGTCCACCTTGAGCATCTTAAGTTTTTCGAGGATGCCCATTTCGAACTGCGTAACGGTCTTGATGGGGGTCTCTTCGGAGTTACTGGTCGGGCGGTGCAGCGGCAGGTACTCTACAAGCGGTTTATCCGAAATGACCACGCCGGCAGCGTGCGTCCCCGCGTTGCGGACAACGCCTTCCATCCTGGCCGCGGTATCAATCAGCTCACGCAGGTAGTCGGCGGATTCGTAGGCCGCCTTCAGCTCAGGAAGGCCCTTGAAATGATCTGCGATAATTTCCCGGAGAGGGATGGCTTTCGAGGGAATGTTCGGAATGATCTTGGCCACCCGGTCCACTTCGGGGAGCGGGATGTCCATCACGCGGCCCACATCGCGCAAGGCGGCACGCGCCCCCAGCGTGCCAAAGGTGATGATCTGCGCCACTTTGTCCTGTCCATATTTCCTGACGGTGTAATCCAGCACTTCCGCCCGGCGGTCATCGGGAAAGTCCAGGTCAATATCGGGCATCGAGATGCGGCCGGGGTTCAGGAAGCGTTCGAAGAGCAGGTTTTGCTGGATGGGGTCCACCAGCGTGATATCCAGCGTGTAAGCCACAATCGAACCATTCGCGGAACCACGTGCGTTGTACCAGATACCCTGTTCACGCGTGTACCGGCACAGGTCCCAGACGATCAGGAAGTAGGCATCAAAGCCCATTCTTTGGATGATGCCCAACTCGTAGTCGAGGCGTGTGCGGATCTCCTCGCTATCGGCGCTTTCCCCGTAGCGGCGCCTCAAACCGTCCTCGCACAACGCCCGCAGGTACGTTTCCGCTGTCTGCCCTTCCGGGACCTCAAAGCGCGGCAGGCGGTACTTCTCCACGTCCAGGTGGACGTTGCAGCGTTCAGCGATCAGCAAGGTGTTCGACAGCGCCTCGGGAACTTCGGCGAACAGACGGTTCATTTCCTCCATTGAACGCAGGTAGTACGAGCCGTCCGTCATTCGCATCCGGTCGGGGTCAGAGAGCAGCGCCCCGGTCTGGATGGCGAGCAGGATATCCTGGTATTTGGCGTCATCGGGGTTAATATAGTGGGCGTCGTTGGTGGCCACAAAGCGGGCATCGTAATGGGGACCGAGTTCCAGCAGGGTGCGGTTGATCTTCTCCAGGTCCGGCACGTCGTGCTGCTGGAGTTCGAAGAAGAAATGTTCCTTTCCGAAGATTTCGTAATACCAGTCGATCGACCTGCGCGCCGCATCCAGCTGACCCTGCTTGATCAGGCGCGGCACTTCAGCAGACATGCAGCCTGTAGTGCAGATCAGGCCTGCGGTATGGTTGGCGAGGAATTCCTTGTCAATGCGGGGGTAGTAGTAGAAGCCTTCCAGTTGCGCCGCCGAGGCAATCTGGAGCAGGTTCTCATAGCCAGTCTCGTTCTCAGCGAGGAGCAGCAGGTGCGAAGACTTGCGGTCTTCCTTTGGATCATGCTCCTGCATCGTGCGGGCTGCCATGTAGGCCTCCAGACCGATGATGGGCTTGATACCGGCATCCCTGGCGGTATGGTAGAACTCGATCACACCGAACATTGTGCCGTGGTCGGTGATCGCCAGGGCGGGCATGTCCATCTCCTTGGCGCGCTTGACCAGCTTCTTGATATTGCTGAAACCGTCGAGCAGCGAGTATTCGGTGTGGACGTGGAGGTGGGTGAAGGACATGGTCAGATCGGTAAAATGAGCGATAGACTCAATATGATTATAGCACGCATGTTTTGCTTAAAGATTTGTTTAACGTCTCATCACTTCCTTTCAGCAAAAGAATAGCCAACTGATAGGTTGAAACCAGATACTTCCGCTATCATCCGGCGTACATCAATACAGACTAACCAAATTATGAGAAATCGAAGGAGATGCAAATGAACACCAAGCTTTTGAAAGCCAGCCTCGGATTGACCATCGTCATGCTCCTGATCAGCGCCTGCGGGATTGTCCCCACGTTCGGATCGCGCAACCTGATCAGCGAGACACGCGATGTGAGCGGATTCGAACGGGTCGAGGTCAGCGGTGGCGGTTCCATGGAGATCATCCAGGACGGGACGGAATCGCTCACCATCGAAACGGACGACAACGTCATGCAGTACATCACCTCCGAGGTGCGCGGCGGGACCCTCTACCTAGGGTTGGATTTTGGCCTGCGTTCCTTCCTCCCCAGCCGACTGCACTTCACCCTGCATGTCAAAGACCTGACCGGCATTAACACCTCCGGCTCGTGGAATGTGACCTCCGCATCCATCCAGACAGGCAAGCTGGAGGTCGTCATCAGCGGTTCGGGCAAGGTCAATGTCGATGCCCTGACTGCCGATGAACTAGACACCACCGTCAGCGGTAGCGGCGAACTGGACCTGAGCGGTGAAGCAAAGCAATAGAATATTACCATCAGCGGCTCCGGGAAGGTTCTGGCGGGTGACCTGCTCACACAGAATACTACCGTCAGCATCAGCGGATCAGGCAACGTTACGGTCTGGGCCACGGAGACTCTGGCGGCACACGTCAGCGGCAGCGGTGACGTCAGTTACTACGGCAGCCCGCAGGTCACCTTTGACCAGTCCGGCTTCGGCAATATCCACAGCCTAGGCGATAAGTAAAAGCCTGACAGTTCGACAGCCCTGCAGCGAAGCGCTGCAGGGCTTTTCGTTTATACTTAACATCTAATGTGGTATTGAAAAACGTAACCACGAAGTCACAAAGGCACAAATTATTTGTGAATCCGTGCCTTTGTGGTAAGACCCAGAATCTGTTATGGGCTTGTCCCTGCTCGAATTCACAACAGACATACTTGTTGAAGAACATTTGTCAAATGAAGGAGTCTGCCCCATGGAAAATCCCGTCATCCAAACCATGCTCAACCACAGATCCGTACGCAAATACACATCCCAAAAGCCGACCGAAGAAACCATCCAGGCCATTGTGCGGGCCGGGCAGCAGGCTCCGTTCGCCTCGCAGCTTTACAGCGTCCTGCTGACCCGCAAGAAAGCCCCCTTCGCGGCACCACTGTGGTTCACCATCTGCGTGGACCTGTACAAGCTGGAACGCTTCATGAAGCTGGGCGGCTGGGAAGTGGTGACCAACGACCTGTCCCTGCTGTTCTTCGGCATCCAGGATGCGGCTTACATGGCCGAGAACATGGTCGTGGCCGGGGAAAGCCTGGGGCTGTTCTCCTGTTTCCTGGGGAACGCTCCATACATGGCCGATAAGATCGCCCGGGACTTCAAACTGCCGAGGCGTATCTTCCCGCTGGTGGGACTGGTGATGGGCTACCCGGCGGAGGAATTCCCGCCCCGGCCGCGCTACCCATTGTCGTTCACGTTATTTGAAGACCAGTATCCCGAATTCACTGACGAGCAGGTGGCTGAGGCCATGAAAGTGATGAACAAGGGCTACCTGGCGCAGGACTACTACATCAAACAGAAAGCCAAAATCCGCCTGGAGAAGGGCAGGAAGGAAACCTTCACCTACGAGAATTACTCCTGGACCGAACACATCTCACGCAAGTGGGGCCAATGGTACGAGTCGCCGGAGGAATTGCTGGAGCAGTTGGAGAAGAGAGGATTTAAGATAAGGTAGAAGAGGCAGGAGCTTCGGCGCCTCGCGGCGCCGATACAGCCGATGGCGGCTTGAAGCCGCCTCGGCTAGGGAAGACGGATGACGGGGGGCAGTACCCTGTAATTAGAAATTCGATTAGGTTCGAATACTTCAACAAACCAACGGAGGCTGCATGGAGCGACCTACATAGACCTCCGAGTTCTTAAAGAACTCGGAGGTCTTGGCTCCGCGAGGGAGGATGCACGCCCCACTTGACAGCCGTACACAGAGATGCTATTATGTACGGCAGGAGAAATGCCATGAATGAAACGAAATTGACCGTGCGCGTACCGCGTGAATTATTGGAAAACATTAAACGCTACGCCGCTGAGAATAATACCACCCTCACCGATCTCATCAAAGCCTATCTACGACACATTCCTGCCCGGGAGCCGTTGGACAACGCCCCCATCGTCCGGCGGTTGAGCGGTACATTGTCGCAGGTTGTATCCATCCAAGACTACAAGAAACACCTGGAAGAGAAATATGGCCAATAAGCCCTGCGTACTGATCGACCTGAACATTCTCCTGGATGTTCTGCAGAAGCGGGAACCGTTCTATGAAATATCTGTCCACTTATTGGCATCGATCGAGACCGGGCGGGTAAAGGGGTATGTTGCTGCCCACAGCATTACCACCCTGCTTTACCTGATCAAGAAGGACAGGTCGGCCGCGGAAGCCCGGGCGACAATCACGAACCTTCTGCAATTCATCAAAATCGCCCCGGTTGAGCAGGGCACGCTCGAGCAGGCGCTCAATCTCGACTATGGCGATTACGAAGATGCGGTCCAGATGATCTCTGCCATGCAATGCAAGGCTGATTGTTTGATCACGCGCAATGTCAAAGATTACCAGCCTGCCCTTTTGCCTGTTTTGCAGCCGGTGGAATTCCTGGGCACGCTGTGATACCGATGTCCCCGCGGCCTCGAAGGCGCCCTTCCTCCCTTATCGCGAAGCATCCCGGAGGGAATTCCGAAGGAGTTGGGGAACACTTGTACCCGCCAGGGTAGGTTCCCCTAACCGAAGCGACGATTGCGACACTTGCACTGTACTCCCGGCAGGACATCGGGACGGTGTGCGTTCGGTGCAGTGCAGGTGAGCACTCCCGTGGGGCGGTTGCTTCGACGCCATCGGCTGAGGTGCGCAGTCAAGCGTACCTTCCGGCCAGCTGATTGAGTATTCCCTTTTTATTTTCCCACCAGTTGGAAGGTACTGCCGTGAGGCAGGTGTTCAGCGCACAGACCGTCGAAGTGAGTATTCATATACTCCGTCAATGTCACCATTCCGGGCTCTTCAGACGTACCGTGATTCACGCGAATGACGGGATGCCCACATTCTTCAGCACGCTGAATTCCCGTACAGTAGAGCGAGCCATCATCACAAACGATCGAACAGTCACAATCCATCTGCTGAAACGTGGGAATGTCACAACCGCATCCAGTCCCGATGCCGATTCGGGAAACCACCTGGGATGCGTCACCCGTAACCTGCACCAACGGCTCCCCGAGGCTTGCACATCTCCCAGCCACATGGCGGGCAAAGGCTTCCAGAGGCACGGGATCGATGTCGTAGCGGTGCTGGTACCCATCCGCTCCAACGGTCACTGGCTTGCTCCCCAAACCCAGAAAACCCGCCCAGGCCCATGGAATGCCAACATCAGGCCAGCGGTCCCAACAGTCGTGGTTACGAAGGATCACGAGCTCATGATCTTGAATGAAATTCAGTTTCTCCTGGATCCCGGCATCGTTTGCCGGTCGCTCGTCCCAATGATTCCAAAATATCGGTTCGTGACAGACCAGCAGACGCATATCCCGTTCGACCATGTGTCGAAGCACCCTGAAAGAGGGTATCCAAGTAACCAGACAACTCCCGACCTCAGTCCCGGCATCCCCCACAATGACACGGTCTACGGTCGTCTCGCGATCCACCCAGTCTGCACGCGATAAGAAATGCTCAAGGATATCTCTGACTTTCATATTAGCATTATATCTCTACAGTGCCATACAGTGCAAATCAGCAAGTTCCTAGCCGACGATGATTCATAGCCGCACTTCGAACTCCCCTTCCAATCCCTGGCTCGAATCTGGTCCAATCCAGACTTTGAAGGCGCCCTGCTCGACAACATATTCCATATCCAGCCCGCTGAAGCCAAGGTCTCTTACCGGCACCTCTAATCTAACACGTTGCTCTTCTCCTGGTTGAAGCGCAACACGCACAAACCCTTTCAATTCCTTGACCGGGCGGGTCACTGAAGTCACCTGATCCTGAACATAGAGCTGAACAATCTCAGTGCCTGCCCGATCCGCGACGGCCTGGACGGTATGCGGTTTTCCATTGACGATGAGAACAATTTCACCCGACATCAGAAATTCCTCCTGACCAGATCTCCCTTTTCGGCGGAGCGTGCAATTGCGTCCCCTGCCAGCGCTGCGAGACGGTTGGCGAGGGCAAACAGAGGTTTGGAAAACTCCTACAGTATAGATAATATGAAGAGCAAGGTCAAGTGGTTTACAAACGCAGGCCGTTTATTGCATGGAATGTGGAACGCGCACATTTCGCGAGAAAAGGGACAGCCCCCTCCGGCCTTCTTCGGCGCCTCACATCGACGACTCATCCCACGGGGATGCTTTGCGATGTCGTCGATGTGGTTGATGGCAGCTTGTCCCACAGGGATGCTCACCTGCACTGCACCGAACGCACACTGTCCCGATGTCCTGCCGGGAGTGCGATGCAAGTGTCGCAATCGCCGCCTCAGCCGATGGCGTCGAAGCTACCGATGGCGGCCCCCAGTGACCGTTCTTATAGGGGCGACCCAATGGTTCGCCCTTTTGCATCCCTCTTGTCTCTTTCCCCAACTGGCGCGAAAAAGGGGTTATTGTCTTTAGGGGAAATTGGTTATATACTGCACTAAATTATCATGCGAAATTGAGCGTTATGTAAATATTCTTGTTGAATCATAAATGGTCGGCACTCGCCGAGACGGTGGTTTATTCCATCGTAGTTGATAAGGACAGCAATGTCTACGTTGCCACTCCATATGGCATCTTCAAACGGGAGTCTAAATAATGCCCGAACAGCTCAAGCAACTCTACATTGAAGCCCGCACCGCCCTCAAGGCCCGGGACTACGACCGCGCCAGTGACTTGCTTAGGCAAATTCTACAGGTTGACGAGAACTACAAGGACGCCTCGCGCCTGCTGGCGAGAACGGTGAAACTCCGCCGCAGGCGCTGGTACAACCATCCGTTACTGTGGGCAACGATGGGGTTGGCGGTGCTGGTGGCAATCGGTGTCTTTCTTGCGCCGCTGATCAGGGGCTATTATGCCAGCCAAGTCATCCTGCCAACAAACAGCCCAACTGCTACCGTACCACCAACCGCCACGCTGCGCCCAACGCAGACATCTACCCCCACGCCGACTCCTATCCCGCTGGCATGGAAGCGGATTTCGGTCGGGCAGGAATTTGCGCGTGATACCATCACTGCCATTGTGGTTGATCCGAAAGATCCCGATATATTTTATGTAGGTACAGAAAATGCAGGGATTTACAAATCCATCGATGGTGGGATGTCCTGGAAGCCAATTCAGTATGGCCTCGAGGGTGGCCGGATTGGTGGTTTGGCAATAGACCAGAATAACCCACAAGTATTATATGCAGCAATCGTCAGTGGGGGCATCTATAAGACGATTGACGGTGGACAATCGTGGGTGAGACTTTGGGCTGAGGCAAAACTTGTCTTTGGTAATACGCATAGAGTAGCCATTGCACCCTGGGATAGTCAGGTACTCTTTCAATGGGGAGGAGGGGGGCATATGGACACAGACCAATCGGATGACGGAGGAATGACATTTTATCCAATTTCAGATGAATGCATGAGCAGGGGTCCTCTCTACATTTCCTTATCCCAACCTGGCACCTTGTTCTTACGCAGTTT
>Ga0315288_10011204_pt1 | contig 11288 bp, 11 predicted proteins | sample YL17G11_20_MG_FD_203454 | JGI IMG/M metagenome (GOLD analysis project Ga0315288, IMG submission 203454) | Sediment microbial communities from Yellowstone Lake, YNP, Wyoming, USA - YL17G11_20 | ecosystem: Environmental > Aquatic > Freshwater > Lake > Sediment | place: USA: Wyoming | collected... | reverse complement strand
TTGAGTTAGAATTTAATGAACCGCAAGTTTTATGCCAAAATAACAGGAGAGTGGGAGGAAGGTTTTTAAGGATCCATTCCCATTTTGATCGGTAAGTTTTTGTCGGCCGACCACTCCACCCAGGACCCCCTGTAAAGACGAACATTGGGAAACCCGAGAATATGTTTCAGAGTAAAGTAGGCATGGCTTGCTTCCCTTCCTGTACGGCAGTGGACAATAATCTTTTTATCTTTCATGACCTCATAATCTGCAAAGAGTTTTTCCAGGTCCCCTTTCTTTTTCCAAGTTCTTATTTCATCCCCTTCCAAAGTTGTCTCCCAAAATATATTCCTGGCTCCAGGGATATGCCCCCTTCGGATCTCCTCACCTTCTTCACCGCTGTACTGTATTGGCGGTCGGGCATCTACAATCACCACCTCCTTTGCTGAAAGTTGATCTCGAACCCATTTTTTTTCAGCCAGGGTTTCACGGATCGCCTTTCCAAAAAATTTCTTGGGAACAAGAGAGGGATAGGCCTGAGTGGTTGGGTGTCTTTCCGAGGACCACTTCTCCCAACCACCATTTAAGATCCCGAACTTTTTATGTCCCAAAAAATCGAGAGTCCATGCGAGGAAGGTGGCATTTGGATTGGATCTTTCTGAATAGATCATGACCCACATGGCATTGGAGACGCTTAAACTGTCTCCCAGCAATCTTTCTAAATAGATCCGATCGGGTGATTGAGCGGGTAGACCACTTTTGGAAATGCGGAGGTTCTCAAAATGAAGATAGACGGCATTGGGAATATGACCCTTCAGGTAGTCTAAAAGGGAGGTCCGCATGTCAACGATACGAATAGAGGGGTGATCAATAACGGCCGCCAGTTCTCCTGTTTCAATAAGCCTGGGGTAGTCGAAATTTTTGAGCGGAGGTGGTTTGGCATAGACGAGGTTCGGAATAAGAAAGAAGAGTAGGAAGATCTTAATGTTCAATTTTAAATTTGCAATTTGCAATTTACAATGTCCCCCCCTTCTTCTCCAAGGTTTTTCGATAGAGTTGAAAGTATAGATTGGCCGATCTTTGCCAAGAGAAATCTGCTTCCATGGCATTCCGAAGAAGTTGTTTCCACTGCTCTGGCTTAGAATAAAAACCGATAGCCACCCTGATCTGGTTAAGGAATTCCCTGGCATCATAGCGGACGAATTTAAAGCCATTGCCTTTTCCTGTAGTGGGATCGTAGTTCACAATCGTATCATCCAATCCCCCCGTGGCTCGGACGATCGGGATCGTTCCATATTTCAGGCTATAGATTTGATTCAGACCACAGGGTTCATATTTCGAGGGCATGAGGAAGAAATCTGCTCCGGCTTCGATTTTGTGAGCCAATCGGTCGTCATAGGCAATTCGAATTCCGGCTTTTTGAGGGTATTTGCGAGCCACCTCGGTGAAGAGATCATGATATTTCTGTTCTCCTGTTCCAAGAAGAATGAGTCCGATGTCGAGGGTGAACAGCTCGTCTAAAATTTCTGCCAGAAGGTCGAATCCTTTTTGATCTGCCAACCGGGAGATCATCCCTAAAAGAGGAAAGTTCTCAAGGGAAGGAGGAAGATTAAATGCTTTCAGGAGATCTTTTTTACATTCTCTCTTTCCCGATAGATCTTGGAAGTTGTAACGGGCGATGAGGTAAGCATCATGAGAAGGATCCCAATCCTGATAATCCACGCCATTGAGGATACCGTAAAGATCCTCCTTCCGCTTCCTCAAAATTCCCTCCAACCCATAACCGTATTCAGAGGTCTGGATCTCTTCGCTATATTTCTGACTGACCGTATTGATCGCATCAGCGTAGACGATCCCTGCCTTCATAAAGTTGATCCTTTCCCAGAATTCGATTCCCTCTGGATTATACATTTCGTTGGGGAGACCGGTAAGCGAGAATTTCTCTTTCTTAAAAACTCCCTGATAAGCAATGTTGTGGATTGTGAACACCACAGCCGTACGGGAGAAGAGAGGATCGTTCTGGTAGATCGATCTAAGATAGGCTGGGATCAAACCGGTTTGCCATTCCTGGTGGTGAATGATCGCAGGGGAAAATGCCATGAGTTGGCAGAAGATGAGAACCGCCTTGGAGAAGAAGATGAAACGTTCTGCATTGTCGAAATAGTCCCCCTTCGGTGTACTGTAGAGGTATTCCCTATCAAAGAACTCATCACGACCGATGAAATAGACCGAGATCCCCTGGTCCAATTGGCCTTGATAAATGTCCGCCTTGAGGATCTCATCTCCAATGGGGACCTCGATCTCTTGCCCGAGATATTGGAGGGGAAGTCCAGATTCCTTGACCATCCGGTAATAGGGCATGACGACCTTCACATCACATCCGAGTCCTTGGAGAAATTTTGGAAGGGCACCCGCCACATCAGCTAATCCCCCTGTCTTAGCAAAGGGAACAGCTTCTGGAGTGACAAAGAGGACACGTAAGTTTTTTTCCATAGTTATAAGTGATGAATTATGAGTTATGAATTGAGAATTGTAAGATTAAAACTCTAAACTCATAACTCTTCACTCTTAAGACTATCTCTAAAAATGTCATTCCTGCGAAAGCAGGAATCCATAAGCTTTTGACATTACTGGACTCCCGCCTTCGCGGGAGTGACAAATTGAGAATTATTAGAGGTTCCCTTAACTCTTAACTCTGTTTCTTGGGTTCCTCCCAGAACAGGATTCGGTGAGGAAGTGGGGGTTGAATCCCTTTTTCATCAAATCGGTTCTTGACCCTTCTCCGCAACTCCCTTCCTACTTCCCACTGTTTCAATGGTACGGTTTTTATCATCATCCGAATGACCAATTGGGATTCCCCAAATTTCTCTATGCCCAAGATCTGTAAGGGGCCAAGAATGGCGCTCTTGTAAAATTCTTCTGTCTCTAATTCCTTTCCGACCTGGGAAAGGAGGTCGATCACCTGGTCAACATCTTCCCGATAGGAGATGCCAACGTCCAAGACCGATTGCGACCATTCCTTGGAGAGATTGCTCACGATCTTGATCTCGCCATTGGGAATGGTGTGTACTTTTCCCTCTAAGTCTCTTAAAACCGTTTTCCTCAAACTCACCGATTCAACCAAACCCGATACTCCTGCCACCTCAATCACATCTCCAATTCGATACTGGTTCTCAAGGATAATAAAGAAACCACTGATCACATCCTTGACTAAGCTCTGGGCTCCAAAACCGATGGCTAAAGCCCCGATGCCGGCAGTGGCCAATAGAGGCCCTAACTGGATCCCCAATTCTCCCAAGATCATCAGGATAGCGATAAAGGAGAGGGTGGTGAGAAGGGCATGCCGAAGGGTATTGCCTAAGGTATGAGCTCTTTTCTTTGCCTCTGTAGCTTGGAGGGGATCCTTCTCTGGAACAAATTTTTCCATCCATCTTACGATCCATTTGGACATTTGGGAGAGGATAATGAGGCCGATCAGAATTCCAAGAATCTTGGTCCCGGAAGTGGTCAGCCAAGTGGTAATGGTTATGAATGTTTCAGGCATGAATGAACGGCTATTCGCTCTTTTCTGTTTTCCGGATGCCCTTCTCTAAGCGATCCAGTGCATCGGCAGTCTTTCCTCTTAAGGAATCGGTCATCTTAGCCAATGCCTCCATCTGTTTCTTTAGGTCTTCGGAGGAAACACCCGATTCTATTTTTCGTATCAGTTCAACAGTTCCTCCAGTGCGGTGGTAGGTAAGAATGGAAATAGCGACAGAAATCAACGAAATGACCAGTGCAGCTGGAGCTGCACCCATTGCAGATACAAGTGAAAGAATAATGGCAATCACAGCAATCACGCCAATCAGCAGAATTAATCCAGTCATCTCTCATGGCCTCCTTCGATTTTTGAATTAAGATAATTCATCCCTTTAAAATTTTCAATCGATTCCTTTTCCAATTTTAAACTGGATAATGGGATAGAAAGGGTTGGGGGAGTGACGATTCCCACTGACATAATGGCTTTGATCGCTTCTTCAATGGACATACAGGAAGGAATGATCTTTTCTTTAGGAAGAAAGAGGAGAAAACCTTGTGGAGGGACGAAGGCTGTAGGGATAAAAATGGTTACCTTCTTTTGGTCTGTGAGATCGGCCACTTCGTTCGTCACAAAACCGAGCATATAATTTCCTTCCTGTGGGAATTCAACAAAGACGGCCTGGCGAAAGGAACCTTTTCGAGAAGTAGAGAAGGCATCGGTCAATTGTTTGGCGGCGGCATAGATATTTTTTACAACCGGGATAGTTTTGAAAAGGCGGTCTCCCCAACCGACCAGTTTATGGCCCAAGACATTGGCGGCGATGACTCCGATCAGGTAGAGCAAGAGGAAGAAACCGATGATTCCCAACCCAGGAAGGAGAAACTTCCGATTGAAAAGGTAGACCGGCACGTGGGGCATGAGCGGGCCGAGGATATTATCCACGGCGTTGAAGGTGAAGTCCAATACCAGAAAGGTGACCCCAAGGGGCAGGATGACCAGGATTCCTGCGAAGATCTTTGTCCGAAGATGTCTGAAAATATTCTTTATCATTCTCTTGTTGCAGGCAATTGGAGAATCTTCTTCAGATCTGCCTCCTCGACCACCTCTTTTTCCAGCAAGAGACGGGCGAGTTCTCCAAGTTCATTTTTCTTAGCTGTAAGGATTTCCTTTGCCTTACGATAAGTATCGTCCGCTATCTTCTTCACTTCTTCATCGATCTGTTTGGCTGTCTCTTCACTGTATTCCCTCGAGGAGAATAGGGAAGAGGAAAGGAAGAGGGGGTTCTTTTCCTTCTCGTAGGTGACGTAACCCAATTTTTCGCTCATTCCGTATTCTTTCACCATACTGGTAGCAATGTCAGTGGCCCGTTGTAGATCATTATGGGCACCCGTAGAGATCTCTCCGAAGGTGATTTCCTCAGCGACCCTCCCACCTAACAGGACAGCCAGGCGGTCCAGGAGCTCTGTTTTTGTCATCAAGTATCGATCCTCTGTGGGCAGTTGAAGCGTATAGCCCAATGCAGAGATCCCTCTCGGGATAATGGAGATTCGACGGACAGGATCCGCATTGGGTGAAAGGGAGGCTACAATCGCATGGCCGGATTCATGAAAGGCCACGATCTCCTTTTCCTTCTTTGACATCAACCTATTCTTCTTCTCCAATCCTGCAACCACGCGGTCGATCGCCTCTTCAATGTCGGCCATCTCCACCGATTCTTTATCCTTACGGGCGGCGAGCAGAGCAGCCTCGTTGACGATATTGGCAAGATCCGCGCCTACGAATCCAGGAGTCCTTGAGGCGATCACCCTCAAATCGGCCTCTGGAGACAACTTGATATTTTTGGTGTGGATCTTCAGGATTTCCTCCCGACCGTTAATATCGGGTCGGTCGACTACCACATGTCGGTCGAACCTCCCTGGTCTGAGAAGGGCTGGGTCCAGAATTTCAGGCCGATTGGTGGCGGCCATGATGAGTACCCCTGTATTGGGGTCGAACCCATCCATCTCGGACAGGAGTTGATTGAGGGTCTGTTCCTGTTCATCGTGTCTGCCCATGGGGTTGATCCCCCGCGCCTTTCCCAGGGCATCCAGTTCATCGATGAAGATAATACAAGGGGCATGGTTTTGAGCCTGGCCAAAGAGATCCCTGACCCTCGCTGCTCCTACTCCGACAAACATCTCTACAAAATCGGAACCGCTGATGGAGAAGAAGGGAACATTGGCCTCTCCGGCCACAGCTCGGGCCAGTAAGGTTTTTCCTGTCCCGGGCATCCCCACGAGGAGGACTCCCTTAGGGATCTTTCCGCCGAGGCGTTGAAACTTCTTCGGATTTTTGAGAAATTCCACGACCTCCTGCAATTCCTCTTTAGCCTCGTCGATCCCGGCCACATCGGAGAAGGTGATTTTCTTCTCTTTCTCTGCATAGATTTTGGCTCGGCTCTTTCCAAAGGACATCACGCTGCTCTCCGGTCCAATGCGACTGAAAAGAATTCTCCAGATAAAGAAGAAGAAGACGAGGGGAATGATCCAGGAAAGAATATTAGTCAACCATTTACTATCGATCTTCCCCATGTATATAACATGGTAGGTTTCCAATTCCTTCACCAGATCCGAATCTTCCACACGGATCGTCTGAAACCTTCGGAGGCCCCTTTCTGTCTCTCTCTCGCCGGAGATCGATTCCTGGGTGAGGGTGAGATCTTTGATCTTGCCCGTTCTTAATGACTCCTTAAATTCACTGTAGGGGATCACATCCTCGGCCCTTCTTGTAACGATGTAATTCTGGATGAGCAGGATGATGAGAAAGGCAATGATAAAGTACCAGATCGTGAAATTGGTCTTTTTCAAGACAGGTTTCTTTCCACCACGATCCGAAGGTCCTTTGAACCCAAGGAGGTCTCTCCAGTTTGAGGATGGTTTTTGATCCTTCTTCATTTATGAACCTCCAAAGACCCTTCGGAAGATATCATCCACGTGTTTGAGGTGGCTTCGAATATCGAAGGCAGCATCTAATTCCTTTTGGGTCAGGAGGCGTTTAATCCCTTCATCTTGTGAGAGAAGGGTTTTGAAATCTTCGCCTTTCTCCCAGACCCTCGTTGCATTCCTTTGCACCACTCCATAAGCTTCTTCTCTCGAGAGTCCCTTTTTCGTCAGCAAGAGAAGGACTGCCTCGGAGTAGATGAGTCCTCCCATCTTTTCCAAGTTAGCTTTCATATTCTCCGGATAGACGATAAGGTTTTCGATAATGGAGGTGAGGCGGTTGATCATGTAATCGATCAAGATGGTGGCATCCGGAGCAATCACCCTTTCCACCGAAGAGTGACTGATGTCACGTTCGTGCCAGAGAGGAATATTCTCCAACGCAGCGATGCTATAGGATCGCACAAGGCGTGCTAAGCCGGAGAGGTTCTCCGATGAGATGGGATTCCTCTTGTGCGGCATGGCAGAAGACCCCTTCTGCCCCTTGGAGAAGAATTCCTCTGCTTCTAAAACCTCGGTTCGCTGGAGATGCCTGAGTTCCACAGAAAATTTTTCAATGGAGGAGGCAAGGATGGCCAACGTGGTGAAAAATTCTGCATGGTGATCCCTCTGGACGATCTGCGTGGAGATAGGGGCTGGTTTGAGCCCCAATCGTTCACAGACGAATTCCTCAACGAAAGGAGGGATATGGGCAAATGTCCCCACCGCACCGGATATCTTACCGACGCCCACAGCTTCTTTTGCTCTCTCCATTCGCAAAAGGTTTCTTTTCGTCTCATCATACCAGAGGGCCATTTTAAGGCCGAAGGTGATGGGCTCGGCATGAACGCCGTGAGATCGTCCGATCATCAAAGTTTCTTTATATTTTAAGGCCTTCTCCTTCAACACCTTTAAAAGTCGATGGAGGTCTTGGAGGATGAGATCCGAGGCCTCTTTTAAAAGGAGGGCGAGGGAGGTGTCGAGAATATCTGAGGAGGTGAGGCCATAATGAAGGTATCTCGATAGCGGACCAATGGATTCCCCTACATTGGTCAGAAAGGCGAGGACGTCATGCTTCGTCACCTTCTCAATTTCATCCACACTGTGGGAATCGAAGGAAGCTTTCTCTTTGATCTCCCTCACGGCTTCTGCTGGAATCTCACCCAATTCAGATAAGGCCTCACAGACCAAAAGTTCAATCTCAAGCCAGGTCTCAAACTTTCTCTGATCCGTCCAGATCTTTCCCATCTCGGCACGGGTATACCTTGGAATCATCTATGGGCTCCTTTTATACATTTATACATTTAACTGTATCCAATTGAAAAGTCAATAAAAAACAGGTTATTGAATATTGACCCATTCGACAGCGCTCAAGGAACAAAACGCGGCTCAGAGCTTGCCCTGAGCGAAGTCGAAGGGGTCAACCCTGAGCATGCCGAAGGGTTTATCCTGAGCATGCCGAAGGGTTTATCCTGAGCATGCCGAAGGGTTGACAATTTTGGGGTTCGAATGCATACTAAATTCTGTGATCATCATCAAATCCTCTCGAGAGATTGAGCAACTGAAGAGAACGAATGCCATTGTGGTAGAGGTCTTTCAGAAACTGAAGAAAGTGATTTCGTCAGGGATCACCACAATGGAGTTGGATCAGATCGCAGAAGAGATCATCCTCTCAAAAGGGGCCACTCCTGCGTTTAAAGGGTACCGAGGATTTCCTGCGACCCTCTGTATCTCCATCAACGAAGAGGTAGTCCACGGCATCCCCAACCAACGCCGATTGAAGGAGGGGGATATTGTGAGCCTGGATGTAGGAGCCAATCTTAATGGTTATTTCGGAGATGGTGCGATTACCCTTCCTGTGGGTGAAGTAGATCAAACCGCTCAGAGACTTCTTGAGGTGACGGAGAGAGCCCTCTATATTGGGATTGAAGAGGCAAGGGTAGGGAATCGTCTTTTCGATATCTCATATGCCATTCAGACATGGGTGGAGTCACATGGATTTTCTGTGGTCAGAGATTTTGTAGGACATGGCATTGGAATGGCCCTCCACGAAGACCCACAGATCCCAAATTTTGGGGTACCCCATCAAGGGCCGAGATTGGAAAGAGGCATGGTCTTTGCTTTGGAGCCCATGGTGAATGAGGGAACCTATGAAGTCAAGATTCTCTCTGACGGGTGGACCGTGGTGACGACCGATGGAAAACGTTCCGCCCATTTTGAGCATACGATTGCAATCACGGATGGAGTGCCTGAAATCCTGAGTGAGCTTTAATACAAACAATGAAAACAGTCTCTGGGTTAAGGTTACGAAGCCAGTTTGGCGAGTGATTGGTCTCATAGTCTTATGGTCGTATAGTCGTATAGTGAAGAACAATTAAACTTAATTGACTACGGGACTATCTGACTATAAGACTAACTGACTAAAGAAGCGGGCATCTTCACCCTGACCATTTGACCATTGACTTTAATTTTTAGGGAGGTAGAGGAGAAGCTATGTATCGAGTGGCAAAAGATATGATCGACTTAGTAGGGTACACGCCTCTTGTGAAGATTAATCATATCGTTCCCAATAAAAAGGTGAAGGTCTATGCAAAGCTGGAACGATATAATCCTGCGGGTTCGGTTAAAGACCGGATTGCGAAGTATATGATTGAGTATGGAGAGAGGGAAGGTCTTCTGACAAAGGATAAGATTGTCATCGAGCCCACCAGTGGGAATACAGGGATTGCTCTGGCAATGATCTGTGCAGTCAAAGGATATCGATTGGAATTGGTGATGCCCGAGACCATGAGCATGGAGAGGAGAAAGATCCTTACAGCTTATGGAGCAAAGATCATATTAAGCAATGGTTCGAAGGGAATGGATGGAGCGATCGATTTGGCCGAGGAGATGGCTCAAGATCCTAAATATTATATGCCTCACCAATTTGAGAATAAGTATAATGTGCTTGCCCATTATGAGACAACGGGGGAGGAGATCTGGAGGGCGACGAAAGGGAAGGTGAGAATGTTTGTTGGAGGCTTAGGGACCACTGGAACCCTTATGGGTGTTTCCCAACGGCTTAAAGAATACAATCCTGATATTAAAATCGTTGGGGTGGAGCCCTATCCAAATTCAAATATTCAGGGGTTAAAAAACCTCAGCTCCCAGTATGTTCCGGAGATCTATGATCCAAGCCGCTTGGATGAGAAGATCAATGTCACCGATGAGGATGCGTTTGAAATGGCAAGGGTTCTGACGATACGAGAGGGAATCTTTTGTGGAATTAGTTCTGGTGCGGTCATGTGGGGGACATTACAAAAGGCGAGGGAATTGGATCATGGCATCCTTGTCACCCTCTTCCCAGATAGTGGAGAAAAATATGTGAGCACTCCCCTTTACGACCCAAGCAAGTGTTTTGAATGTCTGAAAAAACATAAAATTCCTACCTGCATGACGGAGGAATATATTACTGCCCTGGAGTGTCTGGTAAAGAATGGAAGTTGATTCCGAAAAAAAATAACGCATAGTGCAGAGTGCATAGCGTCTAACAATTTTTTCATGACGGCTTCGTCACCTTCGAAGGATGAAAATCCTCCATCCCCCCCTTTAGAGACTGTGTCGTAATCCCATTTTGATGGTAGCCGCAGGCTTTAGCCTGCGTGTAACTCATTGATTTTATTGAAACTGACCGCAACCTAAAGGTTGCGACTACCAATTACGACACAGTCTCTTAGTAAAGGGGGGATGGGGGGGTTGGAAGCTATTTCCTAAAAGGGTGGCTGTTTCAGCATTTTCGAAAGCCGACAACCTAATTGCCGATGCCTGACACCAATTGTGCCAGATTCCTTTTACTGGGTGATCTCAGTTCCTTTCCTTTAATAATTGCAATTTTGCAACCCTATTGCTTCCTCTCTCGAATGGTTCATGTGCTACTCCTCAGAGTCGACCTTCTCATCCATCTCAGGAAGCCAGTTCTGGATAATTTCTATGATCCGTTTGGCCTGTTTGGCAGAGGAAATATTGAATTTTGACTGGGGCATAAACTTTCCGCTCCGTTTTTGATAGCGTGCCACTCGGATCTTCTTGGGCCCGAATTCGCCAGTTTTTTTGTCAAGATCCTGGTACATAAACATGATCGTGGACCAGGCTCCGCTGGTGAGAACCTCCTTCCTTACCTGCTTGACCAGATGTTGCCCGGTCTCGTCCTTCCAGTCTATGCTGATTTCATCAATTGTCTCTGCCATTCTTCCTCCTTTACGAAATTATTTTTCTAAACCTCCTGGGTTTCAGGCGCTCAGGATGGGCTCTAATGTTTTTCCCCGTATGGGTGTCAGGTCATTATGGATTGGGAATAAAACCTTTTATAAAATAAAAGGTTTTAGCACTGACATACCAATTTGCACTAACGATTCTGCCATGAAGGGCTATAATTTGTATTTAAATTTTCTCAACAGTTCTTTTCTCCAGGCCACGCCATCCTCTTTTTCCACTCCTTTTGGAGAGGAACCATCGATAACGCCGAGGACGCCTTTCCCTTGTTCTGATTGGGCCAGGATGACTTCTACAGGATTGGCTGTGGCGCAGAAGAGGGTACAGACCTCCTGACACATTTTTACTGCATTTAGGACATTGATCGGGAAGGCGTCTTTTAAGATAATAATAAACGTATGGCCGGCTCCAATCTTCAGGGTGTTCTTTATAGCTGCTTCCTTTAATACCTCATCATTTCCCTCTCCCCGAACAAGGCAGTGACCAGAAGCCTCACAGAACCCGATTCCAAATTTGGCATTGGGAACAGCTCCAACGATGATCTCATAAAGATCCTCGACCGTCTTAATGAAATGAGTCTG
>Ga0315288_10011203_pt1 | contig 11290 bp, 10 predicted proteins | sample YL17G11_20_MG_FD_203454 | JGI IMG/M metagenome (GOLD analysis project Ga0315288, IMG submission 203454) | Sediment microbial communities from Yellowstone Lake, YNP, Wyoming, USA - YL17G11_20 | ecosystem: Environmental > Aquatic > Freshwater > Lake > Sediment | place: USA: Wyoming | collected... | reverse complement strand
CCTGAGGTAAAAGCCTTCGACCCCGAAAACAGGCTGATATTCGCTACAGGTCCTCTGGCAGGGCTCAAAGGTGTGAGCGGCTCGAGATGGCAAATCTGCGGCAAGTCCGCCCTCACCACACCTGAGTACTTCAATTACTGCAACTTGGGTGGAAGCTGGGGCGCCCAGCTCAAACTCGCGGGCTACGATGCGCTCGTGGTTCAGGGCAGAGCGGAGAAGCCTGTTTTTATCCTGATAGCGGATGAAAAGGTTGAAATCAAAGACGCCTCCGCCCTCTGGGGCAAGAGCACGATAGAAGCCCGAGAGATACTGAAAGGGCAATTAGGAAGTTCGGTGAGCGTTGTCGCCACAGGTCCCGCAGGGGAGAACTTAGTAACCTTCGCCTCAGTGCTCGCCGATAACGATGCCAGCGGCTCCAGCGGACTGGGCGCGGTGATGGGCTCCAAGAGGCTGAAAGCTATAGCCGTAAGAGGCAGCGGCAGGGTTAATGTCGCAAATCCGCAGAGATACCGGGAGTTAGCCGATTACGCCCGCAAATTGAGGCAGGGGATAGACATGGGGATAACGCCCGGCACAGACCAGGGCATGAAGTTGAAGAGAGACTACTGCTGGGGCTGCACCGGCGGCTTCTGCTTCAGAGGGACTTGTAAAGCATCCGATGGCAGAGCTGGCAAGTTCATGTGCGGCTCCGCCACTTTTTACATCTTGAGGGCGCGCAACTACTACGGGGAATGGAACGAGGTGCCCTTCCTTGCCAGCAGGATTTGCAACGAGTACGGCGTCGACACCCACCAGATGGACACCATGATGCAGTGGCTCTCCAAGTGCCAGCAGGCAGGCATACTCACCGATGAAAACACAGGCATCCCCCTGTCGAAGCAGGGCAGCCTCGAGTTCATAGAGACCCTGGTGAGGAAGATTGCCCTTCGTGAGGGCATCGGAGACATCCTGGCTCGCGGACACTGGAGAGCGGCAGAGGCATTGGGGCAGGGAGCAAGGGAGTTACTCACCGACTACATCACCGATTCCGGACACTTCGGATTGATAGAGAACCCCAGGATGTACATATCAACAGCGTTACTCTACGCCATGGAGCCGAGGCAGCCCATGAACCAGTTGAATGAGATGGGGTTTATGAATCTATGGCTGATGTGGGTCTATAAGCAGAAAGGCGCTTTTGTCTCCAACAACGTGTTCCGCGCCATCAGCAAGAGGCTGTTGGGCAGCGAGGCGGCAGTGGACTTCACCAGCTATGAAGGAAAAGCGCTGGCAGCGAAGATGATACAGGACCGCGAGTGCGCCAAGGAGAGCCTGATACTTTGCAGCTACCTGTTCCCCATCATGTTCTCTAGACAAACCGAAGACCACGTGGGCGACCCCAGCCTGGAGAGCAAGATACTCTCCGCTGTTACAGGAAACGAGATAGACGAGGCAGGGCTTTACAAGACAGGCGAGCGCATATTCAACTTACAGAGGGCGATACTAGCCCGAGAAGGGCACAGAGGCAGGGAATTCGACAGGATATCCGAGCACAACTTCACCAAGCCCCTGAAGTTCGACCTGCACAACCCCGAACTGCTGTCCCCGGGTAAAGGCGACGACGTGGTGAGCAAAGCAGGGGCAGTGCTTGACAAGGATAAGTTCGAAAAGTTGAAGGACGAGTATTACAGACTCAGAGGATGGGATGTTAAAACAGGGTTGCAAACGCGAGCCAAACTCGAAGAACTGGACTTAGAAGATATAGTGCCAGATTTAGCGCTCAGGGAGCTTGTTACCGGTGAATGATTCCCCTAAACCTCCATCTCTTTCAGGTCGGGCGCTATCTTGAGTTTGGGCTCGGTGAGAGACTGCACCTCTTTCGCTGTCCAGCCGGGGGCTACCTCTTTCAGCACCAGCCCCTTCGGCGTAACCTCGATGACAGCGATGTCGGTAACAATCAAATCAACGCACTCTTTGGCAGTCAGGGGCAAGGTGCATTTCTTCAGTATCCTCGGTTTACCGTCTTTGGTGGTGTGCCCCATGGTAACAATCACGCTCTTGGCACCGAAAGCAAGGTCCATAGCGCCGCCTATAATTCCCCCTTGAGGTCCTCCGGTGTTCCAGTTCGCCAGGTCTCCCTTCTCCGATACCTGAAGCCCTCCCAGAACGGCTATCATGCGCCCACCTCTTATCATGGCAAAGGAGGTCAGGACGTCGAACACCGCCATGCCGGGCGCGGGGACCCAGAACCTGCCGAGGGCATCATGGTAGTGGAAGTCCGCCGACTCCTTATCGTTCGAGGGAACCAGAGGCCCGTAGCCGATGGCCCCGTTCTCAGTCTGAAATATCACGCCCTTATCGGCATAATCAGCGACCAGGTTAGGCATACCGAACCCCAGATTCACATAGTCACCGTCCTTCAGTTCCTGCGCCGCCCTTTTCGTAATTCCGTTTCTATCTAATCTCTGCTTCATCTCAAATACTCCTTCATGATAAATATCAGGCCGCAGCCTATCCCCACATCAATTTGCGCGCGGGCTCGATTTCGTACAATTCGTATACAACCTCTTTCAATTTGCGGTCCGTGCCCAATCCATCCTCAGGTATCTCCACGATGCGGTCAACGAATATCCCGGGTGTGATTATGTTCTCTGCGTCGATCCCACCGGGTTCCACTATATCATCTACCTCGGCGATGGTGAACTTCGCAGCCATCGCCATCACCGGGTGGTCTCCTCTGAAGACTCCCTTGTATATCAGATTGCCCAGCCTATCGGCTTTGTGCCCTCTGACAAACGCATAATCGGGAATTATCGGCTTCTCCAGAATGTACTCCCTGCCGTCGATAACCCTCTTTTCTTTCCCCTCTTCGATAATAGTGCCCACGCCGACGGGGTTATAGAAACCGCCAAAGCGAGCAGCGCCGGCATATAGCCTCGAAGTAAGTGTACCTATTGTTGTCTGCTCGACCTCCAGTCCCTTTTCAACATATTCAGCGACGAAAGCGACGCCCCCCAAGTGAGGGATGCCGACTACAGGGGTTATCAGCTTCTTCATCTGAGGAAGCAGCACTGCCGGCATAACAGCGCTCTCCTCGCTGAAAATCATGGGGATAAAGCAATGAGTGATTACAGTGATGTCCTTTGTCCCCTTCCTCTTAAGGGCTGCAATCAGGTTTTGTGCCGTTGCGGCGATAGCCCAGGAATCCATAGCGATAACAGCCCCATTCGGGATATCAGCCACCGCCTCGTCGAAGCTTTTGAACACCTTGTTACGCATCTGCGTCTCCCTTCCAATATAATAATCTCCACAGTTAGCCAAACCATAACTAGAGAAAGGTTATTTGCCGGGCGGCTAAACTAAGGTAAGAACCTAGCTTAAAACGCCAACTTGAGAAGATAGTATCACCCGCGAAGGTCGCTGTAGCCGTATTATAGCATCTTCGTCAATGATGAGAGAGCTAAGATTGTTTGCCAAGGCAGCACGAAGCACTGCACATTGCCGTGGGCATTATTTCGCGAGGGACGAAACTAATCGCGCTCTTCTTTTCCGCTCCGAGCTTAACCTGTACCACAGCCTTCCCATAGCTTCTATCACCAGACACGAATTCCTGAACCAGGGTCCCCTCCCTGCCCACCGTCCGCAGCATTGCGGCGCTTCGCGAGTTTTTTGTCCCTGCTCAAGAACAACATGCGCAACTATTACCCTCTCCTCAGATCCGAGTTGCGCCTTTATTGAGCCATCGGAATCAGCTATGGTTGACAGCCCCGGGAAGGGTGAATCACCCCTGTAAAATGGTATCCCGGGATATGGGCTTTGCCAAGGGCCACACTTGTTGCTCACAATCGACGGGATACCAAGCATACGTGCATATTGTTGGGCTAATCCTCCCAAGCGGAAGAACATCTGCCCTATCCCCGGATATGAATGGGGCATCAGCAACAAATCTGCCGACTGCTCGTACATTATTCGTGGGATATAAGAGAGTTGATTCTCATAGCAGATGCCCACCCCTATCCTACCCAACTCGGTCTCCAGCACGTGCGTGCCCCTGCCTCCCTTGGTGAAGTAAGCTTCGAAACCGGCTGGCGTCTGTTTCCTGACCCTGCCAGCCTCAGTTCCATCCGGGGTCGCCAGGACAAAGGTGTTGAAGAAATCCTCGCCGTCAGCTTCAAGAAAACTCGTCCCCAACCAGACGCCGAATCTCTTAGAGTTCTCCTTGAGCCACTGGACGCTCATGCCATCGCTTGGTTCCGCTCCATCCCATATGGCTGGGGTGAATACATATCCGGCAGGCATAAACTCCGGCAGCAAGATGAGCTTAGCGCCCTCCCGAGCAGCCTGTTCCACAAATGGCGTGGCATGCTTGAGATTGACCTCGACCATGCCATTCTTAGACTCCACCTGTGCCACGGCTACCCGCACAGCTCCACTTCTCCCGTTTGACATCACGGCATCCGCACCCCTAGCCTTCACTTATGTCGTCCATTCTACTGCAGTACGCTATCCAGAACAAGAAGCTTGAGAAGTTCCGGTAGAGTGAATTGAGCTGCCCTGATTCACGCAAGCTCATGTTGCGACCTCATGATTCTGGTGATTACACTTCTGGGGAGGACTCTTACCAGTATTGGCGCAGCATTGTACTGTAAACCGGGAATGATGATTAGTTTGCCTCGCTTTAAGGCTTTCAAAGCATCTTGAGCAACCGTGGCGGCATCCATCATCTTTCGCTTTGCGACCTTGCTGTTTTCCATATTTGCTCGCTTGTGGAATAGAGTCTTCGCCAGACCTGGGCAAAGGCAGGTAACCTTGACGCCAGTTCCTTTCAATTCGTTAGCCAGAGCTTCTGAGAAATGCAGGACAAGGGCTTTGGTACTGCAATAGATAGACTCCAGGGGAACTGCCATGAAAGCACACAAGGAGGCTACATTCAATATGTAGCCTGAATTATTCTCCAGCATCTTAGGCAGAAACAGCTTGGTTAAATGCACTAATGAAGTGGCGTTAACCTGAATCATTTCAAGCTGCTTCTGCAATTCTGTTTCAGCGAACTTGCCGTAAACACAAAATCCTGCGTTGTTAACAAGTACATCTACGTTAATACCCTCTTTTTCAAGTTCGGAGAATATCTCCACCGGTGCTCTAGGGTCGGATAAGTCTTTAGCCAAGACCTTCACTTTCGTTCCACGTTTGTTCTCAACTTCTCTCTTCAAGTCCTCAAGCTTGTCTCGACTCCTCGCTATAACGACAATATTCTTGCCTTCCTTCGCAAGAAGCTTTGCCAACTCATAACCGATTCCACTCGAAGCTCCGGTCACCAGGGCATATCTGTCTTTGCTGCCTATCATGTCTCCACCTCCTGATAGATAGCTTCTAATATTATTCCAATGGGATTTATATCATAACACCGGGATTCAATAAAGCAACGCTGAGACAATAACTCCAGCAGGGAAGAATAGAAAGAGGGCGAGGCGAGAAAGTCCATGAGGCATCGCCCCTTAGAGCCGTTGGAGGAAGGGTAGCAGGAATTCATCCCGGAGGAGCGTGGTTATCCTCAAATATCGTTCCAGCCACAACGCCTGATACTCGGGACTTGTGTCCAGCTTCTCGCCATACGGCTCACTGACCACTCTCACCGCCAGGAAAGGAATGTTCCTTGCCTGAGCAACCGCCGCAATAAAGTAATCCTCCATTTCCACTATCTTCGTCCCCGGGTACCTCTTCCGAATCCAACTATACCCGGTTGACTGGATGTCCCCTCCGCTGTAAAAGGTAACACCCCTTTCCTTCAGCACTTCGACAGCCAGAGAGGTCATTTGCTCATCGGGATGAATCGGTTGCCTGGTTCTGGTGAAGATGGGAAAGACGGGGCATTTCGCTTCAGCATAAACGGGGTCACACACGATGAGAGCGCCAGGTTTCAGTTGCTCTTCCATTCCACCGCCGATACCCACTACCAGGATTTTCTCGGGATGGTACCGCTCAACAACGTATTCAGCCACCTCTCTTGCCTGGGTATTGCCCTTATGCCCGAAGAGTCCCGTCCTCCAGATCCCGGTTTGGGCTAAGACTATCTCCCGACCTTGAATCGCCCCCTTTCTGACTATTCCTCTGAACCTTTTGCGCTTATTTTCTTGCCGCTCCCCCAGCAGAATCTCCTCCTTGATAGAAAACCCCTCTAACGGCTCTCCGATTTCACCATCCATCGCATAGAATACAGCTATCACTTTGCCTCCCGCAGAGTGGGTGCAGTGAAATGCAACCCACCTTGATTTGGATTGCGTCTACAGGTTGCCCGCCTGAGGCGGGTGCGGCTGGAATCTTAAACTGAGACGGCGTATTCCGGCACCCGATAGACGACAGACAAAACGAGCCGCACAACCTGAAAACGCCTAACGATTACAAGAGCGCTGAGCGCCTTTGGGGGGCAATTATCTACTCTGGAACATCCGGCACGTGTGACACCGGTCTGACGCACTTCATGGAGATGGCTTTCTGTTCACAGACCATAAAACAGCACCCGCAGCCATAACACATATCAGGGTTTATCTGCGCCTTGAGCTTCTTCGAGCCGGCTGATTTCGCCATGGTTATAGCATCGAAGTTGCAGTTGTCTATGCAGTCCTGGCACCCGTTGCACTTATCCTGGCCCACCTTCGCCTCATAGCGGCTCTGGGCGTAGTGCTGGCTGAGAGGTATGTCGCACTTTTTCAGGGTTTGGAACTCTATGCAGCAATCGTTGCAGCAGTTGCACATAAGGCTGACCGCAGCGGTATTTACCGCAGTATGCACCAGCCCAGAGCGTGAGGCTTTCCCCAGTATCTCGAGCGCCTCCTCAGAGCTCAGTTTTCTGCCATGCCCGCTGGCAATGTCATATTCCGCCGTCCTGTCGAAGTCTATGCAAACCTCTACCGGACGGGCACAGGCTCTGACCTCCAGGCGGCAGGGGCAATCCACCACGGACATAAGCTGTTTGCTCTTGAGTATTTGCCGCCAGTCCTCCCAGGGCTGGAGATTGGGGTCGTCTGCTACGGATTCCCAGGCGGGTATAACTCGCATCAGTGCAACAGTCATAGCGGCGTATTCCTTGCCATACGTCCGATAGCCCTCGTTTTCATCGTACTGATGCCAGAGGCGGTAGAGTTTCTCTGGTTCACTGAACCTTCTCCAGCCGCTCAGGGTAGCATCGTGAAGTTGCATCGCGGACTTACCGAACCTCCACTCCCGGCGGTCCTGAAAGTTACGCGGGAAAGCCAGACCCTTATAAAACAGGTCGTCCATCTCCTTCTTTATCACCTCTGCATCCAGCCCCAGCTTCTGCGCCAACTGCTCCGCGGTGAGCGCCGGACCCGGAGGCTGGTTTAGAGCTTCGAGAATTCGCGCCTGCCGCAACGTAGCCGCATATTCATAAATCTTGGGCAGATACTCAGAATCAGGGTACCCCAATTTAACAGCCAATCGCTTATAAATCTCTTCCATCGGTAGAACCTCCTCCCCATAAGTCGCCAAGGGCAAAGTGTCTTATAGCACCACCGTCTGTGGTTGTCAACCCAAGCGTCCGCGAATGCCTTCACGGGTAGGGGCGTTCAATTGAACGCCCCTACAATAATACACGACCTGCTACGAAGATAAATTGAGGGTGGGTGGTGTTAGCAGCGAGTACCAATCGGTTGTCACTTCAGTTTCTTAAGTAACCAGGCCATATTCTGCCCGAGGGTCTTCATTGTTCCGATTCCCTCCGCATCCTTTTCCACATCTCCATTGTCGAACCCGATTGACATATTCCAGTAAGTCGAGCCGGGTATAATCATTTCATTCATCAGCATCATGTGATGAATGGAACCAATCGCGTGGACGCTGCCTGCCCTGCGTACAGCTACGACGGCTGCCCCGACTTTCCTCTTGAACAAAGTCCCGTTCACTTTCGATACCAGACCGGCTCTATCGATCAGCGCTTTCAACTCCGGTGTAATGTCGCCATGGTATGTAGGCGAGCCGAGGATGAACCCGTCTGCTTCAAGCATCATCTCAAGATACTTGTTCAGAGCATCGTCGTTTTGCGCACAACGCTGGTCTAAGTTCCTAGTGCACTTGAAGCAAGCCCGGCAACCATGAATGGGCGTACCGCCTATTTGAACGAGTTCGGTGGCGATACCCTCGTTCTTTAATTCGTCTAATACCACGTTGATAAGCACGCTGGTGTTCCCCTTCTTGTGAGGGCTGCCGTTAAATGCTACAACCTTCATAGCTATTTCCTCCTGTGATACTGCGATGTCGGACTGGGGATAATTATAGCTCACCTTGCTTCTGAAGCACAAGCGTAGTCAGGATACAGCGGAGATGGAGATTTGGATTTCGTCAATGGGTTGCGTGTCCCCCTCAACCGAGAGACGACAGACGAAATGAGCGGCGCAACCGAAAACGCCTGACGATTAACAACTGCCATTACCTGATTTCTAAGCCCAGAAAGTAAGGCCAGACCACTATACCGAGTATAATCTTCCACCAAACCAGATTTGCAAAAGCGATGGTGAATAACCAACCCATAAACCAGAAAATGCCTACACTAGCACCTGCGGCTCGACCATTTCCAGACTTGCCTTCTTGTGCCATGTGCCTCCTCCTTTCAGTAATGCTTTTTAGATTAATATCCTTTGGTAACCTTATCGCGTTTCTTACGACATTCTACTGCGATTGGTAGTATAATACCACAACAGGTCAATAGGATGACATTATAGCGAGGATTTATTGAGAGGAGGGGGAAATGCCACAAGCAGAGGTAAATGGAATCAACATGGCATTTGATGTCAGCGGGCAGGGTGAGCCGCTAGTTCTGATAATGGGGTTGGGAGGGACACGGCAGAGCTGGGTTTTCCAGAAAAGAGCCTTCAGTAAGCATTTCAAGGTTATCACCTTTGACAGCAGAGGCATGGGTAAAAGCGACAAGCCTGATGAGCCCTATACAATGAAGACATTGGCGGATGATACCATCGGTCTAATGAACCATCTGAACAATGATAAGGCTCATGTACTCGGTGTATCTCATGGTGGCAGAGTGGCGCAGGAGGTTGCCATCAATTACCCCGACAGGGTAATCAAGCTGGTACTCGCGAGCACCAACACCGGCGCGGAGGGGATAGACGACCTGCCCCCAGAGGTGCTGCGCGCCTTTGGCCGCAAGGAACGCTCCGGTCAATCCGATATCATATATGCCGGCATGAAACAGTGTACTATCTGCCAGGCAGCCCTTCAGGGTAGAGAGCTCTGGGAGCATATGTGGGCGGCATACCGTCCTCAGATGCTGGAATGGGCTAAAAAAGGCATAGACTTTCATCAAATAATTTCTCTGGGCTTTAATAAGAGGCTCTCCAGAATGTTCATCTTACCGCTCGCCAGATTGCAACTGAAACTGGGCGGCATCGAATCACATATTAGACTAATCGAAGCTACTGTTGGTAACAGCACACTGGACAGGTTACATCTGATTAAAGCCCCTACCCTGGTGATATTAGGCACTGAGGATAAATTCTGTCCGCCTCGCTCCATAGAAGCGATGGCGACCAGGATACCCAACGCCAAACTAGTCAAGATTGAGGGCGGGTCGCATAATATTCTGGTGGAGATGAAGAGCAGATTTAATAAGGAGGTTTTGGATTTCTTAAGAGATAGATAAATTCCGCATCCCTAACTAAAAAACGAGCGTTTCCCTTCCCAGTAGTCTTCCCTCTCCACCACGGTCGCTGCGCCTGCGCCCCAGGCGCCGCAGATGGCTGCCAGGCCGTATCTAGCTTTTCTGCGATTCATCTCGTGGGCCAGCGTGCCCAGCACGCGCATCCCGCTCGCCCCCACGGGGTGTCCGATACAAACAGCGCCGCCATTGACATTCACCTTTTCCGGGTCTAGCCCCATGTCCTTTATCTGCATCAAGGGCAGCACCGAGAATGCCTCGTTGACCTCCACCAGGTCTATCTGGTCTACAGTCAGCCCTGCCCGCTTCAAAACCTTCTTGGATGCTGCTACAGCACCGTAGCCCATGATAGCGGGGTCAACCCCTATCCAAGCCATACATTTAATGGTGACCAGGGGCACCAGCCCCAACCCCTTCGCCTTCTCCTTGGACATGAAGATGCCCACCGCGGCACCGTCGTTCTCCCCTGAGGTGCTGGCGGCGCATATCGTGCCACCGGGTTTGTAAATAGGAGGAAGGGTGCGTATCTTCTCCAGCTTCGAGTCCGGCTTCACGCCCTGGTCGTAGTCGATGAGCTTCACCGTGCCATCGGGCAGCGTGCCCTCCACCGGTATTATCTCGTGCTTGAACTTGCCCTCCCTCTGAGCTGCGGCAGCCCTCATGTTGCTCTGCCATGCCCACTTGTTCAGGTCCTCCCTGGTGATGCCGTACATCTCAGCCAGCTTCTCAGCGATGAGTCCCATGCTCGCTACAGCGTTGATATCGACTTTTTCAAATATCTTGGCATTGGGCAGACCGCGCGTCTTGCCCAACTCCTCAGCCAGCGCCATGATATCAGTGTCCTCGGTAATCATAGGGGTGGGAAAGTGGGAATGGCTCTCCATACCACCGGCGATTACAATGTCCTCCATCCCCAGTTGTATGGACATACAGCCGATGTGGGCAGCGGTCATGCTGGTACAGCAAGCCCGCTCCACGCTCAGGCCAGCGACCTCGAAGGGGCAGGTCATCAGGCTGATGCTTCTACCCGGATTGCTCTGTTCACCAACCTGATTCACCGTGCCCATGATGACCTCGCCCACGGAGGCGGGGTCTATCCCGGTTCGCTTCAGCAGCGCCTCGACCACGATGACGGCGAGGTCATCAGCCCGTTTATCCGCAAAGAAGCCCGGTTTCCTCTGGCTGGCGATGCCGAAAGGGCTCCGGGCGTAATCCACCATCACTGCATCTCTTATCTTAGCCATCTATCACTCCTGTTACTGCGCTTTGTGCCCATCTTAACATTTGCCTCAACCCTTTGGCAAACCGCATTTGAGCGTTCACTAATCAGTCTTCAACCCCCAACGCAAAATTATAAATCCTAATTTCTAAATTCTAAACAATATCGAATACTCGAAATCCAAATGTTTAAAAGACTCTCCACTTCGGATTTAGAGTTTAGGATTTGCCTGCGGGGTTCTTTGACTACTTCTGCCCCTCGGCCCATAATGAGGCGACTGCATTATTAGGGTATTTTATTCAGGGAGGCAAAAGCCGTGTCTGAAAGAGCTTTGGAGGGCATCAGAGTTATCGAGGTCACGCAGTGGGTGGCAGCTCCGGCGGCTGGAGCCTTGCTCGCCGATT
>Ga0315288_10011202_pt1 | contig 11291 bp, 9 predicted proteins | sample YL17G11_20_MG_FD_203454 | JGI IMG/M metagenome (GOLD analysis project Ga0315288, IMG submission 203454) | Sediment microbial communities from Yellowstone Lake, YNP, Wyoming, USA - YL17G11_20 | ecosystem: Environmental > Aquatic > Freshwater > Lake > Sediment | place: USA: Wyoming | collected... | reverse complement strand
TCCCGCAGTCGCAGGCTCAGGCCGGCACTACGCCGCCTGAGATACCAGTCGAAGGCCGCGAAGAAGAAGGTGAAGCAAAGGATGTCGTAGATGACCGATGTGCTGTAGAAAATGTCGGCAAGCCGGGCGTGGTAGGAAGTGGCCAGCGCGGCCAGCGCCGCGACCAGGCCGGAGCCGGAAAGGTAGTTGGCGAAGCGGTAGATCAAGTAGATATTCGCAACCAGGATCAGCGGAATGGCCAGCCGGTACGGGAAAGGGTCGAGCCCGGAGAAATAGAAGATCGGCATGTAGAACAGCCCTCCCATGGGGCGGTAGGAGGTAAAGTCGAACTGCGCGGCAACCAGCTCCCGGAAGCCCTTCTCCCAGTACTTGGCCATGTTCATCATGTCGTCCGGCGCGAAGCGGGCGGCGAGGCCATCCCAGGCACACCAGAGGAAATCGGCGAGGATGAAGGCAGCCCAGGCGAGTCTTGGACCCCAGGCGGAGCGATGGCTGGGCATAAGAACAAGGCGACGCCATCGGAATGGTCGCTTAAACCGGGCGTGAGGGGACTCACCCGTCTGTCCCGGCCCACAGGCGTGTTCCCAGGGTCCTTGTAGCTTCGGTTGAGAAAGTTCCCGGAAGTTGTTGATATTAAGGGCTCTATAAAACGTGTCAGAGGTCGGAATGGCCGCTGCTCAGCCCCCGGCACTCCCTCCCGTGGACGGCCCCGCATAGCGGGCCAAAGACTTCTGAGGCATTCCGACACGCTCGCAGTTTACTCTTGACACAGCCCCCGGAAATTGGTAATGTTAGTGGTTCGTTAATGTTTTACTCTTAGTTCTTCGGGAGATGGGTCTGCCCCGGTGGAGGCGGCAGGGATTGGTTCCTGGCGGCGGCGGTGGTCCTATCCAGGAGATTTGATGAACCAGCCCTATTTCATTGTAGTGCTCGCCCACTCCCTGCACGGCCGCCTTCGCCGCATCCACGTCGCTCATACTGTCGTTTACGCTATTCTCGGGCTTGCGCTTCTGGGTTGTTTTTCGCTGTTCGGCTTCGTTTCCAGCTATGCCCGCATGGCGTGGAAGGTGGCCAACTACAATTCGTTACGGCAGGAGATCGATTCCCTCCGCCAGCGCTACGACGTTCTTCAGAAGGCCAATAACCAGACCAACCAGGATCTTGCCACGCTGCAAGTGTTTGCCAGCGAAGTATCGATCGCATACGGAATCAAGCGCAAGCTGGAAGGGCCGACCGAGATCTCGATGGAGGGCCGGCTGGTTCCGACGGTTTTGGAATCGCTTGACGAGTACAACTTTCTGAAAAGCGCCAACTTCTCGCGTTTCCACCGGCGCGTCCCCTCGCCTCTTTCGGCCAACTCTCGGCCGGGTCTTTGGCCCGTCGATGGCCGTCTGCTGAGCTTTTTCGGACGCCGCGACGATCCCTTCTCTTCCGGCTTTGCGTTCCACGCCGGAGTGGACATTTCAGCTCCCACCGGAACGCCCGTGAAAGTCGCCGCCGACGGCGTGGTGATTCACACCGAGTATTGGGGCGCCTACGGCCGGACGGTGGTGGTTGACCATGGGCGGGGCGTGCACACCTACTACGCCCACCTGTCCCGCTTCAGCGTGATCGCGGGGCAGGAGGTGCGCCGCGGCGACATCGCCGGTCTTTCCGGCGCCTCGGGCCGGGCGACTTCGCCGCACCTGCACTACGAAGTGCGGTTGCGCGGCAGTCCGGTGAACCCGTACCCGTACCTGAAGGCGGCCCTATCGCAGACCGCGCGCCGGGATTTTCCCTTCTGACATTGACCCGCCGCGCGCTCATCGCGTCCCTCTCGCTGGCTCGCCCGCTTTCCGCCGAAAAGGGCCGGGTCTTCGCCCCGGACCGGCGCCGCTATGCGGACCCCGCCACCGAGTTCGAAGTCCTGCGGCTGACCGATTCCACCTACAGCAGCTACCTGCCGGCCTACTACGCGCGGGCGCTGGCCCGAAGAGGGAACTTCCTGCTCTACGCCTGCGACCGCTCCGGCGCCGGGCAGGCGTTCCGAATGGACCTCAAGACCGGAGAGAGCCGGCAACTGACCCAAGCCAAAGCGCTCGAAAGCGCCTCGCTGAGCCTTGCCGCCGACGAGCGGACCTTCTGCTATTTCGACGGCCCCAGCTTGTACCAGGTGAATCTGGCCAACCTGCGCGAGCGGGAACTGTACCGCGTTCCCCAGGGATTTGCGCCCGACGGCGGTCTCTCGCTCACCGACGACGGCCTCCACGCGCTGTTTGTCGAAAGTCGCGGTCCAACGCACCGCTTGCGGTTGCTCCGCCTGGCGCTCGGCGCCCCCGCCACGGTGATCGAGGCCGGCGAAGTGTTGCTCGATCCCCGGCCGCGCCCCAGGCGCGCCGGCATCCTCTACCGGCGCGGCGACGGCTCGCTCTGGCTGGTGAACTTCGACGGCCGCGGCAACCGGAAGCTGAAGACCGCTCCGGGCGCCTGCGGACCGGCGCTCTGGTCGCCGGACGGCAAGACGGTCCTGTATCTGAACTTTCCGGAAGACCGCACCAAGCTGAACAGCCTGCGCGAACACACGCCCGACACCAACGCCGACGCGCTCATCGCGCCCACCAGCCAGTTCGTGCACTTCGGCCGCAACGGCGACGCGAGCGTCTTCGTCGGGGCCAGCGGCAGCAAGGCGTCCCCCCATGTGCTGCTGCTGTTGCGGGTGACCCGCCGCGAACTGACGCTCGCCGAACATCGCGCCAGCGACCCGTTGTCGGTGGCGCCGATCTTCTCGCCCTCCAGCCAGCGCGTCTTCTTCCAGAGCGACCGTCACGGCAAGCCGGCCATTTACTCGATGTCGGTCGAAAAGCTGGTCGAGCAGACCGGGGAGTGACGGGCTAGTACACTGACAATGAAGTACTGTCGGCACCCCGGTCGCACCGGCAACGGGCTTGCGTGGAACGCGTGATCGGGACAACTCGCCGCGAGTGCCTTGCTCACGTGATCGTCGTCAATGAGGCCTCGCTTCACCGGCATGTGAAGTCATTCTTGGCGTATTATCACGAATCCAGGACGCACCTGTCGTTGGACAAGGACACGCCAGAACCGCGGCCTGTTCAGCCGGCCGAACTGGGACGCATCATGGCCATTCCGCAGCTTGGCGGTCTTCACCTACCGGTACGAACGGCGGGCGGCCTGAATCCTGCAAAGCTCCATCCCAGCCCCTCGCGGGGATCAGTGCGCCTTGACCTGCGCCCGCTTGAGGATCGGGCCGCTGGCCGCGCACCAGCGGCAAAGTCGGGGTGAAAACGCCGCGGCAAAACCGGGCCGCCGCAGTCTCGCAGCCGGATTGCAGCGTGACTTCGAGCCGCGATCAAGCCTGCGCCGGCGCAGATCCCGCCGCATACGGAATTGCGATTCCCACAGTTCCCGCAATGCCCAGAACTGGCCTCCCTCGAGGCCGGCGCCGGTCACCTTGAGTGCAAGAGAGGCCGGAACCGTCCGGCGAGGTGGTCCAAGGTGTACAATGTTCCGTGTCTGGGACTCCCAGTTGGAGATGCCCCGATGAGGGCGTGTCTGCAACGCGCCTTCGCACGTTTCGAGGAACGGGAGAAAAACATGAAACTCACGCGTCGCAATCTCATCGCCGCCGCTGCTTTGCCCGCCGCGCTTTCGGTCCGCAACGCCGCTGCCGCCCAACCGCAAGGTTCTCCGAGCCAGCCCTACTACATGGATTTCACTGAATCCGGAGAGGACGGCGGCCCCCCCAGCATCACACAGATCGCCAGTGGCGAGATCCTCTTCAAGATCACGACCATCCAGAAGGTCACCGGAGACATCCCGGGCCGTCTGGTGGAGCGGATCACCCAGATCCACCCGCCCGACGACGAGAGAACCATGCCCATCACCACCCTCTGGAGACTCGAGATCTCCCAGGGCGTGATCGAGGGATATTATTCAGGGATGTGGAACCAGGGTGACGATCAGCGCGTGGGAGTCTTCCAGATGGGCGAAGTTCTCATGGTCCCGCGCGCTTTTGGCTATCTCTACAGGGCCGAAGCGGTCTACACGGCGATTCTCGAAGCCGATCGCGTCCGCATCAAGGGAGCGCTGTGGTTCCGGCGGCGTTCCTAGTACGCTGACAATATCGTTACGAAACATAGTGACGGCACAGCTTCCGACCGGCATCCGGCTGGGTGAATCTCCATTCCATGCCTCGCCCTTCGGCATCTCGCCACCACCTCCCTCGCCGGATCGAGCGGGAACTGCGGATGTTCCATGTTCTGGCCGTCGATGTTGCGAACCAAAACGGCGATGACGCCGGGGCCGAAGTCCCGGATCGCGTCCCGGATGGCCGCCTTTGTGTCCGGCTCGAACATCAGGTTGATCGGGGACACACCGTGGCCCGCCCGTCGGGTCGCCGCCCCGACACAAACCAGCCCCAGCGGGGCAGAACCTTCACCGGCTCACCTCACGGCTTGGGGGCGTAGTATCCCTTCCGCGCCCGGATCACCACGTCCTTGCGTCCCTTCACCCGCAGCTTGATCGCATGATACTGCCCGTCCGCCAGGAGCGGCTCGGGCCGGTAGTAGATGCTGTACTGGCGTCGCATCTCGGTGGCCAGAGTTTCAAAGGACTTCGCCAGATCCTCGATTCGGAACGGAAAGAACGCCACTCCCCCGGTCTCCTGGGCGAAGTACTTGAGCACCTTGTCTCCGGGCGTGTCGATGCGGGCGGTGTTGGTCGAAACGGCATGGATTACGACGCTGGCTTTTTGAGCCGCCTCGAGCGCCTGATCGCGCGTGGCCCGGCTTTGGGTGTCTTCGCCATCGCTCAAGACGACTAGGACGCGGCGCATCTCGTGCCGGGGCTTGTCCGCCTCCAGCCCGTCGCGGCAGGCAAAGCGAATGGCATCGTACAGGGAGGTTCCACGCCCCGGATGAAGGCCGCGGATGGCATTGGCGAACCGTCCCAGGTCGTCGTCGAGCGCGGAGACCCGCTCGACCGAGGAGTCAAAGCTCACCACCATGACCTTGTCCAGGCCCGGGCGCACCACCGTGGTGATGAACTCGATGGCCGCCTCCTGAATGAAACGGAAGCGGTCGCGAATGCTGCTGCTGGCATCCAGCAGAACGGCGATCCGAAGCGGCAGATCGGTCGGGGCGGCAAACCCGAGAATGCGCTGCGGGCGCGCGTCTTCCATCACCTCGAAGTCGTCCCGGGTGAGGTTGGTGATGAATCTTCCCCTCTTGTCGGTGACCGTGACGAGAATATCCACGCGGACGACGTCAAGAGCGATGCGGGTCTTCTCGGCAGGCTCCTGGGGCATCGCGGCAAACCCGGGAGAGAGCGCCAGTCCGCCCGCAAGTGCAACCACGGCGCACATCGGCCTCATAATCGAGCCCTCTGTTCGAGTATACGAACTGGCCGGGGTCCATCGGGAACCAATCAGCGCAGCGCGCCGGCCGGCTCGACGCGCACGTCCAGGCGCAGTTCCTTCAGAAAGCGCCCGCGCAGCTCGCCCAGCCAGGTGTCGTAAGGGCGTCTGGCGAGATCGATGGTGGCGACCGCGGCCTGGCCGCGTGCGGGCGCGGCGGCCAGCGTCTGGCCGTCGGGGCCCAGAATTTGCGTCGGGAAATTGTAACCGGAACTCACCAGCCAGACGTGGTTCTCGATGGCGCGCGCTTTCGCCAGCGTTTCATTGCCGCCCCAGATGGGCATCAGGATCATCTCGGCGCCGCGCAGGGCCAGCGCGCGCGCCGGGTCGGCGTACTGCACGTCCCAGCAGATCATCAGGCCCACCCAGCCGAAGTCGGTGCGAAAGACCGGGTAGTCGTTGCCCGGCGTGATGCCGCCCTCCATCTCTTCGCGCGGGATGTAGACCTTGCGATAGCGCCCCGCGACGCGGCCCGCGCGGTCGATCAGCACCGCCGTGTTGTAGACCGCCGGGCCCTCGCGCTCGTAGATGCCGGCCACGATCCATGCCGACCGCTTGCGCGCCGCTTCGCCCAACGCCTCGGTGGCCGGCCCCGGAATCGGCTCGGCCACCTCGAGATACTTCTTGCCGGTGCCTACGACGGTGATCCCCTCCGGCAGAACAATGAGGTCGGTCTTTTCGGGAACCGCTTTCTCGATGCCGGCGATGAAGGCGGCGACGTTCTGCGCGGCGGTGGTGTTGTTGTCCGGACGCAGGTTCAGCGCCGCCACGCGCACCAGCCGCGGCGCGGGCGTCGGAATCGCCTCGAGCGTGATGTCGTCCCACCACACGGTTGTGTGCGGCGCGTTCAGCAGCAGCAACTGGATCTTGACCGCCGCGGCTTTCTCGGGCGCCGGGGCTTCCAGCGTCACCCTGCGCCACTCGCCATCGCGCGCGACACGCCAGGCGTAATCCGGCTGGCCGGCGCGCTTTCCCTGCGCATCGCTCCAATCCAGGCGCGGGAGCACTGCCAGCGCGTCATCCTGCGGGCCCTCGGAACGATAGTGCGCCGTGAGCCGGTACCAGCGTCCCGGTTCGATTCCGCCGGTCGACCGCTGCCACCCGCCGCAGACCGCCGGATTCGAGTTGCCCGACAGCGCCAGCGAAGCGGGCCGCGCGCGATACCGCGTCGCGTCCAGCCAGCCCCGCGGCGCGATCTCCGCGCGCGGCGCCCAGATCTCCCAAACGTCTTTGAAACCGGACTCGCGCAACAACACCGGCTGCGCCATCGCAGTCGAAAAAGCAAGCAGGGCCAACGGCCATCGCATAGGAGCGAGTATACACCCACACGCCGGCATGGCCGCGGCGCCGCGCGAAGTCCACTGGCTTGACGACCCAATTCGCGGGGTGCCAATTCCGCCGGCGGCTGGGTACACTGAAATGCGTCGCCAACGGTTCTTTTCTTACCAGGCGGATCGCGACGAACCTCCGCACGTGCACATGGAGCGCGAAGCCTCTGGGGGCAAATTCCGGCTGGAACCGGTCCGCGTCGAGCTTCGTGGAGGCATGGCATGAGTACTTTGGCGGCTGAGTTCGGGGAAGCGGCGGCTCACAACATGAGCGTTAGCGATGACGCCCTGGCGGTGGATCTCGCGGATGGCAGGACCATTACGGCGCCCCTCGCATGGTTCCCACGCCTGGCCCACGGGACGCCGGCGGAGCGGGCGAACTGGCGCCTCATTGGGGGCGGTGAGGGGATACACTGGCCGGATCTGGATGAGGACATCAGCGTCCGGAGCCTCCTCGCCGGACGAAGGTCCGGGGAGGCTTAGGAGTCTCTTCGGCGCTGGCTCGAGGGCCGGGAGGCAACCGGCTAATCAGCCCCCGCGGACGACGGCCAAGACCGGGCCGCGCCTGAGCCCTCCGTCCCCGGGCACATGAGCACAGCCCTTCACCACCGTAGCTGGGTGTTCTGCAACCGGCGCAGCGACCGGCTGAAGATTCTGTACTGGGACCGGGACGGGTGGGCCATCTGGTACAAGCGGCTGGAGGCCGGCACGTTTCAGTTCCCGTTCGCCCAGACGGGCCGCCAGGAGGTGGCCGCCTGGGAATTGGGGATGCTGCCGGAGGGGATCGATCCGCGCCAGGTGCGGCGGCGAAAACGGTACCAGTTGCCGGCGGCCGCGACGGGCGCCGAACGCAGCCCGCGCGGGGTGGCGGCGGGCCCGAAGAACTGGATGTTTTTCGGCAGCGACAACGGCGGACGCACGGCAGCGGTACTGACCAGTCTCATCGCCACCTGCAAGCGGCTGGGCATCGATCCGTTCGCCTGTCTGCGGGATATCTTCGCGCGCGTTGCCGCCCATTCGAAGAACCGGCTTGAAGAGCTGCTTCCAGACAAGTGGAAAGCGGCACGAGGCCCGGACACCTCCTGATCGGGCCGGTTCTCATTCTCAGCCACATGCGCGCCTGAGCCTGGCGAGTGGAGTGGCCGCAGGCATAGCCTGCGACACCCTGCCCAGGCGCGCTCCCGTGCGCGCACACCTCCAACGACCGTCGCCTACAGGAAGTATGTCTCCTCGGCACAAACCGGGGAAGATGGATTTACAGGACGGATACGATGATGGAGGCCGCCCAGCCGGGCGTCTGAAAACCGTGATCGGAACCCGCTGCAAAGAGTCCGGTATGTTCTGGACTGTGCGCGTGGCGAACGCCGTGCTGGCGTTACGCCGTACCCAACTCAACGGCCGCTTCGAGGGCTGTTGGGCGGCCCGCCGGGCCCGACTTCCACTCTTGCGTCGCGCACCCGCTGAGACTCTTCCAGGGTGCGCTCGAGGACCGGCAGAACCGCCAGGTCCTTCTCACCGGCCGTCTCTCTTTTCACCTCGATCAGTCTTCGCAGGCCAAGCGCGTGAACGCGGACGCCCGGGGCGAGTTCGAGGTCCACGGCATCCTGCAACAGGTCGTCGTACCCATGACCGCTCCCGATCTCACCCAGCAGATCGAGCGGCCCGTAGCGGGTCGTCAGCAACTGGCGACCACCGGTCTCCAGACGGGACTTCGCCGGCACCAGTCTTCGCTCCGGCTGCGCGCGGTAGTGGGCATCCAGTTCCGCGAGTGCGGCCAGGAGACGTTGCAGGTTCTCCGGCGCGCGCGAATGAACCACGTCGAGGTCGAAGGTGATTAACGGCGCCCCCTGCAACACGGCGGAAACGCCTCCGACGACAATGAACTCGACACGGTGGGCGGTCAGAGTCCTCAGAATGGCGGGCAGACTAGTCTCGGATTCGGCAGGCACGTAATCTCTCGATCGAGCGAATGTTCTGGTCCAGGACCTGAAGGCGTTGGGCGGGGGTCAACGACAGCATCCAGCGGATCAATGTCAGGTCGACGCCGTCGGGCGCGATGGCCGGCCGCCCGTCGGACAGTGTCTCTTCGGGTTGGGGAGATGCCGGTTCCATGGGGCGCCTTCGCCACCGATCAGGATAGCGCGGCCGCGGCGGGAAGGACGGCTTCGCCGAAAACCGGGGAACGTCTCGTCTGTCCCCGGGTTCAGGTCTCAGGTCGCTTGGGGGACACGCCTGTGGGCTACTTCAAGCGTTCATTTCCGTGAAGGTAGCCCGGGGTGTCCCCAGGTCTCAGAAATGGGGGACACGCCTGTGTCCCGGGGTGAACGGTGGTTTCCGTAAGATCAGCCCGGAGTGTCCCCAGGTCCCCGGCTGCTACGGTTTCTGGACCGTGATGACGATGGGGTCGCTGGCTTGGGCGGTGGCCAGGCTCTTGACCTGGACCACGCTGATGCCGGGCCGGACCTCGGGGGGCAGTTGCGCCGAAATCTGGGTCGGCGAAGTCTGCAGGAGCGGGAGCGCGACGTCGTTGAAGACGATGCAGGAGCCTCCCAGCACCCGGGGCAGGGGAATCTGATCGGCCACGGCGGCCTTGGCCAAGTCGCGGCCGTTCAAGGTGATGAAGGCGCCGGGCTTGAAGTTGGGCGAGCCGTCGGTGGAGTTGACGATCGAGCGGGCGCCGTTGGGAAGCTGCGGGCGGGCCACGCCGGCCGCCGACAGCGGAACCACGCTCAGGCCGGAAATGGTGATGGCGTAAGCGGTGCCCCCCGAGTCGACCACCATCTGGCGCGGCGGGACGTTGATCCGCTGCGTGCCGAAGATGCTGTAATTGGGGTTTTCCGGCGCCACGCCGACCAGCGACTCCGAGCCGGTCGAGATATCCACGGATTCGATGGTGGTGCGCACGTCGTCGCGGGTCGCGGTATTGACGTTCTGCCGGACCGGGGTGGTGATCCGCACGAAGATCCTGTCGCTGACCGGCGCTTGGGCGGCGACGTTGCGCTGGCCGGCGCTGACGACGGTCTGGGAGGGCGGCTGGCCCGGCCCGCCCGGCGGACCGTATTGGACGATGCCGGGGCGCTCGGCGCCCCCGATGGCGGTGAGCGAGGAGTTCAGGATCAGTCCGTTGGCCAGGAAGAACGCCCCCTTGGGGGCCGCGGTCAGAATTCCGTAGTAGCTTTGGATCGGGTTGTTGAACAATTTCGCGGCGCGGGTGTAGGCGTCCAGCAAACCGTCGTACAGGTACGCCGTTCCGTTGCCGTCCAGGGTGATGATGGCGTCGTAGTCGCGTGTCGCCAGCATGGTGGTATAGCCCGAGAAGTTGTTGGGAGTGACGCCATCGTTCAAGGGGCGCACGGTGGCCAGGTTTCCCACCAGCCTCCACTGGCTCCCGTTGTCCATGATGAACTGAAGGCCGCGCAGGCCCATGGCCATGGTCCGCACAAAGCGCGAACCGGCGTTGCCGGCGCGGGGGATGGGCGGAAACTCGACCTGGCCGGTCTCGCGCCCCAGGTCCAGGTCCACGATGCTGATCGATTCGCCGCCGGTGTTGGCGACATACAGCGTGGTCCCGTCGGTCCCCAGCGCCATTTGGTGGGGAAGCTGGCCCACTTTGATGGGATCCAGGAAGCGCAGCTTGCGGGTGTCGAACACCTCGACCCGGTTGAAGCCGGAATTGGTGATGTAGAGCCGGCCGCGCGCTTCATCCAGCAGCAGATCCTGCAACCCCTCGTTGGTGTTCAACGCGGTGGGCGCCGGGTAGATGACGCCGCGCATGTCGGACTGGCGGTAGTTCATGTAGACCCGGATGGTATTGGGGATGTTGATGGCCTCCACCGACGCCAGGTTGACGTTGATGGCATAGCCGGTCATGGTGGCGCCGCCGGTGGAAAGATTGGTGCCCGGCTGCCGGACCACGCCGGCGCGCCCGGGCTCCATGGTGAAGTTGATGGCCGCGGGCGCGACGCCGCTGGTCACCTGCGACACCAGCGCCGCGCCGGTGTTGGGGACGCTGTAAGTCAGCTTGCCCTGGCCGAGATTGGCGATGCGCACGGACGCTTTCGCCAGGCCCTTGTTGCACTCGTCCACGGCCAGGAAAACCTGATTGGTTTCCGGCTGTAGGATGGGGTAGTCGTAGAGCTTGGCCAGCGGCAGATGGATCATCCCGGATTCGGACAGGCCGAAAGCCCGCGCGCCGTCGGAAGTGACGACCATCTTGGCGATGATGCTTTCCGGCATTTTGATGCCGAGCTTGATTTCCAGGTTGCGCGGGTCGGAAATCAGCAGCGTGGACGCCTGCGGGCGCGTGGCCGGCTGGGAGAACGGGGCGGTGTTGAAGGCGCTGTAGAGAACCCGGTTGTCCGGCGAAAAAACGCTGCCGCCGTTGTTCTGAAGGGTATTGAAGCTTCCGTTGAAGGGAAACGGGGAGTTGGCGGTGCTCTGTTGGCCCATCACGGCCATGGTGGTGGTGTCGTACATCGTGAAACCGGTCATGAACCGCGCCCCGTCGGGCGACATCGACAGGACCGTGGACTGGCCGCCGACCGACCGGCTCT
>Ga0315288_10011201_pt1 | contig 11292 bp, 10 predicted proteins | sample YL17G11_20_MG_FD_203454 | JGI IMG/M metagenome (GOLD analysis project Ga0315288, IMG submission 203454) | Sediment microbial communities from Yellowstone Lake, YNP, Wyoming, USA - YL17G11_20 | ecosystem: Environmental > Aquatic > Freshwater > Lake > Sediment | place: USA: Wyoming | collected... | reverse complement strand
GCAGCGGCAAAGCCATCTTGCTGACCGGTTCCCACACCCGGGGCAACCAACACTCGCTGAAAGGATTGGTCGAAGAACTTCCGTCGTCCGCCTATGAAAGCCACGCGCCGCCTCATCGCCGCTACGACCAAGCAGTTTCGTGCGGCCATCACCGACAGCGTTGCCGGGCTCACCCGGACCCTCCGTGCCAGGCAACTCTCCCTGACCCACCTGCTGCGGACCTGCATGCTGGCCATTTCGTTGGGCCTGCCAAGTTGCGGAATGGCTGCCGCCGACGAAATGAACGCCCCGGTGGTTCAGCCCTGGCGGCGCGTCACCCTGGATCGAGAATACGCCGGCGCGCGGATCGTGGCGGGTGACCTCGACGGCGATGGCTCGGTGGGAATCGTCAGCGCGCGAATGTCACGCGCTCTGCAATGCTCTCTGCCGCGTCGCTTTGACAGTCGTGGCCGAAATCTCGAGGAAGGAACCACTCGCAGAGAAGTTGCACGGCTCTTCGCCGAACCGTGAGTGCCGTCCGAACTCGCGGGGGAAAGACTGGGTGGACCTGCGATTGGTTTTCCGCCCTGAAACCGTAACGGCCGATACTGCGCGGCGAACGCTGTAACAATTCCTCGCCACGGTTGTCTTGCGGATGAATGATGACTGGAATCGTGGACAACGTGACGCAAGACGCCGAAGCCGTGGCCGCCGTGCGTGGCGGCGATGCAGAGCGCTATCGCGAACTCGTCGAGCGCCACGAGCGGCGCGTTTTTGCAGTGGCTTGGAGCCGGCTGGGTGATCCAACGTTGGCGGAGGAAGCCACACAAGAAGCATTTATTCGCGGTTATCGGCGGCTTTGGTTGCTGGGCGACGACCGTAAATTTGCCGGTTGGATCGCTTCGATTACGCGCCACATCGCGATCAATCTCGGCTTGCGCCATCGTCGGGAACTCAACAAGCGCGAGCGGTGGGCGCTGGAGCAAGCGCCAGCGCACGAATCTCCCCCGCCCACAGCCGAAGCCGACGCGCCTTGCACGCCGGAAACGCTGCGCCAGACGCTGGCGGGACTGCCCAACGCGCACCGCGAATGCCTCGTGCTGTTCTATCTCGAAGGGAAGAGCGGCGCGGAGGCAGCGGCAGCGCTGGGCATCTCGGAAGCCGCCTTGCGCGTGCGGCTGCATCGCGCCCGCGCGGCGTTGCGGGAGCGGCTGGAGGAACGGCTCGCGGATTCGCTGGGGAAGTTGGGGTCAGGCAAGTCGCTTGTTCCGGCCATCATGGCTGGCGTGCTGGCGTCGTCTTCTGCGAAGGCGGCCACTGCAACCGGAGGAGGCGCAGCCATCTTGGGCACATTGGTCAAGTTTTCACCGCTCAAATGGCTGATGCCCGTCTTCGTTGGGTTCATCGGGATGCTGCCAAGTCTTGGGTTGACCGCGTGGGTGGGGAAGCTCGAACAGCGCAATTACCGCGACCCCGACGGCTTCCGCGCCCAGGCGCACCGCGCCATGTACCGAACGATTCTTTGGGTCGTCCCGCTGGTGGTGATTCCCATGGTAATCGGGATCATGGCACTCAACTCGAAGCTGGGGCAAAAACGAACCGACTGGATCCTGGCGGTGTTCATGGTGGGAATCTTCGCGTTCGTCTGGCGGACCCAACGTAACCGGTTTCAAGCCGGCGTGCTCGTTTGGTACGCGCTTCTAACGGGAGGCATGGTGCTAAACGCGACGGGCCTCGTGCCGCCGAGCGCCTATGCGTACTTCTTCCTTGCGGCGTCGCTGTGGCTGATTCGAGTCGTGCGCCGACAGCCGAAGCGGATGGATAACAGCCTGTTTCTTCGCGCGGGGTTGGGGTTGTTGGAAGTCCCGCCGCCGGAAAGCTCCGCGGCCAATCCGACCCTGCGCTTGACGAAATCTGACATGATGCGCTTCGGCCGGTTTCTGGGTGACCGCTGGCTCGTCAACGATTTCCGCTGGTGCCCGGAGGGCTTGCTGCTCCGCCAGACCTTCATGAAGTGGCCCTGGCGAACGAACAAAGCCGGCCTTTCCCCGTTCTTCACCCGGGACAGTTCCAACATCCTGTTGGGCTGGAATGGCGAAGTGACCGCGCATATCAGCGAGGCGGACGAGCGCACGCGGCGTGCGCTCAATGCCGGGGAGGCGTCGCTGCGGGCTCAGTGGGAAACGCAAGTGGCAGCGGCGGTAAAGCTGGCCTGGCAGGAGTTCCGCAACGGCAACACCGCCGCAACAGAACGGGCGTTGGGCGAAAAGCCCGACGCGGAGATATTCGTCGTTTCGCCCACCCGCGCCGCCTCGGTGCGCTGGCAGTGGGTTTTGCTCGCCGTGCCGGTGGTTCTCGCGGTGGCGGCGATTGTGGTGGACTGGCATCCGGGAGTACTGAAGCCGCTCATCGGTCGCCACCCGCAACCGGTTTCGTTCTCCGAGCTGGACGTTCGCGCGACGCTCTCGCAGTTGGGCAAAGGCGGCGTCATCGGCAGCAACGCGCTGCGTCAGGTAGACATGAGCTTGTCGCAGGCGGAGGTCCTGCCCGCAAAGACGTTGCTCTCATCCAACGCCTGGGTGGTCATGCGTGAACATCTGCTCAAGCAACGATTCAGTGCTGGCGGAACTGTGGCGCAACGCGTGGATCAGTTGCTCGACATGCCGGACTTGCTGCGCCTGATCGCAAACGGCTGGCTCGGGCCCGAGGATTTCGGGCTGAGCCCGGAGGAAATCCGTCGCTCGATCCTCGACGCACCGGATGCGGCACGTCGGCAGTGGTTCGCGCCTCAAGAAGTCCCCGCCGTCAATCGCGACGGGACGCCGACGGGTTACTCCGCGTTGAACACCGAGGAACTCGCCCGACGAGTCCAATGCTTGAAACGATTCGGCTGTCTCGATGCCGCCGACGCAACCGCAGCCATCGAAGTCCTGCTGAAGCACCAACTCCTGTCCGAGCAATTACCCGCCGGCCGCGCGAAGCCGGCTTTCCCAAAGCTGCTTCAAGGCACGTTCCTCACCTATGGCGCGGACCCGATTCAGGACACGTATCACGCGCTCGTGGTGCTGGAGAACTTTGGAGCGCTGGACCGCGTGGCTCGCGAGGCTTGCATCCGCGGCATTCTGCGATTCCACCACGGACGCGGACTGTTCAAGTCTCTCCAGCAAGGCGACGGCTTGATGATCTTGGGCGACAGCCGCGACACGTTCTGGGCCTTTGAATCGCTGCGAATGCTCGGCGCGCTGGATCGCGTGAAAGACCTCGACCGCTGGCAATTCCGCCCGAGACTCGGCTCCAAGATTCCACCCACCCCGGCTGAAAGGCGCGATCTCACCTGGGCCGAGATCGAAGCGTGGGTGCTTCAGCAGCGCCTGGACCGCCTTGTGCGAGGGCGGAATGAAGGCCCGCAGTCCCCTCCCTGCTCGCTGTTGGAACCTTGAAGACCGTTTGACGACGTGGCCCTCACCCCGTGCCGGCGGAATGTCTGCCGGCGTTTGGCCGGATGGGCGGCGTTTGGTCGGAGTCGTACGGTTCTTCCACCGGACCGGACATCCAGGTTCGCGCCGGGAGAGACCGGGCGCTGGATCTACGCGTGGGTCTTGACCAACCGCAGCGGCGCCCGGGCCGTGGGCAGCGGGGCCTTCGATTGTGTGAAAGGCCGTGTGCCACGGCACGGCTTCCTGCGCCCGAATCCCGGCGACCCGTTTCACTGGGTCTTCGAAGACGGAACCCCCTATTGCCCCATCGGCCCACAGGAGTGCATCCACGACGCTGCCGGCGGTTGAATGTCTCCTGTACCCGAACGCGACGGAGTTTTCGCCACACACAGGGCTCCGGAACTCGAGATGCTTGGTGCTGCCCCAGGGATCGTGCAGCCCCACGTAAAGCCCGGTCGGCGATGCGCCGTCCCGGTAGGCCGCGAGGAACTGCATGGCGCACCAGCCGTCAGGGTAGTTCCCGCGATAGTGGAAGTCGCGACGCCACACCGCGCGCTGCACCTCGCCCGGACCGCGCGGGAAAAGCACCCCCGCACCATCGCCCAGATCCGCCAGATCCAGTTGCGGAAAGACGCACCGGCGCACGCTCCAATCCCGGGAGCGGTGGTCCACGCGGAGGGTCCAGCGGATGGCGCTTTGGCGGGCGTCGAGCGTGGCGGTCGCCTCCACGGTCAGACCTGCCAGTGCGGCCTCGGATGGGGTGGCCCACAGGAATCTGAAATCGCCGTGCGACTGTCGCAGACTCGCTTCGCGCCAGCCCTCGGAGGTCGTGCGTGTCCGTTCCTCCCCGCTTGAGACACTGCGCACGAGCAGGCTGAAAAGCGGAGTCCCCTTCGAGGCCAGCTTCGTCTGCGTTCGCACATCTTGGAGCGATTCGAACTGAATTCCGCCGGAAGATCTGCGGAAGGCGGCCTCGAGTTCACCCGCGGCGCGCCGAACCACCTCGGGGGGCGCCGCCATTCCGGGCGACGATGTCTCAGCAGCACAGACTCGGGACCCCGAATAAAACCAGGGGCCGGTAGCAAGAACGGTTGCGAGGAACAGGACGCGGCAGGCTCGTCGCAAGCAGGATGTGAGCGTTCGCATGAGTGGGTGAAGCCTAGCCCGGCGTACCGGAATTTCCATCCCTATCCGACGCGGGGTTGCGCGGCCCTGGTGCGGGCGACGGTGGCGAGATGGTCGCCGGCTTTGACCGGCCGGATGAGTGTCATACTCGACCTCTCGATCGGCGGCCCTGACGCACTCCGAGTGACGGAATTGACTTCGCGAACAGTGCAACGAGAGTACTCGTGTGATTTGCCGCGGTTGACGGCGGCGCAGAAAAAGGCCATCCCATGAGCATGTTCGACACGGCCGGCCAGACCGCGGACAGCGCTGCTCGCAAGGAGAACACGCTCCGCAAGCTGGACCGCCTGAACCAGGCGCTGCGCCACGAGGAGCCGGATCGCGTGCCCATCAGTGATTTCTTCTGGGGCAGCTTCGTGGAGCGCTGGCGGCGCGAGCTGGACCTGCCCGCGAACACCAATCCCTACTACTACTACGACCTCGATTGGATCGTCACGGTCCCGAACATGGACCCGTGGATCCGGCCGTTCGAGACGATCAAGGAGACGCCGGAGGAGGTAACAGTCAGAACCGGCTTCGGCGCAGTGATGCACAAGCATTTCGAGTATCCGATGCCGGAGATGCGGGCGTGGGAGACCGACACCTTCGAGAAACTTGAGCGTGCCGAGTTCGAGGACCCGCGTGACCGCCGGCGTTTCTTTGCGGCCGGCGACAACCAGATCGCCGGTGTGGGTGACGGCTTCCAGCGCAACTCGCCCGCGTGGCTCGAGACGGTGAAGTCGCTGCACCCGGACTTCCCGGTGTACGGGAGCATGATCGAGGCGAGCGAGTGCCTGACGCGGCTCATCGGTCAGGAAAACGCCCTGACCTGGATGGCCGAACACCCCGAACGCATGGGGCAGGTCATCAACCGCATCGGCGCATTCTATCTGGAAATGGCCCAAGCCGGGATCGAGGCGGGCGCGGGCTGGCTGGACGGGTTTGTCGTCTGGGGCGACGTGGCCTACAAGAAATGCACCTTCATGTCGCCGCGCTACTGGCGCGAGTATTTCAAACCGTGGGTCGCGCAGATGGTGGCCCTCGCCCACGCCCACGGCCTGCCGGTGATTTACCACGGCTGTGGCAACGTGCAGGCGATCTTTCGAGATTACCTCGAGATGGGCGTTGACGCCTACAACCCGCTTGAAGCCAAAGCCGGCATGGATGCCGTGGAACTGCGCCGGCAATACGGGCACGCCATCGGGTTCTGTGGCAATAGCAACATCCAGGTGTGGGAAACCGGGGACCGCGAGGCCATCCGCCGCGAGGTCCTGCGCAAGCTCAACGCGGCGAAAGGCGGCGGCTTCATTTTCCAGTCGGACCACTCGGTCAGCAGCGCCGTGTCGGGCCACTCCTACGATTATGTTGTGCAGTTGGTGCGGGAGTACGGTCGATACCCGATTCAACTGGGCGATCTGGATGAACCCCTATGAACATGGCCTACCTCGATCTCACCGACGAGGCGCGCGAGTATCCCGTCGGTCGGGTCAGGAGTCACGATCGCGGCGAACGGTTTCCCGCTTTCTGGGGACCGAACTGCGATTGGACGCCCAACCAAGACCACGGCGGCGTGCTGATGAAGACGTTTCAAGCCTTGGCGAAATGAATCCCGTCGCCTCCAACCCGCTCCTGGGCGTGCTGCTCCACGGCGTCGGCGCCTTTTTCGCTGCGACGTGCTACACGCCGCAGAGCCAGGTGAAACGCTGGTCATGGCAGACCTACTGGCTCACTCAGCCGGCGTTCTGCTGGTTCCTACTACCCATCGTCGGCGCGGTGCTGACGATTCCTGATCTTAGCGTCGTGCTCCGGGAAGGCCCCCGCAGCGCCATGCTCAACGCGCTCCTGCCGGGCGCGGCCTACGGCATCGGCGGCACGGCGCTCGGCATCTCGATCCGCTACATCGGATTCTCGCTTACCTACGGAAACCACCTCGGCGAGCTCGCCGGGGAATGAAAGACAAATCATGAAACGCTACGGATCCGTGATCGGAGTTCGACCGGAGAAGCTCGAAGAATACAAAAAGCTCCACGCCGCCGTCTGGCCCGACGTGCTGGAAATGATCCGGCAATGCCACATCCGGAACTACACCATCTACCTCCGCACGATGGACGACGGCCAGCCCTGCCTCTTCAGCCACTTCGAGTATGTGGGCGACGACTTCGCCGCCGACATGGCGAGGATGGCCGCCGACCCGACGACGCAGAAATGGTGGGCCGTGTGCAAGCCTTGCCAACGGCCGCTCGCGAGCCGCGCACCCGGTGAGTGGTGGGCGAGCATGGATGAGGTCTTTCACTCCGATTGAGCCGCCGCTACCCGCGCAGGAACACCCCACGGTCCCCGTCTTGCGGCTTTCCATGAACCTTGGGTTTGTAGTCCACCCTTCAGGGTGCCCCGGAGAGCACCGGCTAAAGCCGGGACTCCGAACAGCCCGGGCCGGTCATGGTCCCAATGCGTGTGCCAGAGCAGATGGAGGCTACCCACGAGCGAAGAGCGTACCGCGGAATCGCCGATGCCCGGTCGTGCCGGGGATGGCCTGGGGTGCCCTCGCGAACGAGCCCAATTGAGCCCAAGTTACACGGATTCGAAGCCGGTTTCGGCCGCCTCTCTGATCACTGAGACTCACGGGATCGACCGGTTCGTGCTGGGCGAGTTGTCGCTTTTGTACCAGCCCCGGAGAAATGTGGCCGTATGCCAAGACGAAGCCAATTCTACACGCAGTCTGCAGGCAGATGTCGGGTCTTGCCGTAGATTGCGATGGCTTGTGGCAGGAAGCAGCCCCGGAGCTGGAGGGGGCCGCGCAAGCGCTTCAAACCGAGCTAACTGAGGCAGCCTAAGTTGGTTGCGGGGGCTGGATTTGAACCAGCGACCTTCAGGTTATGAGCCTGACGAGCTACCGGGCTGCTCCACCCCGAGATCCAAACGTGGCGTGACCATTGGCGTCTCGCGTCCCTCGCGCAAGCCATTTCTTGGCGCTTGCACCGAGCGCGCCACCTCACCTTGACATCCCCCCGGCCTTCGCAAACACTCGCCCGCCTATGGCCGAGCCCAAACCCAACGAGCTGATGGAGAAGATCGTCTCCCTCTGCAAACGCCGCGGTTTCGTCTTCCAGTCCTCGGAAATCTACGGCGGCATCAACGGCTTCTGGGACTATGGCCCGCTCGGCGCCGAGCTCAAGCGCAACGTCCGCGAGCTCTGGTGGCGCGCTCACACGCAGCGGCGTGAGGACGTCGTGGGGCTCGACGCCACCATCATCATGCACCCGACCATCTGGAAGGCGTCAGGTCACGTGGACACGTTCACCGATCCGATGGTGGACTGCAAGACGTGCAAGGGTCGCTTCCGCGCCGACCAACTCCACGAAACGCCCTGCCCGCAGAGGCCGAGCAAGATGGTCGGCGAGTGCCACGGCGAGAAGACCGAGGCCCGCAAGTTCAACCTGATGTTCAAGACCTACGTGGGACCGGTCGAAAGCGAGGAGAACGTCGCCTATCTCCGCCCGGAAACGGCGCAGGCCATTTTCGCCCAGTTCAAGAACGTGCTCGACGTCGCACGCCAGAAGGTGCCCTTCGGCATTTGCCAGATCGGCAAGGCGTTTCGCAACGAGATCAACCCGCGCAACTTCACCTTCCGCTCGCGCGAGTTCGAGCAAATGGAGATCGAGTTCTTCATCCGCCCGGACGAGGTCGTGCAGAAGATGGCCGGCTCGGTCGGCGCCTACTCCGACGGCTTGGACATTTCGACGCCGCAGCCGAACTGGGGTTGGGAACTCTGGCATCGGCATTGGGTCGAGGAACGCGTGAAGTGGTACGAGAGTATCGGCCTGAGCCGCGACACGCTGGATTTCCACTGGCAGCCGAAGGAAGAGCTGGCGCACTACGCCAAGGCCTGTGTGGACATCCAATACAAGTTCCCCTTCGGCACCCAGGAACTCGAAGGCATCGCCGCCCGCGGCGACTTCGACCTGTCGCAGCACCAGAAGTTCAGCGGCAAGTCGATGGAGTACTTCGACGAAGAGGCCAAAGTGAAGTACGTTCCGCACGTCATCGAGCCGTCGGCCGGCGTGGACCGGCTCATCCTCGCGCTCATCTGCAATGCGTATTGCGAGGACCAGGCGCCCAACGACAAGGGCGAGCCGGAAAGCCGCGTGGTGATGAAGTTCCATCCGCGCGTCGCGCCGATCAAGGTGGGCGTCTTCCCGCTGCTCAAGAATCGACCGGAGTTGGTAGCCAAGGCACGGGAAGTGCGCGACCTGCTCCGGCCGCACCTGACGGTGTTCTACGACGAGGCGGGCGCCATCGGCCGCCGCTACCGCCGTCAGGATGAGGCCGGCACGCCGTTCGGGATCACCATCGACTTCGACACGCTGGGCGAGAAAGGGCCGGAGCTGAAGGACACCGTGACCTTGCGGGACCGCGACACGTTGAAGCAGGACCGCATTCCCATCCGCGAACTCGTGCCGCTGCTCCTGGAGAAGATTCGTTGAACCGGTGCTGCATCCCATGACCAAGCCCGCCCGCATCTCCTACGTCCTGATGGCGGTCTTGCTGGTGCTGATCGGCTGGCTGCACCTGGCGACGCTGGTCCTCACCGCGTTGTTCGGCTATTTCGCGCTGCGATTGTTCAGCTTCGGCCGGAGCAAGGTGCTGGGCGTCGCGCTCTACGTCATTGCCGTCACCGCCATCAGTTATGGCCTCTATCAGTTCTCGAAGCAGGCGTATGTCACCTTGCCCAAGATCGCCGAGACCACCATTCCCGCAGTGGCGGAGTACGCGGAGAAGCAGGGGGTGGAGCTTCCGTTCACGGACTACGCCAGCCTGAGGACGCTCGCGATCAACGAGGTGAAGGACCGGGTGGCCAATTTCGGACGTTATGCGCGCACCGCGATCTTCGAATTGGCGATGCTGATCGTCGGCTTGGTGGTGGCCGTCAGTCTGTTCCTCAGCGCGAAGTGGGAGGTGGAAGGCGATCCGCATGCCGTCAAGGACAGTCTCTACGCGCACGTAAGCCGCGAGATCGCCCTGCGGGTCCGGACGTTTTACCGCAGTTTCGCCACAGTGATCGGCGCCCAGATCTTCATCTCGGCGATCAACACGACATTGACCGCGGCGTTTCTGATCTACAATGGTTTCCCCTACACGCCGGTCCTCATCGCGCTGACGTTTCTCTGCGGCCTGTTACCGATTATCGGGAACCTCCTGAGCAACACCCTGATCGTCGGCGTCGCGTTCACGCTCACTCCCCGGATGGCGTTTCTCGCGCTGGTTTTCCTGGTGGTCATCCACAAGCTCGAGTACTTCCTCAATAGCAAGATCATCGGCGATCGCATCAAGAACCCGATGTGGATGACGCTCCTGGCCCTGGTGCTGGGAGAGAAGCTCATGGGAATCCCCGGCATGATCCTCGCCCCAGTCGTGCTCCATTACATCAAAGTGGAGGCCTCCCAAAACAAGGTGTCCGATCTCTCCCGGGACTCGGCCGAGCCCGGAGCGGCGCCCTGACCGCCCAACCCGTCCCATGCCCGGTCGTGAGAAGCCCTCGTCTGCCGCCACCAACGCTCCCCCGAAGAAGCGCGCCGCGGGACTCTACACCATCATCGCGATCAAGCTGGGCAAGGCCTTGTTGCTGGCGGCAGCCGCGTTTGGCCTGTTCAGCCTGATGGACACAGATCTGCCGGCGACCTTCGACCGCTTCGTGCGGGCGTTCAGACTGAATCCGGAATGGCAGTTCTGCATCGAGTTAGGCAACCATTTGCGGAGCCTCACGCCCGCCAACTTGGGGTGGCTTTCGGGTGGAGCGCTGCTTTACAGCCTGCTGCTGTTCGTGGAAACCGCAGGCCTCCTGTTCCGCGCCTACTGGGCGGTGTGGCTGGCGATCGGCGAAACCGCGTTCTTCGTCCCCATCGAGGTTTTCGACCTGGTGCGCCACCCCACGGGCGTGGTGGAGGTCATCCTGGTCATCAACGTGTGCATCGTCATCTACCTCGCCCGAAACCGGAACCGGCTGTTCCACCACCATCACGCCCGCTGACCCGCAGCCGCCGCCGAGGTCACGCAGCTCATTCCGCGGTTGGCAGAGGCGCCGGCGTCCGACATACTGCGGCCATGCTTGCATCGGAACTCGTTCAGCTCCTCGACCGATTTCGCGCTGGTCGGATTTCCCGCGAGGCCCTGCTGCGCCGGCTCCAGTCCGCCCCGCTGGCCGACCTGGGCTTCGCGCAGGTGGATACCCACCGCGCCCTGCGGCAGGGTTTTCCCGAGGTGATCTTCGGCGCCGGCAAAACGCGGGAGCAGGTCGTCAAAATCGCCGCCCGCATTCTCAAGCACGATGACAGACTCTTGGTCACGCGGGTCAGCGCCGAGCAAGCCCGCCTGCTCCGGCGCAGATTCCGGAAGGCCATCCACCACGAAGCCGCCCGTTGCGTGACGGTGGAAAAGAGACCGCTGGCCAAACGGCCCGGCCTCGTTGCCGTCCTGTGCGCCGGCACCAGCGATGTGCCCGTGGCGGAAGAAGCGGCCGTCACCGCCGACATCATGGGCAATCGCGTGGAACGGCTCTACGACGCGGGTGTGGCCGGGCTGCACCGGTTGCTGAACCGGTTGGACCTGATCCAGACGGCGAACGTGATCGTCGTCGTGGCCGGGATGGAAGGCGCGTTGCCCAGCGTGGTGGCCGGGTTGGTGTCGAAGCCGGTCATCGCCGTGCCGACCAGAG
>Ga0315288_10011199_pt1 | contig 11293 bp, 11 predicted proteins | sample YL17G11_20_MG_FD_203454 | JGI IMG/M metagenome (GOLD analysis project Ga0315288, IMG submission 203454) | Sediment microbial communities from Yellowstone Lake, YNP, Wyoming, USA - YL17G11_20 | ecosystem: Environmental > Aquatic > Freshwater > Lake > Sediment | place: USA: Wyoming | collected... | reverse complement strand
CATGTACGGCTGGAGCGCAGGCGGCACAACTACGCGGCCGTCGTCCAGCTGGAAGTTCTCGAGTATCGCCGCTACCGTCCGGCCGATGGCTATGCCCGAACCGTTCAAGGTGTGCACGAAGCGCGGCTTTCCTCCGCCGGATGGCTTGAACCTTATGTTTGCGCGCCTGGCCTGGAAGTCGGTGCAGTTTGAGCAGGAGGATATCTCCTTGAACTCGCGGGCGCCCGGCAGCCACACCTCAAGGTCGTAGCACTTTGCGGCGGCGAACCCGAGGTCCCCGGTGGAGAGACAGACGACCCGGCAGTGGATGCCGAGCCTCGTCAGCACCTCCTCCGCGTCTAATATGAGTCCCTCGAGCTCGTTGAACGACTCGTCAGGGTGAACAAACTTCACCATCTCGACCTTGTTGAACTGGTGCTGGCGGATGTAACCGCGGACATCCTTCCCGTACGTTCCGGCTTCTCGTCTGAAGCAGGGCGTGTAGGCGGCATACTTTATCGGCAGGTCCTCCTCGCGGAGTATCTCGTCGCGGAATATGTTCGTCACCGGGACCTCCGCGGTCGGTACCAGCAGGAGGTCGTCGGTACAAAGGTACATGTCCTCCTCGAACTTCGGGAGCTGGCCGGTCGCCGTGAACGTCTCCCGGTTGCCCAGAATGGGAGGAAAGACCTCCGTGTAACCGTGTTCGCGGGTGTGCATGTCGAGCATGAAGTTCATGAGCGCGCGCTCCAGAAGCGCGCCCGCGCCCTTCAGAAGCGTGAAGCGGGAGCTGGCGATCTTCGCCCCCCTCTTGAAGTCCAGTATGTCGAGCTCCTCGCCCGTCTCCCAGTGCGGCCTGGGCTCGAAGGTGAACGTGGGAGGCTCTCCCCAGCGTCGGACTTCCTCGTTCGTCTTCTCGTCCGGCCCGACCGGCACCGACTCGTCCGGGATGTTAGGTATATCGAGCATCAATGTCTTGAGCTTTTCCTCCACATCGCGGACCTGGACGTCCATGTCCTTGATGCGCTCCGAGATCTCTTTCATCTCCTCGACTATCCGCGAGGCGTCGCCACCCGATTTCTTCAGGGACACGATCTCTTCGCTCGCACTGTTGCGCCGGTGTTTGAGTTCCTCGACCTCTACCAGGATCCCCCTGCGCTTCGCGTCATGCTCCACTACGCCGTCGACGTCCGCGACCTCAGCAGTCATTCCGCGGTTGCGGATGGACTTCTTGACAAGTTCTGGATCGTCCCTGATGACTTTTATGTCGAGCACCGCTTGATCACACCCCCCCACCTCAATCCTCCCCCGCAAGGGGGGAGAAGGTCACGTCCCTTCGATAGTTGCCGCCGGGAAGGAGCCGAGCAGCTTGAGCTCCCTCAGCATGCCCCTCAGGGTGCCCAGCGCCCCCGAGACGTTCTCGTCCTCGATGTGCCCCTCGAAGTCGATGAAGAAACAATACTCGCCGAGCACCTTCTTCGTCGGGCGCGACTCGATCTTGGTCAGGTTTATCTGTCGCGACGCGAATATGGCCAGGATCTCCAGCAGGCTTCCCGGACGGTTCTCATGGATGAAACAGATGACCGTGGTCTTGTCGTTGCCCGAAGGCGAACCCTGCTCCTTTCCTGCCAGGATGAACCGCGTAACGTTATAAGCGTAATCCTCCAGGTCGCACTCGAGCATCACCAGCCCGTATATGTTCGCGGCGAGCTCGGTCGCGATCGCGGCAAGCGGCTCGTCCGACTTCGAAACCGCGAGGGCCGCCTCCGCCGTGCTGTTCGCCGCGGTCACGGGCACCCCTGAGAAGTTCTCGGCCAGGAACTTCCTGCACTGCGCGGTCGCGTGGGGATGGGACACGATGCCCGCGATGTCCTCCCGGGCCACTCCATCCCTGGCCACCAGCTTGTGTCTTATCGGGTGAACGACTTCTCTCTCGATTATCAGGTCGGTCTCAAACGTCAGCGTGTCGAGGGTTACGTTGACCGAGCCCTCGATAGAGTTCTCGATCGGCACCATGCCCTTGTCCACCTGTCCGGACTCTACCGCAAGGAGCACTTCGGGGACGGTACTGAACGGAACCAGGGTCTCGAAAAGGCCCGAGAGATTCGCCTCGAGTGCTTCCTGGGTGAATGTCCCGCGGGGACCGAGGTATCCGACGCTCGGCATCTTAACGTTCCCCCGGCTCCCGGTCGCGAAGCCGCTCCACAGGCGTGTTCAGCGAACGCGAGCGTTTAGATGGTTTGCGGACCTGCGCACGCTCGGAGGCTTTCCCATCGTTACTGGCGGTAGCTTCGGCCTCAACACTGGGCTCATCCTCAATCGCAGGCTTACCGGTCCCCGCACTCGCACGCCTGGCGGTAATCTCCGAGCGCCGATCGAAGCTCTTTTCGGCGGGAGGTTTTCCCCGGCGGGTTTTTCTGGCGGGCGCGCGTGTGGCATCCTCTGGGTCCGGAGGCCTCGCCGCGCGCCGCGCGGTCCCCACCGTCGTCCTTATCTGCCGGGCCCTCGGCTCCTCCCCGGCGTTGCCCGGGTCTTCCAGAGGGGGTTCATCGGCCCCTGGAGACCGGGGTTGCGGGCGCTCCGCGTTCCTCGGCTTCCGCTGCGGCCGCTCGACGGGTCCCGGAGCCACGCGTTCCGGCCGACGGGCAGGCCGAGCCTCGCTTTCGACACGGGTCTGCTCCATGATCTCCTTATCGTGGAAGAGCCTGAGGTTAGCGATCTTCTCCTCGTGCTCCTGGTTTCTCGCTTCCACGGGCAGCGCGCCCAGCTCCTTGCTCTGCATGGCCAGCCGGATTGCCTCCCTTTCCTCGGGGGAGAGTTCGTATGAAGATCCCCGCTCCACGATCGGCTTCGAGTAAGTCCTTGACTCGGAACGGCCGTATATGGAGCTCATGATAAGCCCGTTGCCCCTGTCGTCCAGTAAGGCCACCGAGAAGCTCAACAGCCCTCCCAGGTCGCGGAAGGCGTCGTACCGAACCACACCCACATGCTGGACCGCGCCGGCTATGCGCCGCAGCACGAACGCGTACCTCTCGGACAGCATATCGACCTCTTCAACCAGCCGTTCGGTCTGGGTGATGTTATCGCTGACGATTTCCACGAAGTTGCGCCCCTCCGTACCGCGCGTGAGGAGCTCGTAGTCGCCTTCAAACCTCCTGATACGCCAGAAAAGGAAGATCACAAGGGCAACCATCACCGCGAGGGCCGCTGCCAGCACTATGACAATGGGCGTTATGTTGTTTTGTATCATCCTCGAAGCCAGTCTCCAGGTTTTTCTCTATTAAGGTCTCCGGTGGCAGCGCGCCGGGCCTTCCAGCACACCATCCTTTTGGAAGTTTTTTCGATTATACAATAGGGAAGGGAGCATTTCACGAAAGGCGAGTCTAATCACCCCGGCCCGGTCATCCGGCGCCAGGGGGAAGCAGAACCGCGGGTGGGCAAATACGAAGAACCCTATTTGATATAATAAAGCTGAAAGGCCTGATCGTGATGGATGCGAACCTCGAGGATAAGTATCACAGCTTGAAGCATCAGCTCCAGGAGATGGGGAGCGTCCTGCTCGCCTTCTCCGGTGGAGTTGACAGTACCCTCCTGATGGCCGTAGGAAGGGAAGCCCTCGGCGACAACATCCTGGCGGCGACGGTACACTCCCCCCTCCACCCCCGGTCCCTTCTGGAAGAGGCCGGCGACACGGCGGCGCACCTGAATGTCGAACACATCACCCTCGCAGCCAACGAACTGTCCGACGAGAACTTCAACCGCAACCCCCCGGAGCGCTGTTACCTGTGCAAGCACGACCGGTTCAGCAAGCTCATCGAGATAGCGACGCGGGAGGGAATATCCGAGGTGATCGACGGGACCCAGCTGGACGATACCGGGGACTACCGCCCGGGGATAAGCGCGGCCGAGGAGCTGGGCGTAAGGAGCCCCCTGCTCGAGACGGACTTCGTCAAGTTCGAGGTCAGGGCGCTCTCCCGAGAGCTGGGGCTGACAACCTGGAACTCACCGTCGAGCACCTGTCTGGCAACCCGGATCCCTTACAACCAGAGGATCACCCGCGACAAGTTGACGATAATCGAAGCGGGAGAGCGGTTCCTGTGCGAGCTCGGGCTCTCCCCGGTGCGCCTTCGTTTTGTCGAGGACAGGACTGCGCGCATCGAGATCAGCCAGGCGTCCCTTCCCACCCTGGTGTCGGACAGGATCCGCGACAGGGTGATAGAGAAGATGAGGAGCCTCGGCTTCGTCTACGTCACCGTGGACCTCGCCGGTTACCGCACAGGCGCCCTCAACGAGATCCTGCGGGAATCCTGACCGCCGTCCCCCGGAGAGCGTTCATGAAATACGAGGAAGCCATCAAAGAGTTGCTGTTGCAGGTACAGTCCGGGGAGGTCTCGCCGGACGGCGCGCTGGAGAGCCTGCGCACGCTGCCGTTCTCCGACCTCGGGTATGCGAAGGTGGACCACCACCGGGAGCTCAGGCAGGGGCTCGCGGAAGTGGTCCTCTGCCAGGGCAAGACCATCGAGCAGATCGAGGGCATAGCCCGCGCGCTGCTGGAGAAGAACAAGGGAAACCTCATTCTCACCCGGGCTACCCCGGGGATATTCGAGGTGGTCAGCAGGCTTGACGACCGAGCCGCTTATAGCGCGGAAGCGCGCATCATAACCATCCAGAGGGAAGAGGTCGAGCCGTACGGCCTTGTTTCCGTGGTGTCTGGAGGGACCGCGGACATACCTGTCGCCGAGGAGGCCAGGGTAACCGCCTCTATAATGGGGAGCCGCGTGGAGGCTTTCTACGATGTAGGGGTCGCGGGTGCGCACCGGCTCTTCGCCTACCGCGAATCGCTCCAGGGGTCGAACGCGATCGTGGTGGTCGCCGGCATGGAAGGCGCGCTCGCGAGCCTGGTCGGCGGGGTGGTCTCATGCCCGGTGGTAGCGGTGCCGACCAGCATCGGCTACGGGGCGAGCTTCGGTGGTTTGGCGGCCCTGCTCGCCATGATGAACTCGTGCGCGGCGGGGGTCAGCGTGGTGAACATCGACAACGGCTTCGGCGCCGGCTACATCGCGGGACTGATAAACCGCATGGTGTCCGGGGCCGGTGAGAGAGCGAGCGACACATGACGATAGCGTACTTCGACTGCTTCAGCGGCATCAGCGGCGACATGATACTGGGTGCCCTGGTGGACCTGGGCCTGGAACTCGGCGAGGTCGCCCGCACCCTTTCCGTACTCGACCTCGAAGAGTTCCAGATCGAGGCCCGCGAGGTCTCCAGCTACGGCCTGCGCGCGACCAAGGTCGATGTCATCATCCCCGACAGCGTGCTGGTGCGAACCTTCAACAACATCCGCGACATAATCGAGAACAGCTACCTCCCCGACCGGGTGAAGACTCTCAGCCTGGAGATATTCACCAGGCTGGCCCGGGCCGAGTCGGTGGTGCACGGCAAGCCGATAGACCAGGTGCACTTCCACGAGGTGGGCGCCGTCGACTCCATCGTCGATATCATCGGCGCGGCTTACGGTGTCCACGCGCTGGGGATATCGGAGGTCTTCTGCTCCCCGCTGCCTCTCGGCCGCGGAATGATGAAGACCGCGCATGGGTCGATCCCCGTCCCGGCGCCGGCGGTGCTTGAGATCCTCGAGGACACCCCTACCTACGGCCGGGGGATCCCGACGGAGATAGTCACCCCAACCGGTGCGGCCGTAATCAAGTCCCTGGCCGCCTCATTCGGTAACTCCCCGCCCATGAAGCTGAACGCCATCGGTTACGGCGCGGGCACAAAGGACCTGGGGGTGCCGAACCTGCTGCGCATAGTGCTAGGCGAACCTCTCGACTTCCCAGCGGAGGCCGAGGAGCTCGCCAACCTGATATCGACCAACATCGACGACATGAACCCCGAGTTCTACGACTACGTCATGGAGCGGCTCTTTGACGCGGGGGCCCACGACGTCTGGCTCACCCCCATCCAGATGAAGAAGACCAGGCCGGGGACGGTCATCAATGTGCTCTGCTCGCCGATGGACGCTACGACGCTGAAGCGGATCCTGCTCGAAGAGACCAGCACTTTCGGCCTGCGTACGACCCAGGTGATGAAAAAGGCGATCGAGCGGGAGATGATGGAGGTCGAGACCCCCTGGGGCAGGGTGCGGGTCAAGGTGGGGCGGGAGAGCAACCAGGTAACGAACATCTCGCCGGAGTTCTCGGACTGCGCGAGAATAGCCGGTGAGTACGGGGTCCCGATAAAAGAGGTGTTCCAGAAATCCCAGGCGCTGGCCCGGCAGAAGCTGGAGAACTCGACCCGTGATTAAAGGCCATGGCGTATTCCGCTTCCCGGGCTGAAGGGGTAAGGTCCTTGTGTGTTGGACCTGACCACCATGGGTGTCAGGCCTTCACCCTGACTGGCGGGGGTTGTTAGGCCTTTTCGCGGTTTCCGGTCCCTGCGCGCTCCGGTACATGGAGCGCTCGACCACCATGGGTGTCAGGCCTTCACCCTGACTGGCGGGGGTTGTTAGGCCTTTTTCGCAAACCGGGGTCAAACATCGATTTGCATTGCGCTGGTTTGAAAACGCAAAGGGCTGTTTGACCCCGGTTTGCGGACCCCGGTTTGCGGTAATTCACGATTCAAGACCTGACCCCTTAAGAGGCCTCTAGGAGGCTTGATGAACCTCGTGGAAGAGCTCAAGAAAAGGGCCGGCACTGACCTGTTGGGCATCGCCGACGCGCGGGCGTACGGCGAAAAGGCCCCTGCCGGCCATCGGCCCACCGATTACCTCGAGAAAGCCCGCTCCATCGTGATAGCCGGCATCCGCATGCTGGACATCCCTCTCGACGGGATACCCGGGACGCGGGCTGAGTACACGGCCAACTTTCATATGGCAAACACCAGGCTCAACGAGGTCCTCTTCGACCTCGCGGGATACCTGCAGGACCTGGGGCTGAGCGCTTTCCCGGTCCCTTACACGGAGATGCCCGGCTGGAACCTCGAGAAGCGGTCCGCGGGGGCGCTCAAGTTGGTCCGTCCTTTTCTTACCCGGCCCAAGATAAGCGGCATTGCCGCCGCGAAGCTTTGGGATAACCTCTCGTACAGGCACATGGCGGTCGAGGCGGGCCTCGGTGAGATAGGGCTGAACAACCTTCTTCTTTCTCCAGGACACGGCCCGCGGGTGCGCCTCGTGGCTCTTATCACCGACGCGGAGCTCGAACCCGGAAAGCCCCTGGAGGCTGTCCTCTGCCGGCCGGAGCGCTGCGGCTTCGCCTGCGTGAGTTCCTGCCCCGCCGGCGCCCTGAGCCGCGACGGAAGCGGGACAGACAAGGCTGCATGCCTGAAATACTATCTCAAGCTTGGGATCCCGGGGATGAGCGGCCTGCGGTGTGGCCTTTGTGTAGCCAGATGTCCCGCGTGCGGGCCCGGCTTCCGCGAGCGCGGTTAGGGAAGGCGGCTATTCGCCCTCGTTCTGCATCGTGAAATTTATTTTCTGCTCGTTGTTGTCGGTCTTCTTCTCGTTCTTGACCGGCCCGGCCTTGACCGTCAGGACGTTCTCCTTGTCGCCACCGGTGACAGGCTTCAGGTCTTCAAAGACCAGTGTGCTGGAGTCGTTCGGCTTGAGCCTGGCGATCTTCTGCGTCTTCTTCTGGGGGGTCCCGTCCGGGTCCTGTGTCAGGGTCACCACCACGGGGATGTCTTCCTCTTCCTGGTTCCCCTGGTTCTGAACAGACACTTTCACGGTGAACGATTTCGAGAAAGGCAGTACCGAAAGGCCCGACTCGGTGCGGTCCACCCTCGCCGGTGATGTTGACAGTCCGACCACGGCGACGCCGTGTATCTCGTTTCCCGTCTCGGTCCCCTGGATTTCGGCAATGTACTCCTGGACCGTAACCGGCATCGCGTCTTCCTTCTTCGGGACGTACGTGGAATCCGCGACCTTCTCGAAGGTGAGCTTGGCGGCCTTGAGCTTGGCATCCAGGTCGGCGCGGAACCTCTGCAGCGCTTCATCGCTGACGACGAGGTCCATGAGCCCCTGTGACATCTGCGCGGCCGCGGCGTCGGTGTTCTTCTTCTCCAGGACGTCGAGCAGGCCGACCCGGTACTTTTCTACGCCTGCCGCCCGGAGGTCAAGGCTGAGCTTCAGCAGCGGCTGCAGGCCCAGCGCTTTCTTCGGCACCTCCACCTTTGCAGCCTCGCCGGCCAGGCTCTTGGAGTCGTCAACCATCACTGAGAGCTTACGGGTGATGTCCGCTTTCGAGATGTCCTTGACGCTTTTGCGGAGGGTGTCGAACTGGCCGCCGACCGCGGCCGAGCGTTCAATGACCTTGTTCGCGGTAGCGGTGTAGGTCCTCAGCCTTTCGTTTTCCTTGGCCTGCTGGTTACCGCCGCATCCCCGCCCGAAGATCCAGCAGAAGATGAGCGCGATTATGACACCGGCTATGATGAGGATGGGTGCCGGACCCCTCCGTCGGGTGCCCGCTGACCGTGAGGTCACCGGACGCCTGGCGCCGGTTGGCCTTCTCCTCCTGCCGGTAGCGTATCTCGGTTGCCTCGGTGTAGAGAACTGCGCCATTTACCTGGCCTTTATGACGACAGGGCCGTCTCCCCGTCCGCGGACAGCAGGAGCCCCGGTCCCTGTAGTGGATATATTATGTGGTGGGCGAGGAGGGACTCGAACCCTCATGCCCTTGCGAGCACAGGACCCTGAACCCTGCGTGTCTACCAATTCCACCACTCGCCCGGCTTTCTATCCCTTAACACGCCTGTACGCGACGCTTGTCCTAATCAGTCCGGCCCCTGTTCCGGTGGCGCGACCACGTCGACCGTCTCCCCGCCGGTGGCGCGAACGAGGTCATAGGACCTTATCTTGAGTATCGCGGTGGATTCACCGCTGCCAGTATATACCACATCTTCTCGCAAGGTGTAATAGTCGATAAACGCCGGCATCTCGGTCTTCAAGCCCACCGGCGGCTGCACGTTCCCCACGTATCCGGTCAGCGAAGCTATCTCTTCCTGCCCGACAGGCGTCACTTCCTCGCAGCCGATCACAATCTTCAACTTCGACAAGTCCACCCGCCTGTCCCCGGGGATGATGACGAGTACCGGGTCGCCGTCGGCACGGAAGACCTCGACCCTGGCCAGCTTGTGGAGTTCAAGCCCCAGCGCCGCCGCGGCCGTCTCCAGGCTCCCGGCCTGCCCGGAAAGCTTGAAGATCTCGTGGGGAATATCCAGTTCCTGAAGACAATTATGTACGTTAACGCTTGAGAACATGATGCCCCGGGTCCGGCCAGGCCCTGTCGGTCCAGTCCGAAAGGTCAGATGGTTGGCTTATAAGATACACGCAATGCAGCCTATTTCAGGCCGCCCTTGCGCCCGATTTTCTGGTAAAACTCAGTGCCATATCTCTTCTTGGTGGTCCGGCCACCCTTCTTGCCGCCCACCTTCCCGATCTTGCTATAGAAATCCGGACCGTACTTCTTCTTGGTTGACTGGCCGCCTTTGCGGCCCGCCTCGCTCCTCGTCATCTTGGCCTTGACCACAACAATCGCCTCCAGTCCAGCCTTTATGGCGCTACCCCAGATCGAACAAAACATCTACAGGGCTGAATCCGCTCGATGTATTATCCCATTACGCGGGCGATAATACCAGTTGGTTGTTTCCCTTGTGCGGGAGTCTGCATGTTCAACCTGATATCCGAAAGCAGGCACGCGTAAGGCCCTGGGTAGGCAACTGGCAAATCCATGCTCGATGCCTCGACGGACTTTTCTAAAGCCAGTATCCAGAGACGTTGAGTTCAAAAGCCGGTCGCCACCGGGATGGGGTCGGACCGTGGAATTCGCGCGGAATGGTGGAGTATTCTACCGGTGCGGGGCGGGGGCCGGATACAGGTTCGCAGCGCGTCCCATCACCGTTGACAATAATGTGGTTGCCAATATAATTGCATTTACTTATCATGGCGCAACAACTCGTTATTACTTTCTGCGAAAGCGCGAAGGGGGTGTTACGGTGGAACCAAAGGATATGCCTTATCTCTTGCTGGGGGCGATGAGCACCATCAGGGAAGAAACGAAGAAAACCGTGGATGATCTGGTTGAAAGGGGGAAGGCCGGCCCCGGCAAGGGCGCCAAAGGCCTGGCCCACGCCGACAAGACGGTCAAGAACCTGGTCGAGAAAGGCAAGAAAGATCGGGAAGATCTGCTTAACTCTATTGGCAAAGAGATCACCAGGATTCTCGACAGCATGGGAGCGATAACAAAGAACGATATAAGGGCTCTCGAGAAGAAGCTGGCCAACATCGAGAAGAAACTCAAGTAAAGCGGCAACCGGGTCAAGTATAAGACTGAAAGAAGCGAGGTACCACCATGGATTTTAACGACCTTCCATATCTCATACTCGGATCGATGGCTGCGGTGAAGGACGACTCCATCAGGAACGTCGACGAAATGATCTCCAAGGGCAAGGAGATCGCGGAGGGCACGAAGTCCAAGGTCAAGCAGACCGCCGAGGACAGAAGACTGGAGGCCACCTTCCAGGACCTGGTCAAGAAAGGCAAGAAGGAGAGCGAAGATCTCGTAGACGCGATCGGCAAGGTCATCAAGGACACCCTCAACAGCCTCGGCGTCGTGACCAAATCGGACATCAAGGCCGTTGAGCGGAGGCTGGACTCCGTGGAGAAGAAGCTGGGGCCAGCGCCCGCCGGGAAGAAGGCGACTGCGAAGAAAAAGGCGCCGGCGAAGAAGAAGGCCGCGCGTAAGCCTGCCAAGAAGGCGCCGGCGAAGAAGAAGTAACCCTGGCTGAACCCGGGATACACTGAGGCGCGTTTTTTACAGAAGAACTGGCCGGTGGTGGCCGGACAGCTGAGGGCCGGCCCATCTATTGGTCGCTGGCGGCCGGTTCTTTTTCTGTTTCCTCAATGTCCGGTGCCGGTTGAGGTGGCGACAGGCCTGCCTCGATGGGAGGCCCGCCCGCGACCGCTTCCTCGGGCTCATTCAGGTCAAGAAAAGGCGGCACCCTTTCTCTCGCTCTCCTTGCGACAAGCCCTACGATCACTCCTACCAGCAGCAGGAGCGCCCCCAGTGCCAGCGCGATGTCATAGTAGGCGGACATGAGCGCCCCGGTGGAGCGGAACGCCTGGTACATCGCTCCCTTGTAGACCCCGGTCGTGTTCACGTTCCAGAAGAACTCACTGCCGATGCGGATCAAGAGGGAGCCCGCTAAGGACCCGGCGATGAAAGCAAGGCCAAGCCCGGTCAGCTTCCCCCAGCGACGGCAGAAGATAAGGAACAGTATCGCGAAAGCCAGCGTTATGCCGCCGCATACCGCCAGCGGCAGT
>Ga0315288_10011198_pt1 | contig 11294 bp, 14 predicted proteins | sample YL17G11_20_MG_FD_203454 | JGI IMG/M metagenome (GOLD analysis project Ga0315288, IMG submission 203454) | Sediment microbial communities from Yellowstone Lake, YNP, Wyoming, USA - YL17G11_20 | ecosystem: Environmental > Aquatic > Freshwater > Lake > Sediment | place: USA: Wyoming | collected... | reverse complement strand
CGTTCCGGTAGAGCGGCCCGGCCACCACCATCCGGTTGTTCAGCATGAACATCACCAGCGAGACCACAACAAACTCCTTGCCGCCCGCCTGACCGCCACCGGTCGAAAACGCCCCGCCCACCTTGTCGGTGAAATCCACCTTCATCTTCCAGGACCAGTCGTCGATCACCACTTTCATCTTACCCGGAAGGGTGCCGTAGTACGTCGGGCATCCCAGAATGATCCCGTCCGCGCCTTCCAGGTCTTCCTTCGTGACCTCGTCCACCTTCTTGAGGCTCGCCACCACACCGGGCACCCGTTTGACGCCCTCGACGACGCCCTCGGCCATCTTCTCCGTGTTGCCCGTGAGCGAATAGTAGGCCACCAGGACCCGCACGGTACCGGGTTCCGTTGGCTTGGCGGGCTCCGGCGCGGTTTGGCCGGACACTTGGCACAGGGCGACCGCGATGGTCAGGGAGGCCCACACCAGGGCACGATTGGGGAAACGGTTCGGTTTCATTGTTGATGTGGTTCTGGTGCGTGCGCCTTGACCCGCCCGGCCAGCACAAGGATCACCACGCTGATGGCGACGACCGACGGGCCTTCAAGGGTCGCCCAGGGCAGCGGCATCCCCACGGCTCGATCCAGGCCAAACAGCAGAACGCCCATCACCACTGCGCCCACACCCAGGAAGCGCACGATGCGCAGGTAGCGACGAACGTCAAGGGACACGAAGATGAGCAGCGCCCCATGCAGCGCATACAGCGCGGAGACCGACCGGGTCAGGTAGCCGATGATGGGAATGTGCGGCAGTTCGCCCAACCCCAGCCGTTGGTGGATCAGGTTCATCCACTCGTACGGCATGAAAACCGCGCCCAGCGCCGTGAGCGTCATAGCCCCTGACAGCCGGAGCAGCCAGACCAGAATCCGTTCCGGGGATTTCATGCCGGCAGAGTAGTTCCATCCAGCGGACTGGCAAGTTCGGCGTGAGGCGGATCGCTCGTTGCCGATGGTTCAGATGCTTTCGCCCACGGAGAACGCTTTGGCGATGAAGGTGCCGATCCCGTAGTAGGCTTGAGTGTCGGGCGTGAACACCAGCGGCCTGACCTTCTTGATGTCCGCCATTCCGTCGCTGGCCAACGCTGCCTCGTCAACCTTCACATCCACGACTGCGCCGACAAACTGGGTGTGTGATCCCAGTTCAATGGTGTGCGCGAGCCTGCATTCGACGACCATCGGGAACTCCTTCACGTAGGGGGCATCCACCAGGTCGCTCCGCACCGGCGTCAGTTTGGCGGCGGCGAACTTGTCCACATCCTTGCCCGAGACCATCCCGAAATGATCCACGGCTTGGACATACGCCTCGGACGGGATGCTGATCGTGAAGGCTTTCCGTGCCACGATGTTGCCGTAGGTGTAGGTCGCCTTGCGCAACGATACCGCCACACACGGCGGTCGGGAGCAGCAGATGCCGCCCCACGAGGCAGTCATCACATTGGGTTTGCCCTGGGGGTCATACGTTCCCACCACGAACACGGGGGTCGGATACACGAGCGTCTTGGCTCCAAGCGACTTTTTCATAGGCAGATGAGATTCTACAACGCCGGCGAAAGACATCCAAGCTCGTAGGCTTGGATCGCTTCCCGTCATTGCGGCGCACCGCCCACCACGTCACCAGACCGGCCCCGCACACCCGCCTCGGATAGCTGAGCAGCGCGACTTCACGGCAAATTGGCCTTGCGGCTGAGAAGTTCGGCCAATCCCGCTTCCAGTTCGGAACGCGGAAGGTTCCCGGCAGTGAGAGCGGCGTCGCGCTGACCACGCAGGCGCTCGTAGAAGGCTAGCCCGAAGTCCACGACCTCATCGGTGGCCGGTGTCGCATCCAGCAGGCCAAAGAGCGCGTCCTCGGCCTTGCCGAACTCTCCCCTCCGCTCGTAATGGCGCATGAGCATGGCCTGCGTCTGGGCCGGTATGGGCGCGTCAGACAGCGCCGCCGTGAAGACCTCGATGGACGGAACGAAGTCCGGGTGATCCGAGAGTTCTCCGCTGTCCTGCATCCCAAAGAGCAGGTGAAGACCTTTCAAGTAGAGCGCATGGCCTTCGTCGGTGCGGTCCTGCGCCACCGCCGCATCCCCAGCCTCCCGGAACAACGCGGTCAGGAAGCGCGCTTTCTCGCGCACGAATTGCGTCGTCTCGCCCTGCATCAACCTCGCCGACAGGTCGGTTTCGGAAAGGACGACGGCCTCCGCCGCGCCCACCCCCACAAGCCGTTTGAACTGCTCATCCAGCGTCCCCTCGACCTCCTGCCAGCGCCGCTCCTGCTTCATGGCGACGATTCCGGCCAGCACCTGGCGGAGTTCCTCGATCATTCGCAGGATGTAGTCGCGGCGGATCATGTCTGGACACCAGCACCAGGAGGCTCACTTGATGAACCGGATGGTCAGCGGGTAACGGAACGTCTCACCGTTGTTGGCCTTGATCGAGGCGATGACGATGAGCACGAGATTGCCGATGACGGTGGCGACAAGCAGTGGAATGCCGATCAGCACGAAGGTCAGGAGGATCGAGACGAAGGTATAGATCAGGACCGAAATCTGGAAGTTCACAGCCTCCTTGCCGTGGACGTCCACCGAGGGAAACTCGGTCTTCTTGATCTGCCAGACGAGCACCGGTCCGATGATGTTGCCGAACGGGATGACGTATCCGGCCAGCGCCGACAGGTGGCACAGCATGTCCCAGGTCCAGGCTTGCGACATCGGCGGATTGACTGGAGGGGGTTGATCACTCATAGGGTTCTCACGGTTAAGGGTCCAAGCCGACTTCGCTCTGCTCCAGCAGAGACCGATTCCGATCTACAGAACACCAGACAGGGGTTCCTTTGCCATTCCAAACGGGCGGGGCATCTGTAGCGGAGGAGGTCAGGCGCGGCAGCCGTCCTCCAGGTTGAGTGTGCCGATCCGCGCCCAGCGCGGCTGGAGGTCCGGTTCGGGAGGGGGGTGCCCTCAGTAATTGAACAGATCGCCGAGGGAGTAGTTCTTCCCGGTTGCGCGGTTCAACGCATGGAGGACTTTGGACTGCGTGTTCAGCGTCAGCCGCCTGCCCTTGCACGCACGCGACACCATCTTGTGCGTCATCTCCGCCGACGAGAGGGCCACGAGGTCATGCGGCTTGAGATTATGCTCGCGCATGATCTGAGCAATCGGCTGCTCGCCCAAGTTTCGTTCGAGGTCAGGGTTCATCGTCAGTTCCACTTCGCTTTGTCGTAGCGCACAGCACGAGATCATCGGCCAGCTTCAGCAGGCAGCGCCACTCGTTTCCCGGTGCGAGCCGACTCGCGTGCGGCATCCAGAATCTCCGTTGCGATCAGGTTCACTTCCAGGGACGACAGGCCGGAGGGCTGGATGTCGCCGCGCACCACCGCCGCCAGGTAGGACAGCGGATCGTTATTAGGCGCGGCCAACGCGGGCACCTGCGCATTGGTCTCCCCGGCGTTGCCGCTGCGCACCCGCAGGAGGTTCTTCTCCGGCACGAGCACGTACCCCGTCCGGCCATAGACCTCCATGTCCTTCCGGTTGAAGGGCCAGTTCCAGGAGGCTTGGATGATCCCTTGGGTCTGCGGATAGGTCAGCACAATCGTCGCCTCGTCGTCCACTTTGGGATATACCTGCGGCTTGATCTGTTGGGTGACCGCGAAGACCGAAGTGGGCCGCTGGCCCTTCATCAACCAAGTGATCAGGTCTGCGCCGTAGCAGCCAAAGTCGGTCAGCGCGCCCCCGCCGTTCAACACGGGATCGGTCAGCCATTCCAGAAACGCCGCCGAGCATCCGATCTCCTTTGGCCCCTGATGCCCGTCGTGAACGACGATCTTCCGCAGCTCGCCAATCTCATTCTTCTCGTGGACCAGCGCGTACGCCGCGTGGTTGGCCGGATACCAGGTGGTTTCGTAGTTCACCACCACCTGAATCCCGCCTTGCTTGGCAGCGACTTCGATGGCGCGGGCGTGCTCCAGGCTGACCGCCAGCGGCTTTTCCATCATGACATGGATACCCCTCGCCGCGCACGCCTCCACCACGCGCCGGTGATCGAACGTGCTGGTGAAGGCAGCCACAGCCTCCACGGTGGCTGTATTTAGCATCCCCTCCAGGCTGGCATAGAAGATATTGGTGTTGAGCTTGTAGTCCTTGGCGTAACGTGCCGCCAGTTCCTGGTTGGGCTCCACGATGCCGACCAGTTGGATGTCCTGCCGGGAGCTGGCCACCGGGATGAAGCCTCGTGCGTGATCGTGGACGAGGCCGACGATGGCGAACCGGACCGGGGCCGGTGCAGACTGGAGAGGAGCCGCACCCGCGCAGACCAGAGCTGTGAGGATCATTGTCGTTGTCGATAGTCTCATGATCAGATTATGCTGGTGATGATCGAAACTCGCCAGGGGAAGGGTGGCGAGCGCAAAAAAGCCTGGTGAGGCCAACCGCGGGTGCGATGGACTTTCGACTTGGCTCGTGGGAACCTCTGGGTGCGGCTGGGTGGCGATGTATCGCACTCGCCCTGCTGGCGCTATTTCAGAAGATCAGGCCGTAAAGTCGATGGACTTGGAAGCAATCGGCATCATTCATTCGCCGCATCAGGAGTCCCAAAACACTCCGCTGCAACCCCATTTGGCGGCAGGCTCCGAAGGCACAGTGGAAGTATTTCCACAATTCGCGGCGGGACTGAAAGACCTCGGCGGATTTGAGCGTATCTGGTTGCTCTACTGGTTTCACCGGGCGGCAGAACCACAACTGGTCGTTACTCCGTACTTGGACGATGAACGGCGCGGGTTGTTTGCCACCCGCGCCCCCTGCCGCCCCAATCCGATTGGCCTCTCGGCGGTGCGCTTGCTTCGGATCGAGGGGAACATTCTGAAGATCAGCGACCTCGACATTCTCGACGGCACGCCTCTGCTGGACATCAAGCCGTACGTGCCCTCATTCGACGTGTTCGCAGTGCAGCGGATCGGCTGGTGCGGCAGCAGCAAGAAGGATCGCCGGGTAGCGGACGGTCGATTTGAGGGACCTGGTGGCAAGAGTCCGCGTCATGGTGGAGCGTGACTTCCTTCCAGATGCTGGCACGATAGGGACTGTATGAAACGGTCCCTGGCATGGGTTGGTTGTGTCTTAGTGCAAGTTCTTGCGTGGGCACAGGACAGCACCCAGCGCGACATGCACGAAATGCACCGACTGCACCAAGACCCCAAGGCGTACATCGCCATGCTGGACGATCCGGCACGCGACGCCTACCAGAAGCCGCATGAGGTCATTACGGCTTTGAAGCTGAAGCCGGGCGAAGTGATTGCGGACATCGGAGCAGGGTCGGGCTATTTCACCTTCCGACTGGCGCACCCTGTGGGGGACACCGGGCGCGTTTATGCGGTCGATGTCAGCCCGGACATGATCGTGCATCTGAATCGCCGCATCCGCGATCTCCAGGTGAAGAACGTGGTGACGATTCTTGCCGCGCCGGACGACCCGCTCTTAGCCGACGCCTCGGTTGACCGGTTCCTCATCTGCGATACGTGGCATCACATCGAAAACCACTCCCGCTACCTCGCCCTGCTGAAGAAGATGCTCAAAGCGGACGGGCAGGTGGTGATGATTGATTTCAAGAAAACTGGGACCCCGGTCGGGCCGCCGCTGGAGATGAGGATCGACCGCGACGATCTCTTGCGGGAGATGGAGACGAACGGATTCCGTCTGGCGGCGGAGCACACGTTCCTGCCGCACCAGTACTTCCTCGTCTTCAAACCGAAGTAGCCTGGTGACTTCTTCGCTTCGGAGGGAAGGTGCAGGCGCAACGCCGCGTCCACGCGAATCCCTTCCGCGCTTTTCGACGGCCGTTTCCAAAGCAAAGCGGTCATTTGTAATGGCCCGGCTCCTTCTGGTGGGCTTAGGGTTTGTCATCGACAGTTTCCGGGAACACAGGTTAAGGAAAATCGAGAGCCTATGAAACTACGAATCCGCATTTGGCTGGCAACAGCAGCGCTGACCGCTGCGACGGTGGTGTGGTCCTTAAACGAAGGCATGGCAGCAGACAAGACTGCCGTTGATCCCACCGGGACATGGAAAGTCACGACTTTCAATCCCCAGACCAACCGCAAGACGGGCTTTGAAGAAAGCCTGAAGCTCAAGCTGGAAGGAGGGAAGCTGAGCGGCACCATCACCCACCGAAGCAGTTCGAACGGGAAAGAGATCATCAGAGAGTCGCCGATCAAAGAGACTAAATTCCAGGGGGGTGATATTTCGTTCACCGTTAGCCATCCCCCGCACGTAGGCGCTGGGCCTGATGTCACGTTGAGCTACCAAGGCAAGATCAGCGGCGATGTCATCAAGGGCAAGCTGGAGGGGGAATGGTCCGGGGCCACTATTGCGAGAAACTGGGAAGCCAAGCGCGTCAAGGAGTAGCTTGGTGGGGCGTCGCCGGGCACAATGTTACCACCGGAAGAGACCCAGATTGCCCCAGTGCGGTCGTGGTGGGTGTACGTCTGCCTGATGCCTGCGATCCAGTTCGCCTGCCTGGTCTAGGGACGCCTGGCCCGATGCCGATGCCCGCTCATGGTTCCTGACCGTTCCATTCGTCCGTGGCGCTCTGGTTCTCGGTTTGTGATGGGCTTGCCGGTCGTCGTAGCGTGGAGGGGATTGGACGTCTGCGGTCCAAAGCGGTGAGACCGGAATGCCCCCTCCTGATCGTGGTTTAGGACATGGCTCCAAGTGTCTGGTCCAGCGGGCTGCGACAGGGGACGCCACCGGACCTGCTTCGCAGTGCGGGGATGGCGGCGCGTGGCGAGAGAGTGGAACAGCCGTGGGAGATCGGAAGGTGCTAATCTTCCCGCGACCAGGCCACCAGGAACGGTTCGTCGGCCGGTTCTGATCCTTCTGAAACGGCCCTTTGACCGTGGTGCGGGTCATGGTATTCCTCCGTCGATGAAATGCACCGAACGAACGTCTCGGATCACGAGGCGGGACGCCATGAAGGCGACCAGCAAAGCCCTAGCCGGGCTGGTGACCCTCGCAGCACTGCCCCAACGCTCGGACGCCGGAGTACCCAACCCAGCCCAAGCGCGACCACCACAGACCCCAGCGATTCCACCAGATCACGGGGCGAACTCACGACAAAAACTCCGGATCGCCACGTGCCAGTTTCCAGTCAGCGGCAATCCCGGCGAGAACGGGAAGTACATCCGGGGTTTCATGGAGCAGGCGGCAGGTGCCGGAGCGCACCTGCTGCACACGTCGGAAGCTTGCCTGTCGGGGTATGCCGGAACCGATTTCCCATCATTTAAGGATTTTGACTGGGGCGCGGTGCGCCAGGTGACGACCGGACTGCGCGAGTTGGCGAAGCAGTTGAAGCTCTGGCTGGTGCTTGGCTCGGCCCATTTCCTGGACGCCACGACCAAACCGACCAACTGCCTTTACCTCATCGACCCCGAAGGCCGGATCACGGGCCGCTACGACAAATGCTTCTGCACCGAGGGCGACCAGAAACACTACTCGGCGGGCGACCGTCTGGTGACGCAGGACATCCGGGGAGTGCGGATCGGGCTGGCCATCTGCTACGACATCTGCTGGCCGCAGCTTTACATTGGCTACCGGGAGAAGGGTGCCACCGTGATGGTGCATTCCTTCCACAACGCGAGGTCCAAAGGCCCGAACTGCCTGGACACCCTCAACGTCCGCCAAGTCCCGACCCGATGCGCGGACAATCGCCTGTGGGCGGTGTGCAACAATTCGTCGCAACCTTACTCCCACTGGGGATCGTTCATCACCCGGCCCGATGCCACCATTCCCAAGCAACTGGCGATTAACCAGCCCGGCATGTTGATCCACGACTTTCCCGACGGGCTGTCGGAGGGCGGATGGTATCACAATTTCCAGCCGATGCAGAAGCGAGACGATGAGATCATGAGTTGGGGCACGCCCACGAAGCACCCACGACAGGCGGACGGCAAGACCGAGCCGTAGGCGAGAAAGCGTGGCTGCTCGGGTGCGAACGCAAAGTCAACACTCGGGATCGCCAACCCAATCATGGTAACAAACTCCCCTGGGCATGCACTAACGCACGGCGGATTGCCTCCCCCCGGCGGCGGTGCGACAGTCCTCAGACCATGAACCAGCCACTCGGACCGTTGCCAGTGTTACGGAAGTCGGGCGCGGAGCCTTTCCACGCGAGCGGGAACAACCTCGGTTTCGACTTGCAGATGTTCTGGCAGTGGGCGGTCTCCGATCTCGTGAGCAACACGGCCAGAGGGGTGCTGGCGGAGTTCTTGGTCGCCCGAGCCCTCGGGATCGAAGAGCACGGTGTCAGGGATGGCTGGAGCCCGTATGATCTGAAAAACCTGACCGGCCTGAAGATCGAAGTGAAGTCCGCCGCCTACATCCAAAGCTGGTTCCAGAAGGAATTCTCGCGGATCGTCTTCAGCGTCTCGAAAAAGCGGGCGTGGGATTCGGCCAGCAACGTGTTGGACACTGAACCCAACCGGCACGCTGATCTGTACGTGTTCGCGCTGCTCGCGCACAAGGACAAGGCTACCCTCGACCCGATGAACGTGGACCAGTGGGTGTTCTATGTGCTGCCGACCGAAGTCCTCAACAAGCGGCCACGCAGCCAGCATTCGATTACGCTCAAGTCGCTCGAAGCGCTCTGTCAGCCCGTGCGGTTTCCAGCACTGGCATCGGGAATCGAGGCGGCGGGGCTCCGTCAGCCGGCTTGAGCGTGGTTCCCCGAGGCAAGGGCCTCTTTCCTACGTTGGAGTTCGGCCACGCCCGCTTCCAGTTCGGAGCGCGGAAGGTTTCCGTCGGTGAGCGCGGCGTCGCGCTGACCACGCAGGCGCTCGTAGAAGGCTAGCCCGAAGTCCACGACCTCATGGGTGGCCGGTGTCGCATCCAGCAGGCCAAAGAGCGCGTCCTCGGCCTTGCCGAACTCTCCCCTCCGCTCGTAATGCCGCATGAGCAGCGCCTGCGTCCGGGCGGGGATGGGCGCGTCAGCCAGCGCCGCCGTGAAGACCTCGATGGACGGAACGAAGTCCGGGTGATCGGAGGGTTCTCCGCTGTCCTGCATCCCAAGGAGCAGGTGAAGACCTTTCAGGTAGAGCGCATGGCCTTCGTCGGTGCGGTCCTGCGCCACCGCCGCGTCCCCAGCCTCCCGGAACAACGCGGTTAGGAAGCGCGCTTTGTCGCGCACGAATTGCGTCGTCTCGCCCTGCATCAACCTCGCCGACAACTCGGTTTCCGAAAACGCAACCGCCTCCGATGCGCCACCGCCCACGAACCGTTTGAACTGCTCATCCAGAGTCCCCTCGACCTCCTGCCAGCGTCGCCCTTGCTTCAGAGCGACGATCCCGGCCAGCACCTGGCGGAGTTCCTCGATCATTCGCAGGATGTAGTCGCGGCGGATCATGTCTGAACTCCCGGCGTATTCAGTCCCGGTTGCTCGGAGTCCCGGTCCGCCAGTGTAACCTGAACGGTTCTGTGGGACATCTGGTGATCAAGTCAGGTAAATCTACGCGCATCCCCGCGTAAATGCAGGAACATTGGACCGCCTCGGCAATCTGGAGGATGACTGGGTCGTCCCAATGGGAACAAGGCAGAAATCGACGATGACGTTCATGGGCTATTCGGCAATGAGGACGGCGTTGCCGCTCATCAGGTACTTCCGCAGGTCCAACTTTGAGGTCAGCATGGTTTGAATCCCCGCTCGCTGCGTTGTGTACCTTCTGTGGTGCACCAGGGTCTTGCCCACCGACGTGACGGCCAGGTTTAGATCGCCAATCCTCCACACCTGGCCTTTCTGGAAGGGGGCAAGAGTCTTACGTGCTGATGCCGCTGCCGCTCGGGTCTTCATCGACCAATGATGCCAACGATGCTGCTCCGAGACAAGTGTGCGGTATTCCTTGCCTCGGTGCGACGCAAGGCATCATCAAATGGTGTTTTCTCAGACGCTACGTGCTCTTCATCTATCGCAAGTCACTGTGGACAAGGCAAATGGCGGTCCTTGGATGGACCCGAGGTGGGGGGCGGTCCATCGGCACGGCAGCGCGGACTGGAGAGAGGGGGCATCCAAGACCTGCCCGGGGCGTTCCGATTCGCCTTGGACGCTGCCAGGCACCGTAGACGCACCTTCCCGTTGGGGAGTGTGATTTCCCAGAACCCGCCGCACCACGTCCCACAACGTCTCTCGCAGTCCGTCACCCGCCGCCATACCAAGCCGAACGAGAACGCGAGCAGGAAGAGCGATCAGGACTCCAGCGTCGGTCGCCTGCTTGCCCCTGCGCCGAGTTCCCGGTACCGTCCTCCTCGAATGCCGCAACGCCCGCATCCAGCACCAACTCCTCTGGATGAATTGATGAGCCCACAGGCACAGGCCACTCCTGCGTTTAGGATGGCGACTGTTTCCTGGCCGGGTTCAGTGCGGATGGCCGGACGACTCTCGCGGCCACCTTTTTTGGCGGCTCCAAGCAGGAACGCGACGTTTGCGGCAGCCAACCGACAGTTGGGGTACTGGACGCCTGGCCGAGGAGCCCCGCATACTGATTGGGAGCCGATGAAACGGCGGACGCTCAAACGGCTTCGGCCCGGTCGGCAGCCGGAGCACCACCATCACTATTACTTGCCCGCAACCTGCTTCGCAGCGGCGGCTTGCTGCTTCTTCTGGGCAGCCGCGTTGGTTTTGAGTTGTTTCTGTGCCGCCTGCTTCTGCACGGACTTCGGAGACTTGTCGCCCATAATCACTTTGCCTTTCCTTGATGGTTTACTCCCCGGCTCCGTGTAGTCGGTTGCCGGATGCTGGTAACCATAACCGATACTTGCGAGTGCTGCAAACACCGTACACGACTTGGCTACGCGGCTGGCCTAGGAGTGCAGGCAGGGGAACAGCCGTGGGGGATAGAAAGGGGCTCATCTTTCCGCGACCAGGCGACCAGGAACGGTGCGTCGGCCGGTTCTGATCCTTCTGAAACGGCCCTTTGACCGTGATGCGGGTCACGGTATTCCTCCGTCGATGAAATCAACCGAACGAACGTCTCGGATCACGAGGCGGGACGCCGTGAAGGCGACCAGCAAAGCCCTGGCCGGGATGGTGACCCTCGCGGCACTGACCCAACGCTCGGACGCCGGAGTACTCAACCCAGCCCAAGCGCGACCAGCACAGACCCCGGCGTCTCCACCAGACCAAGGAGCGAACTCAAGAGAAACGCTCCGGATCGCCACATGCCAGTTTCCAGTCAGCGGCAATCCCGGCGAGAACGGGAAGTACATCCGGGGTTTCATGGAGCAGGCGGCAGGTGC
>Ga0315288_10011197_pt1 | contig 11294 bp, 9 predicted proteins | sample YL17G11_20_MG_FD_203454 | JGI IMG/M metagenome (GOLD analysis project Ga0315288, IMG submission 203454) | Sediment microbial communities from Yellowstone Lake, YNP, Wyoming, USA - YL17G11_20 | ecosystem: Environmental > Aquatic > Freshwater > Lake > Sediment | place: USA: Wyoming | collected... | reverse complement strand
GCAACCTTGCGGATCGGGGATACCCGTTCGCCAAGCTCATGGCGATCACGCTCGCCGGCTATATTGTCTGGATCACCGTGAGCCTCGGCGTCGCGCGGTTTTCCCTCCGGCTCATCCTCCTCTCGCTGGCTCTGGTGCTCCTCCTCTCATGGCGGCGCGCCGCGGGCGAATGCGGCTGGCGAGCCTTTTTCCGGCTGAGAAGGAGGAGCATCATTGTTTCCGAACTGATATTCCTCGGAGCGTTCGGGCTGTTCCTGCTCTTCCGCCTCTACAACCCCGATATCTTCTGGAGCGAGAGTTCCATGGACTTCTCATTCATAAATTCCATTTTGCGGAGCCGCTCCTTCCCGCCGGTTGATCCGTGGGCGTCGGGGATTTACCTGAACTACTACTACTACGGCCATTACCTTGTCGCCATGCTCACGAAGCTCTCCGGCATCCCTTCCGCGATCAGCTACAATCTCTGCTTCTGTCTCATCCCCGCGCTGGTGATTTCGTGTGTCTTCTCCATCGTGTACACCGTCACGGGCAGAATCAGGTATGGCGTGTGCGGAGGGATTTTCGCGGGGCTCATGGGGAACCTCGACGGATTTTTTCTCCTGATCGACACGTATCCATGGCGGGAGGCGTTTTATCGCTTCTTCCGCATCGCCATGCCCACCCACCATGAGCCCCTGTTCCGTTTCTTCCGCTGCGCCCATGAGGTGATTCAACACACCGTGCACGAGTTCCCCATCTGGAGCTTCATCTTCGTTGATCTTCACGCCCATGTCATCGCCTTGCCGTTCGGCATCTTTCTCCTCGCACTCGGCCTCAACACTCTTATGGAGCCCCGCCCCGCTTTCGGTCTCCATGGCCGCGGCACGGGGGCGCTCGGGAACTTCTTTGTGTCTGCCGTGGCACTGGGCATGATGATCCCGATGAACACGTGGGACTTCCCCACGTATCTGGTATTGCTCGCGCTGATGCTTCTGGCAAGGGAGCTCCTTGTCAGGAAGAGGCTGCACGCACGGGTCCCCATAGCCTCATACTCAATATGGTGGAATAGCGGTTTCTTCGGATATGTCATCAGGTATCTTCTCTCGATAATCCGCGGCGAGGGAGTGGTGGGCGCTCCGCTCAAGGTGGTGGTGAGGACCGCATGCCCGACGGTGCTCCTTGCGGTGGTCGCGCTGATAGCCTATTCGCCGTTTTTCCAGTTCTTCGGCAGGCAGGGGATGGGGATCGGCCTCGTGGGCGCTATGACAACCAGTCCGTTGTCGCTCCTCCGCTTTTTTGGTTTCTTTATCTTCATCATCGCCAGCTTCTTCGCGCGCGAGTTTTTATCCTCCATCAAGGGGAGGCACGGGCTCTTCAAGGGAGCGCTTTTCGTTCTTCTGATACTGCTCGCGGCGGCGCCGTGCATTATATTCACCTGGTGGGGAACGCGCGACTATGCGGCGCTCTCCATTGCGCTCGCGCTTCTCTTCACCGGCCTTGTTGTTCTCAAAAGGAACCGTTTTGACAGGTCGGCGATCTATGTCCTCACCATTGTCCTCTATGGATTTTCCATAATTGCCTTCTGCGAGATATTCCACATAAAGGATTTTCTTCAGGGCGGAGAATACAAGAGGATGAACACCATATTCAAGTTCTACATGCCGGTCTGGTTTTTCTTCTCCATAGGCGGCAGCTATTGCCTCGCCCGCATTTTTGCCCCCTCTCCGTATCGGTGTGGGGCAGTGAAGAGGTTTTTGTCGTCATTGGGAGGAATCATCTGGTGCGCGCTCTTCCTGGTGCTCCTCGCGGCCTCTCTGGTATTCACCGTCATGGGGCCGAGGGCCAGAATAATTGGCGACGATAACTATGAGCGTGGCTCATTGGAGCCGCCACCAGGCCCGCTCAAGATGTTATTCCCGAAGGTCCTGAGGCACCCCACGCTCAACGGGCTTGCGTATATGAGGGAGAGCATGCCCGATGAATACGATGCGATCCTCTGGATGAACGAGAAGCTGAAGGGGCAGCCGGTGATCGCAGAGGCAACCGAGGGAGATTATCTTTACCAGTACGCTCGGATCAGTTCAAATACGGGGATCCCCACGGTTCTTGGATGGTGGAGCCACGTTGACCAGAGGGGGTACGACTATCGGGACGTGCGCAAAAACGACGTGTTCAACCTCTATAAGTCGCTGGATCCTGTTGAGCTGCACGCGATTATCGCCAAATACAATGTCGGCTACGTCTTCGTGGGGAACACTGAGAGAATCAGATATCAACCTGATCAGCTGGAGAAGTTCAACGAGCTCACCGATATTTTCCGCCCCGTCTTCAGGAATAAGCGCGTGACGATTTACCAGACGGTTTACCGTGGCGAAGCGGGCAGCCGCCCACGAGGGGAGAAGGGCGAGGGCGCCGCTCCTGCCATGCCGGCCCCCGCCCCTCCACGCGTGCAGATGCTCGAGGGAGAGGAGGGTGACGCGCCGGGGCAGTATAAGGAGCCGCGCGGCATTGCCGTTGATAATAGGGGTACACTCTATGTGGCCGATTTCCGCAACTACCGGATACAGAAGTTCGACTCAAAAGGCTTTTTTATCACGTCGTGGGGCGAGGAGGGCAACTATCCAGGTCAGTTCAATGATCCGTGTGGCGTCGCGGTTGACAGGGAAGGGCATGTCTATGTGGCGGACACCTTCAATCATCGCGTGCAGGTATTCGACGCGAACGGGAAATTCCTGTTGCACTTTGAGGGCGGCTTCTTCGCCCCGCACGACATCGCGGTGGACGGGAAGGGGCGTATCTGGGTTGCCGATACGGGGAACGGGATGATAAAGATATTCTCATCTGACGGCAAGCCCCTCAAGGTAATTGGACGCAAGGGTTCGGGAGAGGGCGAGTTCAACAATCCCAACAGTGTTGCGATAGACCAAAAAGGGAAGGTGTACGTTGCCGATACGGGAAACAAGCGCGTGCAGATCCTTGACAGAGAGGGGAACTACGTGAGTGAGTTCAAGGTTGACGGCTGGCAGCAGGTGGTGTTCAACGAGCCGTACCTTGATATTGATGATCGTGGCGACATCTACCTCACCGATCCGCCCGGCAATCGCATCCTCAAGTACTCGCAAAAAGGGAACCTCGTCGGCGTGCTGAAGCCGATGGAGGGGGCGGAGCCGCTCATCTCATTTCCCATGGGGATCGCGGTCGAGAAGAAGGGTGAGGCGATCTACGTCGTGGACTGCCGCCACCACAGGATACGGAAAGTGTCGAAGAAGGATTTCAAGTGAGCGTATGGAACCCGGCAGCGCAGAGGGTGTGACGGCGCGGCGGTTCGGGCGCGCGGGCGGCGGGTGGATCGGAACCGTCGCGGCGGTGTTCCTCACGCTGTTCGCGCTGTGGCTCTGGTGCAGGAACGTGACGGGCTCCCTGATCCGCATCACCGTCGTCGGGGGAGATGCTGTCGAAGATCAGGGGCCGCGGCATCCATCACGCGCTCATCTTCGTTGAGGAGAGCGAGGCTGACTGGTGGATCTATGGGACAGTGTTCACGCTGAACTCCCCATTTCTGGACTCGGACATTATCGCCGCGAGGGACCGGGGGCCGCAGGAAAACCTGAAGGTAATCAACGTCTTCCCCGGGAGGAGCCTCTTCCGCGTGAACGTGCAGCGGCAGGAGATACGGGACTATGGATAAGCGTGCTGCCCGCGCGCGTGGGTATTCGCGCGAGGGAATCTCCTCGGGGCGCTGAAGCCGACGGAGGGGGGCGCGCCGATGCTCCTCTTCCCCATGGGGATCGCGGTCGGGAAAGACGCGGACGCGGTCTTTGTGGTCGATTGCCGCCATCGCCGCATTCGTAAATGTGCCAAGGGTGATTTTAAATAAAAATATCCAACTGATGCTATAAACGCCTTTGGTTGGCGAGAAACAGGCTCATGGAGAGTCGATGTTCCATACCCACGGATTGGTTCAGAGAACTTATATGGCGTTAGCTCGGGGAACACGCATCGCTCTTGTTTTATCCATTATGGCACTAGCGGCTCTCGTTGTCCTTGGGGTCATTTTACGCTTTTATGCATTAGAATCCATCCCGCCTGGTCTCGATAATGATGAGGGGATTTACGCATTCAATGTACTCCGCTACCTTACCGCGGGGCAACTGCGTCTCTTTGTTGATTATGGTTTTAAGTGGGAAACAGCCATCGGCTATGTATATGCGTTGTGCGCCACTTTCTTCGGGAGCAGTGTGTTACTCGTGCGGATTCTCTCTTCCCTTTTTTCGATTCTTCTCATAGTCATGTTTTACATGATTGGGAAAAGCTTATGGAATTCCACTGTGGCGCTCCTCTCCGCTGCGCTCGCAAGCATTTCTTTCCTACTTGTTTTCTACGGGCGATTAGGATGGTGCGCCTCCCATATCCTGCTGGTGGACTGCGTTGCGTTCTATTTTTTACTGCGGTATTTCCGCGAGGAAAAATACCGCTGGCTTCTGTTCTGTGCGATTTTCTCTGTCATTGGTCTCATGACATATGCCACCTTCAGGGTTATGCTTATCTATTTCTTTTTTGTGTGCTGCGTCTGCGGACAGGGGCTCAAGCGGAAAGTTAGCGGAATCTCGGGGGCCGTTATCGCCCCTGTCATTGCATACATCACGGCTGTTTTCTTCATTGAAAATAGCCTCATGCCCGTTCTGGAGCGCGGCATGCACAATGTGAGTCTGTCAGATTTTTCAGCCGCAGAGAATTATATATATTCGTTGATGCTTTTTTTTCACAAACCGCCGGAACATTTTCGGTTGATTTCAAATAAATTCTACGGCGACGGAGTGCACAAGTTTCTCTACGATAGTTTCCTCTCCCCAGAAGGTTTTGTGCTGAGCATGGTTATTCTCTTCTCTATGGGAGTAGCCATTGTTCTGTGTTGGAGCAGATTGTGCAGAGGGGAATATAGCGATCCTGTTATTCTCCTCTCCTGTTGGGCGCTGATCTATTTTGTCGTGGTGGGCTATGTGGGGCCCAGCTACACAAGGTTGCTGGGAATCCTGGTTCCCCTGCTGCTCATTTCGGCTTATGTGCTCTATGGAGGGATTGTCTTCGCCTCACGTCGGCCGGTGTGGCAAGGGGTGCTCGTGACGGTAGGGATTATTGCCGTTCTGGTTCTCAGTATGAGTGAGACGTGGGGACGACTGCGGCAATTGGGAAAGAACAATAGCGCGGCGCTCCGTACCTTTAACTGGAATGCAGTACAGATGATAGAGAATGCGAAAAAGCGGAGCGCCCCGGAGGAAAGGGTACTTGTTTTTTCTTTCTGGGGAAGGGAGGCGATTCAATATCTTAGCTTTGATATCCCCTTTCATGATTCTTTTACGGATTCTTCATGGGTTAATTTCCAGAGGTATGAGAGGGAAGGACGTGATGAGAGGGTTTTCATTCTCCAGGAAGGCCCGAGCTCCGAGAATCTAATACGCGCTATCGAGATGACCTATCAGGGAGTACGTGCGAAAAAATTCCACATCCTTGAAACAAACGTGGACTACGTGGAGCTGTGTGTTCCCTCAGGGGCAAGAAGGCTGACGCGCCCAGAAGAGGCGAAAAAGGTGGAAAAAATTCTAGCGGTGAATATGCTCGAGGGAGGTATGGGTACATGGGGAGCACAGTTTAACGAGCCCCGCGGCATTGCCATGGATGCCCAGGGGAATGTATATATCGCCGATTTCCGGAACTCCCGGATACAGAAATTCGATCGTACGGGCAAGTTTGTTGCCGCCTGGGGAGAGAAAGGGGAATGTCCCGGCCAGTTCAAAGATCCGTGCGGCGTGGCCGTTGATGCGAGGGGACAGGTGTACGTGGCGGACACGTTCAACAATCGCATTCAGGTGTTCGACGGGAACGGGAAATATATTTTGCATTTCGAGAGGGGATTCTTCGCCCCGCGCGACATCGCGGTGGACGGGAGCGGAAGGATCTGGGTTGCGGACAGCGGGAATGGGGTGGTGAAGCTGTTCTCCGCGAAAGGGGAGCAGCTCAAACTGATCGGGAAGAGGGGCCAGGGGAAGGGCGAGTTCGACGGTCCCAACAGTGTTGCGATAGACCAAAAAGGGAAGGTGTATGTCGCCGATACGGGGAACAGGCGCGTGCAGGTGCTGGATGGAGAGGGGAACTATCTGAGCCAGTTCGCCGTTGACGGGTGGCAGCATGGGTTCTACAACGAGCCGTACCTGGATATTGACGAGCGCGGCGACATCTACCTCACCGATCCGCCCGGCAATCGCATCCTCAAGTACTCGCAAAAGGGGAAACTCCTCGGGGCGCTGAAGCCGATGGAGGGGGCGGAGCCGCTCCTCTCATTTCCCATGGGGATCGCGGTCGGGAAAGATACGGACGCGGTCTTTGTGGTCGATTGCCGCAATCATAAGATTAGAAAATTCTCCAAGATCGATTTCAAATTAGTATGATACCTGCCCGCGCTGCGGGGGCGAACTCATGAAAAGTCTCACCGAAATCAGGTGGCACGGCCGGGGCGGCCAGGGGGTCAAGACCGCCTGTGAATTTGTCGCCGCGGTTGCGATCCACGAGGGAAAATTCAGCCAGGGGTTCCCGGAATACGGCCCCGAGCGCTCGGGCGCTCCGATGAAGGGTTTTACGAGGATCAGCTCTGAAAAAATCAGGGAGCACTGCTCCGTGTACAGCCCCGATCTGGTGCTGGTGCTCGACGAGAGCCTGGTGGGGAGTGAGGATGTGTGCGAGGGGCTGAAAGATGAGGGGGCGATCATTATCAACACGAAGAAGCCGGGGAAGGCGTTCAGGGCGCAGTGCCACGGCGCGGTCTGGACCGTTGATGCCACGAAGATCGCGTTCGATGAGATCGGAAGGCCCATTCCCAACATGCCGATGGTGGGGGCGCTCCTCAAGGTCGCGGGGCTGCTCGACCTGGACGGCCTCTGCGGCGATGTGGAGCGTGATTTCTCGAAGAAGTTTGATCAGAAAACGATTGAGGGCAACCTGAGGGCCATACGACGGGCCTATGCCGAGGTGAAGAAAGATGGCTAAGGAAAAGGGATATAAGGACCTGCCGACCGGCGGGCTCATCCTCGAGGCGGGGAACGCGGTCACGTATAAAACAGGTGGCTGGAGAACGTTTCGTCCTCTCGTTGACAAGGGTACCTGCACCAACTGTCTTCAATGCTGGCTGTTCTGCCCCGACATGAGCATCTATGTGGAGGGAGGCGCAATGGCGGGCTACGACTACGATCACTGTAAGGGATGCGGGATCTGTGCCGCCGTCTGCCCGGTCAAGGCGATCAAAATGGTTCTGGAAACTGAACAATTTGGGGATGCCGATGCGAAGGGGTGTTTCCACTCAAAGAAGAAAGGGTAGACCGTTCTCTCTCGATCGTCCCGAGAGCAATTGATGCCATGCAAAAAATTGCAGCCCTCACAGGGAACGACGCCGCGGCGGAGGCGATGCGTCAGATTGAGCCGGACGTCGTCGCGGCATACCCGATCACGCCCCAGACCGAGCTGATGCACAGATTCTCGGAATTCGTCGCCGACGGCATCGTCAAAACCGAGATGATCCTCGTGGAATCGGAGCACAGCGCGATGAGCGCGTGCGTGGGGGCGTGCGCCGCAGGCGCGCGGGTGATGACGGCGACGAGCTCGCAGGGCCTCGCCCTCATGTGGGAGATCGTGTACATCGCCGCCTCCACGCGCCTCCCCATCGTGATGACCGTGGTCAACCGGGCGCTCAGCGCCCCGATCAATATCCACTGTGACCACAGCGATTCCATGGGCTGTCGTGACAGCGGCTGGATACAGCTCTACAGCGAAAATCCTCAGGAGGTGTATGACAACATCGTCCAGGGGGTGCGGATCGCCGAGCACCCGGATGTCCTCCTCCCCGTCATGCCCACGCTCGACGGGTTCATCATAAGCCACACGCTCGAGAGGGTCGAAATCCTCGGCGACGAGGAGGTGAGGAAATTTGTCGGTGAGTGGAAGCCCTCGTTCCCCCTGCTCGATGTGGACCACCCGGTGACCTATGGGCCGCTCGACCTTCAGGATTACTATTTTGAACATAAGAAGCAGCAGGCGGAGGCGATGAAGCGCTCGAAAGAGGTGATCCTGGCGATCGGGAAGGAGTACGGGGATCTCACGGGTCGCGGCTACGGGTTCTTCGAGGAGTACCGGACGAAAGACGCGGAGCATATCATCCTGTGCCTGGGGTCATCAGCGGGCACCGTTAAATCGGTGGTGGACGAGCTGCGGGACAGAGGGCGGAAGGTCGGCGTGCTGAAGTTGCGCATGTTCCGCCCGTTCCCCGATGGGGAATTGGCCCGCGCGGTAGCCCACGCCGGCGCGATCGCGGTGCTGGACAGGGCTGAGGGGTTTAACGCGGTTGGCGGGCCGCTCGGGCCGGAAGTGAGATCAGCCCTCTATAAGAAAAGCGGCGCGGACGTATTCAACTATATCTACGGTCTGGGCGGCAGGGACCTGAGCCCCGAGATGATCCGTACCGTCTTCGATGATCTGGCCGAAGGGCGGGCAGACGCGCGCCAGGCGATTCATTTGGGGGTCAGGAGCTGAGAGGGTTTGAACAGTCTGAGCCGTTTGAGTAGTTTGAGCCGATCAAAACATTTAACAGTTCAAACGGCTCAAACAGTTCAAACGATTCAAACCTGTTACGACGACCTGTTACGACGAGTAATGATATGGCGATCAATCTGAAAGAGCTCTCAAAGAAACCTATACCAATCAGCCCGGGACACAGGGCGTGCGCCGGTTGCGGGAGTATCATCACGATCAAGCTTGTCCTCATGGCCGCCGAGGATCCGATCGTGTGCGCCTGCGCCACGGGATGCATGGAGGTGGTGACGACCATTTACCCGTATACCTCCTGGCGCGTCCCGTTCATGCACAACGCGTTCGAGAATGCCGCGGCGACACTGAGCGGAATCGAATCCGCGTACCGTTCGCTGAAAAGGCAGGGGAGGATCGGCAAGGATATCAAATTCATCGCGTTCGGCGGGGACGGCGGCTCCTACGACATAGGCCTCCAGTCGCTCTCAGGGGCGATGGAGCGGGGCCATGACATGCTGTACGTCTGCTACGACAATGAGGCGTACATGAATACGGGGATACAGCGCTCCGGCTCAACTCCCCTGTGCGCCGCCACGTCCACGTCACCCGTGGGGAAGGTGGCGCAGGGAAAAAAGCAGTATCCAAAGGACCTGACCAGGATCATGGCGGCCCACCGTATTCCGTACATCGCCCAGGCTTCCCCGCACCGATGGCTCGATCTCATGACCAAGGTTCAGAAAGCGCTCAGGATCGAGGGGCCCAAATTCATAAACGCAATCTCCTCCTGCCACCGGGGCTGGCGCGTTCCGATGAGCAACTCCCTCGAGGTGTGCAGGATGGCTGTCGAAACGTGCTTCTGGCCGCTGTTCGAGATCGAGGACGGCGTCTGGAGACTCAACTACCGGCCGAGGGCGAAAGTGCCCATCATCGAATGGTTCAAAACACAGAAGCGGTTTCAGCACCTGCTCAAACCGGAGAACGCGCCCATGGTCGCCGAGATACAGGCGGACGTGGACAGGCGCTGGAACGAGCTGCTCCATCTGTGCGGCGAAAAAACGGAACAGGTCGAGCGAGGGTAGAAACCGCTGAGGACGCTGAATGCGCTGAATTAGGGTCACTTACAGGGTGAATCCAGCAATGAATTGCCGCAAATAAAAAGGATTGTTTGAGTGGGCAAGGTTTCTTGCCGCGGATACACGCTGATACACGCTGATTGTATATAGGTGTATCAGCGTTCATCCGCGTAAATTTGCGGCTACCCCCTATAACTGTCCCATTACGAATTATTTTGCAATTGGGTTGGGAAAAGCGGCATAATACGTTCAGTGGCTTCAGTGCGTTCAGTGGTTTAAACGCAGGGTGGAGAGGCATCATGGTCCAGCGGCTGCGTCTCACCATAGAGGTTACGGGAAGGCCCGGCGGGGACTACGAAGCCCGATGCCCTGAGCTCTCACTCGATGCGTCGGGCAGATCCCCTGACGAGGCGATTGACAGGCTCAAGGAACTGGTGTTCTCATCCATGAGCGGGGGATTCGACAGCCCCTTCCCGGAAAACAAATCCGTCGATCTGCTCAACTCGATACTCGCCCGCAACCGCCACTGTTACCTGCATTTCCCCCCCGACCTGCAGGTCCACTAGGCGCAGCGCCCCCGCGGGGGAGGCGAGTTACCGCTCGGGATCGTGCGCGACGGCCTCGCCTGAAACTCACCTGAAAATAATTTGCCCCGCGTGACCCTTGTGATAGAATTGCACAATACCGTGGAGATGAATATCATGGGAGCGTGAACCACTTCTCTTTGACGGTGTAATCATGAAAGGAGCCGGTAAATGAAACGGGCGATGCTGTGGGGGCTGGCGTTCGGTGCGTGCGCGATCCTCGGTTGCACTGCAAGATACCTGAAGGGAGCGAGCAAGACGGTGTGCGAGGTCTGGATATATTCGATGCCTCAGGGAGGGCGCATCTACCTCAATGGCCACTATGTGGGCCGCACGCCGTACAAGTACACGGCGGTCAATGAGGGTGATTCGTCCGCGCATTTTATCGCCGCTGATCTTTCTGAGGTCACCGTGCGCAAGCGCGGCTATGATGACGAGGTTGAAGCGGTGACCGTTGCCAACTGTTACAAGAAACTCACTCTTGAAAACGAGGGAGTGACCGATCAGGTGAAGAGATACAAGGGCGATATCACGCTCTACCTGGATGAAAAGGAGGTCGCGGCGGAGAAGGAGTACGGAAACCTGATCATCGCGGCGGTCCCTGAGGAACCGGATGCCGACATTTACATCAACGACAGCCTCATCGGCAACGGGAAGACATCCCTCCTGAAGCTCCCGGCGGGGAGCTATGTGTTGAAGATCAGGAAACCCGGCTATAAACAGTACGCCAGGGTCATCAGCGTGCTCGCCGATAATGATCTCACCATCAGCGCCATGCTGGAAAAGGCCTCGGGGGAGAGCGCCGAGGCGGCCGCGACGATTGAAACCGAAAAGGTTGACCTCAGCCCGGCCGGGGAGGAGGCGGAGCTGGAGGAGGACCAGGTCCCGGGGACGGTGGGAGGGAAGGAGTAAGAACAAATCCCAAATCCCAAATCCAAAATCCCAAACAAATACAAAATCAAAAATGTCAAATACCAAATGACAGGATTCGTAAGGGGTCAGTTATGGTGGGGTGTTCAGTGCACGTGTCATCCCCGTCCCGCTAAGCGGGAGGGATCCAGCATAGAACCTGGACTCCTGCTCCCCG
>Ga0315288_10011194_pt1 | contig 11295 bp, 13 predicted proteins | sample YL17G11_20_MG_FD_203454 | JGI IMG/M metagenome (GOLD analysis project Ga0315288, IMG submission 203454) | Sediment microbial communities from Yellowstone Lake, YNP, Wyoming, USA - YL17G11_20 | ecosystem: Environmental > Aquatic > Freshwater > Lake > Sediment | place: USA: Wyoming | collected... | reverse complement strand
GCAAGACAACAGTCGCCACGAGTCTCGCGTTGAGTCTCGCGTCAGACTCTACGCGCCCGCCGCCGCTCTTCCTCGATTGCGATGTCGAAGCCCCGAACGCGCACTTGTTTCTCCGCCCGACATTTGAGCGCCGTCAAGAAGTTGGTATCTTGATCCCTCGCGTGGACGAGTCGAAGTGTACGCACTGCGGCAAATGTGCGGAGGTGTGCCAATATCACGCCATTGCCGTGCTGGGCAAAAAGGTATTGGTGTTCGCGCAACTGTGTCACGGTTGCGGGAGTTGCGCGTTGATCTGCCCCGAGCATGCCATCAGTGAAGTGCCGGATGTGATGGGTGTGCTCGAATTTGGGACGACGCGCGCAGGCATCGTTTTTGCACGCGGCGTGATGAACGTCGGAGAGCCGATGGCGGTGCCAGTGATTCGCCAACTCAAAAAGTGGATCGCGCCGCAGCCGAATCAAATCGTGATTATGGACGCGCCGCCGGGCACGACGTGCCCGGTCGTCGAGTCGGTGCGTAGCGCCGACTTTTTGTTGCTCGTCACCGAGCCAACGCCGTTCGGCTTGCACGACTTGAAACTGGCGGCGCAGATCGCGCGCGAGTTGAACCTCCCCGCAGGCGTTGTGATCAATCGCGATGGAATCGGCGACGCAGGCGTGGAAGAATTTTGCGCGGCGGAACGCTTGCCGATTTTGATGCGGATCCCATTCGACCGCGCGATTGCCGAAGGAATCGCGCAAGGGCAGACGCTGGTGGATATGCGACCAGAGTGTCTCTCAAGTTTCCAGTCCTTGTTCAATCAGGTTCGCATTCTCGTCGAGGCGCCAGCATGAAACAGGTCGTGATTCTCAGCGGCAAAGGCGGCACGGGCAAGACGAGTGTCGCCGCGGCGTTCGCGCATCTCGCGTACGCCGATTCACTGCGCTCGGTTCTCGCCGATGCCGATGTGGACGCGGCGAATCTGGGATTGGTACTGTCGCCACGCGTGATCGAAGAACACGATTTTGTCGGCGGATCAATCGCGGTGATAGACCCAGACAAGTGTGATGGCTGCGGTGTGTGCGTGTCCGTTTGCCGATTCGACGCTGTGCAAGTACGCGAGGGGGGATATCGCATTGATCCAATTCCGTGTGATGGTTGCGCCGCGTGCGTCTATCAATGCCCGACGAAAGCGATCCGAATGGAATCGCAAGTAGTGGGCCGCTGGTTTCGTTCCGAGAGTCGCTACGGGCCCTTGTTCCACGCGGCGTTGCGTCCCGCGCAAGAAAATTCGGGCAAACTCGTCACGCTGGTCAAACAGAAGGCGCGCTTGCTCGCGCTGGACGAAAACTACTCTGCCGTCATCGTAGATGGACCGCCTGGCATCGGCTGTCCCGTCATTTCCGCCGCGTCAGGCGCAGACCTCGCGCTGATCGTGACCGAGCCGACGGTCGCGGGCATTCACGATATGGAGCGCGCGCTCAAGACGACCGCGCACTTTCGCGTCCCATCGTTCGTGTGCATCAACAAAGCGGATGTGTATCCTGACGGCGCGGCGCAAATCGAAGCGTATTGCCGCGAACACGATATCGAGATCGTTGGTCGGATTCCATTCGACCAGACGGTGACGGAGGCGATGGTGAACGGCGAGCCAGTGACCGCGTATCGCCCCGATGCGCCTGCAAGCCGCGCGATGCGCGCGGTTTGGGAACGCATCGCCACGCGCTTGAACGATCAGGAAGATAGGCAATGAGTGAATCAGAACAACTGCGCGCCGCGATTTTGCAGCGGCTCGCGTCGGTGATTGATCCCGAAACGGGCGTGGATGTCGTGCGGATGCGCTTGATCGAAGACCTGGTGGCGGACGAACAGGGACGCGTGTCGTACAAGTTTCGTCCGTCGTCGCCACTATGTCCAATTGCGTTGCCGTTGGCGTGGGAGATTCAGCGCGCGGTTGTGCAAGTCGAAGGAGTGACGGAGCAAGATTGTGAAATCGTTGGCTACATCCAAGCGGAAGAATTTACGGCGTTGATCAAAGAGGCATTAGCCGAATCAGCCAGAGACAAGAAAATCAATCAGCAAGGAGTATCGCAATAACCAGACCCAGAGTTTCTGAAACCGATCACGGCATTCAAGGCGAGTTTGACGTCGCGGTGTACGATCGTTTCATGCGGGGGATGCGGGACAGGGGCTGGATGGAGACTGACTTGATCGTCAAGTTCGGAATCCAGCATGGTTTGGCGCTTGAAGTGGGTCCTGGACCTGGCTATCAGGGACTCGAATGGCTGAAGAAGACGACGGGCACCCAACTCAAGGGACTCGAAATCAGTCCCGCCATGATTCAGATCGCGGCGCGCAACGTGCAGACCTACGAATTTGCGGATCGCGTCCAGTACGTCAAAGGGGACGCGCAGGCAATGCCTTTCGACGACAATTTTCTCGACGGTGTCTTTACAAACGGCTCGCTGCACGAGTGGTCGCAGCCACAAAAAATCCTGAAAGGAATCTATCGTGTATTGAAACCTGGCGGCAGATATTTCATCAGCGACCTGCGACGCGACATGAATATGCTCGTCGAGTGGTTTATGAAGTTGGTCGCTCAACCCAAAGAGATCAAGCCAGGTCTGATCACTTCGATCAACGCGGCATACACTCCCGAAGAGATTACAGCGCTTCTCCGCGAGACTGCATTGAGAGGAGCAGCGGTTGCCCCCTCGCCAATGGGGTTGGTGATCACAGGAGAGAAGAACGCGTGATGAATGTGATTGACGATCTCCTCGCCACAATACCTGATGGACAAATACTAGATGTGCGCGCCGGCGCGTTCTGGACGGCGGTCGTTGTCGAAACGGGCAAACAGTTGCGTTGTGGCTTGGCTTCAACTCTACGCGACGAGGAACATCACTATAGCAATGAGCCAGCAGTACGCGACGCGGGTAAGTTGGCACAACGCAGCGCGTGCGAACTTGCCGCGCTCGCGCGTTCTGCCAGTCCGATGGAAGCCGCGCTTGGAATCGCAACCATTAACGCGCTGTTGCCGAATCCCACCGAGTTGTGGATGAATGTCAATGCCGAGGAAGTCATCGTACAACAAGGCGTGGGCAAGCGCGTGGTGCTGGTCGGTCACTTTCCGTTCGTGCCGCGCTTGCGCGAGCGCGTTGGCAGATTATGGGTGCTGGAGCAGCAACCGCGCGCCGAAGATTTGCCCGCCGATGCCGCGTCCGAGGTGATCCCTCAAGCCGATGTCTTGGCAATCACAGGCACAACGCTCATCAACCACACGTTCGATGCGCTGATGGCGTTGCGCAATCCTGAAGCGCTAGTGCTCGTCCTGGGTCCCAGCACACCGCTTTCGCTGATTCTGTTCAATCACGGCGTTCACATTCTCTCCGGCGCGATGGTTGAAGATGTCGAAGTGGTCTTGCGTGGCGTGAGTCAAGGCGCGAATTTTCGCCAACTGCATCGGTTGAGTGTACGATTGGTGACCATGCAGAAGAGAGCGTTAATATGACGGATCCACTCGTCAGTTACACTCAAGCCCTGCGTCTAACACTGGAACACATATCGCCACTGAATTCCGAGACAATCTCTTTGTTCCAGTCCGTCGGCAGAGTGACCGTGAGAGAGCTCGCAGCGGTGGTGGACTCGCCCTCAGTGGACGTGTCCTTGAAGGATGGCTATGCCATTCGATCGGCAGACATTGGTCAGGCAAGCACCACCAATCCTGTTCGACTACGGCTAATGGGTTCCATCGCGGCCGGAGATCAGTTCAAAGGTGAGTTGATGCCTGGAACGCCGATCAGGATTTTGAGTGGTGCCAGGATCCCCATGGGTGCGGAAGCCGTGGTCCCTGAAGAGTTCGCATACGACGATGGCTACGCGGTCACCGTAACCAACAACGCTGAACCAGGCAGAAACATCTTGCGCCGGGGCAGCGATGTATGCGTCGGGCAACCGCTGGTCCCGGCCGGCGCGCGTTTGCGACCCGCCCAAGTTGGGCTGCTGGCGGCAAGCGGCCATAACGCAGTGCCGGTCATCCGTCTGCCGAACGTGGCTATCATCGCGACAGGCACCGAAGTCATCCCGCCTGGAGAAAAGTTAGAGGAAGGCAAACTCTTCGCGAGCAACTTGGTCACTTTGTCCGCGTGGTGTACGCTCTATGGAATGCAGACGCGCGTTGGCGTGGTCGAGGATCAATCGGATGCGATCAACGATCGCTTGCTTCAAATGGTTGCAGTGAGTGATACCATCATCACCAGCGGCGGCGCTTGGACAGGCGAACTCGACCTAGTAATTCAGTTGCTGGTTGAATTGGGCTGGCGTAAGGTTTACCACAAAGTGAAAATGGGACCCGGCAAGGCAATCGGTTTCGGATTGTGGCGAGGCAAGCCGGTCTTTTGCCTGCCCGGCGGACCACCTTCCAACCAGATGGCATTTATCCAACTTGCTCTGCCGGGGCTTTTGAAACTCGCAGGGCACAGTAGGGGCAAGGTCACCTCGCCCCTACCAGGAGTGACGGCGAAACTCGCGCAGGACATCAAGGGGCAGAAGGATTGGACACAGTTCATCGAGGGGCGATTCCAGAAAACGGAAAGCGAAATTCTCTTTCATCCATACAAGATGGCGAGTCGTTTGCAATCTATGGGCGATGCTGAAGGCATTCTGGCAATTCCCGAAGGCACAGCAAGCATTCCGAAAGGCGTGCTGGTTCGCGTTCAGGTATTGCCCTGGGATGCGATCAATAACAATATAGAAAGGATAGATGAAAAACAATGGTAACTGCAAAACAGGTCGTTGAAGCGCTTCGGGGAGTGATGGATCCCGAATTGAAGCGGAATCTGGTTGACCTGGGTATGATCCGCAACGTGCAAGTCGAGAATAGTCGGGTGCGTTTCGTTCTAGCCCTCACCACGCTTGCCTGTCCTCTGAAAGATCAACTCGTCGCCGATGCCAAGAAAGCGATTCTCGCATTGGATGGTATCGAACAGGTGGATGTGGAACTGGTGGAAATGACCGCAGAGGAGAAACGGAAACTGGGCTATGGTGAGGCCAAGCCAGGGTCAGCGGAGCATCTGAATGACATTCGCCGCGTGATTGCGGTGATGAGCGGCAAGGGCGGCGTTGGCAAGTCCCTGGTCAGCGGATTGCTAGCCGTTGCTTTGCGGCGAGAAGGGTATCAAGTCGGAATCCTGGATGCCGACATTACTGGTCCCAGTATTCCCAAGATGTTTTTCGCTCATACTCCGCGACCAGGGGCTAGTCCTCTAGCAATCCTGCCGGTCGAAAGTCGTAAGGGGATCAAAGTGATGTCCATCAACCTACTGTTGGAGAGTGACGATCAGGCCGTCATCTGGCGGGGTCCCCTCATCGGACGCGCAATTCAACAATTCTGGGGCGAGGTATTCTGGGGCACGCTCGACTATCTGATCGTAGACTTGCCGCCAGGCACTTCGGACGCGTCGCTGACGGTGATGCAATCATTGCCGTCGAGTGGAATTGTGCTTGTCACATCGCCGCAAGACCTGGCGGGAATGGTCGTGAGAAAGGCGGCGCAGATGGCGCAGCAATTGGGTATCCCCATCCTGGGTCTCGTGGAAAATATGAGTTACTTTGTCTGTCCCGACACAGGGAAGAAGTACGACGTCTTCGGGCAAAGCCATGCGGAAGAATTGGCGGCGTGGCTGGGCACATCTTTCCTGGGACGGTTACCTATTGACCCTGAGATCGCGCGACTGTGCGATGCGGGTCACATCGAGGAGTACGCCGTCGAGCCGTTTCGACCGATGGCACAACGGATCGTGGAATTGGCGACCACACTTCGACCGCCTGCTCTCGCTACGCGAGCCGCCTGATGCGGTCTGTCGGCGGCTGCAAGTTATGGACAAGACTATGAAAAAGACAACCTGCGTCATTGACAATGCCGTGCAACACGGTTCACCTTTCTGGGGTGAACATGGCTTGAGTTTTCTCATCGAAACGGACAATGGAAGCATCCTCTTCGATACCGGTCAAACCGAAGTGGTGCTTTCGCACAATTTGGACTTGCTTGGCAATGCCCCGCGCGGAATCACTGCGCTTGTCCTCAGCCATGCGCATGTGGACCACACAGGCGGGTTGGTTGCCGCGCTTGCGCCCAAGCCGGGACTATCACTATATGCCAGTCCTGACCTCTTTCGTCCGCGCTACGCGATCCGAGGTGGCGAGTACAGGTCTATCGGGCTGTCAATAACACGAGACGAGTTGGCTCAACGGGTAGACCTACGCTTCAGCGAGACCCCCTTCAGGATCGTTCCCGAGGTGTGGACGACTGGTGAGATCACCGACCGTTCGGAGCCGGAAGGACGCAGCAGCCGCCACGTTGTGCCTGCCGACAATGGCTGGCAGCCCGACACCTACCGTGATGACATGTCGCTAGTGGTGGAAACCGAGGGAGGTTTGACTGTCATCTGCGGTTGTTGCCACGCGGGTCTGCTGAACACACTTGCTCGTGTCCATCAAGTGTTCCAGCGCCCGATCGTCGCCATCATTGGCGGCACACACTTGATAGATGCCGGTGCAACGCATTTGCAACATGTGATTGAGGTTTTGCAGAGGGTATATCGCTCACCACTCCTCTACCTCAACCACTGCACCGGCGAGCGCGCCTATATCGCCTTGACGAATGCTTTTGGCGACCAAGTCAAGCCGTTCCCGGCCGGCACAGTGTTGGATTTGGGTTGAAGATTCGTCACAGGTCGTTCACAGCTGATAGGTAGAGAAAGAGGGAGTGACCGCCACATACGTCGGCGCGGTGAGCGTCGCTAGCGCAAGCATTTCCATTTAGAAAACAGCAATACCTTCGCCAAATTCAATTTGAACCACTTTGGAGCTCGAAATGCGCCTTGAATTCGGCGGTTTTTCCTGCCGCTTTGGATTTTGGCGAAGGTATCTTGAAATATCGCACGGTCAATTTGGCTCCCCCTTGTTGATCGGCGGCGAGCAGATCGCGCAGTGGAATCTGCCACCGCACCAAACGCCGCCGCAGTATTTTCAAGAGAAGCGTCGGATGCCGGACCTACTGAAAGGTTCTGCCGTGAGGTGGAACGAAACGAACTCGTCGCGCTCGTGACGGTCGAAGTCAGCGGCGCGTCACCTGCGAGAGTTGGTGTGAGAATGAAGGTCCGCGGCGAGGCAATGCACCGTGGGTGCCGCCGCCGGCGACCGTTTGGAGTGGTTGACCATCGCGGGCGCGGTGTTCGGGGACGCATGGAATCGTGGAGTGAGAGATGACCGACATTTTGCAGGTGGAGAATTTGGGGCTGCATCGGGAGGGGCGTGACATCTTGCGCCATCTGAATCTAGCGGTGCGCGCAGGCGAAGTTCACGGTCTGCTCGGCTTGAATGGTTCGGGCAAATCGTCCCTGGCGTACACGTTGATGGGCTGTGCGGGTTACACGCCTGACGTGGGCCACATCGTGTTCGACGGACGCGACATTACCACGCTCGGCATCAGGGAGCGCGCGCGCCTGGGCATTACGCTGGCGTGGCAAGAGCCCGCGCGGTTTGAAGGACTGCCTGTCGCGCAGTACGTGCAGTTGGGATTGCCGAGTCCCGACCGTGAGCGCGTGCGCGCGGCGCTCGAAGCGGTCGCGTTGCCGCCGAACGTGTACGCGCGGCGCGCGGTGGATCACACCCTTTCGGGTGGCGAGCGCAAACGCGTCGAGCTCGCGGCGGTGTTCGCGATGCGCCCGCGTCTTGCCATCCTCGATGAACCCGATTCGGGGATTGACGCGCTCTCGCTCGCCGACATTGGCGCGCTGATTCGCCGCATGGCGGGCGAAGGGACGACGGTGTTGCTGATTACGCATCGCGACGAGATGACGGGCGCGGCCGATCGCGCCTCACTGATGTGTCAGGGCACTGTCGTGTGGAGCGGCGCTCCCGCCGAGGCGCGGCAGTATTACAGCACGCGCTGCCGCCCGCACATCGATGCGCTGGGCGTCCAGCCGTGGGATGAGAAATTGCCCGAAGTGCGCGCGGCGTTCGCAAGCGATCGGAGCACAGCGCCATGAGCCTACCGACTTCTCATGCGTTGGGCGGGGCGCCAGGTTGGACGCGCGAGTTCGAGGCGATCTTGGAGGCGTACCGTCAAGGGGGCGGCGACTCCAACGCGCTACAAGTGCCTGACGTAGCGACGCTCATCGTGAGCGCGAATCAGGTGCTGGTCGCGCACGGAATCGAAGGAGTGACATTCGACGCGCAGGAATTGCCACATGGGGTGAAAGCGTGCATCGTGGTCGCGCCACACGCACACATCGCGCGCACGGTGCATCTGTGTTTTGGGATGCTGCCCGCCGAAGGCTTGCAGGAAATCATCGCTGACTACGAAATCGGCGCGGGTGCGCACGTCGAGTTTCTCGCGCACTGCACGTTCCCAAATGCGACGCGGCTCGAACATCGGATGGAGGCGCGGATGCATGTCGGCGCGGGCGCGACGATGAAGTACGACGAGGCGCATTTCCACGGACCGCACGGCGGCATCGTGGTGCGGCCGCGCGCCCAGGTGACTGTCGACGAGGGTGGCCAATTCATCACGACCTTCAGCTTGACGCACGGACGAGCCGGCGTGCTCGAACTCGATTACACGATAGATGTCGCCGCGCGCGGCGTCGCCGAAATGACGACGAAGGCGTATGGAATCGAGCAGGATGCCATCACGGTCCGCGAGTTGATCCGCTTGAACGGCGCAGGGGCGCGCTCGCTGGCGAAGACGCGCGCGGCTGTGCGCGACGAGGCAACAAGTCAGGTCTTCACGACGACCGAAGCGAGCGCGCCCGACGCGCGCGGACACATGGACTGCACCGAGATTGTGCGAGGGCAGGCAGAAGCACGGAATACACCCGTCGTCCTCGTGCGCGATGATCGGGCCCAGGTGACGCACGAGGCGGCCATCGGCACGGTGAATCACAAGGAATTGGAAACGCTGCTGGCACGCGGCTTAGATGAAGACGCGGCGGTGGACGTCATCATTCGAGGCATGTTGCGATGAATGGTCCGTGGAGGTGGGACTGGGTTACACCGGCCTCGTGCTGCCAAATGAACAGCATCAATTCGTCAACAGCGGGCCGGAGGTATGGCTCTTTCTCTGTGCAATTCTCCTGTCCGCGAGTCAAACGGACTGACGGCGCCTATCAGCCTATATCCACTATGGCTTATCAAGTTCGCAATGGATAAAGCAAAAGCACGTTCGCAGTCGTCGACTCAATGAAATCCAATACGCAGACGAATTAGCTTGCAGTGAGTTGAGTGTGAAACGGTTGAGCAAGTGTGGAACGTGGAAGTCAGAAATGCGGCAGACGAGATGAGGGTGTCAGAATGAGGTATACCGCAGGTGGACGGAATGCGCTTCTTAGCAACAGCCGGTCAGCACACGGTGAGCGTGGACGCGGCGCCGGAGGATGGTGGCAACAGTACGGCCATGAGCGCGCCCAGTTGTTCGCGGCAGCATTGGGGGTCTGCGCGCTAGAGTTCGTGGCGAACTCGTGTCGGCTGAACGACGTTCCCTTCCAGCGACTCGAATTAGAGGTCGAGTGTGAAGAACGAACAAGCCCCCGCCGCATCGGTGTGATGGAACTGATCATTCGCATCGACCCGGAGCCGCCCGAGGACGTGAAACGGCGGCTGGGGGAAGTCGCTCGACACGCCACCCTGGTCAATGCACTGGCTCGTCCGCCAGCGGTCAGTATCCACTTGAGCGAAGAATAAGGAGAGCGATGCCAATCTACGAATACCGTTGTCAAAATTGTAACGCCAAGTTCGAGACGCTCGCGCGGGCGGACACTGAGGTGACGTGTCCGCACTGCGGCAGCGCGGTGCTGGACAAGTTGATTTCCGCACCTTTTCTCTTGAGCGGAGAAAAAGCCCGTCAGCCGGGACGCACTTGCTGTAATCGTGAAGAACGATGCAGCACACCTCCCTGTTCAACCGGAGGAACTTGCCGGCATGAAACATAGTGCAGCCTCCATACATTGGTAATGAGTGACAAGTCGCCAGGCGATTATCAAAGCAATGGGAGTAGCGAGTAATGCGTTACCTGATCCAATTCGTCTTGCTCTGGGCTTCAATCCTGACGGCTTGCAGTGGCGCTGCCGCTCCGGCGCCCGCAGGCAGTCGGCTGCTGGTCACCGCCAGCATCCTGCCGTTGACCGATTTTGCCCGGCAAGTCGGTGGCGACCGTGTGCAAGTGGAAACACTTGTGCAGCCTGGTACCAGCCCGCACACGTACGAACCCACCCCCGCCCAACTCAAGTCGGTCAGTCAAGCACGCGTGCTGGTACTCAACGGCGTGGGGCTGGAATATTGGTCCGACAAGGTGATTGCCGCCGCCAATAATCCGAATCTGATCGTCGTCAAGACCGCCGAAGGATTGAACATCCTCGCCGGCGACAAAGATGAGCCAGGCGGGAATCCGCACGTCTGGCTCAGCCCGGTCAACGCGATGCATCAAGTCGAAATGATCCGCGACGCGCTGATCCGGGCCGACCCGGCGGGCGCGGACACCTATCGTGCCAACGCCGATCGGTACATCGGTGAGTTGCGCGCGCTCGATCAAGAAATCCGCGAGAGTGTCGCGACGTTCTCCAGCCGCAAGTTCATTGCCTTCCATGCGGCGTGGGTGTATTTTGCGGGCGACTATGGCTTGGAGCAGGCGGCGGTCGTTGAGAGGGCGCCTGGGCAGGAACCTTCCCCGGCAGAGATCGCCCAAATTGCCAAGACAGCAAAAGCCATCGGCGCAAAGGCAATCTTCGCCGAGCCGCAGTTTTCGCCCAAGGCAGCCCAGGTGGTCGCCGAAGAGAGCGGCGCGGAGGTGCTCTTCCTGAATCCGCTGGGACAACCCCCGGACTATTGCTATCTCGACTTGATGCGTTGCAACCTTGCTGAAATCGGCAAGGCACTCAAGTAGGACTGAGACCCAAAGGGTTCGCCTTCGGCGGAAACTCTTCGGGGGCACTCGAATGGTGACCGTTCGCTGATTGGTGAAACTTGTTCTGAACACAAGTGGTTGTGGCTTGCCAAGCGTGTGCACTACGACGCCTTGTGGGTCAAACCCTGTTTCACCAAATTCCGAACAGTCACCTCGAATGCGTGGAGAGGACTATGCCTAAACCCAAAGTGGCTGTGCTACGAACCAAACCCGAGACGGTGTTGGAGGACTATCCGCGCCTGTGCGAACTGGTGGGGATGCGCGAAGCGTTGGATCCGTCGGCGACCACGATTCTCAAAGACAACATCAGTTGGCACTTGCTCTACCCCGGATCGAATACCACACCCTGGCAG
>Ga0315288_10011192_pt1 | contig 11295 bp, 8 predicted proteins | sample YL17G11_20_MG_FD_203454 | JGI IMG/M metagenome (GOLD analysis project Ga0315288, IMG submission 203454) | Sediment microbial communities from Yellowstone Lake, YNP, Wyoming, USA - YL17G11_20 | ecosystem: Environmental > Aquatic > Freshwater > Lake > Sediment | place: USA: Wyoming | collected... | reverse complement strand
CTTTCTCGCGGAGGGCTCGACCGACTGGGGCTTCGACGAGTGGGTGCTCGTTCAAAACCCGAACGACTCGACAGCGAACGTTTCGGTCGAGTACATGACGGAGGAGGGCTTGAAGACGCGCGCCGGGTTTACCATGGCGGCGGGGAGCAGGTTCAGCATCCACGTGAACGCGGACCTGCCGCCGGTGGATACCTCGACATATGTTCGTTCGGACCTCCCGATCCTCGCTGAGCGCTCGATGTACTGGAGTAACAAGGGAGGAGGCCACGTCTCCACCGGCCTCCTTAAATAATTGGGTCAGGCCTTAAGACCGGAATGTTCCCCCTGGGAGCGGTGCCGGGCCTCACATACACATGGCCCCGCTCATTGACACCCACTGGCGCTTCTGTTGAGCTAATGCATATGAACCCGAAACCACACGCGGGCCCGCCGGCGCTTCTGAAAATGCCGTGGATCGACCGGCAGAAGTGCAAGAAGGAGTCGGGCTGCCCGGCCTCGAAGAAGTGCGAGCAAGGGGCTTTCCGGGTCCGCGGCGGGTCGGACGAGGAGACGGGCAGGACGGGCGACTTCCCCCTGATAGACCTGGAGCTGTGCAAGCGATGCGGGGACTGTGAGCATGCCTGTCCCGAGGGCGCCGTAAAGATGATATGAGCGCATGAGCGCCCCCAAGACAAGGAGGACCGATGGCAGACGTTCTGGAGGTCAACGAGCAGAACTTCGAGGCGGAGATACTGAAGACGGACAAACCCGCCCTGGTCGATTTCTGGGCTCCCTGGTGTGGGCCGTGCCGCATGATGCATCCTGTCATCGAGGGGCTGGCCGGGGAATTCGAGGGCCGGGCGGTGATCGCCCGCTGCAACGTGGACGACAACCCGGTGCTGGCCGGCCAGTACAGCGTGACCGCTATACCAACGATGATACTCTTCAAGGGGGGCAACCAGGTCGATACCATGATTGGGGTGAATCCCCAGGAAGAGATCGTGAAGGCACTGGAAGCAAATCTTTAAAGGGCCGGCCCGCCCGCGTACTTACCGGGAGATCTCCTTGGACATAAAGGGCTTCATCCCCACAACCATGCTGGACTGGGACGGGATGCTCGCGTCAACGGTCTTCCTCCCCCGGTGCAACCTGCGGTGCCCTTTCTGCCAGAACCCGGAACTCGTGCTGCATCCCGAGACGCTGGAGACCGTCCCGATGTCTGAGGTGCGCGACTTCATCCTCGACCGTGAGGGTTGGATCGAGGGCGTCTGCATAACCGGCGGGGAGCCGTGCATGCACGCGGACCTGCCGGAACTCTGTTCCGAGCTGAAGAGCCTCGGGGTGGGCGTCAAGCTGGACACGAACGCGAGCTTTCCCGATGCGCTCGATCGTCTGATAAGGGACGGTCTTGTCGATTACGTGGCGGTGGACATAAAGGCGCCGCCGGAACCGGCCGCCTACCGGGTGGCGACTGGCTGTGACCGGTCAGACCTGCTGAACGATGTCCTGCGCGGGGTCGAAGTGTTGAGGGGCTCAGATGTCGGGCGAGAGTTCCGCACCACGGTGGTCCCCATGCTGCACGGACCGGAGGAGGTCGCACGCATCGCGGAGTTCCTCGCAGGCGAGGAGCTTTTCGTCCTCCAGCACTTCAGCCCTAAAGCGACCCTCGACCCGAGGTTCTCCGAGCTGAGGCCGTTCACGGAGGACGACATGGCCGGGATGCTGGAGGAGGCCCGGAGGTTCATCCCCGGGACGGTCGTGCGCGGAGCCCCGGCCGGCCTGTAAGGCGGGGCAGGGTCGCGAAAGAATTCACGGTTAAAGACCTGACCGCAATCATGACGCCAATCACAGGGATTCGAGCACCAGTTCGACAAGGTCCATCACGGGGACGCGGTAGCGGCTCCCGACCATCGAGTCCGAGAGGTTCGTCTCGCACCACGGGCAGCTTGTGACGATAAGCTCGGCCCCGACCGCCTCCGCCATCTCCGAGCGGCTGTGCCCGATGGCACGGGCAAGGTCGGGGAAAGCCGTCTTTACCCCCCCGCCGGAGCCGCAGCAGGCAGCGTATTCGCGGTTCCTGTCCATCTCGACGACTTCGATGCCTTCGATAGCGGCCAGGACCCGGCGCGGCTCCTCGTAGATCCCGCAGGCCCTTCCGAGGTGGCACGGGTCATGGTAAGTGACCCTGCGCGGGGAAGGCGAGCGCAGCGTCATCGTTCCGCCGTCCACGGCTTGGGCCAGCACCTCGGAGATGTGACGGACCGGAAGGTCGAAACCGGGGAAGTAATCCCGGTACTCCCGGAGAGCCTTCATGCACCCGGGGCAGAGCGTGATTATCTCGTTGATGCCCGATGCCCTGAACTTCTCGATGTTCTCACGCGCCAGCTCGACGAACAGTTCCTCGTCGCCAAGCCTCAGGACCGGGCTTCCACAGCAGAGCTCTTCCCTTCCCAGGTAGTAGGGCCTGACCCCGGCGGCGCCGAGCGTTTTTACCGCGGCAACCGCTACCTCCTGCGACACGAAAGAGAGTGAGCACCCTGCGAAAAAGAGCACCGGCGAGCCAATGTTTTCCTCTATCCCGAGCCCCCTGGCCCACCTGTTGCGCATCTGCCTCGGCTGGACCCACGGGTTGCCGTAGTTCCGTACGCTCGCGGTCACAGGCTTGTGCTGAGGCAGTGGCATCAGCCCGCTTTCGGTCGCGCGGGCGCGGACCTTCTCTATGAGACGCGGCGTGTCGATTGATACCGGGCAGCGCTCTACGCAGTTCCGGCAGGTCAGGCAGTAGGCCAGCCCCCTGTCGATCGCCCGATCCAGGTCCCCGGTGCCTGACGCCCTGCAGATGCCCGGTCCTCCCAGCAGGCCCGGCGACCCGTAGTCCGGCCCGATGATGTCGTACACCGGGCACTCCAGCAGGCAGCCGCCGCAGCCGACGCAGTAAAGTGCTTCCTTGAGGACGTCATCGGAGATGAGTTCCCTTCGCCCGTTGTCGAGCAGCACCACCACTACCTCGCCGGGGCCGTGAACGCCCTTGTACAGCTCCTTTTCGATGTCCGCGGTCTGGCTGGGGCCGCCGATTATCCTTATGAACGAGGTCATGGGCTGGCCTGTCGCGTAGTAGGTCTCGAGCCTGACCATGTTGATCGATTCTTCGATGTCTGGATAGATCTTGTCCAGGGAGGCCAGGATGATCAGCTTCCCCGGGCGCTGGCTGACCAGGTCGACGTTTCCCTCGTTATGGACGTGGACGGTCGCGCCTTCAGCGGCAGCTATCGCGTTGACCCCTGTGAGCCCGACCCGCGCCTCGTCAATATAAGGCTTGATGTCATCGAGGATGGCCTCGATCAGGTGGTGCGGCTCCGGCTCGACCTCTCGTCCCAGGTACTGCGACAGAACAAGGGCGATGTCGTGGCGCGTGAGCTGGGAGCACGGCCCGGTGGGGTGCACAGTCGGCTGGCCGGAGAGCTGGATGATGCGGTCCCCGATGTCGGTTTCGACCACCTTTATCCCGGCGTCTTCGAGCGCCCCGGCGAGCCCGATCTCCTTTGAGAGGTTAGTTTTTGACTTGACCAGCAGCTTCTCATCGCCCATCTCCTCAAGGACGATGCGGATGGCGGCGGACGCGTCGCCCGCCCCGCGGACCCGGAACCCGTTCGCCTCGAGGTTTGACACCGCGGCCTCGAGAAGCGCGCTGTCACCTGTGGCCGCCTCGCGCACCCGCTTCAGCCGCTCCCGGCGTTGTTCGAGGTCGGGCATGCGGCCCGCGTTCTTCTCCTGCTTTGCTATCACGGCGCGGAAAGCCGTGCGCATGGGGTCGAGGCGCTCTTTCTGCTCGATCGCCTCGCTGAGTTTTCTGCCCGATTTCGACGACATATCACTAATGTAGCACACAGCCGGGGTCAGGTCTTGAATCGTGAATTTATTCATGACCTGGCACCGCTTATATCAAGTTCACCCCCACCTTTTCTCCTCCCCCGTCAAGGGGGAGGAGATCATGAAAACGCAAACCGGGGTCAGATCCCAAAATTTGAATTTTTAGATGAGGTGATTCGTAATCGATCAGGTAATTCAAATTTTGGGATCTGACCCCAATGAAAGTCGCATAAATTCACGATTCAAGACCTGACCCCAGGTGTTGTTATTGCTGGAGGGGTGTAACTGTTATACGATACACGCCAATCCCAATAATCAGTCTGCAGGAGAGCTTCCTGAACCCGGCAGCGGGCGGTAAGCGGAAAGGAGAGCGATATGGCGAAGGACACCATCGGTGGGATGCTCCGGGAGCAGGTGGAAAGGTACGGGGACCGCACCATGGAGATGGTTAAGCGGAACGGCTCCTGGAAGGAGATCTCCTGGAACGGTTTCAACAAGGTAGCGCGCAATATCGGCCTTGCCCTTATGTCTATGGGCGTCAAGCACGGCGACCGCGCGGCCATTTTCTCTCCCAACAGCCCGGAGTGGCAGATGGCGGACATGGGGACGCTCTCGATAGGTGCCGTCGACGTGCCGCTTTACGCAACGATAACCGCGAAGCAGGCGGAGTACATCCTCAGTGACTCGGGGTCCAGGGTATGTTTCGTCGGAACCGAGGACCATCTCAAGAGGGTCCTGGAGGTTAAGGGAAACCTCCCCGACCTCATGAAGATCGTCACGCTGGACAACACAGCCTCGGACACTCCCGATGTGATAACCCTCAAGGAAATGATAAAGATGGGTGAAGATTACGGGAAGCCGGAGGAGTTCGACCAGCGACTGGCAGCGGTGAAGCCTGACGACCTGTGCAGCTTCGTTTATACGTCCGGGACGACCGGCAACCCGAAGGGTGTCATGCTAACCCACAACAACTTCATCTCCAACGTCTCGACATGCTCGAGCTTCATCGAGGTGTTCGACAGCGACATCTGCCTGTCGTTCCTCCCACTCTCGCACGTGCTGGAGAGGATGAGCGGCTACTATACCTCGCTTTACAACGGTGTGACCATCGCGCACGCCCAGTCGATCGACACGCTCGTGGACGACATCGCCGATATCAAGCCGCATTACATGGTGAGCGTCCCTCGACTTTACGAGAAGATCTACGCGGGGGTGATGGCGAACATCGAGGGCGAGCCGCCGATCAAGCAGAAGATCTTCCACTGGGCGCTGGGTGTCGGGAGCAAGGTCAGCGAGCTCAACATCAACCACAAGCCGATACCGGGAGGGCTCAAGTTCAAGCACAATATCGCCAACAAGCTGGTCTTCTCGAAGATCTACGAGAAGATGGGCGGGCGGCTGCGGTTCTTCTTCTCAGGCGGCGCACCGCTCGCGAAGGAGATCGCGGAGTTCTTCCACGCTATGGGAATCATGATACTCGAGGGATACGGGCTCACCGAGACGTCGCCGGTAATAACTGTGAACACGCCGGACAATGTGAAGTTCGGTTCGGTGGGACAGGTCATACCGGGAGACGAGGTAAAGATCGCCGAGGATGGAGAGATCCTGGCGCGTGGGCCGAACATCATGAAAGGTTACTGGAACCGGCCGGAGGAGACCGCCGAGGCTCTGGAAGGTGGGTGGTTCCACACCGGCGATATCGGCCACATCGACTCCGACGGTTTCCTGTTCATCACCGACAGGAAGAAGGAGCTCATCGTGACCGCCGGCGGCAAGAACATCTCGCCGCAGAACATCGAGAACGCGCTCAAGCTGGACAAATTCATTGAGCAGGCCGCCTCGATAGGAGACCGGCGCAAGTACGTGTCGGCCCTGATCGTCCCGAACTTCGAGGAGCTGGAAGCGTGGGCCAGGGAGCAGGGCATCACATTCGGCTCCCGCGGGGAGTTAGTCGCAAACGAGAAGGTGAACCAGCTCTACCGCGAGCGGATAGAGAACGCCCTGACGGATTTCGACCGCCACGAAAGGGTCACCACCTTCGTGCTGCTGCCCGAGGAGATGACCGAGGACGCCGGCCTGCTGACCCCGACCCTGAAGCTGAAAAGGAAGCAGATCGCCGGTAAGTACGAGAAGGAGATCGAGCAGCTGTATCCTCCTGAATGATTGAGAAAGGGTGACAGCCAGTGGCGCGATCGAGGCCGGGGAGACCCGGCCTCTTCGATCAGTAAGTTCAACTCGTGCGGGTCGGTCATTTGTCTGACCCCCCGACTCTCTATATGCAGCGATCCTGAAATGACGATTGCCAGAGCCCGCGTCAGGGCATTATGATTGACGAAAACAAAGGGAGAGTGAAAATGAGAAAGCAGATTCGCGTTCGAAAGCAGGGACGGTCTGCCGGAACGATCACCCGGGCTTCGATCCTCATCCTGGTGCTGGCTTTGTTGACAACGGTTGCGGCTGTCCCGGCGTTGGCTGCGGGCGAACCTGTCATCGGAAACCTGATTCCTCCGCGGGGCCCGGTGGGCACGACTGTCTTGATACAGGGGAACCACTTCGGCGAACTGGAGAAGACCAGCAGTTTGACGTTCAACGATGTCAAGGCGCACCCGACGAACTGGACCGATAACGCGATCATAACGCCAGTTCCGAGCGGTGCGAAAACAGGCCCTGTGGTGGTGACAACGGAAGACGGCACGAGCAACACGGACGAGATCTTCACGGTCACCACAACACCGGCCAACGCGCCGCAGATCACCAGCCTCATCCCGACCCTGGGGCCGGCCGGAACACCTGTATCCATCAACGGCAGCAACTTCGGCACCGTGGATGGCACCGTCACTTTCAACGGGGTGCCATCAACTACGATACTGGCCTGGACCGACACGTACATCCTCGCCCTGGTACCGGCGGGCGCGAGCACCGGCCCCGTGGTCGTGACAACCGCCCTGGGCAGCAGCAACGGGGTGACGTTCACGGTTACCGGCGGGCCGGCGCCGCCCGCGCAGACGTGGTACCTCGCGGAAGGTTGCACCGCATACGGTTTTGAGACCTACGTTCTAATCGCGAACACTACGGCCACCGACGCTTCCGTTAGCATCGTCTATAACACTTCCCTGGGCAGGATACCCAGGCCCACTTCGATTGCCGTCCCCGCAAATTCGAGGGTCACCATCCGGCTGAACGACGAGGTGCCGAATGTCAGCGTGTCCACGACGCTCGCCGCATCGGTTCCGGTGGTCTGTGAACGCGCGATGTACTGGAACGACCGGATAGAGGGTACCGATTCAATCGGCGTGACCAGTGCGGGCAAGTCCTGGTACCTCGCCGAGGGTTCTACGGCGAACGGGTTCGAGACGTGGGTGCTCATCCAGAACCCGGGAACGGCGACGGCTACCGTGAACGTCACTTACATGACATCAGGCGGGGCGATCAAGAAGCAGCCGTTCACTGTCGCCGGCGGGGACCGCTATACGGTTGAGGTCGCGAAGGACGTGGTCGACCCTGACGTCTCGACATTGGTCGAAAGCGACCAGGATATAATCGCCGAGCGCTCCATGTACTGGGATAACCGACGCGGTGGGCATGATTCTATAGGCGTTATGAAAGGCAGCAAGACATGGGACCTCGCCGAGGGTTCAACCGCCTGGGGATATCAGACGTGGCTGTTGCTGCAGAACCCCGGGGACAAGAGCGCGAAGATCGATGTCACGTACATGACGACGGGCGGGCCGATAGAGCAGCCGCAGTTCGTGATGGCGCCGAAGACCCGCAAGAGCATCCTGGTTAACGGGCAGGTACCGGCAAACGATACATCGATCGAGGTCGAAAGCGACCAGGAGGTAATCGCCGAGCGCGCCATGTACTGGGACAACGGGACCGGCAAGGCGGGTCACGATACCGTGGGAGTCACCGCGCCGAGGAGGGTGGTCTACCTCGCCGAAGGGTCAACGGCCTGGGGCTTTCACACGTTCCTCTGTATCCAGAACCCCAACAACGAGGACACCGAGGTCTCCATAACATACATGACGGACACGGGGCCGGTGGTCGCGGCGAGCCGAGAGGTCAAAGGCAACAGCCGGATAACCGTGGACGTCAACAAGGACCTGCCGGGCCGCGACACTTCCATCATGGTGCAGGCTTCCGTTCCAATCATGGCCGAGCGGGCCATGTACTGGAACGAGGGTGGCGCCGGGCACGTGTCCATCGGCTGGATGCGGTAGCCTGGTTTGGTATGAAAAGGGGTAAGGTCCTGGTGTGTTGGACCTGACCCCAGGTGTTCGAGGTGCGTGATTGAAGGGGTAAGGTCCTGGTGTGTTGGACCTGACCCCAAAAAGTGGCCGTAATTCACGATTCAAGACCTGACCCCAGGTGTTGATTGAAGGGGAAGGACGGGACAGGGGGTTTTCATGATACTCGAGATGATCGGCAGGGTCGCCGGTTCTTTCATCGGTTACGGCAAGCTTCTGACGGGGGCGATGTCGTCCCTGTCGCCGAGGGCCGTCGCCGACGCTATCAACGAGAACCCCGAGTTCCTGCCCGGGGTCATGAAACAGATCGACCCGGCGGTCATCGCGGGCGCGCTGGAAGATAACCCCGGGATGATCATCGAATACCTGAAGGAACTCGACCCGAAGCCGATAGCGCAGGCGATCAACATGAGCCCCGAGTTCCTGATCAACATGGTGGAGGCCCTCTCCCCGGATGTCATCGCAGAAGTGATATGTGACACGCCGGGGTTCGCGGTAGGGCTCATCTGCTCCCTGGACCCAGATATAGTCGCCATGGCGGTGAACGAGAACCCGGACTTCGTGGCGAGCCTGACAGAGAAGATCTCCCCGGACGTCATCGCGGATGTAACCAACAGGAACGCTGCCTGGCTGACCGACCTGCTGCAGAAGATCGACCCTGCGGTGATCGCGAACAGTGTCAACTCCAACGGCGGCTGGCTGACAAAGGTGACCATGGCGATAGATCCCGGGATACTGGCGAACACCGTCAATTCCGTCGGCGACTGGACGGGAGAGCTGCTGAGCGAGATCGACCCGGCCGTCATAGCCGGCTCCATCGACGAGTTTGCCGCCCTAATCGAGAAGGTCCTGGATTGCCTGAGCCCGGATGCCCTTATCTCCGTCATGAATCGCCTCGCGGCGAACAAGGTGCTCCAGCAGGTCTCTCTTAACACAGCCTACGAGATCCCAATGCGGCACAGGTACCTCGAGGGAGGCTTCCAGATAATGGGCGCGAGCCGGATGGACCCGATCCGTAAACCTAACAGGCCCCGCCAGCGGGTCCTGCCAGAGAAGATGTGAGCGGGCGGGGAGTGAGGTCGCTTTGAACGTCTACCAGGGTATCGTCTACACGCTCAGCCAGTCGCTGGTCGGCCCGCTGGTTGCGATGGGCCTGCACCTCAAGGGCGAGGGGGAGCGAAACGTGCCGACGGACGGCGGAGCCCTCATCGTCTCCAATCACAGGTCGCTCATGGATCCCATCATAATAGGCCGCAAGGTGAACCGTCCTATCAATTTCGCGGCGGGGTCATTCGCGTTCAGCGTCCCGCTGGTGGGGCAGGTGTTCAAGGCGTTCGGTGCGATCCCTGTCAACGTCTTCGGGGGCGAGAAGAGCAAGAAGGACCTGGACCACGCGGTCGAACTGCTGGATGCGGGTGACCTGGTGGGGGTGTTCCCGGAGGGCGTTCACACGATGTCGCAGCCGCATAAGGCGTTCAGGATCCAGGCATTCCGCACGGGCTTTGCCAGGGTTGCCTTGAGGGCGCGGGTGCCGATAATCCCCGTGGCGGTGGTCGGCCTGATGGAGAGGAACGTTCCGAGGGTACCGTATCCCATGATCAAGCCGTTCTTCGACCACCCGGATTTTAAGCAGGGTGTGCAGTGGATCTATTACAGGAGAGCGCTTGTGCGCATCGGGAAACCGCTCGACCTGGGCGAGTATTACGACCAGGAGATGAATAAGAAGACCATCGACATGATAAGCGGCAAGGTCCGGCGGATCATAGTCAAGCTGTACGACGGCGATGACCTCGACCGCTTCCTCACAGGCGAGAAACCGTTCGACTTCGTCTACGACCGCATCTAAAGATAAGGCCAGGCGATCCGGTTGAAGTGCCCGAGGTGTCACAGGGAATACGGCGGTACCGGTAATTTCTGCTCTTACTGCGGAGAGGTGAATCCGTCGACGAGGGACGACTCGGGCGGGGAGGTTCCCGGTGCCCCACGGGCGCCGGAGCCCCTGGACACGGATAAGCTACGCCGTGAGCGCGCGCTTTACATCGGGGTGGCGGTGATCCCTTACCTGGCGGGGCTCGCGGTCGTTTTTTCGTTCAGGTCAATAATCGCAATAAACCTCTTCGGCCTGGTACTGTTGTTCATCATTTACGCGACAGTTCGGGCGACCCGCAAGCTCCAGCTGTCCGGCAAGGAAACCGCGATTGCCGTTGTACTCGTTTTCCTGGTCTACATCGCCTCCTTTTTCTACATGCTTCGTAAGTTCAGCGAAGTAGAAGCGAGACTCAAGGGTGAGCCGTTCGACGAAGCGAAGAGCAGGCTCAAAACCACGTTGGTGGCAGGGGCAGGGGTTGCCCTCGGGGTCGGCCTGGCGGCGCTGCTCTTTCTCGCGTTAAACGGGAAAGAAGAGACGACTGTTGTCAGGTGGGATTCGAATACCCGGAACGACCAGGGGCAGAAGACGCTGTCTAATAGCAAAAAGTTGTGGACTACCGGACGCCTGGACGCGTTTCATGGAACGGATTCCAGGCACATTTGGGTGGTTGGAGAAAAGGGGTTTGTCGCGTTCTACGATGGCTCGAATTGGATTAACCAGGGGGGCCTCGGCGGCGAGTGGTTCAACTCGGTCTACGCTGTGGACGATGACGATGTCTGGGTGGCCGGCCAGGACGGGACGATACTCCACTACGACGGCAGGTCATGGGGACGCAAGGTCACCCAGATCTACAAAAACCTTCGAGGTGTCTCCGCGGCGGACAAAAACCACGTGTGGGCGGTCGGGGACGATGGGACGATCCTTTTTTACAACGGCAGCACGTGGAGCCCCCAGCAGAGCGGGACTTTAAACGGACTGCACGGGGTCGCCGCGGTGGACGCGAACCACGTCTGGGCTGTCGGGACCGGTGGTACGGTCCTCTTCTACGACGGGACCAGTTGGACACCGCAGCCTGCGGAAGTGACTGGGGACCTTCTATGCATTACCGCCCTGGACGCGAGTCATATCTGGGCGGCTGGCACTGAGGGAACGATCTATTTCTATGACGGCAGTTCGTGGAAAGGCCAGGAGCACCTGGATACCTGGTTTAACGGGATCTTCGCCACGGATCCAACACACGTATGGGCTGTTGGGAGCTTCGGGAAGATGATGTTCTTCGACGGCACCAGGTGGGAGGCCCGGGATTGTGGCACCACAATAACCATGTAC
>Ga0315288_10011188_pt1 | contig 11297 bp, 12 predicted proteins | sample YL17G11_20_MG_FD_203454 | JGI IMG/M metagenome (GOLD analysis project Ga0315288, IMG submission 203454) | Sediment microbial communities from Yellowstone Lake, YNP, Wyoming, USA - YL17G11_20 | ecosystem: Environmental > Aquatic > Freshwater > Lake > Sediment | place: USA: Wyoming | collected... | reverse complement strand
AAAAGAAGCTGCAGCAGCTCTATGAGCAGGAGAGGAAGCTGAGGCAGGATTTGGAAGCTGAGATGAATAAAAGGATTGAGTTCACAAGGGCTCTGGCGCATGAGCTTAAGACTCCGCTCACGCCTGTGATGGCTTCGAGCGAACTACTGGTCGCTGAACTCAAGAATGAGCCTCTGCTGAGTCTGGCTAGGAACATCAACCGAGGGGCTTCTAATCTGAATAATAGGATAGACGAACTGCTCGACCTGGCGAGGGGCGAGATAGGGATGCTCCAACTGAAACCGGAGCAGATGGATATGCTGAAACTTCTCCGTGAGGTGGCTGGCGACATGGCTCCGGTTACCGCGAGCCATGGACAGCCTTTGAATCTGGATTTGCCTGTATATCTTCCTCAGCTCCGGGCTGATGAGGGAAGGCTGCGTCAGGTTGTGCTCAATCTTGTGAGCAATGCCTCCAAGTTCACCCCCGATGGGGGGATGATTACAATAAAGGCGAGGGAAATGGCTGGTGAGATGGTAGTGGAGGTTCGGGATACGGGTCGCGGGATAAGCGAGGAGGAAGGGCAGCGGTTGTTCGAGCCTTATCACAGGTTGGAGAGCGATAGGGAGCATCTCAGCGGGCTGGGGTTGGGGTTAGCCCTCTGTAAGACGCTGGTGGAGCTTCATGGGGGACGGATATGGGTGGAAAGTCAGCCGGGGCAGGGCTCCACTTTCAGCTTCTCGGTGCCTCTGGAACACTCTGGCGAGCGGGCGGCATGAAGTAGGAGAGATGGCGTGAAGGTGTTGGTTATAGAGGACGACAGGGATATTGTGGAGGCTATTACCCTTGCCTTCAAGATACGGTGGCCTGAGGCTCGACTGGTCTCCACTCATCTGGGTGAGAAAGGGGTGGAGTTGGTGGAGAGCGAATCTCCCGATGTTGTTATCCTCGACCTGGGTCTTCCCGATATGAGCGGCTTCGAGGTGTTGAGGCAGATACGGCTTTTCTCCTCTGTTCCCGTTATCGTTCTAACTGTGCGAGCGGAGGAGTCTGATATAGTTAAGGGGTTGGAGTGGGGGGCTGACGATTATATTACAAAGCCCTTCAAGCAACTCGAGCTGCTATCGCGAGTTCAGGTGCAGATGCGCAGGCAAAGCTCAACCGCAGAGGCAACTCCACTTAGTTATGGGACACTGCAATTTGACCCCTCCACACGCCAGCTTCTCTATGGTGAGAAGGAAGTGAACCTTACTGCCACCGAAAGCCAAATCATTTATCAACTGATGAAGAACGCCGGGCGCGTGGTGACACATGCCGCTGTTGCCGAGGGGGTTTGGGGTGTGGATTACCCCGGTGCAATCGATAGCTTGAAGGTTTACATACGGCGGTTGAGGGAGAAGATTGAGGAGGACCCCAGTCATCCCAAGCTCATTCTCACCAAAGCCGGCGTGGGTTATTCCCTGGTGAAACAGGGCTAGCCCGTCGGGGCTGGTCTTTATAGATAAGGGGGGCGGAAGCTGCCAGCAGCTTCGCCCCCCTTTCTGCTTTTGATAATACTCTTCATCCTCATGTAATCCCACTTTCTTAACCAGGCTGTAACGCGTTTTTAACCCTTTTTTTACCTCTGTGGCTGTGCTGTAACCGGTCTTTTACCTAGGAACATGCATAATGAGATTGTAGGTGAAAAGGGGGCTGAAAAGATGAAAGTCCTGGTTTTCGCAGAGGAGTCGGTAAAACAAAGGGTAAGCGAGCTGATGAAAGGCGAAGAGGCGAGCAGCGCTGAGATGACAGGCAGACTGCGCGCTTTGGTGCAACCTCAAAGGGAGCTTGTAGGGAACTATGCCGGGAAGGGCTGGAGGGCATGAAGATTCTCGATGGATTTCTGCTTATATGGTTCGGGGTGTTCTCGTGCTATATCTTCGCTATGATGTGGCGTGGTGTTTACTGGTATCACGAACCTAACCGAGCCGTGCTTATCCTGGAGACGACTATGGCGGCTTCTATACTGCTCTATGGATTGTACAGGATTGCAAAGGTGCTCGCCAGAAGATAAAGCTGGCATAGATTTAAGGAGGGCTAAGATGCAGATAGGTGATGAAAGGACGCAGCAGGAACAGGAAGAAGGGCGCGGGTTGAAGGTGTTGCCCATGAGGGATTTTGAGGTGGCTCGCCTCCAGGCTTTGTTCACCCAGGCTGTGCGCGAGCAGAGGTGGAAAGAGGCTCTTGAGCTTCATTTGACGCTGATTTACCTTCTCTTCTGCACCAATGCTGAGTTCGAAGCGTGGGTTGAGAATGAGTATTCATAGAGAGGTCAGCAATCAGATTTCTGACTCTTTGTAGAGCAGGGCTTTCATCTTTTTGGCGCTTAGTTCCCGTATCTCGCCCTCCGGCAGGTCGCCCAGGCTGAAGTTACCGAAGCGAATCCTCTTGAGAGCTAGCACGGGATGTCCCAGGCTAGCGAACATGCGGAGCACTTGCCTTTTTCTGCCCTCGTGGATGGTGATGCTATAGTTGAACGGGGGCTCTTTGGCTTTCTTTACCAGGGCAGGTGAGCATAGTCCGTCCTCAAGCTCTATCCCATCTTCCAGCCTCTTTTTTTCTTCTGGCTTCAGGTTTCCTTCGATGTAAACCAGGTACTCCTTCTCAATCTCGAACCTGGGATGGGTGAGCCGGTTTGTTAGCTCGCCGTCGTTGGTCAGCAGCAGAAGCCCTGTGGTATCTCTGTCCAGCCGCCCGACGGGGTACAGTCTGAGATGGAGGTATCTCTGGGGCAGAAGGTCGATAACTGTCCGGCGCCCTCTCTCGTCGTTTGTAGTAGACATAATATCTTTAGGTTTGTGGAGCATCAGGTACACGAGTTGCTCCGGCTTGAGGTCGACCGGCTGCCCGCTTATCGAGATATGGTCTGTTTCCATATTTACAGGGTGTCGGAAGTTCTCAGCTGTCTCTCCGTTTACTTTCACCCTGCCCTGCTTTATGGCATCAGCCAGCCACCTGCGAGAGCCGATTCCTGCCTCGGACAGCGCTTTGAGCAAAGGCTTGGTTGACATATCAATAGTATAAGCGTTGCGCGACATCAAAGCTATAGTGGGTGCAAGTACATTGGCAGTGGCGTCTGCCTGAGGCGGACGCCACTGCGTTTTATTAAGACCTTTATCTCTTGCCACTTTTATGTTGTTGCGCTAGACTTGGGGCAAGCCGGGGTTGGAGCGGGTGCTCCAACCTACCCAGGGCAAGCTATCAGCTTTCGGTAAAAGGTTTTTTGGGGGTGATTTGTGGTGAAGTTGACGTTTTATGGTGGGGTGAGGGAGATAGGCGGGAACAAGATTCTACTGGAGGATGAGGAGCACGGGCTGTTCCTGGATTTCGGCTTCCCCTATAAGAGACACAAGCAGTTCTACGAGGAGTACCTTAAACCACGAACCGGCGCAGGGCTGCTCGACCCCATGGCCATGGGATTGCTGCCACCTCTGGAAGGACTTTATCGAGAAGACCTGGAAACGCCCAGACTCTGGGAGCGGTTTCGGGATAATTCCCTGTACCGCAAGCTTGAAGGGGTAGACGGGGTGCTGCTCACCCATGCCCACCTCGACCATTCAGGCTATATCTCTTTTCTAAAGCCCAGCATACCAGTGTATTCAACTGCCGTGACGGCGTTTATCGCCAAGGCAATCCAGGATTCCGGAAGATCCGGCCTGGAACAGCAGGTATGCTATTTCAGTCCTACTACGTGGGGTCCTCCCGAGGATTGGAAGCAGCCCGCTTTGTTCTCCAAAAGCAAAGTGAAGCAGCAGCGTCAGTTCTGTATCGCCGATAAGTCGCTCGAGACTTTGAGCGCCGATGCGTTACAGTTCTGGGAGAGTGGATTCTGGGAGAAGGCCACCAGGCAGAGAGAGCTTGTCTCCTGCCCGCTGAACCCTCACAGTGGTTGCAGCTTCAATTTGCGCTGCTTTCCCGTAGACCATTCTATTCCGGGTGCCTGCGCCTGGGGCGTCGAAACCAGAGCGGGATGGGTTATTTACAGCGGAGACCTGCGGCTTCACGGGAAGCGCGCTGCGCTGACGAAAAAATTTATTGAGGAGGTTGCCCGCTTGCGCCCCAGGGCGCTGATACTTGAGGGGACCAATGTGGGCCGTGAGGCGAATGTAACCGAGCGCGAGGTTTATGAAAATGCGCTGAAGGCTATCGCGAAGGCGAAGAGCCTCGTCATCGCCGATTTCTACGCCAGGGATGTAGACCGACTGCTCACCTTTCTGCAAATCGCCAGAGATACAAACAGGAAGCTGGCGATATTGCCCAAGGACGCCTATCTCTTGAAAACAATGCGACTACTGGAGCCGGAGATACCCGATATAGCCGGGGACAGCGACCTAGTCATTTATCAGGATACCATTGCCAGGGTTGACTCATGGGTGCGCAATATCTGCAAGGAGTGTGACAGCAAGGTTGTGCTGGCCGAGGATGTTAGCTCGGCGCAGGACAAATTTATCCTCTGTTTCAGCTTCCTGGACATAAACGAGCTGCCGAGCATTCGACCTAAACCGGGCAGCCTCTATGTGTTCAGTTCCAGTGAGCCCCACGACGAGGAGCAAGAGATAGACTTCCGCCGTCTGCATGAATGGCTTGAATATTTTGGCATCAAGGCTTTTGGGCTCCATGTGGAGATAAAAGAGGAGGGCAATAAAAGCGAGTGGGAGATACCGGATGAGGAAAAGGGTTTGCACGCCTCAGGCCATGCCTGCGGCCCCGACCTGCTCAGCGTTGTTCATGGTATAAAGCCCAAGATTCTCATACCAGTCCACAGCGAAAAACCTGAGTTTTACCGTGAGCACTTGAGAGGCAGTGGCACTGAGGTAAGGCTTCCTGAGGTGGGTGGGTCGATTGAGTTATGAAAGCGAGCTCGGTGGGAGTTTTTCGAAGGGTGTCCCAGTCGCTTTTGACAAGAGGTCTGGTAGGTGGTAATCTCTGCCAGCAGGGATACCACGGATTATGCTGGCTGTTCAATTAATGGCTGTCACTGAAACCCGGAGTTAATAAATTACGAAGGAGTATAGCCATTATGGATACAAAAGATAAGAAGGAAGAAGCCGTTTCCACGCCACAGTTTAAGACAATCAAACACGGGTTGGACCCAAAAGAGGTGCTGTCTTTTATTAATCGTCTCGTGGCTGAGAACAAGGAGCTAGTTAACCAGGTAAAACACATAGAGTCTCTCAAAAGGCTGGCTGAGAAGACTGTGGTCGAGGCTCATGAGCAGGCTGATATTATCAAGATTGAGATGCTGAATGAGGCAAATGATAAAGCCAATTCCATCATCGATGAGGCGGAGAAGAAGGCTAAGTCGGAGTCAAGCAGAATTATCGCTGAGACAGTAGCAAGGGGTAAGGCGGAAGCAAACAAAATAACCGCTGAAGCTCAGCTGAAGGCAGAACAGACCGTTAGGGAGAAAATCAACACAGCATCCCAGGAAGGGCATGCCATCATTCAAGCTGCTGAGGAGAAGGTGGAGCATCTATTGCAGCAGAAAAGAGAGCTCGCTGAAAAAGAAGCACAAAATATCGTAAGGGAAGCGAGGAAGAGGGCTGAGCAAGAGGCTCTGGCAGTGAAACAAAAGGTGGAGCAGCAACTGGAGAGAAGTAAGAAGAAGGCAGTGGGAGAGCTTAGAGAGCACTTTAAGGCGGTTTATGAGGAATGGCTTTCGAGCCTAGGTAGCCTTGATGAGGCGGCTGCCACCGCGTTTGCTGGTGAGGACAAAGACCTCGCAATATTCAGTACAGAGCTAGTTGAGGACATCCAGACAGAGACTACCCTTAAGGAATGTTACTGGTTGCCCTCGCTGACCCATGAAGAAGGAGCCACAAGGGATAGCAATGTCATTTATGAGGGGAGCATCGAGTTACTGTTCCCCACTCTCAGCAGTTTAGACCAGATGCTGCGTCTTCTGGGGCGTTTACGCGGTATCCCCAGGATGAAGGTTCAGAATCTGGCAATCTCGCCTGACAAGAGCATACTTGTCAACGCTTACCTGGAAACCCCCACCTCGCTTCTAGCAGTCCTTGAAGCCATCCCTGAGGTGGAGAGGGCTTCAGGATTGCTGCATGACGCCAGGATAGCGGCAATTACGGGTGGGGCAGGGGGGCAATCTCCTGTCAAAAGGATTGTGGTCACTACAAAAGCTTAGGCAAGCCAACTTTCAGAGAACTGGCTGCTTTCCCTCTTTTGCGGGCTCTACGCCAGCGTGCCACCGTCAAGGTATATAGTCTGCCCCGTTATGTAGCTCGAGGCATCGGAGGCAAGGAACAGGGCAACTGATACGACGTCCTCAGGCTCCGCGATTCGCCCCATCGGGATGGATGCCTCCAGTGTTTGCAGCGCCTCGGGATTGCTCCACATAGGCTGGCTGAACGCCGTTTTCACCAGATACGGTCCGATAGCGTTTACGCGAATGTGGTAGCTGGCTAGCTCTACAGCGAGAAGTTTGGTGAGCATGACTACCCCAGCCTTCGCTATGCTATAAGCCCCCAAGCCGGGTGCCGCCTTGGTGGCGCCGGTGGAGACGATGTTGATGATGTTTCCGGTTTTCTTTTCCATCATCACCTTCGCTGCCGCCTGGCTGCACAGGAAATAGCCCTTTAGGTCGACGTTCATTACCTTATCCCAGCCGTCCTCCCGGAGGTCAACCAGGTTGCGCATGATGTTAATGGCTGCATTGTTTACCAGGATATCGATGGTGCCGAATTTCTCCAGCGTTTTGGCTACCATGTTGTCCACTTCGGCTTTCACCGCGATGTTGGTCTGAACCGCCAGGGCGTGCCGTCCCAGGTTTTCAATCTGGGATTTCACTCTTTCTAAATCTGCGGGGGTGCGGCTGGCGACGACCACGTTGGCACCTGCCTGGGCAAACCCCAGGGCGATGGCGCTGCCGATGCCTCTGCCTCCTCCGGTTACTATGGCAATCTTACCTTTCAGGGAAACATTTGGTGTGGTCATGCGCTGCTTCCTTTCATCATGCGTTAGTGTGTCTGTGGTGAAGTCATGATAGCTACCAAGTTGCGGGCTGTCAATAAGGTAGCGCCCATCGACGCAACTCGGTCCAAACTCTGGGGTTTCATGCCTGGAATTTAAGATTTCCCTCTAGCCTTCTATGCAACTGTAGTATAATGCGGAGTAACACGTGGTGTTGCTATTCGGTTGCTGTGTGGGAGGTCGAGTATGTTGAGCTGGGAGAAGAAGCTGGCGGGCATTGATGTCAATCAGAGTGAGTTTCCTATGTGCTTCGTCTGCGGCAAGGATAACCCTATGGGGATGAAGTTGGAGTTTAAGAAGAACGGTGATGAGGCGAGAGGCGAGTTTGTTATCAGTGAGCTTTACCAGGGGTGGCGCGGGTTTGTTCACGGCGGCATTATCGCCACTATACTTGATGAGGTTATGGCTTATACATACTTTCCTGAGTTTAAGGGGGTCACTGCTAAAACAGAGGTCAGGATCAGGCAGCCGGTCCCTATCGGCGTGCCTCTGGTGGCTACGGGAAGGCTGGTTAAGAGGACGAGGAAGCTTTTGACCACTGAGGCTACGATAGCGCTGAAGGACGGCACAGTGCTGGCTGAGTGCATTGCGCAGTCGTATGTAGTGGACTAAATGGGTGGAGGTTTCTCATGACTGCAGTAACTGCGGCGGCTCAAGAGGGAGAGATAACTTCGGTGCAACAGAGAAAACTCAGGATAACCAATTTGGCTCTGGGTTTTCTTCACCTGGCGCAGGGTATCATCATACTTCTGCTGGGTTCCGGGTTCAGCGCATCGGTTACTACGGCATATATTGGCTCGGCTGCCGAATATAGCTACGAGCCGAGGATACTAATCGCCGACTTCCTGTTCATCTCGGCGTTCGCCCACTTGCTGATTTCGCTTCCGAGTGTATTCCCGTGGTACATCAGGAATCTGGGCAAGCATATTAACTATGTTCGCTGGTTCGAGTATTCACTCAGCGCCTCAATAATGATTGTGGTGATTGCCTCGCTTTGCGGCATCACTGAGATGGTGAGCATGTTCTCTCTATTTGCGCTCACTGCTGCCATGAACCTGTTCGGGCTGATGATGGAACTGCATAACCAGACTACTGCTAAAACCAATTGGATGGCGTTTATCCTGGGCAGCGTGGTCGGCGTTGTTCCCTGGATAGGGATACTGCTTTATTTCGTCAGAGCCACCCCCAGCCCGCCTGTTTTTGTTTATGCTGTGGTAATCTCTTTGATATTTCTCTACGCTCTGTTTCCTCTCAATATGTGGCTCCAGTATGCCAGAAAGGGACGGTGGAGAAACTATATCTGGGGTGAGTACGGGTATATGTTCCTCAGCCTGACTGCGAAATCTCTGTTAGCGTGGCAGGTGTTTGCGGGGACGTTGAACTCGCCGGTGCTGATGCCTTGAAGGCGATGCTTAGTCACTGAGTTGCTTTGTGCCTGGAGCAGGTGCTCCAGGCTACCCTTCTGCACTTCTGGTTAGCTCCATGCCCAGACCAAATGCCCGTCTTTCACGGTTGGTTACTGTGCTTGTGACCTCTTCTTCGTAGGGATCTTGCAGCAAATAGTAATCCTAGGAGCACTGCCACCGAGGCTACTACCGGTATCATCTGTACGAGTTTTGGCTTGATGCCAGAGGATTCATCTTCCTCATAGCTACTATCTGTCCACCACTGCCCGACCGCATCCGTATTGTAATAACTGACCGCCGAAGGTCCGCTGTTGCCAGTGCAGGTAGTACTTTCCCCGGCTTTTACAGACAGCGTCTTGCTGTGGCTTAAATCTGAAACCTCTACTACACCTTTAAGTACATTTACGGTGGTGGCATTGCTCTGCACGATAATCTCAAGCTCAGTCTGCTTAATACCAGCGATGGCATTGGGTGTGTAGAACTTGACACGCTCACCCTTTTCTGTAGTCGTGCCATCTAGATTATCAATCATCATCCAGAACCGCCCCTTGATATACTCTAGGTACCCCGAAACCCCCTCTATTGGCTTATCTTTTGAAGGCACCGAAAGCAACGATTCGGAATAAACTTTTACCAATATGGAGTTCATCCCGATATTCCGGGGGGTCTCGAAATATCCATACTTCGTCTCGATCTCGAAATATCCGTCCTGCAACGTCCGGAGACGGTCGCCCGAGTATACCTTCATGCCAGCACGCACAGGGAACCACTTATCCGCTTCAGTACGGGATATCTCCGCGAACCTATTGTGCGAAAGTACCATAGCAACTTCCTCTTGCCATGCCTCCGGCGGTGGTAGTTTGTCAATCGGCGTAGCACTCAGGGTAGGATTATCAGAGCCGTTGCTCAATAAATCATCTATGCCTATGCCAAGCTCCTCGCAACTGGTAGTAGATAGGGCCAGCACCAGAAATAGAGCAGAAAAAATTACAGAGAAAAAGCCGAGCTGTTTCATTTCAAGACAACTCCCTTTTCATTCATAATCAGCCGCGCTTCAAGTCGTACTGGATGATGCTTGTGAGTTCAAGCCGGGGATTTCCCATTTCAACTCCCGATGAGGCGATATTCATCCCTCATCGCCCCTGGTGCCGACAACATATGACCCTTTGGGCCTGGTTGTCAAGCCATCCCAGAGCCCCCTGCGAGCTCCTGAACCTCGTAAGAGCCAAGCCCTCCCCTTTATCACTTCCCACACCGCCTCTCCTGTTGCGCGCTTAGCCAGGAGCCAGCCGTAACCGAGTTATCCGCTCGATAATGGCAGCAAACAGCCCTCCGGGCACTGCCACCTCGGCCAACTGGAAGACGATCCGCCGAGCATGGCGCACAATCCGTCCCCCCATCTTTATCAGCTTCACCTGAAGGCTGCGCAACGACCAATCCTTGACTGCCTTGGGCAGGGCCAGCCTGCGCAAGAGGTTCCCCAGGTTGTAGGCCAGAATGAAAAGCTGGAGCCGAACCTGATTGGCATCAAACCGGTGGCAGGAAAGCCTGGTCCAGTTCAGGGCATACTTGCCCTCCTTAATCCACTGCCCCGCCGTCCCACGGCAATTGTAGAAGTGCACTACACCCTTAGCTTTGGCGGAGAGGTTGGTAGCCCACCCGTGGGTGGGTACGGGTATATGTTCCTCAGTTTAACTGCTAAGGCACTGCTGGCTTGGCAGGTGTTTGCGGGGACGTTGAACTCGCCGGTGCTGATGCCTTGAAGGCGATGCTTAGTCACTGAGTTGCTTTGTGCCTGGAGCACCTGCTCCAGGCTACCCTTCTGCACTTCTGGTTAGCTCCATGCCCAGATCAAACGCCCGTCTTTCACGGTGTATTTCAAATACCCTTGCTTGACCCATTTTGTTATGTCTTCGTTGATTTGATCAGAAGGATAGGGTACGAGTTCCGCCACCTTTTTAACCAGGCTTTCTATGGGGTCGCCCTCCCGCTTCATCCTGCCCACACTTTCTATGATGTCGCCCTTCAAGAGGGCCACTGACAGCAGGCTGCGTTTCTTCGCCTCCGCGGCCGCGGATTCTCCCTGGGATGCACTTCGCTCCTTTTCAAGTTCTGCGAGGTATTTCCTGAGTTCTTCGAAATATTCTTGAAGTACAGCATTTATCTGCTCCGGGCCGGCGCCCTTCGTCCGCGTCACTGGCCTGTTGCAGTCATATTTTGTCCAGTCGCTCGTCAATATCTCTATTCCGTATTCCGCTGCCTTCTCACGCACCTCGGTTCCGGGGAAGGGTGACAGCACATTGAATCCGTAGGATGTACCAAGCCCCCGGGCGAACTGCATAGTCTGCTTCAGAGTTTCCGCGGTCTCGCCAGGCAGTCCGATGATGAAAGACGCGATGATGTTTATTCCAGCCTCTTTCGCCATCCCGATGGCTTCCTTTACTTTCTCCAGGGTGATTTTCTTCTTGATAAGATCCAGAATCTCCTGATTCCCGCTCTCAACACCGTAAAGGAGCCAGGTGCATCCTGCCTGTTTCATCTTGCGGAGTATTTCCGGGTTCACAGTGTCTACGCGGGAGAAAGCGCTCCAGTTGAACTTCAGCCCCCTGGCGATTACCTCGTCGCAGAGGGAATTGAGGTGCTTATGGTTGAGCGTGAGGTGGTCATCCTCGAAGTTAATTTCTTTGAAGCCTGCGGTCACAGCTTGCTCTACTTCGTCAGCGATGAGCTTGGGGTTGCGGTATCTGACCCTTCTGCCTCCCATCTTGGAGCCGACGCAGAAGACGCAGTTGAAGGGGCAACCCCTGCCGGTGAGGATGCTGGCATGCACATCGAGGGCAAGATATCGCGACAAGGGGAAGAGATGTTTCGCTGGAAAGGGAAGCT
>Ga0315288_10011187_pt1 | contig 11298 bp, 10 predicted proteins | sample YL17G11_20_MG_FD_203454 | JGI IMG/M metagenome (GOLD analysis project Ga0315288, IMG submission 203454) | Sediment microbial communities from Yellowstone Lake, YNP, Wyoming, USA - YL17G11_20 | ecosystem: Environmental > Aquatic > Freshwater > Lake > Sediment | place: USA: Wyoming | collected... | reverse complement strand
ATCTATGCAATATTTATACCTTCTCTAAAATCTTTAAATGATACATTTGGAACTTTGTATGCTCACCCCTTTTTCACGTTTCTGCCTCTTTCTTCATTCTATCTAATCCTTCTGTTATGTTTAGTGGTCTTGTTCTTAGCTGTTTTCGTATTTTGTCTGTGCTTAAGGACGAATCTCTAGGTCTTCTGGCTATCCAAGCAGCGAGTTGACTCATTCTTATTGGTTTGATCAAGCTTGAGTCCAGTTGGAAGCTCTCAGCTATCTTTTTTGCAAATTCGTACCTGCTTATTCTCTCGCTTCCAGAAGCATGATACAAGCCCTTCAAGCCTCTTTGCAGCGCCTCCAGAACCAGCTCCGCAAGGTTGTCCGCCAGCGTGGGCGTATTGTAGTGATCTTCAACTACGCTGATCTCCTTGTTCTGCCTGAGCTGGCTGATTACCCAAGTGGCGAAGTTCTGTTTCCATGGGTGCCAACCGTATATGACGCTAGTACGCAAAATGGCATAGTTCTTGCAAAGAGCGATTACTCGCCTTTCTCCCTCAAGCTTTGTGAGGCCGTAATAGCTAATCGGGTTTGGCTTGTCTTCTTCTTTGTAGTAGCCTTTTTCGCCGTCAAACACGTAATCGGTCGAGATGTGAATCAGTTTCGTGTTCACTTCAGCGCAGGCTTCAGCTACGTTCCGTGTTCCTTCAACATTCACGTTCCATGCATGTTCCTTCTGGGTTTCGCACTTGTCCACATCGGTTTCGGCAGCCGCATGAATCACAGCGTTGGGTTGCAGTTTTCTGAAAATGCCGAAAACTTGTTCCTTGTTGGCGATGTCGACTTCGAGCGAGTTGTTGTGAAGTGGCTTCGCATGATGCAACGGCGTGACTTCGTAATTCCGACTGGCGAGCACCACAGCTTTGTTTCCCAGCAGGCCGTTGGCGCCGGTGATCAATAATCTCTTCTTCGCCATCTGCAACATCCTTTGTCGGGATCGCGTTTATGAAAGCCTATGAGAAAGCAGATTGGTTAAGAGTTAATATTTCTTTTCTTATGCCCTCAGAATACTGAAACAGTTGTGAGTTTAGCGCGCGCGGCGCTTTTGCCGGCGCCGTAGTATTCCTTCACTTTCTCTGGGAATATGTTTCCAAGGACTATTGCGATTTCGGTTATGCCAGAGGCTTTCAGTTCTTCAAGCACGTACTGCGAGTTGGGTTTGTTTGCGATCGGAATAAGCTGCTTTGGGCCTGTATGGGTTAGAGGTCTCAGTTTGGTCCCAAAACCGCCGTGAAGAATCACGCCTTTCATGTTTCCATCTCCGCCTTCATTCTGTTCAAGCCATCTTTTATGTTTAGAGGTTTAGTTCTTGGCTGCTTTTGTATTTTGCCTGTGTCAAATGATGAATCTTTGTCTTTTCGCTATCGCCCTTCTCAAAACGAAATAATTCTTGGTCATTTTCAATTAGGCTTAAAGGGCAATATCCTATCCGCACCGCGCTGCCCTGATTAGCAACGTTAACGAAAAGACTTCATGACTGCTCTCTCTTTATGAGGGCAGTTGTTGTTCTTATCGGTAAAAACTTGATCCACTTCTCACGGAACAAAGATAAAGCTTCCAGGTAACTTTCAGAAGTTTTATCGCCTCCCAGGGTTCTGCTCTTATGCTGGCAATTCAGCTGTAGAGCGCATACATCAAATCCTGTAACATAAGCGTTCATGCATAAGTCTGCGCCGTAAAAGTGAAACTTGAACTTTTCATCAAATGTCAAGCTTTCCTTGAATGCCGATGAATGGGCGACAATGCACATTTCATCCAAAGTCTGAACCAGAGTCGGCTTGGCTAAAGGGGTGCCTTTGGGTGAATTGTCTGTTTGAATTATTCGACCAAAGAATCTGTTGTCGCCAGGTCTGACCCCTATAGGACCGTAAATGGTGTTAATGTCTAATTCCTTTAGGCGCGATAGTATGTCTTCCTTGAAAATGAAGTCTTGATGGCAGAAAATGAACCAAGCGTCATCGTTCAAATGCTCTTTTATAACGCGGTTGAAAACTGTGGGTAAGCCTCCATTCTGTAGGTTGTGAAAAAAAAAGACTTTCTCGCGCTGAAAGAAGGGACTGGAAGCAAAACAGTTTGTGAACGTACTCATATTGTTGTAAACAACGACGAAGAATGCTTTTCCGTAGCCAGTTTGGGATGGAGTTTTCCTCAAGTGCACTTCTAACTCTAAGGGAGTCTGAATTTTCATTCCGAGTCCTTTTAATTGCCTTAAGCTCTTCAGAATTGAACCTTTCACCTAACCATCCTCTTCAGCTTAAGCCTAAGTTTGCGCGGAACAACATTCACTAATCCTCTAAGAACAGGATACTCGTACGCTATTGAATACTGCATGTTCAAACCCATGGATGAAGCTACACGTTGGAACCAAACTTCATCTAAGTAGTTAATGTGGAAAGGCTTTTTGGCGTTGCTTCCTTTCCTGTGAGGGCAACACACAATCATTTTTCCCTTGCATACACGGTTCATCTCGCGCAGCATTCCTGCTGGGTCGGCAACGTGCTCTATTACGTGGGTGGAAAACACAACATCAAACACTTCGTCCTTGAACGGAAGATGCATAGCGTCGCCAACAATAAAATTCTCGATGTTTTGAGCCCTCACGTATTCGCCTTTTTTTTGGTCTCCAGTCTGAGGGTTATAACCTTCTCGGAAAAAATCAACATTAACAGTTCCCTTCGGGTTCGAGCCGTAGCCCACGTCTAGACTAATTTGCTTTGTACTTTCCAATCCTCTTCTCTCCTTCAGTTTGGTACAAGGCTCGTCACATAGTTTTTCCGTCTTTCTTTTATATATTTGTTAATTGCCTAAATAATCCATAGCTCTTTTGGGGTTTCTCCAGAAATTCGAAATTCTGTTCCGTCAATGCAACATCCTCCGCGTCAATGTGAAATGCGATAATTTCACTTCAGGAAATAAAAGACCACTGGCCCGCAGATCAGTCAAAATGTCCCTTCAACTTATAGTGTTTATATGCTGCAGTATCAACTAAACAATCAACTGCGAGGATACGGCAAAGAATGAAAATATCTCTGTTCTTTGACACTTACTTGCCATGGCTTGAAACTAAAGACCCCGGTCAGATTCTTTTAGGTTTACTAGACATAGGAGTAGACGCTGATCTCATTACTGTCCGCAAACAGGACTTGGTTGATTATGCCCCGAAATTTTCGGTTGTCCAAAATACTTTGGCTGATTTTGAAAGTGAACAATTTTGGTCGAGGAACGATTCGGATGTAATCCTTGCATACACTTGGCTGGCTGATTCCTACACTCCGCTCCTTGAAAAAATGAAATTGGGCGGGAAAAAAGTACTGATTAAGTCTGACAGCGATGGACGAATTGGGTATCCCTTGCCGACTAGTTATCTGAGAATTCCTCTTTTTGAGGGAGCAACTATCAGGAGTCTCGCGAGGCATGTATGGTGGCGCCTACCCTTCAAATTCTTACATTCAAAAAGAGCTGAACAAAGAATCAGACAAATAGAACTAAGTGATGGGGTTATCATAGAGAGCCCTGATGCTCTTTCTAACCTTAATTATTTTCTGGCAACGTGGGGAAGAAGAGATTTAATCAAAAAAACCCATTTCATACCCAATCCTATTACTCCAGAGTTCATCAATTCTAAAATTGACAAGAAAGAGAATATCATTGTAGCTTCAGGAAGATGGGGCGATAAGGCAAAAAATACCTGGCTTATGGCAAAAACCATCGTTGAATTCTTGAAGGAACGACGTGATTATTCATCGGTAATTATAGGAAACGGGACAGAAAAAATCCAAAGTTGCATCAAAGACATCCCAAGAAACGTTAAAGACCGCCTCAGCATCGTTGGGTTCATTGAGCTGAACAAAATCAAGGATATCCTGTCAAACGCCAAGATAATGTTCACACCGTCAAGATGGGAAAGTTTCTCACTTGCTTCATGCGAGGCTGTTTGCATGGGATGCTCAGTGGTAGCGACCCCCGTTGAGAGCTTGCGATACCTCTCAATGCAGGGCTTCTCAGGAACCGTTTCGTCCACCTTCAGCAAGAATGCGGTCTTGGCTGCCTTAATTCATGATTCAACTAAATGGGACCGCGGCGATTACGAACCAGAAAAAATCGCTGACTTCTGGAGAGCCAAAGTAAATCGGAAAAACGTTGCTGAAAGCATTGCTAGCTTGGTGCACAAGCCAAATAGCTAATCCAAATATGGCGTTTTTCAAAAAGGATATCCGCCGGGCTCCAGTGAAATCAATAAAAGCTATCTTTAAAATACATGTTTGGGATAATTGCCGACTGAAGGCAAAAATAGTTAGTTGTGCAAGTAATAAACTCTGCTTGCGATACTTCAAGTCAGTTATAGATACAGGGCCACATTTGTATAATTATCAGTTTCTTTGAGTCTCTTGTTGAAAATCCTAATACAAACTCATTTGATCCAGAAAGAATAGAACATTTCAGTGTTGTTTGCTCTCAATTTAGAATCGTGAAAAACTGCCTGAAACCCACGATATTTATATTCAATGTTACCATATTTAAGTAGGGAGCCTGCTACTATGTCGTCATTCATTCGTAAACTCAATTTACGCATTCACTGTGGGTTACCTGTTTCTTGGGGCTCTAACTTGCGTTTTGGCTCACTTGTGGTTTCTTTGCATATTCCAAATTACAATAAACAAGTAACTATGCCCAAGAACGCTTTCTACTCTTATGGGCTGAATAAGTTATTGGAGTAAAGATTTAAATGGTGAAGATTGGTTTGTCAAATCGCAAACATCTGCCTGTCTGGAAGATTGGCAACAGCACATTTGCCATTTGGGAATACAGAAAAGCCAAAGCTATCGAAAAAACTGGACTGAAACTTGACCAATTTGGTGTTTTTTCAATGACTGAGCTTCCTGAATTTGAAAAATACTATCTTCCGCCATTTTCATTGAAGGGCAAAACGGTGCTAGACATTGGGGCTTGTTGTGGAGAGACTGCTTGGTTCTTCCTCAAACACGGCGCCGAGAAAGTCATATGCATAGAACCCAATCCTGCTCGTGTAAAACTAATTGAAGAGAATAAGAAAAACCTCAATCTGAACATTGAAATCATCCCCTGATATTTTCCGTCCAAAATACCTTTCAATTCCTCATGATTTCGTGAAATGTGACATAGAAAGCTACGAAATGGAATTGATTCCTTACTCGAAAACAATGAAGCCTTGTGTGCTAGAGGTTCATGGTCCATGGATCAGGGAACAGTTCGAAAAGAACGGCTTCCACACTGTCACTGAGCCCACCCCTTTTTCTCTCACTTGCATAATGGTTAATTACGATTCGAAAAAAAATAGGTTCTGCGCTTGATTTTGTGTGCTTTCGATACTCGCAGTTCTTTTGCAGAAGCTTGCTTGTTTATCATAGACGATTGCCCATGATCTATTAATGAAATGTTTTAGAGCAAACTCGCTATGTGTTAGGTAACTTTAAAGTACTGAAAGAAAGTCAATTTCAGAGCGTTTTGACGTTGAGGAGAAAAGTTGATATTGCGATGTGGCCGACAAATGGCGGTGAATGCTGTCCATCGTTTTGGCTGGTATCGCAAAAGTCATACCTGAAGGGTCTGTGAATAGGCGAATCTGGCGGATGACCACACCGCACCGATAATACCCTCGAAATAGCCAAGTCATTCAACTTGAATGTTTTCTTAATGAGGGAAAATCCTAAGCGACGGCGCTCGTGATGTGGCCTGAGCTCCGCCTACCTTTAACACTTCCCTTATAATCAGTTCCTACATCTTGGCGCGCCATCAAGCACCGTTTATCCAACCAAGGGGAAGGAAAGGGAAGGAAATATGACAAATTTTTGCATTAGACGGAATAGGCCGCAACTGTTCAGTTGAAGTCCGCTTATGCTACCTTTCCGAGTCTGAGATAATCCCGAGGCATGAATGTGCTACTGCCAAGTTTAAGTCAGGGAAGCTTTAGTCTGTTGCCAGTTCCTATTTTTATTTTAGTTGCGCATCACTACAGAAATAAAGTTTCTTAACCTTCTCAGTCGCGCCTTGGAGTTGTAATTCATAAATTTTTTCTGCATTTTCTTCAATTCATCGGAGGTGTGTTCAAGTGTGTATAATTTGTAGGGTTCGTCGGTCAGCCAGAAGTCGTCGTTTATGAAACCTTTGGCCTTGCACTCGTAATAGAGCCTTGTTCCAGGAAGTACCCATAAACCGCCGACGCATCCTATATCGTCTGGATCTGCCTTTCTCAGGAAATCCAGGGTGTCGCGGAACGTCTCTTCTGTCTCGCCAACGTTCCCAACTATCATAAGGGCTATCGCTTTCAGCCCTGCTTTTTTGGTTAGGTAAATAGCTTTCTTGGATGTTTCAATATCGTTTTCTTTGTGCATTTTCGCTAACAAAATCGGCGAGCCTGTTTCAACTCCATAAGAAATCTGATAGCATCCTGCCGCCTTCAGCTTTTGCAACACTGTTTCATCGACGCAGTCAGTTCTTGTTGTGATGCAAAAGGCAATTTTAAGCTCTCGCCTAACAATTTCATCGCACAGTTCTATAGTGGCGTTCCTGTCAATTGTCATGGCATCGTCTGCAAACCAAAAATGGCATATCCCGTGATTCTTGTACAGTAACTCAAGCTCATCAACCATATTTTTGGGTGATCGGTGTCGCCATCCTCTCCAGATCCACCATGTTGAGCAGAAATCGCAATGTCCTCTGCAACCGCGCGAAAAGATTATGGGTATTCGAGGTTCTTTGGCTATATTTACTCCGTTGAAAATTCCCTTGCCAATTGCGGGATATTTTTTGAGGTCTAAAAGTTGCCATGCTGGAAAGGGTAGCTCGTCAAGGTTCTCAACGTATTTTCTTGGAGCGGTTTTTACGACCTTGTCGCCATCCCTGTATGCGAGACCGTTTATCTGGGCAGGCTCCTTCTCTTGGGCTATTTCAAGGGAAGTTATCTCGCCTTCACCAAGGACGACGTAATCTACAAAAGGATAATTTTCCATCAGTTGCTTGTACATAATGGTCGGGTGTGCGCCTCCCATCACGACTTTTATGGCGGGATCAAGGTCTTTGACGATCTTTGCAACTTCTAACGCTTTCTTCCTTGCAGGGGTAAGACAGGTTATCCCCACTAAATTGGGGCGCAGTTCTTCGACGGCTTTGCTGATTGCGCCCTTCCCTTCGATACAAGCGTCTGAAACGTGGACATCAAATCCATGCTTCAACAGTACTCCAGCAATATAGAGCAAACCCAGCGGGGGGTTAGTGAAGCCGCTTTGATCTGACTCGTGTGGATTGATGAGCAAGATTCTCACCATATACTTCAGCCCAAATCCTGTGAAGATTGCCCGTCCACAATTTCAGTAGTTGTCGTTAGGTACAAATCTAACACGCTACCTGAATAGCTTTAAATACTTATTATACTTGACCCTAATAGACGGTTTGCTTTATGTTTTGCCTCAAAATGCTGCTAAATCTCTAAAAGAAAAATCAGACCGGCACATAAAAGCTAGTGACCCATATAGAACAATCGCCAAGTGTACGCATCTATCAATGGACACTAACCGTGATTCCCTATCCACTGTCCTGAGCGTGCTTCTCTGCGACATGATGATGAGTCACGGTCAAAACCATTCTTAGCATTTCACGGCGGGGTAAGGCTGGAGAGGCTAAAGGACAGCCAAACATAATATTCGATCTTTCTGGCAAAATTGCTCTCTCTTCAAGAAAAATTATGCATCGCCTCCCCCATTCTTCATGAATGCTGTAGGTTGATTTGTTAGCAAAACGTTTTAGAATGCATTCCCTTATGTGCTAGGACATGTAAAATACTTAGGAAAGCCAATCTTGGGGCGGCTTGTAAGTGAAGGAAAAATTTGATTTGGTGATGTGGACGAAGAATGGTGGAGAAACGCTATCTCTGGTCTTGACACGCATCGCCCAAGTCATACCAGATGCCTCCGTGAATAAACGAATCATAGTAGATGACCACAGCACCGATAACACCCGAGAAATAGCCAAAGCATTCGGCTGGGATGTCATTTTCAACGAAGGAAAAGGCATAAGTGACGGCGCAAACACAGCCCTCAAACACGTTGAAACTGAATGCTTCATCAGCTTCGAACAGGACCTGCTTCTCGCTAGCGATTGGTGGCGAAAGGTTCCTCCATACCTGTCAAGTTCCAGTGTCGCCTTAGCTTCAGGGGTAAGATTCGTGTACTATCCACCCGTACTGAAGAAGCTGCAGGAATTCACCGCGGCAAACTACAAGAACGAAGAAAAAGAGGGACAGTTTTTCCCTTATGTCAAAACCCTCGATAACACAATCTATAAAACAAAGATAATGCGAACGCTAGGGGGTTTTCCAACCTTAACGATATCCGCTGGTATTGACCATGTCTTAGCCCAACGTGTTCATTTAAGCGGGTTTAAATGGAAAGTTGATTACGATGTGAAGTCTGTTCATCTGAGAAAAGGACTAGGAGACGAGTTGGCTCATTACTACTGGTATGGAACGTGCTCTGACACATTAGAACGTTCATTATTCAAAAGAAGTGCAAGTGCACGATTGATGGCCTTACGGTTATTCTTCAGTCCCATAAGGGGGTTGCAGATAGCCCTAAAAAAGAACACGCCACAAGCCATATACATTTACCCACTTCTTCGATTGGCTTTTCTAAGAGGCGTATTTGACGGAAGAAGAAGAGCAATCTAGCTCTTCCAGTTTATTGTTAAGCATCTCAAGGCTTCCTAGTGTACGTAACCTTAGTTTTTCACGGGCAGCCATGTTCGGTTTTGATATTAGAATCTCTTTTATTGCTTCTGCTATGCTTTTACTATTCTTCCAATCATAGAAAACAGCATAATCTTTATACAAACTTTTCAATGTACCAGTTTCAGTTAAAGCAAGCGGTTTTGCATACGCCAAAGCTTCCGAACCAGACATGAGTGAAGTGTACTCCCGTTTTGTTCCTGTAATAATGGCAGTTGCTTTAGAGAGAAGTTTGTTATACTCTCCGCTTTGGAGGTAACCAGTAAATATTATGTGTTCAGAGGCATATTTCATAATCTTAGATTGCCGCTTCCAATTACCAGTAATATACATCTTAACATCTATGTTAAAGGAATTTATGCTATTGATAACTTCTTCAAGAGGTTCATCAGATGAAAAAGATGCAGGAAATACAATGTAGCCGCCTTGTTCGCTTTTATTTTTTCCCTTATTATCTATAATTAAGTGCCAAGGCTCCAAAACAACAAGCGTCTTATCCCTAAGTTCTGAAGGAACCAAGTTAAGTTGAAATTCGTTATGGGCTATGATTAGATCAGCAGCGCGTAAAAATTTCAAGAATGGAACATTTAGTAACAGACCCTTCCATTCGGTAGTTATGAGAAAGCCTGTATGCACATCTGCAACAATCTTTTGTTTCATTAGCATTTTTAGAAAAAGTGCTTCTAAGAGAAGGGGCCCTTGCGGTAATTGAACTATTATTATTTTTGGTTTTTTATTTACAACGTTGCGTAGCGTGTTGAAAAAAGCCCTGACATATGGAATATTATCAGGAAAGAACCAGAGCTGTGCACCGAGAGCTTTTGAAAGAAGTTCAGAGCGAACAGATAATTTCTTCCATGCAATTATTGTTGTAGCACCTCTGAACGTTGCTTTCACCTACTTGACGCGCTCTTCTAAGGCGCGTTCAATGTACTGTACTGTTATTGGTACAGGGTTCTCAAGTTTCTCTAGGACACTTCCAGTATTAACTTTATATTGTTCGGGCTTTTTCAAGATGCTCTTTACGCTTTTGATAATTTTCTCTGTGTTCCTTATACATTGAATAGGAAAGCTTTTCTTGTGAAGATACTCAGCTACTGCATCCCAAAAGTGAAAGTTGATAGTTGGTATGCCCATTAGAGCTGCTTCTCGGCATACAGTACCGCCACTACCAACCATAAGATCTAAGGCTGGAATGATTTGAAATGCTAATACTGGTTTTGGAGGGATCCAAACATTATTAAAATCTTTAATTTTTTCTTTTTCTTCTTCATATCTCGGCAAATAAACCACTGTGGCCATTTCGGAGAGTTCTTTTAATAACTGCCATACATCCACTTTTACATCCTTACAGTAACTAGCTTTATACTCAACATTTCTAAACAGCACAACCTGCTCTCTCTCGGTTAATTCTTCCAGGAACTTTGGGCGTTCAGGTTTATGTTCTCTTGTTAGCCATGCAATCTCCTCTACTCCGTCGTACAATACTATCCTGGATTTAGAGATGCCGAATTTGTTCCATGATTTGCCAAAGGGCACGGGCGCCACGAGCCAATCCACTAGAGGAGAGACCAGTCTCGCCACGTGAAAAGCGTGGGGTGTATCGTTAGAGTAGACTATGGGGATTTTGAGTCCGAAGGCGGTTCGTATGGCGCTCACGTCGCCGTGTGTCCACAAGGCTTTTGGCAGGCCGATCTTGTCAAAAAGCTCCACGAATCCCAATGTTCTTTTTTGTTCCTCTGCAAGTTTCTCTCTCAGCGTTTCGCCGTACTTGCCCACACAAGTGTACGGTATGTTAAGAAGTTCCAAGACGTCTGTTGTCTGGGTTTGTCTTTTCGCGGTTACGATTGTTTTGTAGCCTTTTTCATGCAGTGGAGGGATAAGAGAGGAGACTAGAAGTGAATCTTTCGGTGTGACTGCGTCCAGCCAGATGTCAACCATTCTGTTTTAACATCCAATCTATGGTCTTCTTCAGGCCTTCTTCAATGTCGTATTTCGGTTTGAAACCCAGCGCCTTCAGCTTCTCCACGTTCGAGTAAAGGTAGAATGGATGCTCATTCGGTCGCGGGGGAAGCAACTCGATCTTCGAAGGTAGCAGCTTGCTTATCGTTTTTGCGAATTCTCCGTAAGTGTATGCCTTGCCCGAGCCCACGTTTATAGTCTCGCCGATTGTCTTTGAATTGCGCAGCACAATGTCCATTGCTTGGCAGAGGTCCTCAACATAGGTGAAGTCTGTTTTCTGTTTTCCATAGCAGAAAAGCTGCATTGGTTCCTTGTTGACGGCTCTGTCTAGCAGTTTCCTAACGATGGACGGAATTGTCAGGACGGGTCCGTAAATCTCAAAGCCTCTGAAAATGGTCACAGGCAGGTTTTCAGTCTCCAGATATTGCCGTGCCATCAGCTCTGCCATGAGCTTGGCTTTTCCGTACGTTCCTTTCGGGTTGGGCTTTTCGTCTTCGGTCACAGGTTTGTCAACTGTTCGCAGCCCGTAGACTGTT
>Ga0315288_10011185_pt1 | contig 11298 bp, 8 predicted proteins | sample YL17G11_20_MG_FD_203454 | JGI IMG/M metagenome (GOLD analysis project Ga0315288, IMG submission 203454) | Sediment microbial communities from Yellowstone Lake, YNP, Wyoming, USA - YL17G11_20 | ecosystem: Environmental > Aquatic > Freshwater > Lake > Sediment | place: USA: Wyoming | collected... | reverse complement strand
CGGGACGGGCGACCCGCCGCATCTCCTGCAGGCCGTGCCCCGGGTCCATGAAGTGCTCCAGGCTGCCAACCGATACGATGTAGTCGAAATGCGCATCCGGGAACGGGAATTCCTCGGTGGAAGCGACTCTCAGGTCTGCGTCCGGCACTTTCGCCCGCGCCTGAGCGATGCCGGTCTCGGATATGTCAAGCCCGGCAACGGCCATGCCGGCCGCCCTGGCCGCGCGCAGCATCTCGCCGCTCCCGCAGCCGACATCCAGCAGTCGCGGCACCCCCGGCGCTTCGCCTTTCGAAATCCGCAATCCGGAGTCCGCAGTTCGAAGTAGTGAAACGAGCCACTCGTAGTAGCCTCTTGCCGACTGGAAAACCCTCCGGGCATGCAGCGCTTCGTAGGCTTGCTTCACCCGCTCCCGGGTAACCCTGGGCTCATCGTCCTTGACCTTCGTGGAGAAGTGGAAATCGCCCTGACTCATGCTTGGACGACATCATGCCGAAAGCCCCGGCTGAAGTCAATACGCGCTAAGAGTCCTGGACGCCTGCCCGGAGCAATCGTAGAACACACCGAGAATCAGGGAGCGGCCGGCTACATTCCGGGACTCTGCTGGATTGGCGGTCTTCGCCCGCCAGGTGAGGTCGCGCCCTTGGAGCTGATCTGTCCCAGGCGACATCTCCTCAGGAGACTCCCCTATGTGCTCTGCGTCGCCAGGCCGGAGTCCGGAAACCGCCGGGAAGAACGAAGCGCCGATCAGGAATCAGGTGAGGGGACTTGGACTGGCGGTCAGGACGCGAAGCCGCCGCCCGAGGGAAACGAGAAGCCCTTGCGGAACAAACTGACCAGGCATGCCCCTGAACCGACAAACGACGAAAGTCCAAGCCCGGCGTGCCGGGCTTGGGACAGGAAGATGCTGCCGACCACGAGCAGCGCAACCCCGGTCGCATAGACCAGCACGAAGTCAACGGTCGGCTGCTGTTTCGAGCGCAGCAAGAGAACGAGTTGCCAGAGGAGCGTCACCAGGAGAATCAGCAGGCCGATGGTCAGCATGCTTCTCCAATGGCGCTTACGGTCGAACTGCAGGGGTACAACGACGCATTTGTGAACAAACCCATCGGTTCAGGAGTAGCGCGCAGCGTGCCATGAGCACTCGCCGACTCACCCGCCCTAATATGGCTACTTGACGCTACTTACAGATGGTCGCGCCCTAAGCCGCAGACAGGACGACCGCGACCGGCCGGGCAGTCAGCAGCTAAGTTATTGCCGTCCTGTAAGTTACGTCGTCGCGCGACAGGCCCTAGCCGACTGTCGGCTTGGGTGCCGGCTGTTCGCGAAAAGCCTTCAGGAAGGCGTCAAAAGCCTTGGCGACCTCGGTCTTACCGATGCTGCCCATGTGGCCAATGCGCACGATCTTGCGGAACATCTCGGCCTGCCCGTTGGCGAGCAGCATCTTGTCCCGTTCTTTCACCGTCGTGACTATCTTCGAACCATCGACCCACTCCGGCATCTTGATAACGGTCAGCGCATTCGACGGGTTTTCCGGGAGAATGCTCAGGCCGGCGTCAGCGACGCGTTTGCGGACATACTCGGCCACCCGGCGGTGTCGCGCCCAGGTCTCATCCGCGCCGCCGGCCAGAATCTGACCCAAGGCCCGGTTCAGGCAGTAGAAGAGCGAAATCGCGGGCGTCCACGGCGTCTGCCCCTTCTCCTGCGACCACTTCCGGAACTGGCGCAGGTCCCAGTAGAACCGGGGCGATTTGCACTTCTCGCCGATTTCCCAGGCCCGGTCGTTGTAAGCTAGGAATGACAATCCGGGCGGGCAGTACAGCGCCTTCTGCGACGCTGCGGCCACGACGTCGACTTTCCACTCGTCCATGCAGAGTTCATCCGCGCCGAACCCGGCAATCGCGTCCACCACCAGAATCCGGTTGTTCTCGCGGCAGAGCTTGCCGAACGCCTTGATGTCGTTCAGCGCCCCGGTTGAGGTCTCGGTCAGGGTCGTGAAGACAAATCTGGCCGCGTCATTGGACTTGATGCGTCGCTCCAGTTCTTCCGGAGGCACCGACTTGCCCAACGGCATGTGCAGGGTATCGGCATACCCGCCGAACCGGATTACCAGTTCGCGCCAGCGCTCGCCGAACTTGCCGCACACCGCGACAATCGCGTGGTCGCCATGGGTCAGCAGGTTTGCCACCGCGGCCTCCATCGCGCCGGTGCCCGAAGCGGTGAAGATGTACACGTCGTGCTTGGTCTTGAACAGCTTCTTCAAGCCCTTGATTGACTCGTTCAGGACCTCGGTGAACAGCGCCTCCCGGTGATAGACCAGAGGCCTGCTCATCTCAGCGAGAATGTCATCCGGGACGTTGGTCGGCCCCGGCGTGAAAAGGGTGTACTTGGCTTTCAAGTTACTCCTCCTGTTGATTTTCGGTCTTCGCCGACCGGTTTCCTGTCTTTACGACCTCGCGAAACTTCTTCATCGCACAGAACTCGCCGCACATCGTGCAGGCATCAGTCGTCGCCGACGCCCGCGCGCGAAAGACCTTCTCCGCGCGTTGCGGATCCACGCTCAGCTTGAGCATCCGGGGCCAGTCCAGCCGGGCGCGTGCCTCGGAGAGCGCACGGTCCCGCGCCAGTGCGCGCGGGTCGCCGCGCGCCACGTCACCTGCGTGCGCCGCGAGTTTCGCGGCAATCACGCCGGTTCGGACGTCATCGACGTCGGGCAGGCCCAGATGCTCGGACGGCGTGACATAGCAGAGAAAGTCGGCGCCATAGTAGCTAGCCAGCGCGCCGCCGATGGCCGACGTGATATGGTCATGGCCGCAGCCGATGTCGGTGACGAGCGGCCCCAAGACATAGAACGGAGCGTCATGGCACACGACCTTCTCCAGCGCCACATTTGCCTGAATCTGGTTCAACGGAACGTGTCCCGGCCCCTCGACCATCGCCATCACTCCGGCGGCCCGTGCCCGTTCGACCAGCTCGCCGATGACGACCAGCTCCGAGACCTGCGCCTCGTCGGTGGCGTCGGCGATGGAACCCGGGCGCAGGCCGTCACCCAGGCTCAGGCAGACCCGGTGCGCGCGGGCGATTGCCAGCAATTCGTCGTAGTACTGGTAGAGCGGGTTCTCCTGCCCATTAAGGCTCATCCACTCCAGAATCATGCTCCCGCCCCGGCTCACCACCCCGGTCAGCCTCGGCCTCCGCTTCAGCAAGGACAGCGCGGGCCGGCGGATGCCGCAGTGCACGGTGATGAAGTCCACGCCGTCGCGGCAGTGTTCATCAATGACCGCGAGTAACTCGCCCGGCGTCAATTCGGCAAACGACTTGCCAAGCCGGCGCGCCCGGTACGAGGCTTCATAGAGCGGCACCGTGCCGACCGGTACCGGCGATTCCGCGACAATCGCCCGGCGGATGGCCGGAATGTCGCCCCCGGTCGAAAGGTCCATCACCGTATCCGCGCCTGCCGCGCAGGCCGCCTTGAGCTTCGCCAACTCCAGTTTCAGACTCGTCCGGTCCGGCGACGTGCCCAGATTCGCGTTTACCTTGGTCCGCATGCCCTTGCCGATTCCGACTGCCCGGCAGCGATGGCGGAGGTTCATCGGAATGACGATCAAGCCCTGCTTCAGGCCTTGTCGCAGCCGGGACACCGCCACCTGCTCGTCGCGGGCAACCGCGGCCAGTAAGCGGTCCGGCATCCGGTCCGCCGGTGGACCGGTGCGCCTCGGCAGCCTGCACCCGGGCTTCTTCATTTCAGTTCTGCCAGCGGAACCACGACTTCACCATCGCCGAACTGAACGGTCACGCGCCGGCTGAAAATGTCAATCGCCATCACCTTGCCCTGGCCCCGGTCGGTCTCGACCATTGCCCCGATGCGGGGAAATTCCTCCATCGCCTTGCGGTACTCATCATCCTCGAACCGCAGGCAGCACAGAAGCTTGCCGCAGACCCCGGAAATCTTGGTCGGCTCCACGAACAGATTCTGCTGGCGCGCCATGCGCAGCGTCACCGGCTTCAGTTCATTCAGGAAGCTGGCGCAACAGAGCACCCGGCCGCAGACGCCGACCCCGCCGCTCACCCGGGAGTAGTCGCGCACGCCGACCTGGCGAATCACCACCCGCAGGTTCAGGGCTGAAGAGACCGCCTTGTGCAGCGCACGGAAGTTGAGCCGCTCGTCGGAAACGAAGTAGAAGCTGATTTCCCGGCGGTCGAAACGAAGGTGGGCGTCAACGACCTTCATCGGCAACTTGAACTGGCGCACCAGCTGGCGGAACACACCCAGCCCGCTCTGGGCCTTGACCAGCGTTTCATCCCGCAGCTTCATGTCCTCCTCGGTCGCCTTGCGCACAATCACGGCCGGCACTGCGTCGGTCTCGACCTGCGCCACGACCCGCCCGATGTCCTCGCCGGCCTGGTCCCGAATGACTACCCAGTCGCCGACCCGGAGACCGCTGGTCCCCTCGCACTGCGCCGGCTCGCTGCGGAACGGGTGAACCGAAACCAGCACCAACCCGGAGATCGGTTTGCCCGGCGTCAGCCCGCGCAGCTTGCAGAAGCTGCTCGACTCGATGCTCTCGGGCGCCGGCAGAGACTCTACGCTCATGGCTAGTGCTGCAGTTCGTCCAGTTCCAGCGGGTCTACCAGGTTCTCCCAGTTCGGGTCCTTCCGCTCGTTGTCGCTGTTGGAGTAGACCAAGCGCAACCGGCTGTCGCCGCGGACATCCACGAAGATGAAGTGATAGCCGGTCTGGTAGTAGCGCCAGTGTTCGTGGGGCTTGGCATGCTCAATCATCGTGTGGGTCTCGACCTCGTCCGGCTCGCCGTACTTGAGGTAGATACGACCCTCGTCGGCATCCCGGCCCTGGAGGTAACCCCAGCTGTAGCGCGCGTCGGCAACGGCCAGCCGGCTCAGATACGCAGCGAAGTCGTGCTTCGCCCAAAACCGCCTCAGCCACTCTTCCTTGCCCGTCGTACTGAGGCTCTTATACTTGCGCAGCTCGGCATCGGTTGCCAGGTAGCGAACATCGAGGTATTCCAGCTTCTCCTGCGGACTCATCCGGTCCGGCGCGCTCGAAACGATGTCCTTCGCGGCCGGAACCACGAAAAAGGACTTGACGGCGCTCGCCGCCTTGCCGGTCGGCACGTCCCGCAGGGTCACCCGCAGGTCGTAGGTTCCCGGCTTCAACCCCTGCGTCGTAATGCCGAAGACCTCGCGAATCTCCGGCGCAGTCTTCTTCTTCTGTTCCGGAGGCAGCGACTTCACAACCCGGCCGGAATCGTTCAGGACTTCGGTTACCAGTTCGTAGGGCAGGGTATCGCCGGTGAAACCGTAGCCATCGGCATACACGTACATTTCGCGCGGTCCGGCCGGCCCGAATACGCGACTCGGACGAGGCAGAACGGACATCACATCGTTCTTGCCCTTCACTACCTTATCGCCGATGACCAGGTCGCTGATTCCCGGGGAAAGGCTCATGTCGCGCACGACCAGCGTCTCGGTCACCGAACCCTGGTTCTGCGTGTCTCGGATGTCGAACTGCATGGCGTAGCTGCCCGGCGTCAGGTTCAGCGAGAAGAAGTGAGCAATCGAGAGTTGACGTTTCCTCGCCTCCTCGAAAGAAGGAATCACGGCCGGCTCGTACAGCGTGTAAGCGGCGGACTCCCCGGACTGCAGGTTCGTGAACGCCAGCCGGATTTGGTACTCGGCGCGTATCGTGTCGCCGAATGCCTGATAGTGCAACTGGTCATAGGGCACGCTGTGGTAAATCTCGACCAGCGTCGAGTCCTCGGCGCCCGACCGGAAACCGGCATAGTCCACCGCGAATTTCATAACGCCCTGCGCGAGCAGGGGCAGCAGCACCAGCACCAGTGCCCCGCACGCCGCGGTCCGAAACCGGCAGCCCGGTGTCGTGCACTCATGGCTACTTATCGTTCTCTCCACCGGCATCAGTTCTTCCATTCCTGATTCTGGAATAAATCCTGCGGGTCGACCAGCTTGAACTCGCCGAACCCGTTCTGGTCCAGAAACGTCAGCTTCAGATTCTGGCCGTAGTAGTACCAGACCTCGTAGGCGTTGCTGTGGCTCTCGAATGGCACCGACTCGATATTGTCCGGCGGGCCTAGCTTCACGTAGACCCGGGCGCGGTCGCTCTTGTATCCCCGGTCGCCGTGACCGAAGTGCTCGATCGCATAGCCGATGCGCCGGAAGTAGTCTTCTTCGGTCTCGTTGCGCGCGGTGGTCGGCGTCCGGTCCTTTCCCTTCCAGATTGAGGCCCAGAGCGACTCACGATCGGCCGGCAAGGCCTTGCGCAGCGCCTGCTGTTCGGCCGGGGTGGCGATGTAGAGCAACTGGTTCACCTTCTCCTGATACGCCCGCTCCGAGTGAAAGAAGGAACTGCCGACCTGAAACCCGGCTTTCTTCACAATGGGCGTCTTCAGCCGCCGGCTGCTCCCCTCGACCTGAACTTCATACTTGCCATCCTCCAGCGCGGTTAGCGGAAGCTCCCAGCGGTGCGCCTGGCGCCAGGAATCGTGAGCGACTGTGACCCGATGCACTCCAAAGACCCGCCGCCCCTGGACGACCCGAACCCGGCACGAGTCCAGTTCCTGATCATGGTCATAGGTCTCGAAAAAGAGCCGCAGGGTGTCCCGCGCTTCGAGCACGGCGCGCCCGCCAAGTTCGAGCCTGAGGTCGCTGACGAATCTCGGCGGGTCGATCTTGAAGCGCCACGACTGTGCGCGCTCCGAATGCCGGTCATCAAAAGCGACATCCACCACGAGCGGGCGCATCGCCACGCGCAGCGTCTCCCGGCCGGCATAGACGCTCTGCATGCGCATCGTGCTGTCGTAGTCCTGGAGCCTCACTGAATGCTCCCAGTCATCCGCCGTGAGTTGCTCGCCCCGGTTGTCCGCACATGACATCCGCATCGTAAACCGGGCGACGTAGCCCGGGGTGTCGCGCGTAAATACGACCGCGGAGAAGGGTATCTCGTAGCTCAGTTCAAGTCGCTGCAGGCTTTCGGTCACTTGGAACGCGGCCAGTTCCGGACGAATCGCCGGACGTTCCGACCCGGCGTCGAGAACTCCGAGAAACACGGACAGCAGAAAAGGTGCCATAAATCACCTAAGTCGTATAGTGTAGGCCGGGCGGCCCGAAAGTCAAGGCGTCCGTCGCGCCCCGGAACCGAAATTGAAACACGACGGCACGACGAACACAACGTAAAGCCCTTATCCCTCCGACATCCGCGTAAGAAATCACGATTATCGTTGCTGCACCAGATTGGTGACGGCGAATTTGCTGTTCACGAACCGGCGGGTGCGCTTGGCTTCGTCTTCCCGTGGTGGTCGTTGTGTCGTTGTGGTGAGTCTATCTCGGGACTTGAGTCGCGCGGGACGGACGGAAATCATCCGCGCGGATGGAAGGTCTTGTAGACTTCGCGCAGGTAGGAGCGGTCAACGTGCGTGTAGATCTGGGTTGTCGCGATGCTGGCATGGCCGAGCATCTCCTGGACTGCTCGCAGGTCCGCGCCGCCTTCGAGCAGGTGCGTGGCGAAGCTATGCCGGAACGTGTGGGGCGTGACCTCCTTCAGCACCCGGGCCTGCCGGATGTAGTCCTGAAGGATCTTCCAGAACCCCATCCGGGACAGTCGCGTGCCGCGCACGTTCAGGAACAGCGTCTCGCTGCTTCGGCCCTTCTTGAGCAGCTTCGGCCGGGCCCGATCCAGATAGCGCCGCACCGTCTCAACCGCCGGCGCGCCAATCGGCACCAGGCGCTCCTTGCTCCCCTTGCCGAACACGCGGACGAAGCTGTCCTTCAGGGAAACATCGGTCACCTTCAGCCCGAGCAACTCGGATATCCGCAGCCCGGCGGCATACAGCATCTCGAGCATCGCCCGGTCGCGAATCGCGAGAAACACGTGCTCCGGTTCCGGGACCTTTTCCGGGTCGGCCGCGTTGATGATGGTCAGGACTTCCCGTACGCTGAGCACCTGCGGCAGCGGCTGCACGCGCTTCGGCAGCTCAATCAGTTCGGCCGGGTCCGTGTCAATCAGCTTCTCCAGCAGCAGAAAACGGAAGAACATCTTCAGCGAGGTCAGCTTCCGGGCGATTGACGACGTCGCCAGACCCACCTCATCCATCACGCCGGCGTAAAGGCGCAGGTCGTTCACCGTAATCTTCCTGACGTCAGGACTCCGGCCACCGGCCTTCTTGGCGCCCGGGCGGTTCTCCGATCCCCTGCCCGACGTCCCGAAGAACTGGCGCACGTCGGCAGTGTAGAACGATGTCGAAACCTTGGTCAGGCTTCGTTCGACTATCAGATAATTGGCAAAACGCTCAACCAGGCTGTCAATCTCTGTCCGCGGGTTGCTCATCAATCACCTGCCTCCGGTCGCATCAGGACTGTATCGTGCCTGAAGTGTACGTCATCTTTGTTTGGGTAGTCGCGGTTGTAGTGCAGGCCGCGTGACTCCTTGCGCTGCCGGGCTGAGCGGACAATCAGTTCGGCGACGGTCATCATATTGCGCAACTGGAGCGTTTCGATGTCGGCCGGGTTCTGCCCGGACAGAGCCTCGACGCGCGTCGCCAGTTCCCGGATTCGGGCCGCCGCGTCCGCCAAGCCGGCATCGTTGCGCACGATTGCCACCTCTTGCGACATCAGGCTGCGCAGTTCCTCGGACAGCTTCTCAGTTCCGACCGCATCATTCGTCATTCGTACTTCGTCATTCGTCATTCGTACTTCGTCATTCGCCATTCGCACTTCGTCATTCGCCATTGCCTTCCCTGCTGCCCTATCCGCCATCACCAGTGCTTCGAGCAGGGAATTTGAGGCGAGCCGGTTCGCGCCATGCAGCCCGGCGCAGGCGCACTCGCCCGCGGCAGAGAGCCCGGGAATGCTGGTCTGCCCGAACGCATCGGTCTCAATTCCGCCGCAGACATAGTGCGCGGCCGGCACGACCGGGATGGGCTGCTTCACGATGTCGATTCCGAACTTCAGGCATTGCTGATAGATGCTCGGGAACCGCGCGCGCACTCGCTCCGGGTCGAGGTGCGTCATGTCCAGCAGAACGTAGTCCTCACCGCGCTTCTTCATCTCGCTATCCACGGCCCGGGCCACGATGTCGCGCGGCGCGAGGTTGCCGAGTTCATGATAGCGCTCCATGAACGTCTTGCCGTCCCGGGTCTTGAGGATACCGCCCTCACCGCGCGCGGCCTCGGTAATCAGGAAGGCCCGGCCGTCGAGCCGGTGGCCGTACAGTGCGGTCGGGTGGAACTGGATGAACTCCATGTTCGCAATCCGAGCGCCGACCCGATATGCCATCGCGATACCGTCTCCGGTCGCAATCGGCGGGTTCGTGGTCACCGCGTAGACCTGCCCGATGCCGCCAGTTGCGAGCAGTGTGCAGCCCGCCCGGACTTCGGACAACGAACCATCGGCCTCACTGACCATCGAGCAACCACAGCAGGTGCCCTGCTCGGTCATCAGCAGTTCTGCCGCGAAGTGGTCCTGCAGCAGCGTGACGTTCGGGTGGCCTTTCACGACCCGGACCAGGCCGTGCTCGACTTCCTGTCCGGTGTAGTCCTTGGCATGGACAATCCGGTGCCGCAGGTGCCCGCCTTCGCGCCCGAGCTGGAAGTGCCGGTCGCCGTGGCTGTCGGTGTAGGTATCGAAGTTAACCCCGACGTCGGACAGTTCCTTCACCAGGCGCGGCCCTTCCGACGCCACCAGCCGGACCACGGCCTCGTGACAAAGCCCCTCGCCCGCGCGAATCGTGTCCTGGATGTGCAGGTCCGGCGAATCATCCATCCCGAACGCCGCCGCGATGCCGCCCTGCGCGTAGTTGGTGTTGGAGTCGGTATCGCTCTTCTTGGTGATGATCGTCACCTTGCCGGCCCCGGCAACCCGGTACGAAAACCAGAGCCCGGCAATACCGGAACCGAGTACCAGGAAGTCGGTTTCGATAGTCTTCACTGCTCTAATCTAGCTTTGCGCGCGGCGGCTGTCAAGTCGCAGGAGCAGAGGCCCGAGAAACTCCTGCACCGTGGTCTCCACTTCCCGGATTCGGAACAGCCGGGCAAGCATGTAGTACGCCAGCAGTCCCAGGCAACCGCAGACCAGGACCTCGGGCAGCACGGTCAGGAAGCGCTGCACGACCAGCCGGCTGAAGAGATGGAACAGCCCGAACGCCGCGCCGCCCGCGGCAACCGATATCGCCAGCACCTTGAGCATCAGACCGGCCAGGCCCTTGCCGCCGATTGGGCCGGCCCGGTTGCGGAACAGCAGGAGCAGCACCGCGAAGTCAATCATCTGCGCCACCGCCGTGTTCATGGCGAACGAGAGAAAGCCGATGCGGTGCATCAGCAGCAGGTTCGAACCGATGCAGAACGCCACTGCAATCAACCCGGTAATCGCCGGGGTCTTCGTATCCTTCAGGGCATAGAACCCGGACGCCACGCACCGGGCCGCGGCCGGCGCCCAGACACCAGTGCTATAGAGCATCAGCGCCTGCGCGGTCGCGACCGTATTCTCCGGGCTGAACCGGCCGTGCTGGTAGATGACTCGCACGACAGGGACCGCCAGCGCAATCATCATCGCGGCCAGCGGCAGCATGATGACCACGACCAGCCTCAGGCCGTGTCGCATCTGCTCCTTCACGCCTTCCAGGCTGTCGGCCGACGCTTGTGCCGAAAGCTCGACCAGCGCCACGCTGCCGATAGCCACGCCGAACAGCCCGGCCGGCAGGTGCATGATCCGGTAGGCGTAGTTCAGGTAGGTGACCGAGCGCTCGGCCAGGAACGTGACCAGGAACGTGCTCACCAGGAAGTTCACCTGCCACGTGGCAAGCCCCAGCGCCCGGAACGGCAGGCGCACAAACAGCACTTGAAACAACTCCCGGTTCCGGAAGTTCAGGTGCGGCGTGTACCGGAATCCCCGCTTCGCCAGTTCCGGCAGTTGCACCAGCCACTGAAACAGCGCGCCCGCGGTCACGCCGATGGCCATGCCTGTGATTGGCTCGATGCCGTGCGCTCGCAACCAGGAGAAACTCAGCACCGGTATCAGAATCGAGAACAGGTTGAACACCCCCGGCGCAACTGCCGGCACGAAGAAACTCCCCAGCGAGTTCAGCATTCCCATCGCCCATGCACCCAGCGCCACGAACAACAGGAACGGCATCATGATTCGGCTCAAGAACGTGGTCAGCGCCAGCTTCGGAATGTCGTGGCTGAACCCGAGCGCGACCACCTTCGTCACCTGCGGCGCGAAGACCATCATCAGCACGACCAGGACACCAACCCCGAGCAGCATCGCATT
>Ga0315288_10011184_pt1 | contig 11302 bp, 7 predicted proteins | sample YL17G11_20_MG_FD_203454 | JGI IMG/M metagenome (GOLD analysis project Ga0315288, IMG submission 203454) | Sediment microbial communities from Yellowstone Lake, YNP, Wyoming, USA - YL17G11_20 | ecosystem: Environmental > Aquatic > Freshwater > Lake > Sediment | place: USA: Wyoming | collected... | reverse complement strand
AGGACGTGCCGCGGCACGATCGTAAACGCCGCCACCGCCGCGCCCGCGCCGGCTGCCGCGGCCAGGAACTTACGCCGATTCATGGTTATCTTTCTGTTCATGGGAGTATCACGTCCTTCTTTCTCTCTGTCGGGGTTATCTCCTGGACCGAGACAAACGCTTCCGGGTCTCGGCCGCTATATGTCAATAACTCTGCATGCGGTCGCTCACCGCATTTTCACAGTGCCCAAGGCTCGCGTTTGGCGCGGCTGACGAACCTGTTGGCCTGCTCGTCGCCGGGGAACTCCTCATTGACGGGGTCCCACTTCAGCGGGCGTTTGAGCAGGTAGGCGATCAGCTTGCCCTCGAGCGCGGGCCTCTGGTCCGGCGTGGCCGGCTCGACCTGCTCGCGGATTGCCTTCATCGCCTCGTCGCAGGTGCCGAACTCACGCTTGAGAACCTGCTGCCAGGGGTCGTTGTCCGCCGCCCATCCCACACTCGGAGCGAAAACCACCGCGCCGCACATTCCCAGCACCAAGGCCAGGCCTACTGCGACAGTCTTGTTCATCATCTGCCCTTTCCGTCTCTGGTTGCCAACATGTCGATGAACCAATCGAACGTCGTGACCGACAGCGCGGCACGACATTTCATGTAACACGCCAAGTGCCCGCTGAAGTCGCGGGAATACGGGCCGGCCCTGAAATATCCCGGCCGGGGCGTTCGGGGCGTTCGCGGCGGCCCCGGCCTCACGGCGCGGGGCGAGGCGCGGGCGGGCGAAGCTGCCGGCGGTGCTTCTGGGCCTCTCGCTCGGTCGAAAATGAATTGGCTACCGGGGCCGAGAATAGGCTATTATCAGGCTACTGAAAGAGGTGGCGCATGCTTTCGTTGCAGGTGGACAGGTTGAAGAGGCTCTCGCTTCCGGTGAGCACGGGCTGGCTGCTGGGCGAATGCATGGAGGCCAGGGGCAGGCAGGAGCTTTGGACGCGGCAGCGCCCGGAGGTGCTGGCTGCCTTGCGGGAGCAGGCGGTGATCCAGAGCGCCGAATCGTCCAACCGCATCGAGGGCGTGACGGTGGCGGGCGACCGCCTGCGGCCGGTGGTGCTGGGCAAGTCCAAGCCCCGCGACCGCTGCGAGGAAGAACTGGCGGGCTACCGCAAGGCGCTCGACTGGATATTCAGCCGCAAGTTCGTCGTGGCCGTCGAGCCGAAGGTGATCCTGCACCTGCACTCGACGGCACAGGGCGGCTTCTCCGGCGACGCCGGGCAGTGGAAGCGGCGGGACAACGAGATCATCGAACTGCTGCCCGGCGGGGAGCGGACGGTTCGATTCAAATCCACGGCCGCCAGGCAAACCCCGCAAGCCGTCCAGGAGCTTTGCCGCAACTGCCGGGAGGCGTGCGGCGATCCGGGCATCCCGCCGCTGCTGACGGTGGCCACGTTCATCCTTGACTTCCTGTGCATCCATCCGTTCAGGGACGGCAACGGCCGGGTGTCGCGGCTGCTGACGACCTTCCTGCTCTTGCAGCACGGCTTTGAGGTTGGGCGGTACGTGAGCCTGGAGCGGATTGTGGAGGAAACCAGGTCCGACTACTACCGCGTGCTGGGGGAATGCTCCAAGGGCTGGCACGAGGGCAAGAACCAAATCGCTCCGTGGTTGAACTACTTCCTGGGCTTCCTGCGCCGGGCGTATCAGGAGTTCGCCGCCCAGGTGGAATCGACTTCGCGCCGGCCGGCCAAGGGGCAATTGGTTCGCAGCGCCATCCTGGCCCAGGTTGGGCCCTTTACGCTGGGGGACCTTCGCGGGCAGGTTCCCGGCGTGAGCGTGCAGCAGGTGAAGAAAGTCCTGGCCGAGATGAAGAAGGCCGGGCACGTGCGGCTGGCAGGACGCGGACGCGGGGCGAAATGGGAACTGGCGGCAGAATCGTAGCTGGCAGTTGGTAGCTGGTAGCTGGTGGTTTGTCACAAGCGAACACAGCGGGACGATGGGCATTCGGAGAAGATTCCTGGGTAAAGCGGGTGAGGCTGGAATCTTTGCTGAGCCCCCGCGGCCGGCCAAGGAAAGTGGACAAAAGCGATGCTCAACGGTCGAAAAAGTACCCTGTCCCCTTTCCCCCCAAAACTGTCCACCTCGCGGGCTGGCTGCACTTAGAACGTATTGAATCAGGATGTAGTGCTGGTAAACACTAACTAATCTGTAGGTGATCGTCGTTGGTCAGTTTGATCTTATCAGTTCTAAGCAGCCGTGTTATTGTGTTCTTTGTCGCGTGACGAATCCGCGAACCCAGCCGCCGGAAACCTAGTTTACGTGCCGCCCCTATAAACAAGTCACTTCTGGTCGTGGTGCCACAGGTGGTCAGAAGTTCCAGGATGACTCGCTCAATTTCTTCCGGAGGCACTTCAGAGATGCTGTCAAAAGCAGTTGTAGTATTGTTAGGGCGCGGTGCTGTCTTGGGCTTCTCGTCATCATCGCAGTGTTCCGCAGGTATTTCTGGGATTAACCTAGGATTGTCAGCTTCCTCAACGGCTCTTGCGAATGCTTCAGTAATCCTGGCAATCTGCTTATCCGGGTGGCGAACCCAATCAGTTGACCACACGCGACATATTTTCCAACCCAGCCCCTCAAGTATCTCCTGACGAAGGCGGTCACGATCTCTGGCCGTGGCAGAGCTATGATAACTGGCCCCATCGCATTCCACGCCTAACACGTATTGTCCTGGCCTAAGAGGGTGAACAATTCCAAGGTCAAGTCTGAATCCGCTGCACCCAATCTGTCTATGAACAGTCATTCTCCTGGCCTCAAGGGCCTTCGCCACTTCCATTTCAAAGGGTGATTCGTATGGGTGTCGACCGGCCTCGGTCACCTCAGCTTTTAGTGATTCAACCCCGCGTTCAGCATAGTCCAAGTAGCTCCTCAGCAAACGTGATCCGACTGAGTTAGCCCGTGTCAGGTCAATGTCTTGCGCCTTAATCGACGTCACAACCGTAACCGCAAAGCGGGACCGAGTAATCGCAACATTAAGTCTTCGCTCTCCACCAAGACGGTTAAGTGGCCCAAAGCGCATCGCAAATTTGCCCGATTCATCGTGCCCATAGCCAATACTTAAGATGATCCTGTCCCGTTCATCACCTTGCACGGTCTCAAGGTTCTTCACGAAAAACGGTTCAATCTTGTCCTCTTGGAAAAATAGTTCAAACTCGGGCCAGTCCCTACGCAACCGCTCAATCTCTTCGAGAACAGCCCACTGCTGTCGTAGGCTCATCGTGATTACACCGAGAGATTCTCGAGGAGAGCGGCGAAAGTGCTGAAATACTAGTTGAGCAACTTGTCTGGCCTCAGGTCGGTTAAAGCCCCCGCTTGAGCCTACCCGCCACAGGCCGTCGGCAACATACTCAAGACTCACAGCGCTTGTAGCGTTCAGATCCAGAACGCTAGGAAATGTAACCAGTTCATTGCCATAGAAATGGCGGTTCGAAAAAGCAATGAGCGATTCTCTTCTGCTTCGGAAGTGCCATTTCAGTCTCTTGTGAGGCATTTGCAGTGTGGAACAAACGTCAAGAATGCTCTCAAAATCAGAGATGTTCTCTTCGTAGTCTTCGTCCTCAGCCAGTCCCACAGTGCCCTCATCACCGGCCAGCCGATCAAAGAACGTTGTTGGCGGCAATTGTTTCTGATCACCCGCGACTATGAGCTGGTTTCCTCGATAAATCGCACAAACAGCATCATACGGGCGGACTTGAGACGCTTCATCAAAAATCACGATATCAAACTTGATCTCGTTTGAGTCTAGGTAAGTGCTAATTGATAGAGGGCTCATCATCATGCACGGTTTGAGCCTCAACAGCCAATGCGGAATCCGTTGGAACAGTTGACGCAACGGAAGGTGTCGTCGTGCTTTATTCGCTTCACGCCGAAGCACGCCTAATTCCCCCATTGCCGGACCATCGAATGCGCCGGCCCGGCACGGAGCATTTAGCCGCTCTTCGCGGATTCTTTTGTAGTTTCCAGCAACGCACGTGCGATCCAATTCCCGGAATCTAGCAATGAGAGTCTCATGTTGCTGTGCGGAGAATCCCCGCAAGGAAGGACGCTTCCTGTAAACAGCGTCCAGCCAAAGGCGGTAAAACCTTGCCAAGAATGCATCCTGCGCATCGGAGGTCGCCAGGCCCCCTTGGATGATTTCCTCAGCTACAGTCACAATCCCAAGTTCTCGCAAGTGAGCAAGAAGGTCATGCAATCGCAGCCATTCATGCAAGAGATACACGTCAGCAACTCGCTGACGTAGCCACGAAGCGACCTCTGCAGCGGGAGATGAAAGCATATGCAAGCCAGGCATTACCTCGCTGCTTTCGTCGAAGAGTTGGCTCAGGAACTTCCCATTCGCTTTAAGGCTTTGCGTCAATGACTCTGCGGCCATTTTCCCCGTAGCGGCCAATTGCTGCCTAAATGAGGAATCGGCGGCAGCCCGAATACAGTATGCAGGTGGCTCACCAGCATACGATTGCAGCATCTCAAGAAGGCCATCGGCCTGCACCGCCGTGTTGTGCCAATTCCGTTGCTGGACCGTATCTAAACTATCCCTAAGCCCCAGACTTGTGCGGACTGCATCGATCTTCTGTTCAAGCAAATGAAGGGACAATAACCTGCTCAAATCGTCGCGAAGCTCACTCAAAGGAACATCGGAATCAGATGTTAGGCATGCAAGAATCTTTTGCAAGAACGCTTGGCACGAGCGCAGCCTTTGTAATATGGCTGACGTGACTCTTATGCCCTCATCTGGAAGAAGAGACGATCTGGAGGCTGATTCGTCTGTAATCCCCAATATGCCACACATATCGTAACACTGCTCCAAATCTTGAAACTTGTGGTCCAATGCGCCAAGAAGCTGTTCAAGTCTGTCTGCCCCTTCCGCCAGGGATTCGCAGTTAAATGTCCCAGGCAGTGCTAGAGCAGTTCTTAGGCTCTCTGGCACTTGGATGATCTTCCCAAGCTCCTCTACTAATTCCACTCCTTCGAGAAGCGCCTTCCAATCGGCATCCCCATTGGGCTGGCATGGGATGTCGTCTTTACGTTGTAATGCCATTGTTCTGAGGCCATTCCGCCGACGATGGAACTGTCGCAGCACTGACAGATCGGCAAGAATTGCCCGTGGCGTCTCCGGCAGTTGAGCAACATACAGGTCCACCGCCTCTTGCCTAAAAGCCCGCCATCCCTTGAATATCCTTCCGAAAAGCGATCGGTAGGTCAAGGAACGTTCCGCCAAATTGGCAGAACGATCATCAAGTGCCCTGGCACCAAGGCGCGTGGCCAACTGTTCATGCAGCTCGTCGATTCGGTCTTGCTCTGATATGCAATCAGACAGGAACTGCTTGAGTTGATGTCTGATCGTTGCATCAAACCAACTCCCTCGTACGACCCCCAATCGGGAAATGGTCTTTGCCAGTCTAGCGATCTTAGGTATCTGCCGGAACGTTACCTTTGTTTTCAGGGGCACGACCAAAAGACGAACAACAGACTCTACCGTGGCTTTAAGCGATTGCAGATCGGCCAACAACTCATCGCAGAGCCTGATGGTCTCGCGCAGCGACACCACTGCACTACGAACGGTATCTGCCTTCTGCGGTCGAAAATACGCCATTGACGAATCCGCGAGAATCGCGGCTTCATTGATCAGAGCCTCGTACTGCTCTGACAACCCTTCCGGCCTGTAGCGATTCAGAATGCTACTGTCATTCCTGTAAGCCAAGGTGAGAGCATCGAGTGTCAGGAAACCCTTGGCTGTTCGCACGGCACATTCACGGCGAGAGTTCTCGGCGACTTCCTCCAGGAGCCCAGGGCCAAACCACTCCGCAGGAACATCCGGCACTGCCATCGCCTCTTGAAACGCTGACAGCGCCTGTTCCATATTGTCACGGGAAGGTAGGGAGGAACAAATCCCAAGGCTATGTAACGCAGCAAAACAGGCGCCTGCGTGGTCCAGTTCATCAGCCAGGAGTGCGAAATGATAACAAACGTCATCTTCAAGTGTTAATGAGTGAGAAATCACTCTAGATTGCCGCCAAGGATGATCGGGAAAATGGGCAAGTGCCTCTGTAAACTCGCTTAAACGCGCGACAGCACGCACCATTGTCCCCAAACGTTCGGATGTAACCTCTAGAACATTATCGACGGGACAGCGGCTGACCGAAGTGACCTTTATGGAAGCCAGTAGGCCATGTATCTGAAACGGGGTTTTGCCAAGGGGTTCTTCAACTCGGTGCAACTCCTGAACATACGCATTGAGTTTCCGTCGTGCATCCAGCAGTTCATTTAATGCGGACTCCTGGCTGGAATAACGTTCCGATGTAAGTCCCAGGCATCGTCCAAGCTCGGTAACAACAGCCTTCTTGTTCGCCTTATGGCTGTGGCATTCGAGGCAAAAGTCTCCCAGATTGCAAGAGTCCAGCCTCCGCTTCACAACCTCTAACGCAGCGGCTTTCTCGCTGACAAACAGAACTGTCTTTCCGACGGCGAGACACTCTGCAATGATATTGGCTATTGTCTGACTCTTGCCGGTCCCTGGAGGGCCGTCCATTACAAAGCTGTATCCAGCTTTCGCGGCGAGTATGGCTTCGTGTTGGCTGCTATCGGCTGAAAGAATATGAAATGTGTCATGCGGCGGAACGGTATCGTCAATGTCACATGGCGCGGGTAACGCTGGCAAGTTCACGTTTATCTCGCTACCTGGCCCGGACGCAACAGCCGCACACAGAGGATGCGATCCAATGCGCTCGGAATTGTTGCCCATGTCTTTCCACATAGCGAGTTTCTGGAAACTGAAAATCCCTAAGACTACTCGATCTAAGACCTCCCACCTTGGCTGATGCTGGATTGCCTGATGGAACTCATCAAAATAGACTTCCCTGGCCGCAGGATCTTCTTGAAACTGCTGGAGAGCATTATCTGTGACCTCTGGCGGTGTCAGCCCAAAGCTGCCGGAGAGCATGTGGCCGAGGCTGTGATTAAGAACAACCTCGTCCTCGTATTCGGACACCTCCCACGGGGCATCGCTGCTATCTCTGCTGAGCTGCACAGGGACCAGCAAAAGAGGCGCCAGGATTGGGATATCGCTGTCGGTAGACTCGTAATAGCGTAGGAAGCCGAAGGCGAGATAAAGGGTATTGATGCCCTGCTCAGAAAGCGATGTCTTTGCATTCAAGGCTAGTCGGTACAGCCGCGTCCCCAAATCCGTATCAGAAATCTTTGTGACCAAGTCTAACGCGCCCAATTCAGGCGAGGCAAGACAAGCGTCGAAGTCGTTAGACCGATTGTCCTGAGGGGGTATTAATGGCGATTGCGGATTGGCTTCCGGCTGTTCATCAATTAGCGGGAGGTTGCCGTTGTCGTCAACATCACTCTCTTCTGGAAGAAGATCACGTTTCCAAGCGAAAGTAAAAGACTTGTTATCAACAACCAGAGTTTCCCAGATGCTCGCAGGACCGGGATATTCAGGCTCCACAACGCTCTTGCTCGACAATCGGCAGTTGATCAGGCGATTCCTCTTGCTTAGGTCTAGAAGGTGCCTCCGCCACTGGCTGATTTGTCTCTTGATCTCATCCAATGGCTCGTCATCGCTGGCAGAATCTTTCTTCCGCATTCTTAGATCACCCAATTCGCTATAGCCTTACGGAGTGGCGTTACTTCGTCTCAGCCGAAGTTATTCACGAACCTGATGCTGGCATGATAGGGCCGCAGGGCAGGGGCGTCAATAGGCGTGTAATTGCTGAAAAGTGGAAAAGGGGGCAGGCTACTTTTTTGTTGACGGCGGGGTGTCTTGCCGGGTGCCACGTACTGCCGGGCAGCGGCGGCCATGCTTTGGCCACGGAGCGCTGCCGGACGGCCCCGAGCAGATGGCATGTGGCTGGGGAAGAAGTACCCTTATTCTACCTCTACTCTGACGGCTTGCGGTGGCCGGGCCTTTCTGACGGCTTGCGATGGCCAAGCCTTTCTGACGGCTTGCGCCGGCCGGGCCTTGCCGACGGCTTGCGATGGCCAAGCATTTCTGACGGCTTGCGCCGGCCGGGCCTTGCCGACGGCTTGCGACGGCCCGGCCTTTCCGACGGATTGCGATGGCCGGGCCTTGCCGGCCAGGCTTTTCGGTGTGGGGATTCAGTCGGAAAACCAAGCCGCTGACCGGTCCAATCCGGTTTTTTCACCATTTCCCCGCAATTTTCCGCAATTTTCCGCATTTTTCACAATTTTGTCGTTGGCGGTGTCAGCTAGTTGTCACCGGGGCCGTGTGAGATGGTGTTCGTAAACTCATTGAAGCCATGGAAAAAGGCGTTTTTTATGCAGTGGGCAAGCGGCGCGGAAGTGTGCAAAGTTGTCACCGTCAAGCTCGCTGCGTATCGGCCAGGGACGGCTGGATCGGGACGTTTTGCCCGCCCCCGCGGGCTTTTGTCCGGCCGCGGACCGACCCCATCGCAGGGCCGCTGAGCCATGCGTTGAGTTGACGGAAGTCCGACATGAACCTTCGGTTCACCCGAGAACATTAGAAGATCGAGGACGAGAACGAGGACGAGGACGAGAACGAGGACGAGATCGAGGACGAGAACGAGGACGAGGACGAGAACGAGGACGAGGACGATGGCTGTCGCCAGACTCGGAAATGCCGACAGTGGCGATCCGGGCCTGCCTGCCGGCAGGCAGGCTCTGCCCCCCTATGACCTATGACCTATGACCTATGACCTAAGACCTAAGACCTAAGACCTACTACCTTCTTTTCGGAACAGGAGAAAGGTTCATGAGCAAACACCGCGTTGCGAGGACCGGCCAGCCGATGTTGACGTTCTTCGGCGACCTGATTGCCAGGAAGCACATAGAGTCCCTCACGCCCGACGGGCCGCAGGCGTTCAGCATCTCGCTGTTTCGCACCGAGGCGCCGGGCTACGTGCTGTCGGTCAGCCATCAGAACGGCTCATCCAGTCACCTTTGGGCGGCCCACACGCCGCGCAGGCTGGAGGTGGCCGGGCTGTTCGAGATGTACATCCGCCAGTGCGCCCCCCAGGGCCCCGCGCGCGGACTGTTCGAGGATGCCAGGCAGGATATCATGGTCCAGGCCCCGGAGCTCGACGAGATGGTCCAGTGGTCGTCCGTCGTCGCGGGCGACAGGTAGTTGTCGCCTGTGTGCGCCGAGTGCTGCCGACCACGCTAACGTACCCGCAGAATCACCCACCGCCGGGGGGAAGGAATAGGTCGGCTGCCGGTAGCAGCAAGGGGTATCGAGTCCGGATCGCCATAGCAAACAACATCAGTTGCTCTTCATTCATCCCCGTGAGCGTACGCAGCCACTTCTGACGGACATCCTCGATCTTCGCGTTCTTCCACGCATCCGTGCCTACCTTTGCGAGAAGGGCCATGCCGGCGATGGCGGCCCCGAGAAGCGGATGTACTCTGAAAGCAACGTAAATCCCAGCGCCAACACCTGCAGGCTTGGCAACCGCCGCGGCTTGGTCAAGGTTCACGCCGAGTTCGCTTAGCCGGTCAAAATCACGCTTAAGCTCGTCTGCCATCTCCAACGCCCATGGGGGGCTCGATATTGGCACAAAACAAGCTCCCGAGGGGCCCGCTATCGACGCCACGGTCAAGGCAGTGCTTGAAGTCGGAACCACAAATGATGCCCCACATCTCGGGCACTTCCCGCTCTTGTCCGCCTTGTCGTCTGTAACTCTAAGGGAAACGCCGCACGCTTTGCACTTGAACGTGATCATCTGCCCACCTCTTTCTGCGGCATGGGTTAAAGGCTGCCAGTACTTGGCAACAGCCACCTCCACGCTCGCTCCTAACGATAAGATGGAGGCCACCACCTTGGTTAGGATCAGGCGATTTAGGCTATACGTTGGCCAGTGCCGGTTGCCCCTCGCCTGCTCCATCCATAAAATGAAATCAGGATTCACCTTGAGTCCATAAGACTGAAGTTCGTTCAAGTCCGGAATCATCTCGCCATAGCGCACTTCCTCGCGTAGCTCATCGCAGCAGCCCATGAAGTACTTCGCGATGTTCAAAACTTGGTGCCCTTCTTCTGCTGAAGATGCAATGGCATATTCCTCGAGTCTGTTCTCCAGAACGCTTCGCATGACGGGATAGGCCCACCCGGTGACCTGCATCACATCCAGCATCACAACTGCAAGCATCATTTGGATGACCTCTGGACGGTCGCCAAGTCCGAGCAACTCCTCTAACTTGACGTGGCAGACCCAAGCCATGGCGAGAGGAAGGTTTGCCCTTGTTGCCGTTGGGTCGCGACCAATGAGCTGTTGGATAGCAGGCAGTTCTCTTTCCGACGTCTGGACTACCGCCGTACCTATCAGTTGGCCGAAATCACCGGGTCGCATACGGATGCTCCTGTTGCTCTCGGGCCAAGCACCTGTCCTCTCATCCCAGTCCGCAAGAAAGGCCTTTCCCGCAGGATAAACTCGACATGCCTATGTCTGCAAGCCTTTTTAAGGAGGCCTTTTTAAGGACCGAACAGTCCCTCGCCGGCGTGAATCAGGCCAGCCTCGTAAGCGGACAACTGCTGCCGTGGTTTCGACCGCAATTCTTGGTAAATGCGCGTGACCCTCTGCTGCAGAACTGCGATTTCGTCTTGACGGCCTTCCGCTGTGGCGCACGCCACCAGGCACAACATGGCTGGGACACAGATGGGTTCAAGGAGAAGCGCCCACGAAGCAAGTTGCCGTGCCTGCTCGGTTTCGCCCATTCCGCCAAAATGATTTGCCGCACTAACGACCGCAGCAGCGCACATAGAACAGACATGATTTGGGTCGTACACGTGAGAACTGGTCCTGGCGAGATTGTCGATCTCAAGAAAGTTGTTACGGAGAAGCCCTGTGGTTTCACAGAACTCGGCGAAGCCAATGAAATCCTGTGCGAGCCTTCTTCGCAAAAGGGCGAGAGCCTCGGGATCCAACTTCTTCCATTCTGGTGCTGGCATCTTCAGAGTCCTTTCAATAGTTGAGGTCGGGTGTAATGCTCGTACGCTTTGTTTCAGCGGAAGTCTTCTGGCGACAAACCGTTGCACTTCGGATGTGAATTGGCGAGGCCCGCGTTCATCCTTACCTATCGGTCTTCTTCTGAAAACACACCGCCGCGCACTACATGCTTCGTCCGACCGCCTCGGCAATGCGCCTCAGCACGGGCATCTCTTCCCGAAGCACTTGCGGCGTGATGGACTGGGCGCCGTCGCTCATGGCGTGCTCGGGGTCGTCGTGGACCTCGACGATCAGCCCGTCTGCCCCGGCCGCAACGGCTGCCCGGCACATCGCCGGGACCATGTGGGCGTGGCCCG
>Ga0315288_10011183_pt1 | contig 11303 bp, 9 predicted proteins | sample YL17G11_20_MG_FD_203454 | JGI IMG/M metagenome (GOLD analysis project Ga0315288, IMG submission 203454) | Sediment microbial communities from Yellowstone Lake, YNP, Wyoming, USA - YL17G11_20 | ecosystem: Environmental > Aquatic > Freshwater > Lake > Sediment | place: USA: Wyoming | collected... | reverse complement strand
CGGTGATCGAAGGCGTCGGCGAAGTAGTCCTGGCGCACCACCCACGGCCGCTTGGTGCCCGACTTCGGCAGCGCGTGGGGGTTGCGCAGCACATAGCCGGCCTGAAGATTGAATATCGGCTTCTCCGGCATCGGGGCGCCGGACGGATGCGGATAGGCGTGGGTGTAGCCGTTGGCCTGCATGTATTCGATGAGCTTGGCCGTGGCGCGGGCGGTGATGTCGGCACGCAGTGTCCACGATGCGTTGGTGTAGCCGATGCACCAGATCAGGTTCGGCACGTCCTCGAGCATGTGGGCCTTATAGGAGAACCGGTCCTGCGGCTTGACCTCGGTGCCGTCCACGTTGATCCGCACCCCGCCCAGGGCCAGCAGGTTCAGGCCGGTGGCCGTGACGACGATGTCGGCGTCGAGGTGACGGCCCGACTTGAGGACGATGCCGGTGGAGTCGAAGTGGTCGAGGTGGTCGGTGACCACCTCCAGGGTGCCCCTGCTGATCTCGGTGAAGAGGTCGCCGTCGGCGACCAGGCACAGGCGTTCGTCCCACGGGTTGTAGCTCGGCTTGAAGTCGACGTCGATGGGATAGCCCTCAGGCAGCCGTTTGATGTTCTGCGAGCGCACCACCTTCTTCACCAGGTTCGGGGCCCCTCGGGCGGCCACCCAGAACACCTTCTCCACAGCCAGAGCCCCGGCCCGGGCAATGGGATAGGAAACCTTGCGCGGCAAGAAGTTTCGCAACGGCGTGATGACCCGGTTGCGGCGATTCATCGACACGAGGTACCCGGGTGAGCGTTGCAGCATCGTCACCTTCGCAGCTCTGTGGGCCAGCGCGGGCACCAGTGAGACGGCGGTGGCGCCCGATCCGATGACGACGATCTTCTTGCCGCTGTAGTCCAAGTCCTCCGGCCAGAACTGCGGATGGATCACCGTGCCGCTGAAGCCATCGATGCCGGGGAAGTCGGGGGTGTAGGGGTCGTCGTAGTTGTAGTAACCGGAGCCGAAGAAGACGTAGCGGCTGCGATAGGTCTTCGGCTTGCCGTCCTCGTCGGCGTGGATGGTCCAGGTGTCGGTCGTCGAATCCCAGTCGGCGGACTCCACGCGGGTGCGGAAGTCGATGTGGGGGTAGATGCCGTGCTTTCGGGCCGCGTTCTCCATATAGTCGCGGATCTCGTCGCCGTCTGCGACGTACTCCTTGCGGGGCCACGGCTCCCAGCTCCAGCTGAGGGCGAAGATCGAGGAGTCCGATCGCACACCGGGGTAACGGAACAAGTCCCAGGTGCCGCCGATCCGTTCGCGGCGCTCGAGGATGACGTAACGGGTGGACGGGTCGGACTCGGCCAGGCGGTAGGCGGTGCCGATCCCGGAGATGCCGGCACCGATGATGACGACGTCGTATGTCCCGGCGTCCTGCTCGGCGGGGCGGGCGTCAGAAGTCTCTGGATTGACGGTCATCGCGGGGCCCTCGCTTCATCGCGTCCGGTAGTACCGGTCACCACATTAGCCACTGACCGGTTGGTCGGGCCAGGGGCGTCGCCGGCTACCGGTAGTTGACGAACTGCAGGGCGAGGTCGAGGTCCGCGCCCTTGAGAAGGGCGATGACGGACTGCAGATCATCGCGGTTCTTTGAGGTCACCCGGATCTCCTCGCCCTGAATCTGGGCCTTGACGCCCTTGGGGCCATCATCGCGGATCAGCTTGGTGACCTTCTTCGCGTTCTCGCTGCTGATGCCCTGCTTGAGGGTGCCGCTGACCTTGTAGGTCTTGCCGCTGGCCTGCGGCTCGCCGGCGTCGAACGCCTTCATCGAGATGTCGCGTCGGACCAGTTTCTCCTTGAACACCTCGACGGCGGCCTTGGCGCGCTCCTCGGTGGAGGAGACGATCTCGATCACCTCGTCGCCCTTCCAGGCGATGGTGGTGTCGGTTCCGCGGAAGTCGAACCGGGTGGCCAGTTCCTTGCCCGCCTGGTTCAGCGCGTTGTCGACCTCCTGGCGGTCGACCTTGCTGACGATGTCGAAACTTGAATCAGCCACTGGGGCGCTCTCCCTCACGATCGGCCGGTTTGTGTCCGGGGTACATCCTCGTTGTACCCTGCTAGTCGCATCAAGCCGGGGTAACTCGGTTTGGTCCGAGGCAGGTTGCCCGAGCGGCCAATGGGAGCGGACTGTAAATCCGTCGGCGAAAGCCTACACAGGTTCGAATCCTGTACCTGCCACCAGCATAACAGCAGCTCAGAGGCCATTTCTGGACGATACTGCGAGTGTCCGTGCCCGATACTTGCCCTAGCGATCGGCGGCCGGGCGCCAGCGGTTTGCCCACGCGATGGGTGCGGTGGGGTCGTGACTGCCGCGGCGATCGGGACCGTCGTGCGCGCGACTGATCGCGGCGATCGGGCCGCCGGCGGTCTACAGGGGGCCGGGCTCAAGGTCGGTCGCCCGGGAAGAGCTCAAGAAAGCGATGCAGGCGAAAACCGTCATCCAGTACAACGCATCACAGGTCCGCAGCCGGCTCGCCGACGTATCCGGTGCGGCCGTCGAAGTCGATGACGTTCTGCGCCACCGTCGGCCGGAAGGCGTCATAGTCCCCGCCGGGAAAGTCCAGCACGACCGCACCCGAGCGCAGCGCCTGCGCCGCGTTGTCCCGGCTGGCATGAATCACGCCGACGCGGCCCAACGATCCGGCGAGCGGGGTGAGGAACACGCCATTGGTTGCTGAAGGCGCGGCGACGCGTTTGACAAGCGGCGCCAGAGTGGAGCCGTAAAGCGCGGTTTCGCTGTATTGCCCTCCCAGAAGGCGGACGCTGATTAGATGGCGCTCACGATCGCGGTCACCGGGCCCACGGGTGAGATCGGGATCTCCGTAGTGGAAGCGCTGGAGCGTGATCCGGCAGTGGAGCGCATCATCGGGATGGCGCGTCGGCCGTTTGACCCCGCCGCACACGGCTGGACGAAAACCACCTACCGGCAGGGCGACATTCTGGACCGGGCGGCCGTCGACGCGCTGGTGGTCGATGCCGACGTCGTCATCCATCTCGCCTTCATCATCATGGGCTCACGCGAGGACAGCGCGCGTATCAACCTGGCGGGAACCCGCAACGTCTTCGAGGCAACCGTGGCCGCCGAGCGGCCCCGGCGGTTGGTGTACACCTCGTCGGTCGCCGCCTACGGCTACCACGCCGACAACCCGGTTCCGCTCACCGAGGACGTGCCCCCGCGCGGCTCGCCGGAGCACTACTACTCCGAGCAGAAGGCCGCCTGCGAAGCTGCGCTTGCTGAGATCACTGGCGGCTCTTCGCTTCAGGTGTACGTGTTGCGGCCGTGCATCGTCGCTGGACCGAAGGCGCCTGCGCTTGCCGATGCGATGCCGTGGAGTCAGCTGCCCGGCGTGATCCGCTCGGCCACCCGGGCGCTGCCGGTGTTCAAGCCGCTGTTCCCGGACCCGGGAACGCCTCTGCAACTCGTGCACCATGACGACGTTGCCGCGGCGATCGCGCTGGCCGCGACGACCTCCGCCCCGCCCGGTGCCTACAACATCGCCGGCGACGGGGTGACCTCGGTGTCCGACGTGGTCGCGGCGTTGGGCGGACGACCCGTCCGCGTGCCGCACGCCGCGGCGAGTGCGGCGTCGGCGGTGATTACGCGGTTGCCGTTCGTGCCGTCGGCGCTGGAATGGCTGCACGTCGGCCGGACCTCTGTCGTCATGGACACCACTAAGGCGAAGTCGGTGCTGGGCTGGCACCCGAAGTACACCAGCGCCCAGACGCTGGCGGCGCTGGCCAGTGCTGACTAGTGGTGTGTCCCATCATTGACTAACCGCTTGGAGCGTGACCCGGGCGGAGTGCGTCGTCAGCCCGGAACGTCGGGGCGTTCGCGGTAGTACGCGGCGCCGGCGGTGACCCCCGCACCCGCGGCGACCATCAACGCACAGGTCCCCGGGGGCAGCCGGGTGCTGCCGTTGCCGAAGGCGGCCACCAGGGCCGCGGTGTGCATGCGTTCGTCGCCGGCAGTCCTCACCCGGTCCACGGGTACCCCGAGCAGCGCCGCCAGTGCCGCGCGGTAACCCGACCGGGCGGGCGCCGCGACGATCACGTCGATGTCGGACAGCGCGAGGCCGGTTTCACGCAGGCATCCGTCGGCGGCGTCGGCGGCGGCCTCCGCGAACCGCTGGTCCATCGACTCTGACTGCTGGAATCGCAAAACATTGCGAGCATCCCTCAATCCCACGGTGGCGCTGAATGATTCACCACCGTCACGATGGTTGATCCAGTGAACCCGGCCGAGCCCGTACTCGTCGTCGGTCCAACTGCACAACATGGCGCCGCCGGTGGCCGTGAACGGGAAATGCTCGCTCAGCCCGTGCCCGGGATCGGCGTCGCTGGCCACCACCAGCGCGCGCTGAATCGTGTGCGACCGCAGGAATCCGTCCACGATCTGCAGCCCGGTGAGGACCCCGCACGTCCCGTTGGCGACGTCGAACGAGAAGGTGCCGTGCGCGCCGGCGTGCGGGTCCTCGATGTTGGCGCCGATGTCCTCCTGGATCAACGCCGCAAGCGCCGGTTCGCCGAGATTGCGGTCGCGATAGATGCCCGCGTTGACCAGCAGGTCAAGGTCGTCGGGGTCGCAGTGTGCTTCCTCGAGGCACTTCTTGGCAGCCGACACGGCAAGGCGCAGCCCGCTGTGACGGCTGCGCCAGCCGCCGTGTACCACCTCGAGCCGATCAATGACCGTGCCCATACGACCCCACCATTTCCTCGTCCAGAGTCAGCAGAACGACGCCGATCTCCAGGCCCGATGCCAGCGCGATCAGCGCGACCGTTTCCCCCGGACGGATCCGGCCGGCGTCAAGCTCCTCCACGAGGGCCACCGTGTGGGTTGTCGACGCGGTGTTCCCGTAACGGTCGACGGTGATGACAGCGTCGTGGCGGGGTCCTTCGCCGAGCTCGGCGACGATCTCCTTCATTCCCTTGCGGATCGCGCGGGCCGACGTCTGGTGGGTGATGACGTGGTCGATGTCGTGCAGCGAGATGCCCGCGGCCTCCAGCACCTCCTGCAGCAGCAGTGGCGTGTTGGCGATCGCCGCCCGCTGGATGGCCCGGGAGTCGGTGAACATCCGGGCTGCCGGGTCGTGCCCCTTCGGATAGGCGAGGCAGAGCCGGCTGTAGTCGGCGGCCGTGGTGAACCCAGCCAGGGTGATGCCGGCCGACCCGGCCGGTGCCCGTTCGAGGAGAAGCGCCGCGCCGGCGTCACCCAGGGTGAGCGACGCCAGTTCGTTGCTCATGATGGTGCGGATGTGCTGGGCCGCATTCTGCCCGAGTTGGGAGATGTACTCGCCGCTGACGACCAGTGCCCGCTCGATGTTGCCCTGGCGGATCCAGTTGTTGGCGATGGTGACACCCGTCAGCATCCCCGCACACGCGTTGGACACGTCGAATGTCATCGCCTTAACGGCGCCGATCGCCTCGGCGACCGCACCGCTCATCGTCGGTTCCAGCCACTGGGTCAGCCCGTCGTGAAACTTGGTGATGCTGCAGCTGATCACCGCATCAACTGACTGCGCAGACCGATTCGCGTGGGTGAGGCAGTCATCCGCGGCCGAGATCGCCAGAGTGTAGGAGTCCTCGTCGCCGACGGACACCCGCCGGTCGCGAATCCCCGTCAACCGCTCGAGATCGATGTGGGTCTGGTGGCGGGTGGTCGACATGAGGTCTTTGGTGCTCAAGTGCGTGGCGGGCAGATGCCGGCCCGCACCGGCGATCCGGGTCGTGAATGGTGTCGGGGCCCTGTCGCGCCCGGTGTCCATCACCAACCAGTGCTTGACCGCGCCCCCCGCCGACTCCACCACCTCCACTATAAACCGTTGTGACGCGCATCACCAGAGCCCTTGTGCCCTTCCGAGGGGGCTCAGGAACTCACGCATCGAGAGGCAGCCGCACCATCCGCACGGGGGCCACAACACTTAACGTTGCGAGTCCTTCCAGACCGCAACATGATCTACTGGCTTGCCGGTCAGCGGGTCCATCACCGCCCACTGAACCCCGTTCGATCTTCTTGATGACGAACTCAGCCAGCGGGGCCGTCTCGCCGCGCACCGCCGCGCCGCCGCGCTCTCGTCAAGATGCGGCCCGCCCGTTCGCACGCATATCATCGCCGACTCACCGGGTATGCCATCGGTCTGCCTCATGAGCGTCGCCGCAGCGCTTACGTCGCAGTGCCGTGAGGAACGCCAGGGCAGATGTGGTGAACGGTCATGTCTTACTCCAGGAACCCGGGAAGGTTCCGCGGGAGACCGCTCGGATGCGCGACAGCCAGACATCCTGACGTTCCCGTCTCCTGTGGATTGCTGCCTTACTTGCCGTGACGTTCCCACTCGCCAGCTTGGGGATTCCACGAACGGCCCGAAGCTGTCTGTTCCAGAACGGGCTCACCGAAAATAATGACTGCCGTGACCACGTCGTTGAACCGTTCAGGCAACGACTGGTTGTTGGTCCGGCGTCGCCAAGCGGCCCAGCGTGTTTGGCCGATCTCAGCGTATCCGGCGAGGGCCTGAGGGAGCGGAATCATCACTGTCTGTCGATGCTTCGCGACGGCGGCGATGGCGTTCTGCAGGTCAGAGCCGTCGATGGAATGGTGCCGGGTGAGCGTCCAGATGTCGCCAAAATCCCGCCAGCGGGTGCTGACGGTTCCTCGTTGAATCGCGGTGACCAGTTTCTCGGCGAGCGCCATGTGAAGTGGATAGCCGCGCAACGTGATCGGCTCACCGCCGAGCAGTCGGGGCACCGTGACGTCGGCAGGCTCAGGGTAAATCGGGTCGCCGACGTTGACGTCGATGCGGAATGACAGCTGTGCTGTGTTCAGTGTCGCCTTGGCGCTGACACGCACACCCGCGTACTCGTCTTCGTCGCGAATTACCTCAGCGCTCAAGGACTTCCCGTCGATCTTCAGTCCATCGCCGACATCGGGTTCGGCAGTGAGGATGTCTCGCATCATCTCCAGGATGCTGTCGACGTCATTGCCGACTCCGAGCGCAGCCAGGTCCACATCCTTGGTGGGGCGCCGGTTGCCGAACGCCGCGAGAAGGACACCGCCCTTGAGAACGAACTGGTCCCGCAGGGGACTTCGGGATAGACGGGCGAGAACGCCCTCCAGCGCATAAAGCTCCAGGAGCTCCTGGGTGGTCCGTCTCGTCGTCCGCGCCTCACGTTGAAGGGCGCGATAAGCGACTTCGCCGGGTTTAGGGTCCGTCATAACAGGATGCTCAACGTGTTGTGCAGTGCGCTTCGGGCTTGGGGAAAACTCTTTGCGATCTCCAACAATGCCGAGGGCTGGCCGCCTCTTCGGAGCCATTGTTTGAGGGCCTCGTTAGCCATGTCTTCGCCTTCGAGGTGGCGGAGGCGGAAAGCATCGACGATGCTGCGTGCGGCTGAGTAGATCCCGATGCTGCGCTGATCTCCGATATTCAAATCCTCGCGTCCGACGTCGAACGTGGCTCGGTCGAAGTGATGCCAGTTGATCGGGATGGTCAGGGCCGGAGTCCAGGCGCCGCGGGGAACGGCGATGTCGAGCGCGCTGGGAATGGCGTCGATGAGGTCATGACGGGCGAGCGCGGATCGCAACGCGATGGTGGCCCGGGTGGACTTCGCAGCGATCTCAACGAGGTCGTCGTCACCGGTCCAACTGGTCTTGCGGTAGATACCCCGCGCCAGCCGCGTGATCCGGCCTTCACTCAACAGCCGGCGGAACTGACGCTCGTTGATACGTTCCAACGCTTCGCCGAACCGGAAGGTGTCCGGAAGCGTGGAAAGCAGGTCCGACTCGCTCACCTCACCCCCAACGACCGTAGGAAATACTTTACAGATACACCTCTAGTGTAGAGGAATTCCTACAAGCCGGCGCGTCCCGGTTGTCACCGGGTTGTCACAACTCGCCGGACATCGGCGGATATGCGGTGACACACGCAGCGACCGTCGGCGCAGTTAGGTGACCGCTGAGGCATGCCAGGCGACACCCTGATACGGCCCTTCATGGACTGCAAATCCGCCGGCGAAAGCCCACACAGGTTCAAATCCTGCACCTGCCACCAAGAACTGTGCTGTACCCAGTCCCCTGATCAGGCCTTCATCTCGTAAGCGCCGCTGTAGGACAACACCTCGGAAACGAACGCCTGCTCGGCTTCGGGGTCGATCCTGGGCTTGTTCACGATCGACAGCGCGGCCGCGGCTTGCGCCTCGGTTGCGGAGGCCTGGCCGTGCAGGGCGACCGCCTGGTCGGCCATGTCGCGGACGAACACCGCGAAGATCCGATCGAGGTGTGATTCGGTGAGATCCGAGAGGTCGCTGACCGAGCCCGGACGGGTCTCGCCGTCGTCGATGGCCAGGGCGGCGGACTCGAGAATCAGTTGGGCATAGACGATCTGGGTGAACAGCTGTCCCAGAACCTGCAGATAATCGAGGTCCTTCTGCTGCGCCTCGGTCGGCGGGGCCGTCAGGACCAGTTGGGTGAACGCGTCGATCTGCTCCCGGAAGACGGCGACGTTGGCCAGGTGGGCGAACCGGTCGAACGCGGGCCGCCAGTCGCTGAACCCGATCGAACCCAGGCCCTTGGCCGGTCCCTGGTGGAACAGGTAGGCGTCATCGCCGGCCCCCTGGCGAACCGGGATGATCGGATACGCCTGTGCCGCACCGTGGGCGGCCCCCAGGTAGCGCGGCATGAACTTCAGCACCAGCGCGATGTTGACGTGTACGGTGCCTTCCAGTTTGGGCAGCGCCCGGATGTCGCTGGCGGCCCGGCTGAAGTAGGTGTCGCGTTCGAAACCGCGGGCGGCGATGACATCCCACAGCAGGTCGATGACGCGCTCGCCCTCGCTGGTCACCTTCGCCTTGGTGATCGGATTGAACAGCAGGAACCTTCGGTCCTCCTCGCTGGCGGAGCGGAAGTAGTCGGTGGACCGGGCGGCGAAGACCTTCATCGCGACCAATCGGGCGTAGGCGTCGGCGAGCATGCGGCGCACGTGCGTGAAATCGGTGACCCGTTTGCCGTAGAGGACCCGGTTGTGGGCGTGGGTCACCGATTCATAGAAGGAGTGCTCGCAGATGCCGATGCTGGCCCAGCCGAGGTTCACCTTGCCGACGTTCACCGTCGCCAGTGCGGCGTCCCAGGCCGGCTTGCCGACGTGCAGGATGGCGCTCTGCGCCACCGGGTAGCCGTGCAGGTTGAACCCCGCCACGTACATCTGTCCGGCGACGACGTTCTTGATCAGTTCGTAGCTCTGATGCTTCGGGTCGACGAGGAAGAACACGTACTCGCCGGGGTGCTCCGGATCGTCGTCGGCGAACTTCCCGAACACACTCAGTCGCCCGGCCGCGTTGCCGTTGCCGATATACCACTTGCCCCCGCTTGCGGTGAAGCCGCCGTCCGCCGTGCGGGTCAGGATCATGTCCGAGGAGTAGATGTCGGCTCCGTGCTCGCGCTCGGAAAGTCCGAACCCGAAGATGTGGCCCTCGTCCAGGAGTCCGGCCACCATCCCGCGGGCCTCGTCATTGGCGCTGAGCCAGACCGGGCCCAGGCCGAGCACCGAGACCTGCCAGGCATACCAGTGCGCCAGGGAGTAGAAGCCGAGGATCTCGTTCAGTTCGTTGATCCGGGCTAGATCCCAACGCGCGTCGGCGCGGCCGACCAGTTCGCCGACCTCGGCTGGGGTGGCGAAGGTGGCGAAGATCCGCTTGTCCGCAACAAGTTTCAGGAAGTCGGCGTACCACTCTCCGGAGTAGTACTCCTCTTTGTTCCTGGCCAGGCCTTTGCTTTCGAAGAAGTCGATCAGCGCCAGAAGCTGCTGTTGAGTGCCTTCATCGAACGACGTGGGCCGGTAGGTTCGGGGATTGAACAGCAAAGACATGAATCCTCCTGGTCGGATGGGGAAATCCTAAGCGTCCTTCGCCATGCCCGGCCAGAGGACCCGGCATTCATCCATGTTTGGATGGTGAGCGTGGAGCGCCTGTTCAACTCTGTGCTTGCCCTTAAGGAGCGCGGCCTGCTGCCCGACGCGATGATGCGGTTCCTGGTCCGCATGATGTGCGCCTCGTGGGTCAAGACGTTCGAATGCAACGGCGATACCGAGAAGCAGGCGTTCTACAAGAAGAAGTACTTCGAGAAGCTGCGGGTCAGCGCAGGCGCCACTCATCAGGAGGACGCCAACACCCAGCACTACGAGGTGCCCACCCGCTTCTTCGAGATCATGCTGGGTCCCTACCTGAAGTACTCCTGCTGCCTGTTCCCGGAGTCCTCCACAGGCCTCGCTGAAGCTGAAGTCGCCATGCTGCAGGCGTTCGTCGAAGAGCACCTCAGGCTCAGCGATCTCCTGACGACCAAGGGATCGGTTCGGCTGCTCGATCTCGGCTGCGGCTGGGGGTCGCACGGCGGCTATGTGCTCGACAACTACGACGGCGTGCACGTCACGTTCCTGTCGAACAGTGGCACTCAGCAGGACTTCATCACGGCACGCAATCACAGACACACGGGCCGTTTCGCCAACCTCAAAGCGGATGCCAGTACGTTCGATGACCCCTCTTTCCTGGAGGCGTTCGACGTGATCATGTCCTGCGAGATGCTCGAGCATATGAAGAACTACGACATGGTGCTCAAGAAAGTCAGCTCGTGGCTCAAGTCCGACGGGCGAATGATGGTGCAGATTCTCGGAAATCGGCGCTTCGCCTACGACTTCAAGACCACGGACTGGATGGGCAAGTACTTCTTCGCCGGGGGCACCATGCCGAGCCGAGACCTGTTCGAGAACTTCCTTCCGCCCGATCTCAAGCAAGCCAGGGTTTGGGATATCGACGGACGCCAGTACAGCAGGACCCTCGATGCGTGGCTTGCGCGCCTCGACGCCCATTCCCGGGAATGCCTACAAGCGCTGGAGGGCGGACCAACCTCGGCGTCGGTCGCACTCGAGCGGTGGCGGATGTTCCTGCTGTTCTGTTCCGAGGTTTTCGCCTACGGCGACGGCAACGAGTGGATGGTGTTTCACTACCTCTTCGAAAAAGAAAAAGCTTGAGAGCCGATTCCGCAAACTTACGGCGGCGGTTTCCTGCTGGCCGGACGACGAGGTCGCCCGCTCTCCAACGCGTTTCGTCTACGCAACCAAATGTGGACCGGCAGGTTTCCCTGCCGGCCCACATTGTTGTACTGCTGCGCGCTACTCCGGTCGGACAGCGAGCGCCTGGGGGCCCTTGGCTCCCTGGCCGATTTCAAACGTGACCCGCTGATTCTCCTGCAGCGACTTGTAGCCGCTGCCGGCGATCTCGGAGAAGTGGACG
>Ga0315288_10011181_pt1 | contig 11304 bp, 12 predicted proteins | sample YL17G11_20_MG_FD_203454 | JGI IMG/M metagenome (GOLD analysis project Ga0315288, IMG submission 203454) | Sediment microbial communities from Yellowstone Lake, YNP, Wyoming, USA - YL17G11_20 | ecosystem: Environmental > Aquatic > Freshwater > Lake > Sediment | place: USA: Wyoming | collected... | reverse complement strand
GGACAGTGGCCGACGTGAACCGACAGGCCCTGGCCTGGGAACGGGTGTACAATACTGTCCGCCCCCACCAGGCCCTTGCGTACAAGACGCCCAAGCAGTTCTTGGAGGAGTTCCCCGACTTGTCGGGGCACCCTCCCTAGTGTCACCAATGTACTGGACGAGTACATTCCCTTGCCAGCCCTCGTGGCTGCGATTAGGATGGGGCCACCGGCGGCTGAGTCCAGGGCATCGGTTCTAGGAGGCAACGATGGCACCCCGCGAGTCTCTGCTGTAGAAAAGGAGAGTTCAATGCGTTGGGTTCTGTTCCTAGTAGCGGCGGCCTTGACTCTGGCCCTGAGCCTTGCCGCATGCGCTGAAGAGGAGGGCGCTGCCAGCCCAACCGCTACCGCCGCGCGCACGGTTACGCCAGCGGCCACCAAGACGCCCCAGGTGACGGCCACGCGGGTGCCTACCAAGACGCCGGAAGCGACGCCCACGCCGCTACCGTCAACGTCTACCCCGCCGCCACCTACGCCCACGCCTGAGCCGGCAACGCCTACGCCGCCACCTGTTACGCCGACCCCCCCGCCTACCCTTGAGCTACCTACCCCTACGCCCGTGCCGCCTACGCCTACGCACGAACCGTCGCAGCCAACCCCGACCGTCGAGCTGCCGCCTCCGCCGCCACCCACACCCGCGCCGGAGGGTCTTCAGTTGGGGACTTGGAGGGGCGCAACCTCACAGGGGAAGGCCATCGAGTTCGACGTCACAGATGGGGGCCGGGCAATAGGCAGGATCCAGTTCGATTACGTAGGTACGAGCGCAGCCGGGCAGACGTGTGGGGGCCGCCGCGGTCAGGGACGGACCGACATCCCCATCGTGGACAACGAGTTTTCGCTCGACAGGATGGAATACGGTGATTTCGAGATCTCTGGGAGGTTCGATTCGGCGACGACGGCCAGTGGTGACCTGGAATACTCCGGCTTTGCCCTGCCGCCAGACTACGACCCCTGTCACGCCGGTCATATGACGTGGATCGCCTCGTTTCAGTAGCGGTGGTGGCACGTGGGGCAGTGCCGTCGTAGGGGATAGGCCCAAGGGGCTGATCCTGAGATGGACAGCCTGCCCGACCCACCGCTGGCCGACGCCATCTGGTGGTTCGTGGTGGCGATGAGGTGCGCGTAACTTTCCGCCTTGGCAGCCCTCGCGGCCGCGAGTGGCACCGACCACTCGGACGCCGGCGGCTCCATGAGAGACGCTGTCAGCGAACTGTCGACGACCTGTTATTGTTTCGTTCATTGCCCATGTGTACAATACGGCGGCAGGACAGAGATAAGCAGCCCGATCCGTGGGAGGCGAGCCATGAAGCGATCGACCATTGCGGTTATTGTTCTGGCGCTGGCGCCTGTCCTCGTGGGCGGCGGCCTGATCGGCGCGTCTTCCGGCGCCACCGAGCAGGTGAGTGTGGACAGCGCCGGCCACGGAGGAAACGAAGTGAGTGGGGGCGCCACCATTAGCGCCGACGGCCGCTACGTGGCGTTCGAGTCGGACGCCGACAACCTGGTGCCGGGTGACAGCGAGATGTGCGGAGAGCATAACTGCCAAGATGCCTTCGTCCACGACTTGCTGACGGGCACCACGGAACTCGTCAGTGTGGACAGCGAAGGCCACCAGATGGGCGGCCACAGTCGTGACCCCGCTATCAGCGGCGATGGCCGCTACGTAGCCTTCGCGTCCTTGTCGGGACTGTGGGTCCGCGACCGGCTCGCAGGCACCACGGAGTTGGTGAGCGATGTCGGCTACGATCTCGCCATCAGCGCCGACGGGCGCTACGTGGCCTTCTGTAACCAGACGAGCGAATGGATCAACCAGGTGTTCGTATATGACCGGCAAATGGGCGCCACGGAGGTGGCCAGTGTAGACAGCGCCGGCAACCAAGGTAACGACGACAGTTGTGACCCCACGATCGGCGCCGACGGCCACTATGTGGCCTTCTATTCGTCAGCGACCAACCTCGTGCTGGGCGACACCAACGAGTGCGGTTCCCCCCCCGAGTGGGTGGACAACTGCGATGACATCTTCGTCCGCGACCGCCTCACAGCAGTCACCGAACGGGTGAGCGTGGACAGCGCCGACAACCAGGGAAACGACCGGAGCGCCGAGCCAGCCATCAGCGGTGACGGTCGCTACGTGGCGTTCACGTCCTGGGCCACCAACCTGGTGCCCAACGACACCGAAGCCTGCACCTGGGTCAATACTCGCTTTAACTGCGTAGATATCTTCCTCCACGATCGGCAGACCGGTATCACTGAGCGGGTCAACGTGGACAGCGCCGGCAACGAGGCCAGCGGCGACAGCGGCGAGAGCGGCAGCCCGGCCATCAGCGCCGACGGCCGCTACGTTGCTTTCCACTCTGAGGCCTCCAATCTGGCGCCCGGCAACACCGGTCCGTTCTCCGAGGATATCTTCGTGCATGACCGCCAGACCGGGGTCACCGAATTGGTCAGCGTGGACAGCGCCGGCAATCCGGGCGCCGACTGCTGGAGCAGATACCCGGCGATCAGCGCCGATGGCCGCTACGTGGCCTTTGAGTCTTGCGTCAAGGATCTCGTGCCCGGCGACACCAACACCTGCGAAATCTCGTCATGGTCCGGTTCGATCTCCAGCTACCTTGATCCCGGCAGCTGCCCAGATGTCTTCGTGCACGACCGGGGGCCCGCCCCACCACCCCCCACGCCTACGCCGCCCGCTGGGCCCTACCGCACCTTCGCCTGGGGCCCCGGCTGGCAGAACGCCGCCTGGCCCGGTGCCGATGACACCCTGCCTCGCGACGCCTTCGCCTGCGCCGACGGCAGCTACGCCGCCGCCTACCGCTACGTGGAAGGGGGTCTGGAGCGCTTCTTCCCCGGCCGCCCCGACATCTCCGACATGGGGCAGCTGAATAGCCACGACGCCTTCCTCATCCTCATCACTCAGCCGGTCACCTGCCTCATGCCCGTGGCCGCCGCCCCGGCCGCGACCCGCACCCTCCAGTGGGGCGTCGGCTGGCAGAACGCGGGATGGTCCGGCGCCGACGGCACCGCTCCCCAGGACGCCTTCGCCTGCGCGGCGGGCAACTACGCCGCCACCTATCGCTACGTGGACGGGGGGCTGGAGCGCTTCTTCCCCAACCGGCCCGACATCTCCGACATGGGGCCCCTGAACAAGTATGACGCCTTCCTTATCCTGATCACGCAGCCCGTGTCCTGCACTATGCCCATCGCCGGGTGACCAGACAGTGCCGGGGGGCCGCCCTCGCCGCGGGCGGCTGGTGCGCCAGGAGGCGGTGGGGGAGGTAGGGGCTGCGGACGACTGGCAGCTCTCGCGGCCGCGAGTGGCACCGACTATTCGGACGCCGAATGCTCTATGAGAGGCGCTGTCAGCGAACCGTCACCGACCTATCATTGTTTCGTCCACCGCCCATGTGTACAATCCGGCGGGGAACAGAGACAGGCAGCCTGATCCGTGGGAGGCGAGCCATGAAGCGATCGGCGATAGCGGTTCTTCTTCTGGCGCTGGCGGCCGTCCTCGCGGGCGGCGGCCTGACCGGCGCCTCCTCCGGCACCACCGAGCAGGTGAGCGTGGACAGCGCCGGCCACGGCGGGAACTCCCTGAGCCAGTCGCCCGCCATCAGCGGCGACGGTCGCTACGTGGCCTTCGAGTCCTGGGCCACCAACCTGGTGCCGGGCGACACCAACCATGCGTACGACATCTTCGTGCGTGATCGGCAGACTGGGGTCACCGAGCGGGTCAGCGTAGACAGCGCCGGTAACCAGGCGGAGGAGGGCGGCTCGGATGCCGCCATCAGCGCCGATGGCCGCTACGTGGCTTTCGACTCCTGCGTCAAGGACCTGGCGCCCGGCGACACCAACACTTGCACAACCACTCCAGTCTTCGGTGAGGGATCCAGCTATCTCGACCCTGGCAGTTGTCCGGACGTGTTCGTGCACGACCGGGGGCCCACTGCGCCGCCCGCCACCGCCACGCCGCCCGCCGGGCCCACCCGCACCCTCCAGTGGGGCCCCGGCTGGCACAACGGGGCGTGGTCCGGCCCCGACGGCACCCCACCTCAGGACGCCTTCGCCTGTGCAGCGGGCAGCTACGCTGCCGCCTACCGCTTCACGGACGCGGGCTTGGAACGCTACTTCCCCAACCGGCCCGACATCTCCAATATGGGGCCGCTGAATAGCCACGACGCTTTCCTCATCCTCATCACCCAGCCCGTCACCTGCACGATGTCCGTGGACGCCGCCTCGGGCGCGAGCCGCACCCTCCAGTGGGGCCCCGGCTGGCGCGACGGCGCGTGGTCCGGCCCCGACGGCACCCCTCCCCAGGACGCCTTCGCCTGCGCCGCCGGCAGCTACGCCGCCGCCTACCGCTTCACGGAGGCGGGCCTGCAACGCTACTTCCCCAACCGACCCGACATTTCCAACATGGGGCCGCTGAACAAGTACGACGCCTTCCTCATCCTGGTGACCGCGCCCGTCAGCTGCACCATGCCCATCGTCGGGTGACCAGACCGTGCCGATCGTCGCTGATTGCCCTCACCGCCGGCGCATGGTCCGCCAGGAGGCGGTGGGGGAGGTAGGGGTTCCCTCGGGCCGCGGCCAACCTCATCGCCAAGGCGAGCCAGCAGCCGCACCTGCAACCTTCCTAGCAGCCGTTGTCAGTGAAGTGTCAGCGGCGTGTCATTGTTCCGCTCCTGGGCCCTCGTCTACGATGCGTGAGAAGCACCCAGAAAGAGAAGGAGGGTCGAGATGAGACGACGAAATGGGCGCGAGACGGGCACCCTTCTCCCTGCGGTTCTCTTGGGGTCGCTGGTGGTGGGCGCAGGGCTGGTTTTGGGAGCAGTCGCCTTCGCGCTGCTCAGCGACGACGGCGGCGGGCCCGAGGCTGAGGTGGCCCGCGTCACCCCGACCGCCGCCGCCAGCCCGGCCGCAACAGCAACGCTACGACCTACCCCGAGTCCAGCGCCGCCTACGCCAACGCCGGTGCCGACGCCGCAGGCTACGCCGCAGGCGACTGAAGAGCCGCCGCTGCCGACGCAAGAAGCACCTCCTGCCCCAACGCCGCAGCCACCTCTTCCCACCGAGGAGCCGCCCCCTCCCACGCCAGAGCCTACTCCCGCCCCAACGCCAACGCCCAGCGCGCCCGAGATCAAGACGCCGCTGGGCACCTTGATGATCAAGGATGTCCAATCCGCGGACCGTTACCCGCCGGACTGCGATCTTGAAAAGCCGTATTCCTGTTGGGTACAGGCGTGGGAAGGGTATGAAATCCTTATCGTTTGGCTGGAGAGAGAGGACGGAGGTGCTCCAGGTGAGGTATCCGCCGAAGTCGGCAGGCCGTGCTCAGACAAAGAGGTTTACGTGGTCGCCGGTGACGGTTCGCGGATAGACTGCGCGGTCGGTGGAATGGATTCGCTAGAGCTCTTTGTGACTTTCCCCGTCCCGACATCCGCGCACGACTTCAAGTTCTATTGGCCGGGCAACCCAGCGATCGCCCTTGAGGATTAGGGTTGTCCACAAAGTGGGGATACCGTGCTCCGGTCAAGAGAGGAAGCTGCCACATGGAATACGAATGCAAGCAGTGCGGAGCTGAGTTTACGAAGGCTTGGGGTCCGGCGAAGTGCCCCCAGTGCGAAGGCAAGGATCTATGGATAACCGGCGGGGAGGCGACGACCATCGCTTGTATGCTGGCCGGGGCGCTGTTTCTTCTCGCGGTTCTGTTCTTGGTCTCATATGTGGCGTTCTTCGGAGCCATCATCGGGTTCCTGGTGGCGATCCCCTTCGGGGTGTGGTCCATCCTCAGCAAACGAAAGGGGGTGCGCTAGGCCCACCGCAAGTGCCGCAATACCCCACGGAGAACACCAAAGAACCGACGACAAAGCCGACTATTGATCCGAGCGCGTAGCCGATTTCGGCGCCGTTCCTCGACCGCCTCCTCCTCTCATCCCTAGTGGCGGGTGTTCCGGACCGCAGCGTGCGGCCCCAGTCTTGCGCCCCACGCTCCTCGAGCGGAACCGGCAGCACCGTACCTGGCTCCTTCATTTGCAGTCCCTGCCGCGCATTTGAGGCTGTGCAACAAACCCGCGGCATTAGGTTTCTCCGGAAGGGAAAGCCAAGAGGAGATCAACGCCGCTCCACCTCCATTTCTCCCTCAGAAACGTCTTGCCAGCAGTGCGGCACTCGCCTAACCGGACTAGGTCAGGTTCTGCACACACTGCAATGCGAAACTGGCCCGCCCGAGGTTCCAGCCACGTCCTCATAGCGGTAACGGCGTCCCCGCGGACGCACGGGTCCTCGGAACCAGCCTCTCTGAGCGACAGCGGTCCGTCATCGACTTGTCATCCCGCTTGCATTGAGACTCTGATGGCTAGCCGATACGCTTCAATTGTCAAGAGTGTGCCTGGCCTCTGTTCAAGGTGAACCGCTGGCGAGGCTGGAGCGATATCTAGGAGGTGACGAAATGTCCGAATTCACAGGACCCACTGCCACGGTGGCGCGTCCACCAACCAATGGAGTCAACACCAGGTTCTGCAGGGAATGCGGAACCGGTTTGTCCCTGCAGGCCCGCTTTTGCAGCGGATGCGGCACCCCGGTCCAGGTTCACACGGCACTCTGTTCTGTACCTGCGGCTCCGCCCGTTGCGAGCTACTCTTTGGAGTCCCGGCCTCGGAGCGTCACGCCGCACATCTGGGGGGCCATCATCTGCTCCATAGTGGCCGTGTTCCTGCTGCCACCAGTCTTTGGGGGCATCGCGATCTTTCTGGGCTACAAGGTTCGGAAGCAGAACGCGGACCTCGGCACCGCGCTGATGGTGGTGGCGGGCGGCGCTGCAGTTCTAGGCATGATACTTTCAGCAATCGCGACGGGAGCGGCATGAGTCGGGCGATTGCAGAGAAGAACTGACCCGTGTCAGCTTGTCTCAGCTGACAAGAAGGCAGGAGATCTTGCAGCAATCTGACAACGCCTGTATATTGAGGGCATCTCCGCCAAACGCGGCTCCGAGGAGGACAGCTTGGTAGAGACGCTCTCCCACTACCGCCTCCTGAACAAGGTGGGCACAGGCGGCATGGGCACGGTCTATTGGGCCCAGGATACCCGCACCGGCCAGGCTGTGGCCGTCAAGATCCTCCATCCCCACTTGGCCGCCGACACGAGCTACATCCGCCGCTTCCGGCGCGAGTCCCAGATAGCCCGCACCCTCTATTCACCCCACATCGTGAGGATGCTGGACTTGGGCCAGGAAGGCGCCTCCCAGTTCCTGGTCATGGAGTATGTGGAGGGTGAAACTCTGGCCGAGGTCATTCACGAGGAGGGACAACTCCGCATAGAGCACGCCATCTCGATCGCCTCTCAAATAGCCGAGGCGCTGGAGGAGGCCTTCCAGAAAGGCATCGTCCACCGCGACATCAAGCCCCAGAATGTCATGATCACCAAGGACGGCATGGTCAAGGTCACCGACTTCGGCATCGCCAGACTCCTCGGCCGCACGGCGATGACGGCCTCCGGAGTGGCCTGCCCCCGAAAACGAGTCCACCCCCTATGTTACTCGTACAGGTAGCATCTGGTGTGGCAGAGCCATGCTTCTTGCCCACGGCAGCACCGTCTCCGGCGCCGGTGGCCGGTACGCCAGTGAGCTGTGGGGTCGCACCACATTGTAGTGCCGCCGCCAGTGCTCGACAAGCACCTGTGCCTCTAAGAGAGTATCGAAGATCTCCAGGTTCAACAGTTCGTCCCTGAGCTTGCCATTGAACGACTCGACGTAGCCGTTCTCCCAGGGGCTGCCAGGCTCGATGTACAGGGTCTTTACTCCTACCCTGCTCAGCCACTCCCTGACCGCCTTCGCCGTGAACTCCGTGCCGTTGTCGGAGCGCAGGTGGCAGGGAGCGCCCTTCCCCACAAAGAGCTGAGCGAGCACGCCCAGAACGTCGTCGCTGGTGATCCTCCTCGCCACGTATATGGCCAACTGGCAGGCGTGGTTGATTTTTCTGGGGGCAATTGTCTGGATAATGGTCTTGAAAAGAGACTCAGCGTGGGCAATCATCGCAACCATCGCGCTATCATTGCTTATATTTCAGTAATAGCAAGTTATTCACGGTTACTATGGGACAGGCTGTAGCAGCAGCGGGCATCAGGGTTGCCGGCGAAGGGCTACCAGTGCAGGACCGCGGGACAGGCCCTTTGGGCAGAAGCCCGCACCGGATCGAATGCGGTTTCGCTCGGCTAAGGGCTGGCCTCAACGTTTCTTGGGTCGATTCAGCTTGTCCCCTGCCCTTGCTCCGGTCGCGCTGGCCGAGAGCCTCTGTCGCGTGGCGGCAGCTAGTGAAGGAGCAGCTCGTCAAGCTCCTGACCGCCCTGCCGGAGCGCGTCCGCAGCCGACGGAACGGCGACACGCTCACCTGAGCCTGCCCAGCCAGCGCCTCACCGCCGGGAAGGGCCACATCCCCTCACCACTTCTTCGCGTCCCGCACGCAAATCAAAGCGCCCGCCCATGTCCCGGGCGAGCGCTTAGGGGTAGGAGAGGTCTAACGGCTATTGCCAGTCGACGCGCAGGAAGTGAGCCGCACAGGACAGACACGGGTCGTATGACCGGATGAGCTGCTCGATGCTGTCCACGATGACGTCGCGCGGCTTGTCCAGCAGCGTCGGCAGGTAGAGCTTGATGGCGTCCTCCATGCTGCGCAGGTTCTGCGCCGTGGGGGTGATGATATTCGCCATCTTGATGTGGCCGCTGGAATCCAGCTCGTACTCGTGCCAGAGCGTCCCCCGCGGCACCTCGATAGCGGTGATGCCGTGGCCCTCCCGCGGCTTTACGTCAATCAGCGGCTCCGGCCGGATCTTCAGCCGCCCCAGCATCGCCATCGACTGGTCGAACGCGTCCAGGAGCTCAACCGCCTGGCCCACGTTGTTGTAGAAGGGGTTGTCCAGGTTCTGCATCAGCTTGCTGGCCATCTTCTTGGAGTCCGGCGAGAGCTGGTTGAAGTTATTCGCCACGCGCGGCAGAGCGCCCACCATGTACGTGTGCCCCTCGCGCACCACGAAGTTCGCCGTCTGGTCGCGCTCGTGGTACTCCTGGACGAACTTCGCGAAGTCCTTCCGCGCGAACTCGTGGTCGGCGCTCTTGATCGTGCCCTCCAGGCAGACGTACTCCTTCTCATTGTGCAGCGAGAAGTTCTCCGAGGGGTGCTTCAGCTCAGGGTAGGGGAGGCTGTTGAAGAGCTCGACCGTCGCCACGGCGCCGTGACGGAGCTCTTCGAATCGCGCTCGCAGGCTGTCGATCTGTTCCTGCGTTGGGAAGTGCAGCCAGCCGCCGACCGTGGCCGACTCCGGGTGCATGTCCCGCCCGCCGATCCGCCGCACCATGTCGTTGCCCAGCTTCATCAGGGCAACCGCCATCCTGACGGCGTCCGGCTTGTCGGCGGCGATGGCCACGGCGTTCGGCTTGCCCAGGTAGTCCGGCAGGGCGAGGAAGTAGAGGTGCGCCGCGTGGCTGCGGATCCGCTCGCCCATCGTCAGGAGAACGCGCAGGTCTTCCGTCTGCTGCGTCGACTGCACGGCCAGGGCATTCTCCATCGCCTCGATGGCGGCGACGGTATGGCCGCAGCTACAAATGCCGCAGATGCGGGCGGAAAGCCAAGAAGCTTCGTCGTAGCGACGGTGCACGAGCAGCCCCTCGAAATAGCGGCTGCCCTCCACCATCCGAATGTGGCAGTCCTCGACCTTGCCGTCGGCGATCTTGAGGGAGAGGACCGCATGACCCTCAATCTTGGTCATTTCTTCTAGCGTGAGATTCGTAGTCGTCATCAAAGTCACCCCGCTGTCGCTTCTAGCGCAGGAATCTTCAGACCGACGAAGGTGCGCATTCGCTCGAGGATGAAGTCGCGCTTGAAGCCCTTACCCTCGAGCATCTTCATGAACGCGTCCAAGTTGGCGTCAGCCGTCTGCCCGCGGCAGCCCCAGCACTCCAGGCCGGCGTTCACACAGATGGCGAAGCAGCCGCCGGCGGTGATGGGGCCCAGGCAGGGCTTGTTCATCTCCAACAGGCAGAAGTTGTTGTTCACGGCCATTGGCTCACCTCCTCGGCAGCAAGTTCGGGACTGCGTCCCTATCCCTCTGGCATGTTGGACCGCTCAAGAACGTATTTCGTGCCCACGCTGCCCTGGACGAAGGCGTCAGGGAAAGCAGCAGCGATAGCATGAGTTGCCCGCCACCCTGTGCAATGAGTCGGTACGATGACCTCTGGCCCGAGTCCCACCAGCGCCTCAATAGTCGGCCAGACCACAGATTCGGGGGATGAGGTGGCTAGGTGGAAACCGCCGATTATCGCGTAGACGCGCTCGATTCCAGTCAGCTTCTGCGCGAACCGAACGGTGTTCACTACGCCGGCATGGCCGCAACCGGTTATCACCACCAGCCCGCGGCCGCGCACGTTGGCGACCAGCGCCTTGTCGTCGAGGATCAGCAGGTCGGGCACCCACTGCCCATCGCGAAGCGACTGGTGGATGGCCATCCCCTGCTCGAACTCGGTGGTCCGCTCGATCTCGCCCGTCACCAGCAACGCGCCGTCGAAAAGCAGCGACGGCTCTCGCTGCTCGACCACCTCAAAGCCGGCGGCGCGTACCCTCTCCCGGCTGGTGGTGGGTAGCTCACGAGGCTGCTGTCCCGGCACGGCGACGCGCCGCTTCAGCCAGCAATCGGGATGGACCAAGAGCGGCGGCAGCGGCGAAAGCGCCTGCGCCAGCCCGTTGAGGCCCGTCGTGTGGTCAAAGTGGCCATGGCTTAACACGATCGCCTCGATCTCCTGCGGGTTCACCCCTAGCGCCCGGAGGTTGTGCACCACCCCACCGACTGTCGCGCCTGTATCGAGCAGCAACGAGTGTCGCTGCCCATCGACAGAAACGGTCACGAGAAATGACAGGCCGTGCTCCGCAGAGGGGAAATCCGTTGCATAGCCCTCCTCGAGCAGCGGCGCCTCCAGCCGGGGAAGTGCTTGACCGTCGCGTCCGGCCGTCGCCATTCGCTTGACGACAGCCGTGCTGGGAAGGAGCACATCCACCACGTTGTCGATGAGAGTCAGGATTTCTACGCTGTCAACCTCTGGTAGCGGAATCTGCTTGGTCATCTGGCGAGACCTCCCCTTTGCTGATATCACCATCTGGTCTCCTTCGCATCTCGATGGCGAGACTAACCGCCGAGGCGACGAGGACGGCCGTAATGATGAGCGCTGATATCGTGCACCACATGCACACCGACTCGATGCGGTAGAGCTCCACCCAGGCTA
>Ga0315288_10011177_pt1 | contig 11307 bp, 9 predicted proteins | sample YL17G11_20_MG_FD_203454 | JGI IMG/M metagenome (GOLD analysis project Ga0315288, IMG submission 203454) | Sediment microbial communities from Yellowstone Lake, YNP, Wyoming, USA - YL17G11_20 | ecosystem: Environmental > Aquatic > Freshwater > Lake > Sediment | place: USA: Wyoming | collected... | reverse complement strand
AATGCTCAGGCTCAGTGGATAAAGCCATAATAGGCAAATCATGCTCAACATCAACAATGTACGTATGAGTTGTCACGATTGAAGGTAGCTGACCATCAGCTATTGCAATCGCTCGAACTGTCTTGGATGCATCTAATACAATTGGATCTACATAAAGAATATCTGAAGATGTAGGTAATGACCCATCCAATGTAAAATATATCTCCGCCCCTTCTTCTGCAGTGAGTGTCAACAACTGCCCACTTGAAATTTCGCCGCCATTAAGTGAGAATTCAACAGGGGCTGAATAACTCTTTACATAAACCGTAGAATTGGTTTCCCCTGGTGTTGGTTTTAAAAAAAACACTCTTTCTCCATTTTCATTCAAACCACTTGATGCGTTTTTTTCAAGAAAGCCTGTCTCAAAAATCTGCGGCTCATCACAAGCAACATCGCAAAGATACAGCGTCTCTCCAGAAGCACTTATAGAAAATGGCACATAATCACTTGTGCCATCTACAACAACTTCTGCATCCGCAAAAAAAACAGCAAAACCATGCGCAGGAAGAACATAATCCAAAAACACAAATTTTGTGTCCTGTCCCGAACCCTTGCTGAGAGAATATCCTTTAAGATTAATGTCCTGGTCTGTGTTATTTTTCAGCTCAATCCAATCATAATAGTTACCAATGGCATCAGCTAAAAATGATTCATTCCTTGCCATCACCTCATTGATAATGACATCCCATGGCTTGCTTGGAGGTTTCGGCAATTCCATAAAACCATGTGTGCTGTTTGCTTTTCCTGGCGTAGGCTCAGAAAAATATAACCATTCACCATCCTTGATCCCTCTTGAAATATCTTCCAACAAAGGATCGATGGTTAATTCAACCAATACTTCACCATATTTATTGGAAACCACCAACGTCTCATTTCCAGATAAACGGAAATTTGTATGCACATTTTCTGTAACTTTATCTTTTCCAGAAGCATAAATAACCAAATAAGACCTTGGCTCAATTACTATATTGGGAAACGCCCATTTTCGTAGATTAGTTTTATTGTCTGTAAAATAAAGTTGTGCTAACGAGAATGGCTCATCACTATCATTATAAAATTCAACCCAATCAACAAAATCACCATCCTCATCATAGAGCACAGATCGATTATCAGTCATATATTCAGTAATCTTCAAAGGAGAATCTATATCAACCTTAAAATCCGGTGTCCCTTGTCCGTCCATGCAGTTTTTTTCATTAGGTGTTGGATGATTAAAATAAAGCCATTCACCTTCTTCATTCATCCCGTAAGATATGTCACTATCCAACGGTGGGATTTCAATTTCAGAAATCAACGTACCAAGAGCAGATGTAAAATAAAGTGTTTCGCCAAGTTTAGCATTTAGTTTAAAATTCAAATGCAAATTCCCGGAGCTATCCACTTTGTTCAAGCCCGAAGCAAAAACAATCTTATATTCCTGTGGACCAATCTCAAAATCTGGAAACTTCCACTTCATAGGATCCTTTATATTTGTAGATAGCCCCGCACCTTTAAGGTTAATGACCTCATCACCCGAATTATAAAATTCTATCCAATCTGAACTCAAACCAAACCCATCCAAGATCGTCAAAGAATTTGATGACATCACTTCAGTAATAATAACCTTTGCCTGTTTCTGGAAATACAAATTTTGGTTTTTTATTTCCAATTGTTTGAGTTCTATTTCAACTGCAATTCTCTTTTGAATTGCAACCATTGCAAACAGGAATCCGGCAATTAATCCAAATCCAATAATTACAATAAGAATCCTGGCAAAAAGAGAAACTGGTTTATTCATTGATTGTTGCTAAACAGCAAAATCACCATCATAACCAAGCAGCGCAACTGAATTAACATTATTAATTCCCCCAATTTTATTTACGAGACTAGCGGTCTTTTTTCTTTCTCTGATCTCAACTGTCAATTCATAATTTTTACCATTAAAAGCTTTTGATTTCAATCGATATCTTTTTGCTTCACTTTCAATTAGCTTAAAAACCAAATCATTCGTTTCTTCTGTCTGATAAGAAATCACTAACAAATATGGCGTTTTCACATCTGATATTTTGGAAAATACAAACAAAATGATTCCAATTACGACAGAAGACATCAACGCTAACCTCCAAAGCCCTGCGCCACAAACGATACCCATACCAATTGCCCAAAATAAATAAGCTATATCAATCGGATCTTTGATAGGAGTACGGAATCGAACAATTGACAAAGCACCCACCATACCCAAGGACAAAATGATATTACTCGTGATAGCCAAGATAATAGATGAAGTAATCATAGACATAGCAATCAATGTCACATTAAATGTCTTTGAATACATCACGCCCTTATAACTGACACGATAGATAAAAAAGATGAACAAGCCTAACGCAAATGAAAAAAGCAACGTAGCTGCAACTGACGTCACGGATAATTCAGTCGTAAAAAAATCTGTGTTTTTTAAAAAATCTTCCCAAGTCATATATCCTCCTTTTTACCTACATGCCAACAACACAACACATAACATATTTTGAGCTAGACTGCCATTGAAGGTTATTTATTTGAATAATATTTCGAATAACATCAGGGAAATATCCTGTATATTTCACTTCAAGAATAATTTGATCATGTGGAATTGCTGAGATCATATACCCATTTGAGAACAAATCTTTTTGAAAAACTCCTGCCTTAAGTAAATAATCAAAAGTAATTCGTACATCTCCATATTTATAAATGAACGCTTCACGACGATATTCAACCACTACCCTTGGGCGTAAGTTCTTAGTTCGATAATAAAGATAAAAATCTTTAGCAACAACATCATCTTTATGCCTCAAAAAACTTACATCACCACTAACAAGGGTATCATATTCTTCCTTTGAGATTTGAATATGTGATTTTTCAGTAACATTTTCCCTTTTGATTTTTCTTTCTAGTTTAATGACATTAGATTGATAATTGTAAACACGAACCCTAAATTTCTTTCGATCTCTTATCCCACTCAACTTATCAAAAAATGCACTTTGATTATAGTCATCAAAATATAAACTTGAAATCAAATATCCCCCATCTGCATCACTAAAAGAATCCCGCTGACATATTTTGCTCAATTTATTTGCCATCATATTTTTTTGATGCGCATTAATAAAAAACTTTAATTCGTTTCTATACATAACTTAGTATTCAAATGAATCCTCCCCGCAGCAAGCTGCGGGGTATCCAACCTGCTATCCGTCTTTATCAAACATCTTGAGTTGCCTGACGTGTAGCTGTTGGTATTCTTTTTCCTTTCCTTGCTCTTGTACGTACCTTCGTATCACTTCTTCGTTCCCGTATCGACTTACTGTATTTACATAGTATCCGTCTGACCAAAACTCCCCTCCCCACAGTTTCCGCTTGACGACCTTTCCACTGCCTGTCGGAATCCTGAGTGTCCGTTGCCATACATCAGGGAGTACCTTTTTCTGGCTGTCTGTGATGATCGTTTTGAGTAAATCCTTACTGCTCATAAGGAAATTATACAACAGGTACTTCCCTATTTCAAGGAAAATGTGCCATTGTTTTTTCAGTTTGCAAGATAAACATGATAAAAGATGTGGGTCAGTTCAGATACGTCGCACGGGAATAACTGTGATGCAGTCCGCCAAGAATAGCCCTGGATGTGATGCACCCGCTGGTTGGTTTTGACTTTGGCAGTTCATAGTGATCGGGGATACGCTGATCAATGTCTTGAGGGGGTCGTTCCTGAACCGCTGAACGTTCCCATTCGCCATCTCCACCCGATCATCAACCTCGGGCTATACTACAACACCTCCGCCAGATGACTTGGCTGGATAGACTCGCTCCACGCCAGGTCGGTGACATCGTGCTGTGCATCGTGCGTGCCAGTTTCAGGATGCAATGGTAAGCGCGCGCCGAGAGTCTGCATCAATACCTGACCAGTTTTGTAGAGAACGCAGCACTTGCGTTATTTACTCTCTTGCCACCCTCAATCCCCCCACAATGACCCACGGCAGCATCGCGAAGAATCCGATCAGCGCCAGTTCCCCCGCATTCGAGACCAGCGAGACAATCACGATCCCCAGCGCGGTGACCAGGTAACTCAGCAGCGCCAGCCGGTCGAACTTCGCTTCGGGCGTTTTGGGTGCTTTGCCTGAGATAAGCATATACAGGGCAAACGTAGTGAAGACGGTCAGCCACCAGCCCCAGAAGTTTTGCAGGGGGATGCCGTGATAGGCGCCGTTCACATCCCACACCCAGTGCCCGCCCGTCACCATGATCGGGTCCATGACCAGGTCCCAGGCAGTCATCACCAGTCCGCCCACGGCGGCCACGGACAGGATCCGCTGCCAGCGCTTCCAGTCCGCCGGGATGAGCCGGTCGGCGATGACGAACGAAGGGTAGCTCATCATGAACCAGGCCACCGGGATGAGATAGGGGACCAGGCCGAGGAACAGCGGGCCGAGCTTGGCGGTGTAGTGGTAAGGGCCATACACCAGTCCGGTCGCTACACCGACGCTTTCAAAAAGCAGGCTGACGGCGAACACCAGCACCAGCAGGCGCAGGGCACGCCAACAGCCTTCGCGTTGGCCTGCGTGCAGCAGAGCAAAGGTAAAGCCGACCAGGGTTGAAACAGGAGTGAGGAAGCGTGAAGGGGATACGCCAAGGGCAATGCTGATGATGGGATAGATGGTCAGAAGTACATATAGAACCAGCAGGGCAAGGGTGATACGGCGCAGGGTCATGGTGGAACCCTCCTCAGGTTTGATTTTACCCCAGCACCCCTTTTTTCGAACACGGGAGCGGGGTTGAAAATTCACGCTTCGAGAAAGCCCTGGGGATTCCCAAAGCCCTCCAATTCATGCGGAGGAAATGCCATCATAACGGCGGCAGTTCTCGGGCCTGCCCTGAGCGCACATTTGCCCCGGATGCAAGTGCCGGGGGGCGAAAGGTCCGGAACGAAGCGGGCGGATGGGGGTTCAGACTCAAGGAGAGGACTGCCCTATTTTCAGATAAATTGGTTGGGTGTATACTCTCTCAAGCCATTCTTAACAGGAGGTCCCTTTTATGAAAAGAGCGGTCAGTATCAGTATCGGCTCATCCAAGCGCGACAAGGCGGTTACCGTCAAGTTGTTGGGCGAGGAAGTTAGCATCGAACGAATCGGCACCGACGGGGATATGGAAGTAGCGGCACTCAAATATAAAGAACTCGATGGGCATGTGGACGCCTTTGGCGTCGGCGGTGCAGACCTGGGACTGATGGTTGATAATAAATGGTACCGGCTCTTTTCAGTCGAGAAGATGGTGCGTTTCATCAAGCAGACGCCCGTGGTGGATGGCACCGGCTTGAAGAATTCATTGGAGAATAAAGCCGCGCCTTTTGTGGAAGCGAAACTCGGCGAATACATCCTTAAAAATGGCGGCAAGAAAGCCTTTGTCATGACCGGCGCCGACCGCTGGGGCCTGGCGCACGGATTTGTACAGGCAGGCTATGAATGCGTTTTTGGGGACTTGATGTTTTCGCTGGGTATTCCGGTTGCCCTCCACACCGAAAAACAACTCAAGTCTTTGGCGGCGGTCTTAATGCCCCTGGCGGGACGCTTGCCGTTCGAATGGGTCTATCCAACTGGTGAGAAACAGGAAGAACGCAAACCAAAGTATCCACAGTGGTTCGCGTGGGGTACGGTGATCGCCGGCGATTGCCACTATATCAAGCGCTATATGCCGGATAATATGAAAGGCAAGGTGGTAGTGACCAACACCACCACGCCGCAGGATGTGGAATTGTTCCGCCAATGCGGTGTGAAAACCCTGGTTACGACAACGCCGGTGATGGATGGACGTTCTTTCGGCACAAACATGATGGAAGCCGCGCTGATCGCCGTATCGGGCAAGGGCCGCGCCCTGACCCACGCCGAGTACGAGGAAATGCTGACGAAACTCGGTTTCGAGCCTTCTTTGCAGGAACTTAATTAACCACAGATACCGCATACCTGCCCCGGACGCAGGTGCCGCGGTAGAACACAGTTTTTTCCTCTTAATGAGGAGAAATGAACTCTGTGCACTCTGTGGTAAAGCCAGAAAGGAGTAATTATGGATGCAATCGTGACTGCGGGCGGGGTTCCGCTCCCGGAAGAGCCATTGTACGCTGCCACTCAGGGTAATCCCAAAGCGCTGGTGGACGTGGCTGGCAAGCCAATGGTCCAGTGGGTGTTGGACGCCCTGTCCGAGGCCAGCAGCATTGATAATGTCATCATCGTTGGCTTGACCGAAAAGAGCGGCCTGAAGTGCAGAAAGCAGATGCATTTCGTCTCCAACCAGGGCAAGATGGTGGAAAACCTGCAAGCCGGTGCAAAAAAGGCGCGGGAGATTAATAATAAGGCCGAGTATGTTCTTATCGTCTCATCCGATATCCCGGCCATCAACGGTGAGATGGTGGACTGGGTGGTGAAGACTGCCATGGAGACGAAGGTGGACATATATTACAACGTCGTCCCGCGCGAAGTGATGGAAAAACGCTTCCCCGGCTCGAAGCGGACCTATACGCGGCTCAAGGATATGGAGGTCTGCGGCGGCGACATGAATGTTGGTCGCCTAAAACTCATTATCAATGATGATACCGCTCTGTGGGAGAAGATCACCAATTCCCGCAAGAGTCCGCTCAAACAGGCCGCGTTGATCGGCTTCGATACGGCTTTCCTGCTCCTGACCGGAAAGTTGTCTCTTCAGAAGGCGGAGACGAACATCATGTCCCGCCTAAACATCACTGGCAAAGCCATTGTCTGCCCGTATGCCGAAGTGGGCATGGATGTGGATAAGCCGCACCAGCTCGAAATAATGCGCACCGACTTGAAGAAGCGTCTCAAGAAGGCTGCCAAAACTGCATCCGCCTCCCCGAAGAAGATTAACAAGTGACCCTGAACCGCTTCCTGGAACTGGACGCTCGTCTGTCCGCACGCATGCGGGTGGCCGAGCGTCCGGGTCTAATCCGGACCGTGGCGGTTGTTCTGGCTCACTCTGGCGATTCGTGGTTCTGGTGGGCCGGTCTGGGCCTGCTGTGGTGGTTGGGCAACTCGTTCTGGCGACCGTGGGCGCTGGCGATACTCCTGTCCATTATTGCCCTGGCGCTGGTGGTGCTGGCAGTCAAATTCACCATCCGCCGCCGAAGGCCGGAGGGTGAGTGGGGCAGCCTGTACCGGAAAACCGACCCGCACTCCTTCCCATCCGGGCATGCAGCGCGTGTGGTTCTGATCGCCATCCTTGTTCTCGGACTGGGACCGTGGTGGCTGGCGCTTATCATCTGCATCTGGGCACCGCTGGTGGCATTGGCACGCGTGGCGATGGGCGTCCATTATCTATCGGATATTGTCGCGGGATTTGTATTGGGAGCAGTGGCAGGCATCGTCGCCCTGCAAGTATTCTCTCGATGATAGGTATTGTTTGGGAACCATTAAGAACTCCGGCGGGATTTTATCCCGCCGGAGCTTTTTATTTCTATCGGACCGCCTTCATGGCGACTTTAAAGTTTTCCAGAACCTCCACCGGCGTCGGGTCAACGCCGTAGGCCATTGCCAGGTAATAGGCCGTGTAATCCCCAAAATGCAATGTTGTCCAAATGGAAGCCAGCGGCGACCCGTCCTGTGCTTCGTAAACATCAGTGTTCAGACCCTCGTTCATGAATCCCTGCCGGGTCAGTTCGCCGCGCAGGTGATTGCGCGGATGGTCGGACGGAGCGCTCAGGAACAGCGTCGCCGTGCGGGATAGGAAATCTGCCGGGTTGATCAGCCCGGCCAGCGCGTTGTGATCCGCTTCGGGCAGCACCTCGAAACCAGCCCCCGCTTTGGCAATTTCGTTGATCTGGCTCTTCCAGCGCCGCGCTACCGGGGCCAGGCAGCCGGAACCGTAGACGTTGACCCAGCGTCCAACAAGTTGGCCAGCCAGCCGCTTGGCCGGGTTTTGCGACACCGGAACATCTGCCCGCAGGGTCTCCTGCTGTTTTTTCATCGCGTCCACGGCTCCCGCCAACTCCTTGGCCGGGCCGGGAATTAATCCCAGCCGGGCGAAGATTGCCAGCAGCAACCCAAACGAGAAACCGACCGCGGCGCGCGGCTGGCCGGCGTGTTCAAACTTCCAGAGCGGAATTTTCGCTTGCATGGCATGCTCAGCCAGTTGGCCACCCGTGGCAACTGCCATCAGTTTGCACTTTTTGTGGAGCGCCTCGCTGAAAGAATCGAGGGTCTCTTCGGTGTCCCCGGAGTGGGATGAGGCAATCACCAATGTCTCCGGGCCGTGTGCCCAGGCGGGCAGACCATAGTCACGGTGGACGATAACGGGGATGGGGCAGGATGGGGTGATATAGGCTGCCAGCAGGTCCGCACCGATGGCCGAGCCGCCCATGCCGGGGATGATTACCTGGCGGATGCCCGTCATTTCGGCCAACGGCTGGCTCTGCCCCAGTTTCCAGGCTTTTTCCAGTTGTGCCGGCAGGTTGTCAATCTCAGCGAGCATGTTCTGGGGATCGTGTTGGTTGAAAGCGTTGAAGTCGTTGAGATCCATAATATCCTTATTATTTTGGTTTCAACCGCACGGACGGAGAATTTGAGACGGATTATTTTTCGGAAGATTTTTTCTCTCTGATCAGGTAAGGCTGGTGAAGAGCTACAGGTTGTTCAAATTTCACTTCCTGGGGGGTGGCGGCAGCTTCGTTCTCCAGCCGTTTAGCAGTCTCTTCGCAATAGGCAATGTTGTTGTCAATGAGTACACAAGAGCGTTTCAGTGATAGTGCAGCAATTCCTGTAGTGCCGCTCCCTGCAAATGGATCAACCACTAGACCATTTTCAGGGCAAAGTAATTTAATAAAAAACAGGGGCAAATCCACAGGGAAAACCGCAGGATGGCCTTTATTCTTACCAACCAATGGTATCGTGAGAACATTCGAAGGCAGGACTGTTTGCTTGCCTACCCATTTGGATATATCCCGTCCAAAGCCACTTGCATTTACAGAGTTGTGACGACTCAGATCATTTTTTCCCAAATTTTTCAACCGAGATTCAACCCAATCTCCAATCGGCTTTCGGACATTGTCAGGATTGAAATAAGGTTTTTTTGTCTTCGCCAGATGAAAGCAATATTCCCATCCATCGCGAAGACGGGTCGGCCAAAATCCCGGCATGGGATTCGGCTTATACCACAAATAATCATCTATCGAATACCACCCTCGTTCACATAACGCCTCAATCGTATGCCAAACGTAGCGATGACGCGCGCCGTCCACTACTTTATCTTTGATATTAATAATCAGGCTTCCGGTTGGTTTAAGAGCATTGTAAAACGGTTCATGAAAGGTTAAGAACCACTCGGAAAATTTGTCTGGATGCATACTGTCATAGTGATTGTGCCTTGCATCTGCGTATGGAGGTGAAGTGACGAGCAAGTCAACTTGTCCGGCAAATGACCCCAGCTCGACTCTGCTATCGCCGCATATGATTGTGCAAACAGCGCCTGATTTCTTGAGTGTGGTGCGGTTTGATATTGTTTCGCCCCCATCGCAAATTTCATGTTTGTCGGCTTTTTTTGGCATACAAATACCTACTTTTGGCAGAAAAAGGATACCAGTTTGTACGGGTCGTGGAAATAGCCCTGCTCGTCGATCAGTTTTGCTTTTCGACAACAATCGCCAAAGGCTTCCAATAGTTCATCAGGTATATCAATTTGCGATGATAGTTGGTCAGATGAATATTCCTTGACCAGAACTTCAAGGAATGCTGTCATAATTTCTTCGTAGGAATAGTTTGCAAAAAACGGCCAAAAGAAATCCGAGAGCCAGACTTCAGTGTTGAATGAATGGGGTTTGCCTGTTTTCTGCTCAACTTTTATATACCTAATTCCTCGGTCCATTGCTATTCCGAAAACGCAGCAGTAAGGGCCTTTTCGATTCTTATCATTGATTGCATATGTTTCCAGGGCTTGGATGGCCTTGGGCCAATCTTGTCCGCCCATTGTGTTACTGCGATTTTTTACAGACACGTATAAGGATAGAGGTTCGCGGTTCTTATCTTTAAATTCAATTACTGCGTTGAAATCGCCCTCGGCGGCACCAATATCGGAAACGCTCCTAAATCGTCTGGATTTCTGTGCGCAATCCAACGCCAGGAATTGGTACCGCCACCCGGAATTCATCCTCTCTTTTTGCAATGTGCGATTACGGAATTGTTCTGCGCCTACCTCATGATAATGTTTCCCGCGGAGTTGGTGAGCGGTAGCGGCAGGATCACCAACATATTTTTTGAAATAGGCGAATAGTCTCTTACCCTCGCCTTTGAGAATTATCTTTGTCTCTTCAGCAGGAATATCATTTGGCACTGAAAGTATTTGACGACTGGATTTTTTATTTGCATTGGTGATTGCGGAAGAGATCAATCTTTGCAACTCGTTGGAGGGTATTTTGATGAAGTGAGGAACCAATTGAGAATCATCAAGACATCCTGAGTATGGATTATCAGGATCTTCAATGCGAGGATAGGATTGCGGAACAATTTTAGCCATTTGGATTCCTCCAAATTTATCGGTTCTTCTGCAAAAGATTATACACCTCGCGCCGTTCCCACCCACTCTCCTGTGCCACCCGCTTCGCCAGCGCGGAGGGGGATTCGCCCAGTTTCAAGCCAAATTTGATAGCGATCATCACCTTGTCTTCCGTCCATTTTTGCTTCTCGCTTTTTGTTTTTCCTGCCACCAGCAGCGTGAACTCGCCGCGCGGCTCGTTTTGCGAAAAATGTGCGTGTGCCATGGAGATGGTCCCGCGCCAGATTTCCTCGTGGACCTTGCTCAGTTCCCGGGCAACCGCGATTTGCCGGTCGCCGAGGGAGAACTCCAGGTCTTTCAGCGCAGCCAGCAGGCGCTGTGGAGACTCGAGAAAAATGAGAGTGTATGGCAAATTGCCAATTTGTCCTGCCAGCGCCTGTCGCTCAGATGATTTGCGCGGCAGGTAGCCGAGATATAAAAACGAGCTGGTGGGGAGGCCCGAAGCGGACAGCGCTGCCAGCGGTGCGGACGGTCCGGGGATGGGACAAATGCTATGCCCCGCTTCGAGTGCGGCCTTGACCAGCTCATAGCCCGGGTCGTTGATGGTGGGCGTCCCGGCATCTGAGACTAGTGCCACGTCACCTCCGGCCAGTACGGCGAGGATGGCGTCGAGCTTGGTCAGCTTGTTGTGTTCGAAATAGCTGGTCAGGGGGGTGTGCAGGTCGAAGTGCGTGAGGAGGTTACGGGTCACGCGCGTGTCTTCGGCAGCGA
>Ga0315288_10011174_pt1 | contig 11307 bp, 9 predicted proteins | sample YL17G11_20_MG_FD_203454 | JGI IMG/M metagenome (GOLD analysis project Ga0315288, IMG submission 203454) | Sediment microbial communities from Yellowstone Lake, YNP, Wyoming, USA - YL17G11_20 | ecosystem: Environmental > Aquatic > Freshwater > Lake > Sediment | place: USA: Wyoming | collected... | reverse complement strand
CGAACCCTCCCATTGAGCCCCATCCGCCCATCATTCCTTGACCATTTCCAAAGCCCCACATGGCTCACCTCCCGCGTATGGTAGGCACGAAGGTGCCGGCTTACGGTGAAGACCTTGCACCAAAAAAAGTGTGCTGCCTCGTGGTTCACCTTGCAATCCAGCCAATCGACGCAGTACGAGCCCCAATGCACCAGTCACACGATGGCGCTATCATCCCGTTTGCAAAGATAGGCTGAAGCCAAGGCTTGCGGCATGATCGAGAAGCTTGAATTCATCATCGCGCTCGCCCGCGAGCGGCATTTCGGACATGCCGCCGAGGCCTGCGGCGTGAGCCAGCCCACGCTCTCCGCCGGCATCAAGCAGCTCGAGGATTCCTTCGGGGTGCTGCTGGTGCAGCGCGGCTCGCGCTTCCAGGGTTTCACGCCGGAAGGCGAGCGGGTGCTCGACTGGGCGCGTCGCATCGTCGGCGACACCCGCGCCATGCGCCAGGAGATCGACGCGCTGAAGCACGGCCTGACCGGCCATATCCGCATCGCCGCCATCCCCACCGCGCTCGCCATGATGGCGATCCTCACCACCCCCTACCGGGCGAAGCATCCCGACGTCAGCTTCACCATCTGGTCCCGCAACTCCATCGAGGTGCTGGGGCTGCTCGAGAATTTGCAGGTGGATGCGGGGCTGACCTATCTCGACAACGAGCCGCTCGGACGCGTGCAGACCGTCCCGCTCTATAGCGAGCAATACCGGCTGTTGATCTCCTCGGACAGCCCGCTTGGGCAAAGGGACAGCGTGACCTGGGCCGAGGTCGGCAAGGTGCCGCTGTGCCTGCTCACCCCCGACATGCAGAACCGGCGCATCATCGAAGGTCTGTTGCGCGAGGCAGGGGCGGACGTGGCGCCGACGCTTGAATCGGATTCGATCATCGTCCTGTTCGCCCATGTGCGTACCGGGCGATGGGCGAGCGTGATGCCGGCGAAGCTCGCCGCGGTCCTCGGTCTGACCGACACGGTACGGGCGGTACCCATCATCGAGCCGGAGGTGACCCATTCGATCGGGCTCGTTGTGCCCCAGCGCAATCCGCTGACGCCGCTGATCCATGCGCTGGTCAGCGAAGCCAAGCAGCTCGCGCCGATTCTGGGCGACGACGGCCCGCCCCCGATCGGCGGCCGCCTGGCCAGGCGCGAGACGCCTGCCGGGTAGAGACTGGCAATGCCCGGCTGTTGGGCCGTCAGGCGTCACGATCCGAAAAGCCGATCGTGCGATAGGATATTGTAATAAAAGGAAAAATCTGGCCACGCGGCTTGCGATGCAGGGGGCTGCATAATATCTTCCGGTTTGGGTCATGCTGGCCATGGGAGGGGATGGCCGAGCGGTGAAAACCGATCAGAAATCCCGATCGGGTGACGGTGCCGCTGTGTTGATTCCTGAAGGCTTTTTTCTCCATTTTGCCACCAACTTAGAGAGGCCGCTTGCGCATGCCGAGATACGAGCCATGGGATCCCGAGCGCGCCAGCGTGATCATCGCAGCGAATCGGCACCGCGCGGGCGCGGCGCTGCCGATCCTGCATGCCTTGCAGCACGCCTTCGGCTGTGTGCCGGAAGCGGCGATCGCCATGGTGGCCGACGCGCTCAACCTGTCCCGCGCCGAGATGCACGGGACGGTCACCTTCTATCACGACTTCCGCAAAGAGCCCCCGGGGCGGCGCGTGCTGAAGCTCTGCCGCGCCGAATCCTGTCAGGCCGCTGGCGGTGACGCGCTTGCGGCGCGGGCGGAGGAGAAGCTTGGCGTGGAGATGGGCGGCACCACGGCGGACGCCCGCGTGACGCTCGAAGCCGTCTATTGCCTCGGGCTTTGCCATAGCTCGCCCGCCGCCATGCTCGACCACGATCGCGTTTACGGCATGCTCGACGAGGCGAAGCTCGACGCTCTGCTAAAGGAGGCGCAAGCGTGAGCGCCCGAATCTATATTTCTCGCGATTCCGGCGCGTTATGCGTCGGCGCCGAAGAGGTCGCACGCGCTTTGTTCAAGGCCGTCGAGCGCCGGGGCCTTGCCGTTGAGATCGTGCGCACCGGCTCGCGCGGCATGTACTGGCTCGAGCCGCTGGTGGAAGTGGCGACGCCGCAAGGCCGCATCGGCTACGGCCCGGTCAAGGCAAACGACATCGAAAGCCTGCTCGACAGTGGCGTGCTCGAAGGCGGTGAGCATCCCTTGCGCCTCGGGCTCGTCGAGGACATCCCTTTCTTCAAACGCCAGACGCGGCTCACTTTTGCCCGCGTCGGGGTGATCGACCCCCGCTCGCTCGAGGATTACCGGGCGCATGGCGGTTACAAGGGGTTGGAGAAAGCCCTTGCACTCGGCCCTCAGGCGACCGTCGAGGAAGTGGTGAATTCGGGGCTGCGCGGCCGCGGCGGCGCTGGCTTCCCCACCGGCATCAAATGGCGCACCGTCGCCCAGACGGTCAATCCCCAGAAATATATAGTCTGCAACGCCGATGAAGGCGATTCCGGCACCTTCGCCGACCGCATGATCATGGAAGGCGATCCCCTCGTTCTCATCGAGGGCATGACCATCGCCGGCATCGCCACCGGCGCGACCTACGGCTACATCTATATCCGCTCCGAGTATCCCCATGCCGTCGAGGCCATGGAGATCGCCATCCGGCGCGCACGGGAGGCCGGCATGCTGGGGCCGCGCGTGGCTGGCTCTGCTTACGCCTTCGACATGGAGGTGCGGGTCGGCGCCGGCGCCTATGTCTGCGGCGAGGAGACCTCGCTGCTCGAAAGCCTCGAGGGCAAACGCGGCGAGGTGCGGGCGAAGCCACCGCTGCCGGCCCATATCGGACTGTTCGGCAAGCCTACCGTCATCAACAACGTGCTGTCGCTTGCTTCCGTGCCAATCATCATAAGCGACGGCGCCGCCTATTACCGCGATTTCGGCATGGGCCGGTCGCGCGGCACCATGCCGATCCAGCTCGCCGGCAACATCAAATATGGCGGGTTGTTCGAGACGGCCTTCGGCATCAGCCTCGGCGAGCTCGTCGACGATATTGGCGGCGGCACAAGGAGCGGACGCCCCGTCCGAGCGGTGCAGGTCGGCGGGCCGCTCGGCGCCTATTTCCCGCCCGCTTTGTTCGACACGGCCTTCGACTATGAGGCCTTCACCGCCCGCGATGGGCTGATTGGCCATGGCGGCATCGTAGTGTTCGACGACAGTGTGGACATGGCCAAACAGGCGCGCTTCGCCATGGAGTTCTGTGCCATCGAATCTTGCGGCAAGTGTACGCCCTGCCGCATCGGCTCGGCGCGCGGCGTCGAACTCGTCGACAAGATCGTGGCGAACGAGGATCGAGCGGAAAATCTCCTCGTGCTCGAGGACCTCTGCAACACCATGAAGTTTGGATCGCTCTGCGCTCTTGGCGGGTTTACCCCGTACCCCGTGATGAGCGCGCTCACCCATTTCCCCGAGGATTTCGGCGCTACACCTAAGCACCTCGCAGCTGCTGAATGAGGAAACTCGCAATGTCGCTGATCCAAGAAATCGACTACGGCACGCCGGCCTCCAAATCGAAAAGGACGGTGACGGTCACCGTCGACGGTGTGAAGGTCGCCGTGCCGGAAGGCACCTCGATCATGCGCGCGGCCATGGAGATGGGAACGCAGATCCCCAAGCTCTGCGCCACTGACATGCTGGACGCGTTCGGCTCCTGCCGGCTTTGTCTGGTCGAAATCGAGGGCCGCGCGGGCACGCCCGCGTCCTGCACCACCCCTGTTGCCGAGGGCATGGTCGTGCGCACCCAGACCGACCGCCTGAAGCGGCTCCGCAAGGGCGTGATGGAGCTTTACATTTCCGAGCACCCGCTCGACTGCCTCACCTGCTCGGCCAATGGCGATTGCGAGCTGCAGGACATGGCTGGCGCGGTGGGCTTGCGCGAGGTGCGCTACGGCTATGACGGCGCGCGGCACCCCAACCCCGGCATCGACGCTTCCAATCCTTATTTCACCTATGAGCCAGCCAAATGCATCGTCTGCTCGCGCTGTGTGCGGGCGTGCGAGGAGGTGCAAGGCACGTTTGCTCTGACCATCGCCGGCCGCGGCTTCGACTCGGTGGTGTCGCCGAGCATGGAGGAGTCCTTCCTCGCTTCGGAATGCGTATCGTGCGGCGCCTGCGTGCAGGCCTGCCCCACCGCCACACTCAACGAGAAGTCGGTGATCGAGATCGGCACCCCTGAGCATTCCGTCGTCACCACTTGCGCCTATTGCGGGGTTGGCTGCACCTTCAAGGCCGAGATGCGCGGCGAAGAGGTGGTGCGCATGGTCCCCTACAAGGACGGTAAGGCCAATCGCGGCCATTCCTGCGTCAAGGGTCGCTTCGCTTGGGGCTACGCCACCCACAAGGACCGCATGCTGAAGCCGATGATCCGCGCCAAGATCACCGATCCCTGGCGCGAGGTCTCCTGGGAGGAGGCGATCGGCTACGCGGCCTCGGAGTTCAAGCGCATTCAGGAGAAATACGGGCGGAGCTCGGTCGGCGGCATCACCTCGTCGCGTTGCACTAACGAGGAAACGTTCCTCGTGCAGAAGCTCGTCCGCGCGGCCTTCGGCAACAACAATGTCGACACTTGCGCGCGCGTCTGCCATTCGCCGACCGGCTACGGCCTGAAAACGGCCTACGGCACCTCGGCCGGCACGCAGGATTTCGACTCCGTCGAATTTTCCGACGCAATCATGGTCATCGGCGCCAATCCGACCGACGGCCACCCCGTGTTCGCCTCGCGAATGAAGAAGCGCCTACGCGAAGGCGCCAAGCTGATCATCCTCGATCCCCGCCGCATCGACCTCGTGCGCACCCCGCATATCGAGGCGGACTATCATTTGCCGCTGAAGCCCGGAACCAATGTCGCCGTGGTCACGTCGCTGGCCCATGTCATCGTCACCGAGGGGCTCGTCAATGAGACCTTCGTGCGCGAGCGTTGCGACTGGGACGAGTTCCAGGATTGGGCGGCCTTCGTGTCCGACGAGCGGCACAGCCCCGAGGTGGTGGAGAAAATGTCCGGCGTGCCCGCAGAGCTCATTCGGGGCGCGGCCCGGCTCTACGCCACCGGCGGCAACGGCGCCATCTATTACGGCCTCGGCGTCACCGAGCACAGCCAGGGCTCGACCACGGTGATGGCGATCGCCAACCTTGCCATGGCCACCGGCAATATCGGCCGCGAAGGCGTGGGCGTGAACCCACTTCGTGGGCAAAATAATGTGCAAGGATCCTGCGATATGGGGTCGTTTCCCCACGAGGTCTCGGGCTACCGGCACGTCTCCGACGATGCCACGCGCGCGATGTTCGAGGCGCTGTGGGGCCGGCCGCTCGATGCCGAACCGGGCTTGCGCATCCCCAATATGATGGATGCCGCGGTCGACGGCTCGTTCAAGGGCCTCTACATCCAGGGCGAAGACATTCTCCAATCGGACCCGAACACGCAGCATATGGCGGCGGGGCTCGCTGCTATGGAATGCGTGGTGGTGCAGGATTTGTTCCTGATCGAGACCGCAAACTACGCCCATGTGTTTCTGCCCGGCTCGACATTCCTCGAGAAAAACGGCACCTTCACCAATGCCGAGCGGCGCATCCAGATGGTGCGCAAGGTGATGACGCCCAAGAACGGCTATGAGGACTGGGAGATCACCGAGCTGCTCTCCAACGCGCTCGGCTTTCCGATGCATTACAATCATCCGTCCGAGATCATGGACGAGATCGCCCGGCTCACGCCCACTTTCGCCGATGTGTCCTACAACAAGCTCGACGAGCTCGGCTCGGTGCAATGGCCGTGCAACGAGCAGGCGCCGGACGGCACGCCGATCATGCACATCAACGGCTTCGTGCGCGGCAAGGGCAAATTCGTCATCACCGAATATGTGGCGACCGACGAGAAGACGGGCCCGCGCTACCCGCTGCTGCTCACCACGGGCCGCATCCTCAGCCAATACAATGTGGGCGCGCAGACGCGGCGCACCGCCAACGTCATCTGGCACGACGAAGACCTGCTGGAGATCCATCCGCACGACGCCGAGCAGCGCGGCGTCCGCGACGGCGATTGGGTGAACCTCGCCAGCCGCGCGGGCAACACGACGCTCCGCGCCCAAATCACCGAGCGGGTGGCTCCCGGCGTGGTCTACACGACCTTCCACCATCCCAACACCCAGGTGAACGTGGTCACGACCGAGTTCTCCGACTGGGCCACCAACTGTCCGGAATACAAGGTAACCGCCGTGCAGGTGATGCCGTCGAACGGGCCGTCTGAGTGGCAGGAGGAATATGAGGAGCTGTCGCGACAGTCGCGCCGGATCGCGGAGCCGCTGGTCGCGGCGGAGTAGGCTTACCGACATGGCGCTGCCCGTTGTCCGCGTCCCGCGTGCGCTTTGGCGCACCACGGGCGTTACGCATGGAACCCGCGCCATACCGGAAGAGACCGCGGTCGCTTTCACTCATCGCGTCCAAGGAGAGCGTGCCGCCCATGTCGCCTGACCGCCTCGTCTATATGGCGAATCAAATCGGCAAATTCTTCGAGGTGCAACGCGCCGACGAGATCGTGCCGGGGATTGCCAACCACATCAAAAAGTTCTGGGACCCGCGGATGCGCGGGGCGATCTTCGCCTATCTGGATGCGGGCGGCGAAGGCATCGACCCGCCCGTGCGCGAGGCGCTGCTAAAGCTCAAAGAAGAGTCACGCCACCCCAGCGGCCCAAAGAGCATCGTCGAAACGAGCTTCCAGGGAACGTAATCGGATGGACGGCATGATGAAAACGACGCGCAGGGGATTTCCTTCCTGTGCTGTTCGTGGCCTTGGCCCACTCCTGATAACAGGTTGGCCATCTATAACCGGTTGGTCATCTCGAGATAGCTGCGACTGCTGTGGTTAAGTTTACACCGCCATTATCTTCACATAGGGGCCCAAGAGGGTTGCGGTTTGACCGCGGGGAGCTGGCGGGTGCGGTAGCAGACTTGGGCGTTCTGGTACCCATCGCGGTGGCGTTAATTGTCAAAAACGGCTTGTCGGCAACAGCCGTCCTGCTGCCCGCGGGCTTGCTCTACGTGGTGGCTGGCCTGCTCTATCGGCTACCCGTGCCGGTGCAGCCGCTCAAGGCCTTTGGCGCAATCGCCATCGCCCAGGGTCTCGGCTCCAACGAAATTGCGGTCGGGGCTTTGCTGATGGGGGGCGCGTTTGTGGTGCTTGGCGCTTCCGGATTACTCAGCCGGGTCGCCAAGATATTTCCACTCCCAATCATCCGAGGCGTGCAGCTCTCGGTCGGGCTGCTTTTCTGCCAGCTCGCCTGGAAGCTGACCACGGCACCCCCCGCAGCATTCACCGATCACGTCCAACCCACTTGGTGGCTGGTGGCAGGCGCGGTGGTCGTGACTTTGGCGGGCTTGCTAATGCACCGACTTACCGTCGCTCTTGTTCTCGTCGTGCTCACGATCATAGCGATAGGGCTGACCTTTCACGGGCCAGTGCTGTTTGGCCCGTCCCCCATCCGTTTCCCTGAGCTGAGCATCCAGGCCTTTACGACCGCAGCGGTTGTGCTGGTGCTGCCTCAGCTACCGCTGACCTTTGCCAACTCCTGCCTGGCTACCGCCGATGCGGCCCGGACCTATTTCGGCCCTGCCGCCGAACGGGTGCAGCCGGGACGGCTCGCCATGAGCCTGGGCGTGGCCAATTTACTGGCAGGTTCGATCAGCGGCATGCCGGTTTGCCACGGTGCAGGCGGCTTGACCGCGCATTATAGCTTTGGCGCGCGGACGGGGGGCGCCCCCATTATCTTGGGCACCGTATTGTTGGTCCTTGCCATGGCATTTGGCGCCAGCCTTCCCGCACTTCTCGCCGGCTTTCCGTTGCCGATCCTCGCGGGGTTGCTGGCCATGGCGGGCCTGCTGCATATCGCCTTGCTCAAGGATTTGCGCCAGCCTACTCATTGGGCACTGGCCATCGCGGTCGGGATCACGGGTCTCCTCAGCAACCTCGCCATTGCATTGGTCGGGGCGCTACTCATCTGGTGGGCGGCCAAAGCCTTCAGCACGCGCCAGGGGTCCGGCAGCCAGGCTCAATAAGAGGCCAACTGGGGTCCGCGCGCAGGTATTCGATTTGCATCGAGCGCCGAACCTCATCGTCGACGGCGCGGTTCGATGCCGGCCTTAAGGCTACGGCATGATCGCCACGCCCCAGGGCAGACGCCCGACGGAGACGGATTTCTCCGGCTTGAGGGTTTCCATGTCGATGATGGTCATGTCGTTGGTGAGGCCGTTGGCGACATAGAGCTTCTTGCCCTCGGGGTCTGGCTCCAAATGCCAGGGACGCTGGCCGACCAGAATGTAGTCCTTGACCTCCTTGGTGGCAGTGTCGATGACGGCCACGCGGTTGGCCGGTCCAAGCGCGGTAAATGCGAGCTTGCCGTCCTTGGAGAACTCGATGCCGACGGGCTGCAGCAGCTCGGGCCGCACGCCAGGCACCTGGAAGCGGATTTTCTTGACGACCTTCCAGGTGGCGGGATCGATCACCGAGATGGTGCCGCCGACCTCGGACGAAACCCAAAGCTCTTTCCCATCGGCGGTAAACTTGGCTTCGCGCGGCCTTGAGTCGACCAGCACGTTGGCGATGAGTTTCATTTTCTCGGTGTCGATGATATGCGCCATGCTCGTGCTCTCGGACGTGGCGACGGCAATTTTGCCGTCCGGGCTCACGACCATGCCTTCTGGCTCAACGCCAACGGGCACCTCGCCGAGCACCTCGCTGCTCTTGATGTCCATGATGGTCACGAGCGAATCGTCCTCATTGGCGATGTAGATCCTTTCGCCTTTTGGATCGATGGCCATGAGCTCGGGGTCGGGGCCGGATTCGAGGTGGCGGGACACTTCGAGGGTCTTGGTATCGATCACGTCCATGATGTCGCCGTCGCCGGCGGCAACGAACAGCTCCTTGTAGTCGGGGCTCAGAACGATGCCGCGGGGCCGGCGCGCGACCTTGATGGTCTTGGTGACCTCAAGCGTATTGCCATCGACCACGCTTATGGTGTTGTCCTTCTCGTTCGAGACGAAGATGGTCACAGCGTAGCAAGGAGCCGCGCAGAGCAAGGAAAATGCCGCGAGCGCCGCGGTCGAGGTTTGTCGGATCATGGGGGCGTTACCTTCGGACTGTGGTTAGCGGAACTTGCACTTGGTCTCCGGCTTGTCGAAGCCAAGGGTGTCGGTGAGATTGGTCTCGTGCAGGAAGCCTTCTTGCGGTGACTTCGAGACGACGGTGCGGGTGCCACCGCCGAGCAGGATCGGCTGGCGCATCTGGTGGTCCCAGTCACGGAAGTTCAGCGCCAGTCCCTTGAAGCCCTCGAGATTGAAGCCGTCCGAGAGCAGAAAGGCTTTGACCTCGGGGGCGGTGTTCTTGCCCGAGCGCATCACGCCGTCGGCGAGAATCCGAACCCCAAGCCAACCCGCATAATCGCGCTCGGTCGGGGGCCGCTTGGCGAGCTTGCGCATGGCGTTTTGGAAGCTCATCGCGCCATACTCCGTATAGGACGGGTCCCAGGCGAGCGCCTGCATGCCTTGCGTGCCCACCACCGGGCGCGGTGTGTAGGTCCGAAACGGCAGATAGTCGCCGAAGGCTTCGTCGGTATCAGCGACCCAGAGCACGTCATGCTCCGGCGCGCCTTCGGTTGCCATCGGCATCTGGCCCTGAATTTGCTGGTGGCCGGAGTCGAGATTGCGGGCGCCGGGCGGGAAGCTGTAGACCCGCTCCTCGACGATCTTGCCGCCATAGCGCTTCGCCGCGCGCTGCACCTGGGCGACGAAGTCCTTGTCGGCCGGCGAATCGCCGCGCAGCACGAACCAGCGGGGCCATTTCTTCCAGATCAGGTATTGCGCGATCGCATCGGCGCGCATCGCCCAGTCCGGGATGACGTGGAAGATATTGCTGCGGCACTGCTCCTGGCGCAGCGCTTCATCGCTCACGCGCACGTTCAGGAGAATCGAGTTCTTCGCCTCGGGCAGATCGGCGACGGCAAGCAAGTCCGGGGCGGTGAGATCGGCGACGATTAATGCGTCACCGTGCTTCAAAATCTCCTTGGCCTTGGCGACGACGTCGCCATTCGCGGGCACGATCGCCTCTTCGAGATCGAAGGCCCGGCCCACAAACGCTCCAGACTGGTTAGCCTCCTTGATCGAGAGGCGCGCCCCCTGGATGCCTTTGTCTCTGATGATGGGCTCCGCGTAAGAGAGCGGCGGCGGCTCGTCGTATTCCTTGCCGAGATAGACGATCGGGAGCTTGATCTTGGGCATCTCGGCCGAGGCGGCCGGCACGGCAGCAGGCGCCGCAGGCGGGGTGGCGGCAGCGGGCGGAGGCCCAGCCGGGGTCGCTTGCGGCTCCTCGGCCACCGACGCGCCCGTCACCAGAAAGATGGTGAGAAGACAGGCTGTGACGCCGGCGAGAAGATGGATGGCACGACGCGGACGGCGGACTGACGAACTCAACATGGAGGTAATCTCTGCTCCGTTACGCTGCGACGGCCGCAGGTCTTGAATGAACGTTCGGCCCGCCTCCGGCTGGCCCATATGGGTGCTGGTCGACACTATTTCTCAGAGATGCGGACTATTGACAATGCGCAATACACAACATGCCAATCATTTTGCCAAGTTCACAGCTTGGCAATCCTTTTGCCAAGTTAAAGTCTCGCAACGTTGACGGCTGCGAACGACGGGAGCTGGACACCTCCAAAAACTCCCGTGCGGCGAACTCGGCGTGCTTATTTGGTCGACTTGATTCCGGTTTGTTCCCGGTCCGATTCCTAAACGTTCGCAAATGGAGAGGGGCATCGGTAACCACCTCCGAGGTTTTTAGAGGTGTCCAGCTGATGGTTGCCCCGCATCGACGCTTGAGGGCGACCGCGTGTGAGCGGCGCTCGCCGCCAAGGCCTAGCCGCGTGGCGCCGACGGATCGCAGCTCATGAACGACTTCATACTTCCGCTCTGGCGTAAATAGCCGACCGAAAGCAATGGACCCGTCAATTGAATTTTTGCGCCGGTACGTAGGGATCGTCTACATGCTTCATCGAGCCCGGGTTCACTGAGCGGATGAAGGCAATGATCCTCCAGAGGTCATCGGAGGTCTTGATGATGTTGCCGAACGCCGGCATCGGCCCGACGATAGATTCTTGGCGCACGCGACTGTAGCCATTCTTCTGTAGCTCGGCGGAGCCAAGCGTGATTAGCCGGAAGAGCGAATCGTCGCTGGCGCCATAGACCCAGGTATCGTTGGTCAGCGACGGGCACAT
>Ga0315288_10011171_pt1 | contig 11309 bp, 18 predicted proteins | sample YL17G11_20_MG_FD_203454 | JGI IMG/M metagenome (GOLD analysis project Ga0315288, IMG submission 203454) | Sediment microbial communities from Yellowstone Lake, YNP, Wyoming, USA - YL17G11_20 | ecosystem: Environmental > Aquatic > Freshwater > Lake > Sediment | place: USA: Wyoming | collected... | reverse complement strand
TTTTTTAAAATCGAAGATTCTCCCAAGGATGGGCTTCATTATGCTCGTCAATCCGGTACATGGACTATGGTAACTGGCTCTGTGGTTGGGGGCGGGATTCCAGATGCTCCATTTAGTGGATTCACCTATGGGCGTAACAGTGGAACTTGGGTTATAGTTTCTGGAACAGCGGGTGGGGGAATCGCTGAAGCACCACTAGATGGTTTTGTTTATGGTAGGGCAAGTGGGTCTTGGGTAAAAGCATCCGGCACAGTTCTAACTCCTGCATCTTCAGTAGCGTCTGAAACATCTTTTGGTTTGTCTACTGCTATAGGAAGTTCCTTGCTGTATGCAAGACAAGACCACTCTCACGGCTCTCCTCCATCCGGTGTGCTTGAAGCACCTTTTGATGGGCTTCAATACGGCAGACAGTCTGGAAGTTGGACAAAAGTAACTGGTTCAATTTCGGGAGGATTGCCTGATGCTCCTTTAGACGGTCTGTTGTATGGGAGACAATCGGGCACATGGAAGCAAATAACGGGAAGTGGAGGAACATTCCCTCCAACAGGTTCTTTCTTAAATCTTACTGATACACCAGATAGTTATGCAGGTGCGGGTGGGTATTTTGTTTCCGTTAGTGGTTCAGCGTTGATATTTACCAGTGGCTCTTTGTACCCCCACACACATCCTTACGTGTCTGGAACTTTCCTAAGTTTAACAGATACTCCAAAGACCTACACAGGTTTTCAAAACTATTATTTATCTGTTAGTGGAACTGGTGTTGTATTTACTACGGGAGTGTTTTCACACGTTCATGCGTATTTAACAGATGCTCCAATTGATGCCAACATATACGGAAGAAGAAGCGGTACTTGGATAATCAATACGGGAACTGGTATTGGTGATGCTCCATTTGATACTAAGGTATATGGAAGATTAAGCGGGACTTGGGTACAAGTATCTGGAACTGGTGGTGGGGGTGGTCTACCTGAAGCTCCCATGAGCGGTTATACTTATGGACGAAACAGTGGCACTTGGGTACAAATATCTGGCACTTCTACTGCTACAACGCCATCTAATCGTTCTTGGTTTGGAGTATAAATATGGACATATTAGTTTTAGATACTACATCTAAAAGCCTTAAAATAAATCTAGGAGAGGGTGTCCTAGTTACAGAATTAGAATTCACCGTAAGCTATGGTGATGTTGATTCCAGTTCTTTAATTGAGGGTGAATATTCTGGCATTACCAGCGGAACTGCCTCTACACTACTTTGTCCTGCTCCCGCATCAGGAAAGCGTAGGGTGATTAGAAATATTACCCTATTCAATAACGATAGCATCACCCATGCCGCATGGATAAAGTTGCTGGATGGCTCAGATTATTATATTATTGCTAAAAAAGTTCTGACTACCAATGCACAGTGGGCATTTGGTGAATCTTCTAACGAAACTGGTATTTCTACTTTCCTAGACCTTGGTGATACTCCAAATAGCTACAGTGGAAAACAAGATTGGTTTCTTGGAGTAAGTGGTTCTGCGGTAGTGTTTACTACGGGTACTGCACCCCACTCACACCCCTATCCAAGTCAAACTGGAAGTTTTATTACTCTCATAGATACCCCCCAAAGCTACGCAGGGGCAGGTGGCTTTTATGTTATGGTCAGCGGAACTGGTCTGGTGTTCAGTTCAGGGACATCTCCAAAAGAAGCACCTTTAGATGGACTTCAATACGGGAGACAATCAGGAACATGGACAAAGGTAACTGGTTCTGGTGGTTCTGGTGGAATTCCTGAAGCACCAATATCTAATGTTCCATACATGAGAGCATCCGGGGTGTGGAAACCAGCCTACTATGAAGATTCTCTTAGAGAGAATGTGATAATTGGTAAGAATACCTCGTTGTTTAGGTCAGGTACTCTTGTAACCAGTAGTGTAATGGTGGGTAGCTATGCTGGATATGGCGTACATTCTGGAACAGATAATACAATTGTAGGTAATCAAGCCGCTTATACACTTGTACATGGACGAGACAATGTAGCTATAGGTTCATATGCCATACAAAGTTTAATCTCAGGCTCTTTCAATACGGCTGTTGGACAACAGGCAATTGGGTCATCTAAACATGGCAATGGAAATACCGCCCTTGGTTATCAGTCGCTACAGAATATAAGTGGTTCAAACAATATAGCCATAGGATATAGGGCTGGATACCAAAACACAACTGGTAGCTACCAGTTCCTACTGGATTCTTACCAGAGAGCTAGTATGGCTGACCAAATAGACAACCAATTCATGTACGGTCAGATGGGTGCGTCTAGGGATAATCAATCTCTTGTACTTAATGCATCTCTCTATACCCCAAGAAGGGTGTGGATTAGTGGAACTGCAAACGAGGAACAACTTTCTATTGTTGGGTATTCTTCTCAAACTGGAAGCATTGTAAATATAAAAAGATTTAATGGACAGCAATTGTTTGAAGTGAGAGATAATGGTCAGGTATTAATTACTGGAAGTCAAGTTGTTGGATTTCCTGAAGCCCCCCTAGGTGGGCTTCAATACAGTAGGCAGAGTGGCACGTGGACTCAGGTTAGTGGTACAGCATCCCCACTGAGGTTAGCTGGAGGTTTTGTATCTAATCCTCAGAGCGTGTACACACAGAGTGATAGGATTATTCTTCTGTTTACTCCTCAAACTATTACTCCACTCCAACTGCTGTTGAAAACAAATCTCCATACGGGCACACAGATAACTGGAAATCTTATGTTCTCGTCAGAGACTATTGGAACTGGTACGTGGGCAGGACAGCAAAATCTGTTTACTTTGTCTATGACCAGTGGAACGTATCGAGTGACTTCTTTTGCAACTGGAACTGTGCCAGCAAATAGTTATGTATATTTACTGCTAAGTGCTTCTCCTGTTGCTGGAATAAAGCAGTTCTTCCTTCAGTTAAACTATAGGATGGACTAAGATGGCTGGAACTTCTCCCACCACTACTAATATGCTTGCTCATTGGGCATTAGAAGATGTTAATGATTCCAAGGGCACACGCACCCTTACTAACTATAACACCACGCCATTCAATGCCGCAAAGGTTGGTAATGGTGCGGATTTTACCCCCGGTTCTAATCACCTTCTTGATAATGCGTCTGTATTTGGGACGGACACGGACGGGGATTTTAGCGTTTCGTTCTGGATAAAGTTTGATGTGGTAGGCGGCACAAGGCTGATTATTTCATCCTACCGCGCATCCTTAACTGTTGGAGATTGGTTTATAAGAACCGCCGATAGCGGAGGCACGTTTAGATTTCAACGTAAGGTGGCATCAAACTCCCTTAAGTGGGTTAGCACAACGGCATTTGGAACAGGAACATGGTATCACGTTGTAATAGTTTATAAATCCAGTGACGCTACGGCAAAGGCATATGTCAATGGGACAGAGGAAACATTTACTAAAAGTGTACAGGGTGATGAGGGCTGGCGACTCCCTAAAATCACACTCGGCGGCTATGCTAGTAATGATGGGACATATACAATAGATGGAATCTTGGACGAAATGTCAGTTTTCAACGACCAGCTAACAGCAGATGAGGTAACATGGATTTACAATGCTGGTACTGGTAGAACTTACTCTGCTTATGATACCCTTGATGGTGGTAGTGTTATTTTATGGGCTGATGAATAGGCTGAATGTTTAGCCTGTTGTCGGGTAGAATAGTTTAGTGAGGTAAATATGGATACTTCTAATATTTATATAGTGCAATCCATTATCTGGTTAATAACCCTAATTACTACCATTTTTGTCTTATATTGGACTTACGTAGCACGTAAAACTAGAAGGCAATTTTGGAACATAACTATTCCACAACTCTTTTATCTGGTAAATCAACTGGTGTTTTATTCCTGTGTGTTGTGGACAAGATACAATGGAATAACCATAAGTGAACTGTTGGGACTTGGAAAAACTGCACAAATATCAGAACTTTGGTCGGCTCTGTTGAGGTTACAGGGAACTATTACTTTATTGGCAATAGCATTTATAGTAAAATCTTACCTAAAACGGATACCCTATGACTCAATCTACTTACGATGAATTAACAAAAATATTTTTTCAATTTGTTCTTCCGGCTCTTATCTTAGCCATACCATCAGCCTATTTCTCTTGGAGGTCGTATCAGTCTGCAAATAAAGCACAGACTCTTATGCTACCTATTGAGTCTGAAAAGGTAAAGGCTGAGGCTATAAAGATTAAGATTGATGCTAACAAGACAGAGGTAGAAACTCTCACCCTAATTATAGGTCAGCTAAGGGAACATATTATTTCCTTGGAAGAAGAAATAAAGGTGTTGGCTGAGGAAGTAGCAAAACTCAGAGCCGCCCTAGCAGATTGTCTCTCATCCAAGTCTAATAATGATGAATAGAAAATGTGGTATATTTGTTGGGTATGAATTACATTTGCAAAGGAGAATAAATGAATTGTCCATATTGTAATACCAGTGACGCGGCTAAGAAGGGGTATAGAACCTTAGCAGATGGGTCACAAAAGCAACGATGGCAATGTACTGAGTGCGGAAGGAAGTTCAGCCAGAAAGAAGAGGAAACTACAGTACCAAAGGATAACAACTCGTCCTATGAACAGGGTCAGGGTTGGATTAACATTGTGTGTGCATCCCCACGTATGCTCACAGTAGAGGAGGTCTTAGACAACTTCGGTGTTGATGAAGATGAGTGGATGGTCGAAAGTTTCAAGGTTAAGACCAGTGAGGGCTACAGGAAAGATAGGAAAGTAGATTGGCATGTAGAGAATGGTGAGGTCATACAGGGAGATGTGGAAGATTCAGGCAAGATGCTGGTCGTCCCTCTGTATCACATCCAAGTAAAGTTGATAAGACGTAACGTAGACATACAGACCAAATTAGTCCTCCATGATTTCATGGAAGATGCCAAGAAATATTCTCCCAAGTATCCCAAGATAAACTATCCAAAGATTAAAGAAGGTATGCTGTATGAGATTGCCTTCCCTGACCTGCACTTTGGTAGGCTGACTTGGCATGAGGAGAGTGGTGCTGACTACGATGTGAAGATTGCTCGTGAGTACCTGCTTACTGCTGTCACTAAGTTACTTGCTCACACCCAATACTATCCAGTAAGCAAGATTTTAATTCCTCTTGGCAACGACTACTTCAATGTGAACAGCAAGACCAACTCCACAGCCAAAGGTACGCCTCAGCAGGAAGATACCAGATGGCAAAAGACATTCAGGTTGGGCAGACAGTTGGCAGTAGAAGTGATAGATATGTGCTCGACCATTGCCCCCGTTGATGTGCTTCTTATTCCGGGCAACCATGATGAAGAACGCTTGTTCTACCTCGGAGATTCCATCCAGAGTTGGTACAACAATAACCCCAATGTAGCAGTAGACAACAGAGCCGTACACCGTAAGTATTATAAGTACGGCAATAACCTGATTGGGTTCGCTCATGGTGCTGACGAGAAACTTAACCAACTCCCAATGCTTATGGCTAATGACGTTCCTGAAATGTGGGCACAAACAACTTACCGAGAGTACCACACTGGTGACAAGCATAAAACTAATAAGCTAGATGAAGCTGAAACTGGTGGTGTGATAATCAGAGTTCTCCCATCCCTAGTTGAGTTCGATGCTTGGACTTACAACAGTGGATACTTAGGTAACAAGATGGCTGTGGGATTTATGTGGCAACCAAGTGGAGGACATGCTGGAATATTCCCGGCATCTCCAAGATAAAAACTAGCTCCCCGAAAGGGGAGCTTTTATTATTAGGGGAACACCCCCAAGATTATGTCCTCTACTTCTTCCCAATTCTTAGCACGAGGACACTGTACATCTCCCTGATTCCAAGGTTGGTCAAACAGGATTGAACGCCTACTAATCACGTTATGCAGACCATCATCAATCAACAAGTCTCCATAAATCCAACCCTTCTTGTGTGCAATGACGATATTCTTTGGTGCTAGTGGGTGCTTGCCTTCAGTAAATCCCCACTCATACATCCAATTCATCTTCTCTACACACACCCCTGCTGTAACGTATGTTATCTCGTGGTGACATACAAGCAGGTCATTGATTGCCATTTTAGCATTGGGGAATGGTTTTGATACTTTGTAGGATTGGGGTAGAGCTTTCTCCCAAAAGAATTCCACATATTCTGGCTTCAAATACTGCTCGATGTTCCAATCTTTTATATCTGATTGCCTCACGATGTCGTTTGCATAGGCATTGTATATGCCCAACCAAGCACCCATGTTATCACACAGGGTATTATCTATGTCAATTAGAATTTTCATTTTATTAAATCCCTTCTCCTTTCAAAGTCTTTCAGGTAGTTTACTGCGTTCTCAAGTTTCTCTACAGTAACTCCTCTGGTAAGAATTCTATGGTTGCACACATAGCACAGCAATCCACGTACTAGGGACTTTCGACACTCTGGAGAAAGTTCTTTATACTTAGGTACGTGAACATGGTCTACATTTAGACGACCACTCTTGGGCAACTTACCACAGATTGCACAGACAGAATCCTGCCTCTTGAATATAGCATCCCATTCCTCCTGTGTTAGTCCATACTTCTTTAGGGTAGCAGGGCTAGGCATCTTCCTTCCCTTCTGGGTGCGCCCGTTTCTCTCCGCATAACGGACAATATGGCGAGATAATGGGGGTGGCATTTTTCTTTTTATGCCCTCTGCCTACTGGCTCATCGTCAATAAGTTGAGTGTGAATAGGAATAAATGCTGACACATTATCTCCAAAACAGATTCCAACATCTAGCTTTAAGCCAAAGTCTTTAAGCCTTTCATTGGTCGTTGTTATGCAATCACACATTGTCATTCCTTCCCTTCTGGGTGCGCCGCGATTGCCATGTATGCTTTCCCCCACCAATCCTCGTTGCTATTGGGGATTGCCCCCTGCTTCGCATCGTCATATATTTCTTCGAGGAGACTTCTCGTTGCCTCCAGTTCGGCGCGGAGTTGGTCATTCTTTTGTATTTCCATATCGGTATTGCGTTGTGCGTGCCTTGTCGCCACCTGCAATAGCTCTGCGTCATGCGTTGCCTTATCCAGTTCGGCGCGGAGGGCGGCGAGTTGGTCAGCGGCTTTTCTCGCTGTCATGGCTTCTTCTTTGTATCCGTATGTTTGGACATACTCAATCACATCATCAATCGCGCTCATCGTTGCCACCTTTGCTTATCCAAATCGCTCCGATAATCATTGCTCCGATAATCATCCCAAATAAAAATGCCAACGCTATCGCTGTCATTCCTGTTCCTTCTCTGGGTGCGCCGTGAGCCACGCGTTCGCCAGTAGCTCCCAATCGCTATCAGCCCAGTAGTCAATTTGTGACAAGATAAATCTCGCCTCGTCCACCGCCTTTGTCTTTTCGTCCAGTTCGGCTATAAGTTTCTCCATTGCATCGTTCATTTGCGAGGCTTGCTTATCGTAAACATCGTTATCTATTTTCAGCCGTTCATTCTCGGCGCGGAGTTGCGCGAGGGATACTCTAGCATCCCTAACCAGTGTGGCATGTGACCTAAGAACTGCATGGTGTTCTACTTCATCAAACAGGTAGTCAATTGCATCACTCATTTTGTCTCCCACTTCTCTGCATACACAGACGCTAGGATTGCTCCCTTGTAGTCCACATAGGCTACAATATCCCCATGTCTAGGGTTGGTACAGTCCTGACATACAATATAGTAACGATGGTGATTTCCATTCTTAACTTGTTCATCTGCCCACTTACTTGCTACCTGATATACCTCAATGTAAGCGAACAACCTAAAACAATCTACCTCATTCAAGCACTCACACCTTAACTCAAGATGATTAGGTGTTACAGGGTCAGTCAGTACGATTCTGTCTATCATTTTCCCTCCGAATATAGAACTCTAGGTGTGAAATCAACATTCAGGAATGGGTTATCCTGATTAGTCCAGATATGCCACACAAAGTTATGGAAGGGTGTGGCATCTCCATCTTGTTTCGCAAACCATGTGGGTCTGAACAGGAGTTTTATTTGACCATAGTAGTTTGGGCAGAGTTCAAAGAACCTTTCCCTGCTTTTTGCATGGTCAAAGTTGGTGCGTAAGAGAAGTGCTACCCCATCTTTAATAGTACCACCACGATACAGTCTTTGTATCATGTCCCACACGATGTCGTCTACCAATGGTCTTTTGTATGGAGGGTTGGAGATGACCCAATCACAGCAATATTCTAGTCTGTAGTCGGGCATCCCAAAGCATTGAATTTTATGAGATGCTATCTGCTCAATAATCCCACTACCAGTAGGAGAGCATGGGTCAATAACCAACTTGTCTTTAAGATTAAAGTGTTCCATCAACCCTAGGACACACCTAGGGTCAATGGTCTTGTAGTCATCATCCTTGATACGAGGTTTGCCACTGTTCATCATCTTAGGATTGGTCATAGATAATCCTACACACCAAATGTCCGAACAACATTCCCTCTATCCATACATATACCATTCCTATAGGATTGGGGTGTATAGTATAGAAGTAAACTAGACCGGCTGTGCATATGCCAAGGATGATTAATCCTACTAAGTATCCTTTACGCATCGAATAACTCCTGAACAGCCTTCTCGTCCACCTTTTCTTCTTCCTCATCTTCCTCCACTTCCTTTTCCTTCTTAGCAGGTTTCTTCTTGGTATCTACAGCAGTAAGAGAATAAAGGTTTTCACTGATAGCAGAGAGAAATGGCTCAAAGTTTTCATCCTTGGTGAAATCATTTACCAATGCTTTCATCTTCCCAACCTTAGTACCATTAATTGATACTACTCCCTTATCTTCAGTAGCCAACCCAAAGGATAAGCAATCATAGATTGCAGTAATCCCCTTGTGTACTCCCCACCCACCGATAACAAACAGGTTGAACTCACTACCCTTTGAACCGAAGTTGGTGTTATCCACCTTGCCGGACAGCAACCATGAGCCATTGTCAAAGGTAATAGGTTTCATCCCCTTACGAGCCTGTTGTATCTTGAGATGCAGGGAAGTAAATCCTTGGATAGTCCTACCTCCGGGGGTGTACGTGCCGGGGATAGTGCCGATGTTGGCGAATAGATGGTTGGTCGCAATGAATATCTTTTCTTCCTTGTTGTGCTTGACCACACCAAACATCTGCTTCACCCACGTACCAATCAACTTTGCCCTACGACCCATGTTGGCATCAGAGACAGAGCCTTCCTGCTCACTTACAGGACTGACAGCCATGATGCTATCCAGAATAGCCACACCAACCTCGGTCTTATCGAACATCTTTACCATCTCATTCAGAGATTCAAAGTCTTGGTCTTTCATTACAATGTATGGGTTCTTGGTAAGACCAGCATTTTCCATTACAGTGAGCAGGTAATCATCAAAGGTATCAATGGGTACATGCAGTACAGTCTTTCCCATTGCCTCAGCCAGAGCAGATGCTACGGCAATGGACACATGACTCTTCCCCACCTTGTACATCCCATACATATGAATACCAATGCGAGTAGGGATGCCTAGGGTCACTTCTCCAGTGACCCTATTAGTGCTCCCACAGGCTAGGTCTAGGGAAGTAAATCCTGTGCGTACCCAAGACCTATCGTTGTACGTTCCCTCAAATTTGAGTGTCATTAGTTATTCCTATCAATATGAGTGGGTTGCTTAATCATGTCTACCATAGATTCTACGGCATCATATCCACCAAGATAGTACCCAAACCCTAGGATACCATACATCACTCCCATGATACTACCATATTTATTATCATCAGTCTCTTGTTTGTTGAAAGTATCTATCATAAACTGTATTGCTTCCTCCATCTTTTCAGGTGGAACTTTTGCCATGATAATCTCAAATATCTTTTCTTTCATTTCTTCAGGGATGTACATTTCATCAACCATTGTTTTCTCCTCTTCTAGTTATATGTGTGATGCCATCTTCAAAATCAATCTCAACTTCCATGCCCTTAGCAACTCTAGTGAGCATCTTTAGTGCTCCGAAAGATGGTTTGTATGTGTTCCCCCAAAAATTATGTTTAACATCCAGCCCATCTTTGAAGGTTACATATATTCTTGATACTCCAACCATAACTTCTATTTTTTGTATTCTATTCATCTGTTCTCCTTATGTAGTTTACCACCAATTCAATTGGCGAACATTAGCGCACGATTAGACCACTGGAGCGAGTAATGCGAGTGATACACTTGTCCAAGGTATCATTGTTAATCGCACCTTTTGTATCCAAATAGCCCACATACACTACACCATCCTTAGTCCACGCATTGATAGTACCATCAGTTTCAAGATATAGGGTAATACTGTTCTTACGAGGTTCAGCACCTTTTATCTCCCTGATTGTATTCAGGAACTCTGCATTGTTGCTTGAGGACATCAACTTTTCCAGAGAGTCTCCCTCAACTTCAAACCCTTGGGAGATTGCAGAACCCAATGCAACCATGTCTTTGATTGGTCTGGTCAGTAATCTTTCATCATCAATTTGCAGGTAGGCATCCCAAGCATCTATGTATCTTTCAACTGTAATTCTCTTTAGTGGGGTGACATCCTGCATCCATGCCCAAAACTGCTCCGTATCTCTACCAGAATCTCGCCACATATAGAACATGCCATGACATAACTTCACTGTTGCATATGCAACTGCCCTTCCTGCCGCATACATTGAGCGCAGAGCATCAGCACCAAAACTATAGTCCTCCTCTCCCTCGTCAATCTTCTTTAAAATTTCATCAACATCAACAAGAGCCTGTACAATGGTAGTATTTTCCCCATTTACAAAGAACGTATCATCAGATGTTTCCTCAGATAAATCTAAATCATCAATCATTTTACTCTACCTCTCCAAGTATAAAATCTACCAACTCTTGTAGTTGGGTGCGAAAGGTTAATTCTTGGTCGGGATTAGTTGGCTCATTTTCATAAACAAACCTATCTAGAGCATCACCTGTGTTGTGACTTATCCGATTAATTGCATCTTCCCAAGTTGGTATTTTCCATTTACTCGCCATTTTCAAACCATCCTTTCATTTGTCTAAGACCAAATCTCAACTCACCCAATCCACTTGACCATGTGGAGGATGGATTGACCAGAGCACGAAACTTTGTATCCACTAGAAAGGCGTTGATAGTTTCAGACGACAGGATTAGGTCACTGGTGACATCAAACCCATTCACATCATCAATGCTCAATCCAGTAGCCCACCGAACTGCATCTGCACCAATCAGTACAACGTACTTCTTGGTTGCAATCTTTTCTAGGCACATCTCCTCACCCAATTTAATA
>Ga0315288_10011169_pt1 | contig 11311 bp, 7 predicted proteins | sample YL17G11_20_MG_FD_203454 | JGI IMG/M metagenome (GOLD analysis project Ga0315288, IMG submission 203454) | Sediment microbial communities from Yellowstone Lake, YNP, Wyoming, USA - YL17G11_20 | ecosystem: Environmental > Aquatic > Freshwater > Lake > Sediment | place: USA: Wyoming | collected... | reverse complement strand
TGCCGGCAACCCAAGAAGAACGTCCTCTAGAGAGCGGCGTGCTGGTATTAGGCGCAGGGCTTTCTGGCCTTGCGGCGGCAAGCGCCCTGGCGTCTCATGGTTATTCAGTAGCTCTCGTTTCTGGCCCGGAGCCTGAGAAAGCCACTAAGAAGCACTCCAAATATCTGGAAAGAAAGTCCAGCCTGGTGAAGCAGCTTGAGGAGCAGAGTATACGTATCATGCCCTGGCCTCAGGGCCTGGAACTGGAAGGCTTAGCAGGTGATTTCGAAGCTGTGCTGAAATACCGTGAGCAGACCAACCACATCAGGGCTGGTGCAGTGATTCTTGACCTGGCGGAGATAGCTGAGGAAACGCTCCCTGCAAACAATGCTATTCCAAAAGGTAGCCTGCTCAGCCGCATTATTACCCGGAAAAGATGTTCCATGGGCACGGCCGACACTGATTCCGCCTTATTCAGAGAGTTCACCCTAAAAGAGACGGCAGGTATATTCACAGTATCCTCAGATAAGGCAGAGCCGCCCGAGGAACAGGTCATCAAAGGAACGGCAACAGCAGCCAGAGCTGCAGCCTATCTGGCGCAGGGCATCTTAAGCCCGCGGGCAACTGCGATTACTATAGACAGCAAGCTCTGTCGCGGCTGCGGCGATTGCGCCGCTATATGTCCCTACATAGAGATGAGAATAGAGAGCAATGGCACAGCCTGCGCTCATGTTGACCAGGCACTGTGTCTAGGCTGCGGGGCATGCATCGCCCGCTGTCCTACCGGAGCTATAGCCCAGCCTGTCCAGAGCGACAAACAGATAACGTCCACACTTGAAGCTTTGCTGGGGACGACTTATAGCCCGAGTGGTGTCAGATGAACAATGCGATGGCAAATGTAGTGGTCTTCGCCTGCAACTGGGATGGCCTTAGCTGTGTAGAGGCCGCAGCCCAGAAGGGACTAAGCTACCCTGCATCCGTAAAGGTAGTCAGAGTAAGTTGCCTCTCCAGGGTCCATTCAGGCCTGATACTCAAGGCTTTTGAGCTGGGTGCAGATGGAGTGATGCTCCTGGGATGTAACCCCGGTAACTGCCATTTTGAAATCGACGCTGGACTTATTGAGCGGGAATACGAAAAGACAAGGAATATACTGGGACTGCTGGGATTGCGAGAGGAGAGATTGGCTCTCACTCGTCTGCCCGGCGGCGATGGCCCGGGCTTTGTGAAACAGGTGATGAATTTCATAGCAGGAATCGCGCGGACACAGCCTGCCACTTCGCGATAGAGAGGATAGAACCTCAAGGTGCAAAATCTAGAGCGAGAGATAAAAGATACCAATATACGCCTCTGCCTTGACTGCGGCAAGTGCACAGTAGTGTGTCCGGTTGCCCAGCATGACCCGGCGTTTAATCCCCGTCTCATAGCCCAGAGAAGGCTGGCACAAAACAGCCACGGGTCACGCGACGAGACAATCTGGTCATGTCTAAGTTGCTATATGTGTGTGGAGCGCTGCAATTACCATGTTAACTTCCCCAGGTTCATCCACGCTTTGAGAGCTGAATCGCTTGCGGAAGGGGCACAGATACAGTGCAGCCACGGCGGGGCATTCCAAACAATGATGCATCTGATGGCCCGAGAAGATTTACAGCAGAAGCGTCTGGACTGGTTGCCAAAAGATGTCGAATTATCCGAGCAGAGCGACACATTGTTCTTCGTGGGCTGTGCCCCTTATTTCGACGTTCTGTTCAGCGACCTGGGGGTAAATACCCTCGATGGAGTAAAAGGAGCGCTTAAGCTGCTGAACCGTGCTCGACTACCATTCAATATCCTTGCCCATGAACGCTGCTGCGGGCGAGACTTGCTCCTCCAGGGAGACAGAAAAGGGTTCTTGACGCTGGCAAAGGCAAACGTGGAAGAGTTCGCTCGCCACGGTGTAAAAAGGATAATCACTAACTGCCCTGAATGCTACTATACGCTAAAGGTTGACTACCCCAACATGCTCGGAGGTAGAGGCATCGAGGTATTGCATCTGACACAAGCGATAGCACCGCTCGTACAAAGCGGTAAGTTATCCTTGGGCAAGCTTGAGAAAAGGGTCACCTATCAAGACCCCTGCACCCTGGGTAGATGTTCCAGGATATTCGATGAGCCCCGCCAGATACTGGGTGCTGTGGCAGGCTTAAAATTGGTGGAGATGGAGCAGAGCCGGGAGAAGGCGCTCTGCTGCGGGGCAACCTCGTGGCTGCAATGCGGTGCGGTAAACCGACAAATACAGAATCAGCGCTTCACTCAAGCGGAGGCTTCCGGGGCAGAGATACTGGTGACTGCCTGCCCCAAGTGCCAGATACATTTGAGGTGCGCTCAGAAAAGTAGCGATGGCAAGGGTACCCGAGTTGAAATCCAGGACCTGGCAAGCCTGGCAGCACGGTCCCTGGACTAGGAGGTGAGACGGTTGGCTGAAGATGAAGTGAGAATAGGCGTATTTGTCTGCGACTGCGGACTTAATATAGCAGGGTCGGTGGACACCGAGGAGGTACGACTGTTTGCAGAAAAGCTTCCCAATGTCGTAGTCTCGGTGAGAAACCGTTATACCTGCGCCGACCCCGGGCAGCAGGAGATAAAAAAGCACATCAAGGAACACAAGCTGAACCGCGTGGTGGTGGCCTCCTGCACGCCAAGACTACATGAGATCACCTTCCGCAACTGTATCGCAGAGGCCGGACTCAACCCCTACGTTCTGGAGATGGCAAGCATCAGGGAGCATGCTAGCTGGGTACATTTACATGACCGCGATGCAGCCACTGAGAAGGCAAAGGATATCGTCAAAATAGCAGTGGCCCGGGCCCGCCTCCTCATGCCCCAGCATGAGACGGAGATACCTGTCACCGACGCCGCTCTGGTGATCGGAGGCGGTGTTGCTGGAATACAAGCAGCCCTTGATCTAGCCGATGCCGGGCACCAGGTTTATCTGGTGGAAGAGCAGCCCTCGATAGGGGGCATTATGGCGCAACTGGACAAGACATTCCCCACCATGGATTGCTCTATATGCGTTCTCGGACCCAAGATGATGGATGTGGGCCGTCATCCCCGCATCGAACTCATGGCCAACAGCACGATCGAAGATGTATCAGGCTATGTGGGTAACTTCAAGGTGCGTGTGCGCAAGAGGGCTCGCTTCGTGGACGAAACTCTGTGCTCAGTATGTGGCAAGTGCGCTGAAGTCTGCCCGGTAGTGATGCCCGACGAGCTACAGCAAGGATTCTCCTCGCGCAAGGCCGCATATATCCCCTTCCCGCAGGCGGTACCCTCGTCCTATCTCATCGACATGGAGCATTGTCTGGGGAACAACCCGGTTGCCTGCGCCAAGTGTCTGGACGCCTGCGATAAGCATTGTATAGACCTGCACATGCAGGACAGGATTGTCGACCTCCAGGTAGGTACTATCATAGTGGCTACAGGGATGGGCATATATGACCCTACCCCGCTGGATGAGTATGGCTATGCCAGATTCGAGAATGTCATCACCAGCATGGAGTTCGAAAGGCTGATATGCGGCGGCGGGCCTACCGACGGCCACCTGATACGTCCTTCCGACCATCAGACCCCGAAGCGCATCGGCTTCATACAGTGCGTGGGCTCGCGGACAAAGAACCGCGGCAACCCCTATTGCTCCAACGTATGCTGCATGAACACGATAAAAGACAGCCTGCTCATTAAAGAGCATCATCCGGATACCGAGATATATGTCTTCTACATGGACATACGCGCTTTCGGCAAAGGCTTCGAGGACCTTTATCGGCGTTCCAAGGAGATAGGTGTTCACTACATCCGCGGCTTACCCGGAGAGGTGACCGAAGACCCAACCACACGGAACCTCCGCCTCAAGGTGGAGAATACCACCTTAGCGCGGATTGAAAAGTACGAGTTGGATATGGTGATCTTATCGGTGGGCATGGAGCCCAGGGGCCACCTGAAGCGGCTCACCAATATCCTGAACCTCTCCCAGACCAGCGACGGCTTCGTCATGGAGGCGCATCCCAAGCTGAGGCCGGTGGATGCACCCACGCCGGGCATCTTCTTCGCCGGCTGTGTGGAAGCGCCCAAGGACATCAAGGACAGCGTAACTCAGGCAGGGGCGGCAGCAGCCAGGAGCTCCATCATTCTGAATGCAGACAAACTCACGAGCGAGGCTATCAAGGCAATAGTAGACCTGACAAAATGCAACTCCTGCGGCGTCTGCGCCAAGGTCTGTCCCTATGGGGCAATAAAGGTGGACATCAAAGCTAAAACAGGGGCACAGATAACTGCTGCGGCTTGTGCTGGCTGTGGTACCTGCGCCGCAGAGTGCCGCTTCGATGCCATCGCCATGCAGCACTTCAGCGATGCGCAGATTATGGCACAGATAGATGCTGCCCTGGAAGAAGAGCCCGAGAAGAAGATCATCAGCTTCCTGTGCAACTGGTGCAGCTATGCCGGAGGCGACCTGGCCGGAGTATCGAGACTGCAATATCCGCCCAATAACCGCTTCATCCGCACCATGTGCAGCGGACGAGTGGCCGAGAAATTCATCCTACATGCCTTCGAGAAGGGCGCTCCCCTGGTATTGGTCTCGGGCTGCCATATTAACGACTGCCATTACATCAACGCCAATCACTGGACCAAACGCCGCGTCGAGAGGCTGTGGGGGCGTATGGAGAAGCTGGGAATCCGTCCCGAGAGGCTGCAACTGGAATGGATCAGCGCTGCCGAGGGCCCCAGGTTCGCCCAGATTATGCGCCAGTTGGAGGAGATGCGGCAGAAGGTTACAGCAGAAGAGATAGAGCACACCAAGAAGGTGCTCAAAGAGCAGAGGCTGTCCAAGAAAAAGGCAGGAGAGCAGGAAAAGGTCACAGAACCATACATCTGAGCCTAGTTCGTAGGGGCTGAAAATTTTCAGCCCTACCGGTTGAATCGATCCTCAAGTGCCGTTCATGGTTCGACAAGCTCACCACGAACGGCATTTTACTCGAACCCCATCCCTTTTTCCCCTTGATGCTGATGTAACGCTGCTATCCGATGATCTCATTCCCCCCTTTAGGAAAGGGGGCAAGGGGGATTACGTACCCCGCTGTGGAAGTTAACCGTAGGGGCAGACCAATGTGTCTGCCCTGATTATGTATTGGGGCTGCGCGTGGGGTCTCCTGAAGGGTGATTATGAACAACTACCTTAGTGTTGCTTTATCCAGCTTCTTGCGGTTCCTTACCTTTCGCGGTAGAATCTCGTCAAGAAAAATGATTTCCGCTTTACAACGGTAATAACTAGAATCAGCAGCAATGCTCTTAATATGAGGATAGAAATATGCCTATTCCGCGTAATTGGGTAGAGGAGCTCGCCGTTGAATGGCTTACAATCAAGGGCTATTTAGCTGAGTCAAACGTTAGATTGAAGGCAGGTAGTCACGGTGGTGTTGCAGAAGCAGATGTCGTGGGAGCCCAGATAATTCATAATCAACTAGAAATCATACACGTTGAAACAGGCAGCCTATCTGAAGGTTTTGAGAGGAATATAGAATGGGTTAAGAGGAAATTTGAAGAGAAAAGACAAAAAGAAATAGTAAATACTTTCGAGTATAGATTAGAGTGGGAATATGGCTTTGGTTACAGGTCAATATTTGTAGCAACCTATGCGTCAAAGCCCCATGAGATGAAAAGACAATTGGATGTAAATAAAATAGAATTCTTAATGCTCAAGGATTTCATCAAACAGGAAGTGCTGTTAGCCATAGATACTTGGAAGCGTGAGCAGATACAAGCGGGAAGAAGGAAAACGCAAACTATAAAACTTTTAACATTACCTGATTGCTATTGGCTGCTTAATCTATTAGATTACCTGAAGTTATCAAGCGGACTAAACTTCCTTTGGGATTAATAGTATCATCGGCATTGACTCAACTCCGCATATATAGGGTATCCCTTAGGGCAAAAAGCCCTCAGATTTTGACCACAGTGCTTCTTGCGATTCTTTACGAATCGCAGTAGAATGTCGCAAGAAGTAAATTTTGCTGAAGCGATTCGTACCGTGGTATTTCTCTTATTAATTGTGAAGAGTGATAGGAGTCTAATTTGAAATGAGTGGAATCGCTTGGTTGATTATTATTGTAGTTGTCATCTGCACAGTGTCAGCTGTGTATTACTTAAATACAAGGCGTAGAGAGACCCGCCCAACAAAACTAGATGTATTACATACGGCAAAGGAGGCTGATCCCCAAACTGCTAATCACGCAAGAGGTACAGATAACGACATTGCCTCAAAAGAATCGAAAGGCTCGACAGATAAGCAGGTCTGCCCACCCACAACAGAATACGAGGGTGATGAAGCTCCTGATATATACGAACCACCTGAGGCCAGACAGAGCGCCAGAAGAGTTACACCCCACTACTATCGTGATGAAGACGGAACAAAATCGCCTGTTTGCCACGATTATAACAAACGTTTCGAGGACTCAATCGTATCTCCCTTTCCTGAAGAGTGGAGCCCAGCATTGGACTATCTCCGCGAAGCATACCGCCTCGAAAAAGAAGGAGCAGCCAAGAGGGAAATAGATCAAATGTTACATATAGCCAACGAAGCTGACTCCCAAGCTACTAGCATGTACATTATACGATTATCTATCATCAGAAAGCGAGAGTCTAAATAAACGTACTGAGAGCCACAGCTCGAATGAACACGGCAGTGGTTTCAATTGTGTAAATGGCTGTCCGCGAAGGCATAGATTTGGTGCCGGTGGAAACCCAAAAAAGAAAGTATGAAGCTATGGCATCGCATCTAATCGACGAATTTATTCAAGCCCTCGATGAAGAGATCAAGGCCTCCCAAAAGGACAAAACCACCAAGGTTTTCCAAGGTCGCTTTCTTCGCGAAATCTCTGGACTATTCGTGTATTCGTTCAATCTGGAAAACTTCCTAGTGACACTGGAAGATACCCCTGCTAAGATTCTGATTCGAGGTAACGAGTATGGTGGTTATATTTTGTCGACCCATGAACTAGAAGTTGAGATTGGGTTGGAGCATTTCTGCGGACAATTCATACCCGAGGCCGAACTAAAAACTGATCCATCATATCTTCTTGACAAGCTGAAGAAGAAGTTCGAGGAATGTCGAAGCGGTGCTACCAAGGTAGATTTTCATCTTAGCGAGATTCTATTTTCGGGGCAGCAGTCATATCCTAAGTCAAATAGCCAAGCCGAAATTCATTACTCGCTCTCGATAGAACCTCCTAATGAATCCCAAAAACGAGCAGTTCAGGCATCTTTTTCTTCCGAACTCGCTATTATTTGGGGGCCACCCGGGACAGGTAAAACTAAGACAGCAGCAATGGCTATTGAGGCTCATCTCAATGCTGGGCGCCGTGTGCTCCTTGTTTCCCACTCCAATAACGCGGTTGATGAAGCTCTCGAAGATGTAGCCGAGCACTTAAAGACAACCTCTTTTTACCAGGAAGGAAAGCTCGTTCGACTGGGAAAGCCCCAAGAGGAACATCGGAAAAAGCTCTTGGAAAAGTATCCACTAGTACTCTTAGATGAAATTGCCGCCAGATTAGGCGAATCACTAAGCCGAGAGAAAAACGAATTGGAGGCAGAGAAGTCCCTGCTAGAGGATAAGCTTGCCAGCTTTGAAGGCGTTTTTCGTGCTTTGCAGAAACGCGATGCAACGTTATCGGCACTGGATGACCTCAAATTATCTCTGTCTGAATCCGAGAGAAGGTTGCGTCTGAGTAAAGCTGACCTAGATATGTTGGAAGAATCCCAGAGAAAGAAGAGAGAAAAGCTATTGGAAGCCGAATCATCAGGAAGGCTGAAGCGTATTCTTAAAGGACTTGACCCACAAAAACTCCAACATGAAATTGACCAGACCACTATCTCAGTCGATTCAAAAATGCGGCTAGTTAGAGAGCTTGATAGACAACTAAGAGAGCTTAGGGTTCATATTCACGCCAAGGAGAATGAAAGCCAGACTGACAAAACCAATGCAGATGAACTTCTAAAGCAATTAGGTGTATCTGCCAATGAACTCGAAAATAGGAAGAACGAGCTTGACCAGCGGAGAAACAACATACTGGCGAGAATCGCGGAAATTAATCGGCAATTGGATGAAATACAAAAGAAAATCCTTTCAGAAGCACAGCTAGTGGCCACAACGCTAACAAAGACCTTTGTTTCAAAGCAATTCCCAGATGCACCATTCGATGTTCTCGTTCTCGACGAGGCTAGCATGGCCCCGCTGACACATCTTTATTGGGCAGCGGGCCGCTGCCACGATTCAGTCACGATAATAGGTGACTTCCTTCAACTTCCTCCGATTTGTTTGGCGAGAGACAAGCCTATGGCCCAAAAGTGGCTTGGAAGAAGTATCTTCAATATCCTGGGAATTGATAGCGTGGAGAAAGCCTGCAATGACTCTCGTGTCAAATTGCTAGACATACAATATAGGATGGCGCCCGAGATTTCAGTAATTCCTAATCGGTTCTTCTATCAGGACAAACTAAAAAATGATCCAAGGGTATTAGACCGTAGTAGATTATATGATGGGATTTCAGAATTGCCTTTGGTACTAGTAGAAACAACGACAATGAACCCGTGGTGCTGTCAGCTTTCTAGAGGGAGCCGATTTAATCTATATAATGCTCTAGTTTGTGCCAGTCTCGCCAAGAGAATCATTAAAAATATCCCTGATGTCAGGATCGGGATACTAACACCTTATGGAGCCCAAGCAACGCTCATTCATAAGATTGCGAAGGATTGGGGACTGCTGGGACGGTTGCGTATCAGCACTGTTCACAAGTTCCAAGGAGGCGAGGAGAAGATTATTATCTTCGATACAACTGAAGGCTTAGGACCAAAGGTCGCTCCAATGTTGGATGAGATCAAGAACCATGACTCTGACGCTCGCCTTGTCCTAAATGTTGCTTTCACGCGTGCCGAGTACCGAATCTATTTGGTTGCACATACCAAAAAATTGTTGGCTGAACTCCATCCTGATTGCGTTTTGTTTCAGGTAGTCCGTCACTTCCAGGGAAAGGCAGAGAAGCACGATTCGGAGACTTTTGTGGACAAATACTTCGCTACAGATTTCGAAAAGTGGGCGAAGGATTTGCTGGTGTCGAGAGCCCCTACTGCATCTCCAGATCCGGGCAGCCCCTACAATGAGAGGAACTTCTGGTACAAGTTCTTTGAAGACCTAACGAATACTAAGGAACAACTTATTATAAATAGCCCTTTCCTTACCGGTAATCGCGCTAACACGTTCATGGACTATTTTCGCTCAATGATAGAGAGAGGAATTAAGATTAATGTGCATACGTGGCCCAGCAACCGACATCAAGGCAACATGGCAAGAGAATCGGAGGTCGTCATTGCGACTCTTCGCAGCATCGGTGTAAAAGTAATCCCGAGGTACCATTCAAAGAAACATTTTAAGACAGCAATCATGGATAATCGGATACTATGGGATGGTAGCCTGAACATCCTCAGCCACAAGAACACGGAGGAACACATGTGGCGCTTCGAAGGTTCCTCTGCTATTGACCAGATAGTCAAAGATTTGCAGTTAGACGAGGATATGCCAGATAGTTACCAATCCGAGGAGAGATGTCCTCGAACTGATTGTGATGGGTTCCTCGTTGTTCGAAGCAAATTTGGGCGGAAGTTTCTAGGCTGCTCAAACTATCCTAAATGTAAATATACAAGACCCCTAAGTCAGGATCGGCGACCACAACACCCAGCAAGAAACGGCAAGAAGTAGAACAACAAGTGCATCCAGTAACCTCACTTAGCCTACTTCCACCACCGCCCGTAGTGCTTCATGCTGTCCTTGAAAGCTAGTTGAAATGGTGCACAAATCACAGTAGAATATCGCAAATGCTAAGAAAGAGAGAATGAATAACCGTGGAATTGAGGATTTCTTTAGGTATTCTATCGGTTGTATTTCTTATTCTAACAGTGGCTCATATTATAAATTACCGATACCGTTTCAACCTAGAGTTTCACCCCAAAATTGCCAAGATAAACGGAATATCGTTAGGTACTAGCGAATTTGCCAAGGAAGTGAACAGCTTCATAGACGACATCAATAAGAGTCATAAACGCGCGAACTTAATCCCAGCAGTGGGCTATTTTGCGGCTTTTTTAGGCGTTTTAATTGATTTGCTTATATCATGGTAAAATCCCCGAAAATGTATCGTCCTGCGATTTGACAAATATTCACGAGGGAGCTGGTCAATCGCTTAACCACTAGAACGCCTTGAAGTGCTTCATGCTGTCCTCAGCTCTATATCCGGCAGCCTGACCGCTGAGTTTTGTAGTATGCCGCAAACATGCAATCGTAATTGCATCCTGCACCCGTAACGCGTGGTGCGACATTTTCCTCTTGACGCTATTAGAATATTTGTGCTAATACTGTCTCGCGAAAACTCCTGACATCGGTTGCAACCATTGGTTGGGGGCAGCGTACGGCACCCGCCAACCGAGGATCTTTTCACGAGCCGCCTACAACTGAATAGCTAATTTAAAATGCCTATCCGCCTGAGGCGGACGCAACTGCGGAACGTAAATTCGGGAACGGCATTTTATAGATGAGCCTCAGGACTTCCTGTCGCCCTTGATTCCGATAGTTACCTCTTTAAGCGGAATATCCTTGCCGCTCAAGTGTATCGCCTGCTTCGCCATATGCGTCAAGCCAGAGCAGCAGGGCACTTCCATGTGCACTACCGTCAGGCTTTTCACATCGGAACGGCGCAGGATTTCGGTCAGCTTGCTTAAATGAGCCTGGAAGTCGTCCAGCTTGGGGCAGGCCACCAATAGGGCATGTCCCTTGAGGAAGTCGTGGTGGAAACCGGCGTAGGCGAAGGGAACGCAGTCCGCAGCCAGTATCAGGTCAGCCCCCTGAAGGAAAGGCGCACCCGGAGGCACCAGGGTTAGCTGCACCGGCCAGTGTCCCAGCATTGAGTGTTTGCCTGATTCTTCGTGAGCAACCTCTGCTGCCTTCGGCCTCTCAAACTGCGTAACTGTAGCCGAGGAACAGCCACAGGGCAGTTTCTCCTCAGCTTTGTCAAATTGGGTGGCTGTAGTCGAGGGACAACCGCAAGGCATCTTCTCCCCGGCGTGCTCACATTCATGCAAGTGGTGCTTCGCCTCCTCCTCGTCGAACTTCGCGGCTTCCCTTTCCTCGATGGTTATCGCTCCCTCAGGGCACTCTCCGAGGCAGGCACCGAGGCCATCGCAATACTTATCGCTGACAAGCCTCGCCTTACCATCGATGATCTGAAGTGCTCCCTCGGCGCAGGCTGGAACGCAA
>Ga0315288_10011168_pt1 | contig 11311 bp, 7 predicted proteins | sample YL17G11_20_MG_FD_203454 | JGI IMG/M metagenome (GOLD analysis project Ga0315288, IMG submission 203454) | Sediment microbial communities from Yellowstone Lake, YNP, Wyoming, USA - YL17G11_20 | ecosystem: Environmental > Aquatic > Freshwater > Lake > Sediment | place: USA: Wyoming | collected... | reverse complement strand
CAGAAACGAATACGTCGTACGTTCCCGGCTTGAAAATGGGATCGGGCGGCAGCGCATACGAGATCAGCGGCCTGTCGGCCTGGCTGGATGCCTTCTGCTGTCGCACGACCGGCAAGGCTTTTCCCGGAGGGCCGGTTGGCAGCGCCCGCACATCGAAACTCTCGTCGGCAAACACGCCCACAATGCCGCCTTTCGCGTCCTTGAGGGTGATGGCGGGGTGTCCACCCGGATAGCACGGCGCCACCCCGGCGTTCCGCCAACTGTAGCCGACGGTCAATGACTGGTCACGAGCCAGCTCTGACGGCCACGAGGCCTCCAATAATTGCAGGCGGTAGCCCAGGCGCAGGTTGATGTCGTCGACGAGTTTCTTGCTCTTCTCATAGAACTCGCGCGGGTACCAGTGTACGGTAGCGTAGGCGGCACGGTACTCTTCGATCGCCTTCAAGAACAGACTGCCGTCCTGCCAGCAGCCCCGCTCCACGGATGGGCCGTAGTGTTCCATCTCCAGGACAACCGGCAATTGCGGCCAGAAGAGGTCGGCAAGATAAGCATGATGGTAGGCCTTGTCGCCACAACCGACCAGGATGCTGTCATCCCGAAGCGTCATCCCGAGTTCGCGTGCGTAGTGCAAGGTCTCAAGCCCGCGGCCGTGATTGGAGAAGTCGTCATTGGCTGCCAGCAGAGTCTTCTTGAAGTGCTTCTTGTGCAGGTCCAGATGCGTCTTGACCGTTCGGGCATCATACGGCAGCTTGGTGGTTGCCTCGGTGTGACCCTCACCCCAAACCCCAAATGAACCCACGTCGATGAAGGCCACGTCGGGACTACCGTCATAGCGAGCAGCGGCCGCGGCCAGAAAATGGTCGAGCTTTTCCAGAAAAATGGGGTCATTGTAGTCCGGTTCCCACATCGGACTGCTTGCGTCAATGCCTTTTCTCGGCGTGAAGTTATGGCCCTTGGCGCCGGCATCGCGTACCCACTTCGGCGTGGCGTATGGCTGCTTCGCGCTGGATTCAGCGCAAGTGAAACGGAACGCTACCTGGAAGCCTTTGTCAATCCACCGCTGGGCTGGGGTGTCGACGATGGACCAGTTGAACTTGCCCTCCTCGGGCTCCAGGTAAGACCACGCCAGGCGCAGGTAGATGACGCTGGCGCCTGGAAAGTCGTCAACTGTGTCGGACGGTTCCAGGTGCAGGCCGTAGCGTTCAATGTTGTTGTCGTAGTGATGAAACGCCCAGCCCATGCCAGGGTTCACCAGCGCCACGCCGGTATCGGCCGGACGGATGGTGGTACGGGTTTGCCCGAACAGGCAAAGAGGTGCGATCAGAGAGGCGAGAAGAATCTGGCGCCGCAAAGCGCGGAAGGAAATTGTCATGGTATGCTCGCTGGCTACGCAGGCTTGACTGGAACTTTCAGTACGAACGGATCTTCCCCTTGCTTTCTTTTGACGGCCCAAGCCTAACCTCGAACGAAAACACGACGGTTTCGAGTCTGCGCGGAGGAGCGCCAACTGGTATAGAATGCAGCTAACAAAAGTGTTGTACAAAACTACCCTTTCCCGGTTGCCGGTTGACGATGTTGGGGACCCTGAATCCCATGCCGCCGGACTGCATCTCCCGCCGGGACTCGCGTCCAGTCTGCACTATGAATCATTCCAGATCTTGGAACGAGTGGATTCCGCAAAGCGCTACCACCTGGCCCTTGATTCTTCTTTCCCCCTTGCGGTGAGGCTGTACGAGTTTCCAGCAGGTCTCCGCGCCGTACCCATGACATGGCATGAGCGCCTGGAAATTTTCTGTCCGCTCGCCGGTTCGGGAGCCTTTCGCATCGGCGAGCAATTGGAGCCATTCGAAGCCGCTGACATCCTGCTCATCGACAACCTGCGCCTGCACGGTGTAGACAGCTTCGAAGGGCCAGACCGCCACGCCCTGGTCGTCGTTTTCTACCCGGACCTGGTAGCAGCGCCGGGCGCGCTGCCCTGCGACCTTTGGTTGCTGCGGCCATTTCGTCATCTGCGGGACGGCTGCCTGCACATGCGCTCGCGGGATCCGCACGCGGCCGAAGCCTGGAACTGCCTGAGCCGGCTGGTGCTGGCACAGATGGAGGGGGCCGGCGATCCAGCTCGTCAGGCCCGCCAGAAATCCGTTCTGGCCGAACTGCTCCTGGTCCTGGAAGAGGCGTTCAGGGACCGCATGGTCGAGCACAGCGATTATGAATGCCGCCGCGACCGCCTGCGACGCCTCTCGCCTGTGTTCGAGTTCCTGGCCACTCACCACGACGAGCCTCTGAGTGTGCCGGCGGCGGCACGGATGCTGAAAATGAGCGCGAGCTACTTCATGCGCTTCTTCCGTACTGCCACCGGGCTGACGTTTTCTGTTTATGTGGACCAGTTGCGGGTGAGCCGGGCCTATCAACTTCTACTGGAAAGCGACCTGTCGCTGACGCAGATCGCCGCGGAAACCGGTTTTTGCGACCAGTGCCACTTGAGCCGGCACATCCGGCGCCGCTTCGGAACCTCTCCGGGCCGCATCCGCGCCCAGCAACGGGCGCACGGTACGAAGTCGACCGAAACCCGGCCAGGGTAGGATTGTACAAGTATTCGCGCACTTTCATTCTATCCTCCAAGATCCGTTGTCCCCCATAATCTGCGTTTCCGGGGAATCTTAGGAGGCTTTATGATGGGACAAAGTGCACCTGCCAACCTGGCGACGGCGTCCGACGGCTGCGTCAGAAGGACTTTGAAGATCTTGGTCGCGGCGTTCTTCTTGACCACGCTTGTTCAGGCGGTTTTGTGGGGGCAAGATTACCGCGGGAAGATTCAGGGTGCCGTAAGGGACCCAAGCCAGGCTGTTGTCGTTGGCGCATCGGTCACGTTGCGCAACGTCAACACGGGCGCTGAAGCTGTGAGAAAGACCAACGAGACGGGTTTCTACCTCTTTGACCTTGTGGAGCCCGGTTCCTACACCGTTACGGTCCAGGCACCGGGTTTCGCCAAGTTCTTGCAGGAGAATATACCCCTCGCGGCTCGCGGAGACATTACCGTCGACGCCGTCTTGAGGACCGGCAGTCTTTCGGAGACCGTCACCGTGACTGCGCAGGCAAGCCAGGTTCAATTCAACACGAGCAAACTGGACACGACGGTGGAAAGCCGGATCTCGGCGGGAATGCCGCAACTGTACCGCAACCCGTTCGTGCTGGCGACCTTGGACCCCTCCGTGCTGAAGAATGATGCCAGCGTGGAATACAACCCTTTCAACAGTTGGGGAGCCAACAATTTGCAGGTGGGAGGCGGCGCGACCTACACGAACGAACTCCAGGTGGATGGCAGTTCCGTGGGCATCAGCAAGAAGACCGGCTATGTCCCAACACCAGACATGATCCAGGAAGTCAATATCTCGCAGAACACGGTGGACGCCGAGTTCGGGCGCGGCGCCGGCTCCTCGATCTTCATCGTCACCAAGGGTGGGACCAACGACGTCCATGGGAGCGCTTACTATTACGGGCGCTATCCGTGGGCGGCCGCCGTCTCAAACCGAATATTCCGTACCGTCAACCTGGACCGCCAGCAGATGTACGGGGGCACGGTCGGCCACCGCATTCTGAAGAACAAGTTGTTCAACTTTGTGTCTTTTGAGGGATGGAAGTGGGCACAGGCCAATGTTTATACGGCGACGCTTCCGACCGATCTCGAACGCCAGGGGAATTTCTCCCAGTCCATTAACGGGGCTGGCGCGATGAACATCATCTACGACCCGTGGTCCACGCTGACCTCCGCGGATGGCAAGACCATCACGCGCACGCCATTCCCCGGCAACATCATTCCCCCAGCAAGGCAGGATCCCATTGCGGTGAAGTACATGGGTGCGCTTTGGAAACCCAGCGGGCCGGGCAGGGGCTACAACCATCTCCAGAACTACGCCCTTTCCCTGCCGATCAGCTACCCCTACAAGAATTTCGCCGAGCGTGTGGATTATCGGGTTAGCGACAAGCTCACGGTGACCGCCCGTGCGCAGATCTTCCGCACTCCGGTCTCAGTCGGGAATCCTACGGGTTCGCCGGTCTTCGTCTCGGACCGGGGAAGCCAGCGTGACGGCAGTACCTATTCCGGCAACGCCACCTACACGCTTGGGGCGCGGACCGTCATCAGCGTGAGCGCCGATTACCACAGCTTCGTCGACGCCTCGGCGCCTGCCCCCCAACCCGCCGAGTATACCTTTGCCTCACTCTATCCAAATTCCAGCTTTTACAAGGCGCTGTACGCGGAACCTTCCATCCCCAAGTTGGCGGCACGTATGTCCATCAGCGGGGACGGCGGCCGGTGGGTCGACATGGGACCGGGCGGCGGATACTGGGACCAAAAGCCCAGCGGCAACGGCTTCACCGCCAAGGTCGCTCAGCAGCGCGGCTCTCACTACCTGAAAGCGGGGTTCGAGACCATCGGTACGCATGCCCCTAGCCTGCTCCAGAATTCCAATCCGGGCTTCGGGTTCAACGGAGACATCACCAACTCCACCTATGTGAACCCCAACATGGCGGTGGCCGGGAACCCGTATGCTTCGTTCCTGCTCGGGGCCGTGGTGCCTATCGGCGCCAACCCCAGCGCCTGGAACAGCAACGAGACCTCCATGCCCAGCCTGGTCATGCCGAACGTATCTAACCGTTCCTTCGCAGTCTTCGTCAACGACGACTGGAAACTTACCAAAGACCTCACCCTGAACCTGGGTCTGCGCTATGAGTTCGAGGTGCCTTACAGCGAAGCGGAGAACCGGATTACCGCCCCGATGGACCTCACCAAGCCCATCCCGGAACTCCAGGGGATCCAAATGCCGGCTACGGTCAAACAGTTTTACCCTGGCCCCTGGACTCTGAACGGCGCGTTCCAGTTCACCAGCGAGAGCCATCCGGGAGCGTGGAACTCCGATAAGGGTACTTGGTCGCCTCGCGCGGGCATGGCCTACCGGCTGACCGACAAGATGTCTTTGCGCGCGGGATACGGGATGTACTTAACCCCGTGGAACCTGGGTGCGCAAGATCAGTTCGGCGTCCCCTACACCGGCTTCGGCAACTACACCGACGCCCCCCCGACGGTTCAGGGCGTGCCCCAAATGCAGTTGTCGAATCCGTTCACCTCCGCCTTCCCGGTGGTCCCCGCCTACGGCAAGTCCTACGGCGCGTATACCGGGCTAGGAGATACCATCACCTTCTTCAATCCGACCCGCTTCCACCCAGCCAGTCACCGGGTCAACATCTCGCTTCAAAGGCAGTTGCCGGACGGTATCGTTCTGGATGTCAGCTACTTCCAGAACTGGTCAACACACGTGAACAACATGACCTGGAACATCAACCAGGTCGATCCCAGGATCGCCATACAATATGGAGCCGCGACCAACGCGCAGGTCGCCAATCCTTTCTACAAGCTCGCTACCCCCAACAAGACTCCCGGTGCGCTGTGGAACCAGGCAACGGTTGGAGTCACCACGCTGGCTCGCCCGTATCCACAGTACGGGAACCTGACCGTGTTCGACTCCTTTGATGGCGGCAACTCGAGTTACAAATCCTTGCAGATCAAGGGGACGAAGTCTTTCAGCAAAGGCTACCTGCTGCTGGTTGGCTACAACTATAATGTTCAGTCCAGCGAGGGGTTTTACGACGGCGTCGACAACTATTTGAAGCAATTCACGTGGCTGGCCTCCAGCACACCCCGGCACCGGCTGGTGGCCTCCGGCACCTGGATGCTCCCTGTTGGCAAGGGCCGGAAGTTTTCGGCCGGGGCTCCCCGGTTGCTGGACGCCCTTATAGGTGGATGGAACCTGGCCGGAGTGATGACCTGGCATACCGGTTCACTGCTGGGCTTCGGCGGCATGCTGGTGGACGGGGATCCGCATGTCTCCAATCCGGGACCCGGCGGCTGGTTTAATACCACCGTATTCAAGCAGTTGCCCGCGTACACCAGGCGGACGAATCCTCCGGATTACTCCGACATTCGGGGGCCGCAGTATTTTCACATCGATGGCGTGCTCAACAAGGACTTCTCGATCACTGAGCGGGTTAAGCTCCAGTTGAAATTGGACGCCTTCAACGCTCTGAACAACATGAACTGGAACAACCCAAGCACGAGCGTCACCAGCAGCACGTTCGGGAAATCCACCGATATCTATTCGCAGGATTACGGACGGCGCTTGCAACTCGGGGCTAGAATCACTTTCTAGTCCGAAGCACTCCGGTCTGACCGTGCCTCCATGCCCGACCGGCGGAGGCACGGTCTAGCTAGTCGCCTTCACAATCAACCTTCAGGGTGCCGGCCCGGTTTCCTGCTGCTGCACGGGAACGGCCCCGACAATCCCGAGCGAATCCGGAAGATGATCCAGACCACCCGAAGTGCCGTGCGCTACCGGCCAATGCCCATCCTGATCAACGACGACGACCACTTCCGGTTCAACGAGGCGGACAACCACATGATGGCGGCGCTCGGCCTCTACGTCTCCTGGGGCTACTTCGATCCGGGCAAGAGCGACTACGCCGATGGATACCAGTGCCCGCCGGTCAACTGGGGAACCAACACGGAACGTAAGAAGCAGTTCTTCGCATTGCTCAAAGAGGTGACCGGCGCATGACGGAGACCTATCGGATCGCCCTCTTCCCCGGCGACGGCATTGGCCCGGATGTGACAGTGGAAGCCGTTCGCGTGCTGCGCGCCGTGGAGGCAAGGCTTGACGGTCTGCGTCTGGAGACCGAGGAGTTCTCGATCGGCGCAGGTGAATTCCTGAAGAGCGGCGATCCTTTGTCTGCTCACGTCTTCGAGCGTTTGCCGGAGTTCCACGCCATCCTGCTAGGCGCGATGGGCCTGCCGGGAGTCCGTTGGCCGGACGGCGTCGAGATGACGGCACAGATCGACTTGCGGGAGCGGCTGGATCTTTACAACGGGCTGCGTCCCATTTATCTGTTTCACGGCGAGGATTCTCCGCTGCGCGGGCGCCAGGCGGGCGACATCGACTTTGTGCTGATCCGCGAAAGCACCGAAGGACTCTTCTCTACCCGCAAGGCGCCGCGCGATCTGGCGGCGGACCGCGCCACCGACACCATGCTGATCACCCGCGCCTGCTCGGAGCGCGTCATTCGCGCCGCGTTTCAACTGGCGCTGGGCCGGCGCAAGCGCGTCACGCTGGTCGACAAGGCAAATGTCCTGCCGTCGATGGCGTTTTTCCGGCAGGTGTTCGACGAGATCGCGCGCGAGTATCCCGGCGCGGAAACGGATCGGGTCTACGTCGACGCTGCGGCGCTCTACCTGGTGCAGCGGCCCGAGATGTTCGACGTGATGGTCACGGAGAATATGTTTGGCGATATCCTCTCAGACCTCGCCGCCGCGCTGGTGGGCGGGATGGGCATGGCTCCGTCCGCCGACATCGGCGACCGCTATGCCGTATTTCAACCCTCGCACGGCTCCGCGCCCGATATCGCCGGCAAGGGAATCGCAAACCCCGTGGCGACCATCCTCTCCGCTGCCATGATGCTGGACTGGTTCAATACGGACACGTCCCGGCGCGGGGCGGAGATGATTCGATCCGCCGTGCGCAAGGTGTTCTCTGACCGCCAGGCCAGAACCCGCGACATGGGCGGCAAAGTCTCAACCACTGAAATGGGCTCGGCGATTCTTGCGGCTCTGCCTGATGGCGAATATGCTGGAAACACACCATGAAACAGGGATTTCGCCTCTTCGACACCCACACCCACATTGGTACGGCACGGCACAGCGGCCGATCGTACAGCGCGGATGATCTGCTGCGTGACATGGACCGAGCCGGCGTCGACCGGTCGCTGGTGATTCCGTTCCCGGTGGTCGAGAGCTATCGGGAGGCGCATGAACTGATCGGCAGGGCGGTGCTGGCGCACCCCGATCGACTCGCCGGTTCGGCATGCCTGTATCCCTTCATTCCCGAGTCCGAGTTTCGCGATGAAGTGCGCCGCTGCCGTGAAGTCTACGGATTCCGGGCCTTGAAATTGCAGACGCAGTATCACGGTCTGAACCCGTTTTCGACAGCATCTAACTTTCTATTCGAAGCGGCGCTCGAGAACAAAATGGCCGTTGTCTGTCACACGGGATCGGGGCTGCCGTTCTCGTTGCCGTCCCTGCTGATGATGCCGGCTCGCCGCTATCCCGAACTGACGATCATCGCCGCGCACTGCGGCTGCGGGATGTTCGTGCATGACGCGATGCTGGCGGCGGCGTTCTGCCCCAACATCGTGCTGGAACTCTCCAGCCTGATGCCGAACAGCGTGCTGGAGGTCCTCGCGGAGGTGCCCGCCGACAGGCTGATGATCGGCTCCGACCTGCCGGAGAACCTCGATGTGGAGATAGGCAAGATTCTCTCGCTGCCGGTCTCGGAAGACGAGAAGAGGTGGATCCTCGGCGGCACGGCCTGCCGCGTCTTCGATGGAGCGTGCGATTGAGTTCCTCCGCCGCACCCGCGGGAAGCCGCCGCTACGCGGTTGTCTTTGCGCTGTTCCTGTTGTCGATGATCACCTACATCGACCGTGTCTGCATCTCGTCGGCCAAGGATCCAATCGCAGCCGAACTCTCTCTGTCCGACAGCGCCATGGGCCTGGTCTTCAGTGCTTTCGCGCTGGGGTACGCGCTGGCGCAGATCCCTTCGGGTTGGTTTGCGGACAAGGCCGGCCCGCGCATCGCACTCACCGCGGTGGTGGGCGCATGGAGCGTGCTGACGGCATTGACCGGGGCAGCCTGGAACCTGCTGTCGCTGGTCGCGATCCGGTTCCTGTTCGGCATTGGCGAGGCGGGCGCATTTCCCGGCAGCGCGCGAGCCATCGTGAACTGGTTGCCGCCTGGCGAGCGGGGGCGCGCTAACGGAGTGTTGTTTTCCGGTTCGAGATTAGGGGCGGCACTGGCGTTCCCGCTGCTCGCCTGGATGCTGGGACGCTGGTCCTGGCGGCCATCGTTCTTCCTTCTCGGAGGCCTCGGCGTCGTCTGGGCCGTGGTTTGGCTTCTCTGGTTTCGAGATCATCCTTCGGGTCCGGGATCGCCCCATCCAACCGGCGTATCGCCCCCGGCCCCGCTGCGCGGTCTCTTCGGCCAACCGGGCATGGCTCTGGTCATGGCGCAGTACTTCGCCAGTAATTTCACGTTCTTCCTGTGTCTCTCGTGGATGCTGCCGTACTTGAAGAAGCAGCATCACTTGAGCGACGCGCGCGGGGCAGCCTATGCGATGGCGCCGCTGTTGTTGGGCGCCAGTGCGCAATGGCTGTCCGGCTGGATGGTCGACGCAATCTACCGCTCCCGCTGGCGCGCCTGGTCGCGGCGTTTTCCGGCGTTGCTCGGGTTCGCCTCGTCCGTGATGGCGCTGGTGGCTCTGACCCGCGTCGGTAGCGCGGAGGCAGCCATTGTCTGTTTCTCACTCGCTGCCTTCGGCGCGGACATGACTATCAGCCCAAGTTGGGTCTTCTGCACTGACATCGCCGGCGCCAGGGCGGGCAGCATGTCGGGAGCCATGAACATGCTGGGCAATTTCGGATCCTTCGTCAGCGCCAACGCGTTCCCGTTCCTTCATGGCCTGACGGGCAGCGCCTCCGCCTACTTCCTCGCCGCGGCCCTGATGAACGCCGGCGCCATCGTCTGCTGGTTCCGCATGAAGTCCCTCGAACCCGAGGTAACCCAACCATGACTCGAACTCTGCCCCTGAAGGGTGTCGCCCTGGGGGCCGGCTATTTCTCGCGATTTCAGTACGAAGCCTGGACGCGTATTCCCGAGGTGCGGATCACAGCGATCTACAACCGCACCGAATCGAAAGCCCGCGAAATGATGGCCGCCTACGGCGTGCCGCGCTACTACTCGGATTGGCGCGAGATGATCGATCAGGAGCAGCCGGATTTCGCCGACATCATTACGCCTCCGGAAACGCACGAGGAGATGTGCGACTTCCTCGCAGGCCGCGGTGTTCACCTCATCTGCCAGAAGCCCCTGGCGCCCACGCTCGAAGCCAGCCGCCGGATCGTCGAGAAGGCCAAAGCCGCCGGTGTCCGCTTCATGGTCCACGAGAACTGGCGCTGGCAGCCCTGGTACCGCCAGATCAAGTCGATTCAGCAGGCGGGCGGCATCGGCGAGTTTACGCATCTCTACTTCCGCATGCGCATGGGCGACGGCTGGGGCGAACGCGCCTATCTGGACCGGCAACCTTTCTTCCGCGACTACCCGCGCTTGCTGGTATACGAGACCGGCGTGCATTTCGTGGACACCTTTCGTTACCTGTTCGGCGAAGTGGCGGAGGTCTACGCGAATCTGCGCCGGTTGAATCCCGTGATTCAGGGTGAAGAGACCGGGCAGGTGTTCTTCCGCTTCGAGAACGGCGCCACCGCCATCTGGGACGCCAACCGCTACAACGAAATCGAATCGCCCTCGCCCCGATTCACCTTCGGCGAGCTGCGGATTGACGCCATGGAGGGGCACCTCACCATGGACACGGAATCGACCATCCGCATCAAACGCCTCGGTGAGCCCGGCCATGACGTCGACTACCCCCGTACCGCTCTGAACTTCGCCGGCGACTGCGTCCATGCCACGCAACGCCACTTCGTAGACTGCTACCTCTCCGGAGGGGAATTCGAGTCGAACGGGGACGATTACCTCAGGACTCTGCGCGTGGTGGAGGCAATCTACGAGTCCGCGCAGTCCAGAAAGGCAGTGAAACTATGAAAACCCTATCAGTTGTTGCGGCCGTTGTTCTTTTCTGCGGAATGGCGCACGGAGCGACCGACATCGAGTTGTACCACTGGCACGACTTCGCCTTCCAGGCCTCGGCGGCCGGCAATCCTTTCGACATTGAACTGGCCGGCGAGTTCACCGGACCTGAGGGAATCCGCATCCGCGTTCCGGGTTTCTACGACGGCGACGGCCGCTGGATCATTCGCTTCTCGCCCACCCGTGAAGGCGTGTGGACGCTGCGCACCGCCTCGCCGCTGGCCGCGTTGGACGGCAGGATCGAAGCGGGCATCCGATGCGTGCCGAACCGCCGTGAGGCGATTCACGGCGGTTTGCTGGTCGACCCGGCGCATCCCTATCACTTCGTGTATGAAGACGGCACTCGCTACTTTCTGCTGGGCTACGAAGCCGACTGGCTGTGGGGCGCGGGCATCGACGATCCGGACCGCAAAGTGATGCGGCGCCTGATCGACCAGATGGCGGCGCGCGGGTTCAACCACGTCATGGTCAACGTGTACGCCTACGACACGAATTGGAGCAAGGGGCGGGAGCACGCCTGGGACTGGGGTCCGGCGCCGGTGTATCCCTGGGAAGGCGCCAACG